>ERZ809713.14-NODE-14-length-109566-cov-7.78836_pt1 | contig 109566 bp, 111 predicted proteins | sample MGYA00520443_ERZ809713 | MGnify/ENA primary metagenome ERZ809713 (study PRJEB31588, sample SAMN03401218) | human gut metagenome | study: EMG produced TPA metagenomics assembly of the PRJNA231909 data set (A prospective, longitudinal analysis of the...
TAGGAGCAACAACGACGACCGCCGCCAGTGGCGGAAACAGGGAGTCGCTGTTGGGGCCGCGGCCAGCAAGACGCAAGCAAAGCGCTGCGGATGCTGGGTGCCGCAACCCGGGCAGTGGCACGGCGTCAGCCGTGACGGAGAGGTTTTCTATAAAAGCTCAATCGAACATCAAAAAGGAGAACCAATTATGAAAGCAAGAATGCCCGCAGGCTTTGGCCGCCCCGATATGAACGCCCTGATGCGTCAGGCTCAGAAGATGCAGGATGACATGAAGGCCAAGCAGGCCGAGCTGGAAGCCGCCGAGTACACTGGCAGCGCCTCCGGCGAGATGGTCACCGTCCGCATGAACGGCAAGCACGAGGTCCTTGGCATCACCATCAAGCCCGAGGCCGTTGACCCCGACGACATCGAGATGCTGGAAGACCTGGTGGCCGCTGCCGTCAACGCCACCGTCAAGCAGGTGGACGAAACTGCCGAGGCCGAGATGGGCAAGCTGACCGGCGGTCTGAACATCCCCGGCCTCTAAGCGGGAGGGATACGCATGGGTTACACCGCAGCGCCGCTGGAAAAGCTTATTGAGCAGTTCAGCCAGTTCCCGGGCATCGGCCGCAAGGGCGCGACCCGGATGGCCTATCAGGTGCTGAGTATGTCGGACGCGGACGCCGCGGCACTGGCCGAGGCCATCCAGAACGCCCACACCCGGCTCCACCGCTGCCGCGTCTGCCAGAATTACACCGAGGCCGAGCTCTGCCCCATCTGTTCCAGCGCCAAGCGGGACCGCTCCACCATCTGTGTGGTCGAGACGCCCCGCGATGTGCAGGCCTTTGAGCGCACCCGGGAGTACCACGGCCTGTATCATGTCCTCCACGGCCTCATCAGCCCCATGGACGGCATCGGTGCCGAACAGCTCTCGGTGAAGGAGCTGTTGGCCCGGCTGGGCAGCGGCGAGGTGAAAGAGGTCATCATGGCCATGAACCCCACCGTCGAGGGCGAGGCCACGGCCATGTATCTGGCAAAGCTCATCAAGCCCCTGGGCATCAAGACCACTCGTCTGGCCTACGGCCTGCCCGTGGGCGGCAGCCTCGAGTACACCGATGAGACGACGCTTTACCGCGCGCTCTCCGGCCGCGACGAGCTGTAAAGAGCAGATTTTATAGAACCTTAACGATTCTTTCAAAAATCGCTCTTGAAAATCCAGCAAAATGTGATATAATGACAAGACAAAGAAGCTGCTTTTACAAGCAGGGTGCGCCGAACGACGAGAATTTTTGCCCGTATACAGGACGGTGTGCAATGCTTATGAAAACGGCTTCTGGAGTAAAGGAAGGGAGGCGCGCTTCATGGCACCTGCCAAGGAACGTCCGGCGACAAAGACCATCGCCACAAACCGCGAGGCGCGTCACGAGTATTTCGTGCTCGAAGCGCTGGAAACGGGCGTCGAGCTGAAAGGCACCGAGGTCAAGAGCCTGCGTGCCGGCGGCGTCAACCTGAAAGACAGCTGGGTCGATATTGAGGACGGCGAGCTTCTGGTCAAGGGAATGCACATCACCCCCTACGACCACGGCAACATCTTCAATCAGGACTCTCTGCGGGTGCGGCGTCTGCTGGCCCACAAGACCGAGATCCGGCGTCTGCACCAGCAGTGCAAGCTGCAGGGCTATACTCTCGTTCCCCTTTCTCTCTACTTCAAGCATGGCCGCGTCAAGATGGAAGTCGGCCTGTGCAAGGGCAAAAAGCTCTACGACAAGCGTGCCGACGCCGCCAAGCGCGACGCCAAGCGCTCCATCGACCGGGCTGTGAAGTCCAACGGCAAATTCTGCTAAATCTCTTTCAGGCAGCATTCCTGCCCTGAGAACACCAAGCTTTCTGCGCATGGCAGCATGCGCTTTATGGGGGCGTAAAGGTTTCGACGGGGGGAGCGAGGCCTGGGCAGCGGGTAGCAGTGGGGGAACTGCTCTAAACTCCTCCAAAAAATTAACTGACAATAATAATTCTCAGTTGCTCGCAGCCTGAGTGCTGCGCGTTCCGCCCACTCTTGTGTCGTGTGGGGCCGGGGCGTCCTTTAGACACAGCACCTGAACGGACCTAAGCTTTGCGGACCGGCAGGAACTCATGAAGCTACTGAAGCGTTAGCCTGACGACCGGCGTGACGCGGAGGGAATGTTGTAGATCGCCTGCACCCGGAGACACCTACGCTGAACTCTTTTCGGACATGGGTTCGACTCCCATCGCCTCCACCACCAAAAAGCACCTAGAAACGCGAGTTTCTAGGTGCTTTTCTTTTGTGTAAAACCCACATTGCAACCCACCCGGCCATAACCTACTCTTCCGAATCCGCAAGGACCTTATCCAGAACACCTTCCAGCTGTTCGGCTGTCCGCCGCTTCTCCCCTTTTATCAGGTGGGCATAGATGCCGTAAGTATCCATCTGACGGGAATGTCCGACCAACGATTTCACCGTGCCTTCCGGCAGAGTCTTGGCCATCGAGACGAAAGTATGCCGTAGATTGTAGGGTGGGACATACTCGATTCCATTTGCCTCGCAATAGCGCTTCCAGCAATGGCGATAGGTGCTCTCTGCCTCAATGGGAAAGACGAATTCCTCCCCTCCTGTCAACTCGCGCTGCGCCTCGAGTATCTCTTTTGCCTGTGAGGTCAGCGCGAAGGAACGCAAGGCATTGCTGTTTTTGCCGCGAGTTTTCTCGCCGTGGACGTTTATCGCGCCGTGGATCATCACTATATCGCCCTGAATGTCAGCCCACCGCAGAGCGATGAGTTCCCCCGGGCGCAATCCCGTGACGAAGCTGAGCCGGTAGGCGTTGATGTACGGGTCCGGGACTCTTTTCCCCCGCCAGAGCGTGGTATCCACGGCGAACAGCACCCGCAGCGCATCCGGCTGCAATATCTTCTTTTCTTCAGAACGGGCGCCTTTGGGAACGTGCAGCTCTTCCGGGTGAAACGTCGAGAGCTTGCCCAGACGCAGCCATTTGCAGAATGCCCGCAGGTCAGCGCACAGGCTCATCAGCGTCTTTTTACTCAGTCCAGCAGCGAAGGCTTTGTTCACCACCGCCTGCAGCATCTGCTCGTTCAAGTTCGCTACCTGCTTTTTGCCGAGGTCGGGCTGTACCCATGTCCGCCAGCGGCTCTCGATAGGCTTCCAATTCGACTGGCTGGTAGTCATTTTCACTTCGGCGATCCAGTTCACATAGGCCGTCTCTACCAGCAGGCGGGTGCTCGAGATCCCCTCATCCAGCCACAGATCAGCCTTGCGGTTTGCCTCCCGCTGGCCGGTGCGGCCCGGCTTTGCGCTGGTGAAGGTCTTGCGCACACCGTCCTTTTGTACTTTAATCTGCCAGCGGTTCTGATTCGGCAGCCACTGGGCGGTATTGGTTCGCATTCCCATGAAAAATGCCTCCTTTGGGGTACACTTTGACAAGCCCGCCCAAAAGAGGTATAATCGCAATGTCGAGTGTGCGATGACCCCGCAAGGGCGAGCCGCTTATCTTACTCCTTCGGTGAGCCAACACCGGGGGAGTTTTTCTTTTACATACAGGTGAGTGATATTCTACACCTTGCGGCACCCCGTCACTCCCGGAGGTTAAACATATCCACAAAAGCAATGTGCAAATTTTGCACATTGCTTTATGTCTTCAGTTGTTTTACTGCCTTATCAAAATCAGACACAATTTTCTGCGTCGGATTGAACAGCTCATACTCTGCCTCAGCCTTCTCTTTGGCCTTCCGAGCAGAAATTTTTCCTTTATCCGGCAGAATATCATAACGCCGGAATGACAAAAACTCGTTGATACTGGATGCAAACTGTTCCATCGTGAAGGTGTTTTCCCGTTCTATCAAATCTTCAATATAATCGAAATAGCCCGACACCGTGCGCTCCAGCTGGCGAATCTGCTTTTCGGAGAGGTAATTCTTCGCCACCGATACGTCCGATTTCAGCACCCGACCCTCGGGAGCGTTTTTCCATGTAGTCAGGCCCATATGTTCCTTGGTGTGGTCAGCCTTGTTATAGACGATTTCCGCTGCTGTCTGGCCGGTGATGGCATAGTGAAATTTATTCTGCACCATTGCATAAAAATCCTTTGTCACCAGTGAGTTTCGGTCATAATCGATGCTGCACTCCGCAAAAATGTCCGTCACCTGCTGCCAGATACGCCGCTCACTAGCCCGGATGGAGCGGACGCGCTCAAGCAACTCACGGAAGTAATCTTTGCCGAAGGCATCCTTGCCCTGCTTCAGGCGCTCATCATCCAGCACGAAGCCCTTGGTCATGTACTCCTTGAGAATACCGGTCGCCCAGATACGAAAGCGTGTGGCCCGGCGGGAGTTGACGCGATAGCCCACGGAGATAATTGCATCAAGATTGTAAAAATTTGTCTCTTGTGTTTGTGTCTTGTCCTCTAGCGCTCCGTGGTGAGTGGTTGTTTCCATTTTGGAAACAACCACTTTTTCGTCAAGCTCGCCCTCTTCAAAGATTTTTTTGAGGTGCTTGCTTATTGCAGGCTTTTGCACACCAAATAGCTCTGCCATGCCCTGCTGAGACAGCCAAATGCTTTCATCTTTTACGATAGCATCAACAGAAATGTCCTCTTCCGCTGAGCGATATATTAAAAACTGAAAGTTGCTTTCCATCTCTTCTTCCTCCTCACACCAACCCCCGGCAGAAGCCCACGGCCAGCCCCTCCACCTCCACCTCTTCCAGCTGGGGGCCGGTATAGACCATCGGTGGGCATACAGACGAGTTATCGGCCAGCAGGGTCATCACGTCGTTCTGATAGTAAAAGTGTTTCAGGGTCGCTTCTTCCCCTATGCGCACTGCGGCGATCTGGCCCTGCTCCACCTCCGGCTGCTTCCGGATACAGACCACATCGCCGTCGCAGATGGTGGGTGCCATGCTGTCGCCATGGCACTCTAAGGCAAAGTCTGCACGCCACGCCGCTGGGACGCCGATATAGCTCTTGATGTTCTGCTCTGCCGTAATAGGCGTTCCGCACGCAATAGTGCCGATCAGCGGCACCTGCACCATCTCCGGCATCGGCATAAAGCCCGGCGGGATGGGAGCGGGCGAAGTGGTCTTGGGAGTCGGCTGCTCTTCCCAGCCCATCAGGTAGGCCGTTGTCGTTTCCAATGCATCTGCAAACGCCGCAATTTTTGATTGCGGAATATCAGCTTTTCCATTTTCAATTTTACTTATAGACGACTTATCTTTATAGCCCATCTTGTGAGCCAGCTCCTCAACTGTCAAACCAAGCTCTGTGCGGCGGCTTTTGATTCTGTCGTATAGAGTTGCCATAAAATCACCAACCTTCGTTCCTATCTTATCATACAGTGGAATAGAATTCAAGTATTTTTTATTTTTTACTCGAAAAGAGTTGACTTTGTTTCCACCAAGTGTTATTATGTGGTCAGTGGAAGCAAATTCCACTTCGAGAGGAGGTGAATAGAATGACCGACACTAATGCATTACGCTCCGCAATCGTTGATTCTGGGCTCAAGTATAAAGCGCTTGCCGAAATTATGGGCTTGTCTCCGTATGCTTTGCAGATGAAAATCGATAACGAGTCTGAATTTAAGGCAAGCGAAATTGACACTCTTGCTAATACTTTGGGCATGGATATGCAACAGCGTGATGCCATCTTTTTTTGCAGAAAAAGTGGAATTTGATTACACACAATTTTTCAAAAGAAATTGCCGCTCTTGTACTGGCGGTACAGGAGCGGCAGGGTAAAGCTGTTGTTGAAACGACGGATTGGGCTGGCAATGTTGTTGCGGAAGCAGAAAAAATCACAACCGACTGGTGCGGGAATGAGGTGAGGGAATAAAATGCAAGACTTTTTTAGAAACCTTGGCAAGTTTTGGGCTGACAACTGGAAAACTATCCTGTTATCAGCGGCCACAACCATTGTAATGCGTCTACTGTTATGTTTGTTATGATGCTGACAACGATCGGCAGCCAAAGAGACTGCATGGCCATCTCCCGGAAACGGTCTTTCTTGTACTCCCGGTAAACCTGATAGAAGTCGGACACACAGTATGTCCCTGCTCCGATTGGGTCGTGAAAGCCATCCACTTCTCTGCTCGGGTCTTCCTGAACCAACCCAAAGAATCACAAATTACCAAGTTCCTTTGGGTCGCACCTGTAATGCGGATGTGCTTCGATCTTCTTCAGAAGTTCTTTGTCTGCTGCACTCAGGACGACATTTTCACAGTCAGCTTTTTGCTGATACATAAAACCAGCTCCTTCCTACCCTCATTTTACCGCAGAAGGGAGCCAACCACAAGGAGGTGAAGCACATGGATAACCAAGTTGATAAAAACGAAGAACTTCTCAGCAAGCAGATGCAACTACTTGCCGAGAAGTCCTTGAACGCAGATGCGGATACTTTAGTAAGCCTTACAGATGCCCTGTGTAAAGTTTATAAAGTTCTCAACGGTGATCTCTGAAATACCCATTGTTCCGCTTTTCTCGCAAATCCAGCTTGATTTCATACAGTGCATCCTGATACATCGTATGAATCTCAGCCGGGGTTTTACCCTTCAAATCCTGATTCTGGACGTACAGAAGGGCAAGCGCTTCAATATTGGAGCTCGGAAACGTTTTTAATTCGATATCTTCCATCGTATCACCTCCTTTCCAAAATTATTTTACCGCAGAAATGAGGTGTGTGCAAGGAGGTGAAACACATGGACAACAACAAAAAGCCCAGCGAACCGTCGGAAGCGGAACGCTGGGCAAAGATGGAAAACGAGATTCAGAAACTCAAGCGGAGCAGGTCAATCCTCTGTGCCTCCAGTTTCGTTCAGAGTCTTCTCCTCTGGCGAATCATCGGGCAAATCAACCAAATCCGCGAGCTTTTGACTCTCTTGGTCAGGTTCGATGCTTTGGTCAGCCAACATCTCCAGTCCTTGAGCAATTCTCTCGTAAATCTCTTCCGTGATTTCGAAATGCTCCTCGACACGTTGACGAAATTCTTCTGAGTGTTTAAGTTCTTCTTTTTGCAGGTCAAGCATTTCTTCCTGATTTGCAATGATTGCAGTATTTGCTGCTTCTTGATTATGCTGGTACTCGTCCGGCAAGCAATCTTTTATAAACCCCAGAACACAGATAACGAACGAAATAATCTCCATCACCGTTTTCCACGAGATCTTACTTTTAGATTGTTTCTCTGACTGAATCCTTTCTTCGATTATCTCAACTGCCTCTGCTGGTAAGTATGGCTTTACTTCTTCAACCACTGCCTCTGCTTTTTCGACAGGAACCTCATCGCCTGACGAAACTGAGCGGAATACTTCGGCGTCCAGTTTGCGGATAAAGATGGCCGCAAGATCACATGGGAAAAGTAATCGGCCGCCTGCCGGTGGTCTATGACCCTGCCGCCCGGCGGGTGCAGGTGGAAAGCTCTGCGGAATTTGTGGAAACGCAGCTCCTGCAGCGGCTGGACGATCTGGCCCACGGGCAGCCCCTTCGCCTGACCCTGACCGTGGAGCCGGAACGTAAGGGGCGCAGCACCCAGCAGAACCGGCTCATGTGGGCGCTGCTCACCATCATGGCCGACGCCTACAACGCCGGGCGCACCGGCGGCGTGACCCCGGAAGAGTGCTATCTTGATATGCTGGAGAAGTACGGTGCCAAAGTCGATTTTCTGGAAGTCCCGGCGGGTGCACTGGAGATCCTGCGCCGGTGCTATCGCCTCGTCCATGTGGTGGAGATCCTCGACAACGACCGCTGCACGGTCAAGTGCACGCAGGGCAGCTCTGCCTTTACCACCGCTGAAATGAAAAATCTGATCGACGGGATCTTTGACCGCCTTGCTGAAATGGGCGTGAATGATCCTATGGTAACTGCCTACTGGCAGGAGTGGAAGGAGCCGTAAATGGCCAAAAGCATCATCCAGGCAGAAAAAGAGTGCTACATCTGCCGCCGCTGGTACAATGTCCGAACCACCAGCGGACTGGAAGAGCATCATGTTATCACCGGGCCGCTGCGGGCCTTTGCCGAGCGCAGCGGCCTGAAGGTCTGGCTCTGCCACCGGCACCACAACGAGCCGGGATACTCGGCCCACTTTGACGTCAGGCTTGCCTTGGTGCTGAAAGCAGCGGCTCAGAAAAGTTATGAAGAAAAGAACGGCCCCGGCGCACACGCTGCATGGATGGCCGCTGTTGGAAAGGACTATCTCAATGCTTAATGTTGTAGCTATCATGGGCCGTCTTGTGGCGGACCCGGAACTCCGCACGACCCCGGCAGGTGTGAATGTCTGCCGGTTCCGCATTGCCTGTGACCGCAGTTTCGTCCGGCAGGGCGAGCAGCGGCAGGCAGATTTCATCGACATTGTGGCATGGCGGGCGCAGGCTGAGTTTGTGTGCAGGTATTTCTCCAAGGGCAGTCTGATCGCCATCGATGGCCGCATCGAAACCAGCAACTATCAGGACAAAAACGGTAACAACCGCACCTCTTTTGCTATCGTGGCCAACAACATCAATTTTGCCGGTTCCAAGAGCACCGGCACAAAGCCGACGGATGATGGCGGCGAAGCACCCCCGGCGGGCTATCATCTCAGTGAGCCTGCGCCGGAGTATTCCGAGCACGACGATTTTGCAGTGATCGACGACAGCGATGACCTGCCGTTTTAATGAAGAAAGGCAAACAGGATGAGAACAGATGGATATGTTGTGGTACAGCCGTGGATGGTGACGGACTACAATCTCAAAGGCAACAAACTCCTGATCTATGCCCTGATCTGGGGCTTTTCGCAGGATGAGCAGTCCTGTTTTTATGGCTCCACCCGTTACATCACGGATTATTTCAAGCTGAGCGAGCGGGCTGTAGTGGGAATTCTGGATGAACTGGTGGATGATGGGCTGCTCTGCAAGTGGTCTGAGCCGGTAAACGGAAGGACCACAAACAGGTATTCCGCTCTGCGCCCGGCGGCGTGCTCTGCTGAGGATGATGGGTGCAAAAATTGCAACCATGAAGAAAATGCACCCCTGCAAAAAATGCAGCTCTACCCCTGCAAAAAGTGCAGACAAGAAAGAAAATAATAATAAAAGCAAGAATAAAGGCACATCCGCAACTCGGTTTTCACCGCCCAAAGCGGAAGAGGTCGGGGCGTATTTCCGGGAGCGGGGGCTCCCGCCCACATCAGCCCAGGCCGAAGCTGAAAAGTTCATTGACCGGTACACGGCCAACGGCTGGCTTGTGGGCAAAGCCAGAATGAAGGACTGGAAAGCGGCGGCGCGCAACTGGCTACGGAACCGGAAAGAGTGGGGCCAGACCGCCGCACAGCCTGCTGGCCCGTATGGCGGGCGCACCTGGGAGGATCTGTGATGGATGTGCAAAGCGTATTGATCGGCGCGCTGCTGCTGAATGATCAGCTTGCACCGTATTCCCTGCCAGAACTCAGCATCGAGCACTTTCGGCCTGAGCTGCAGCCTGCCTTTGCCGCTGTGCAGGGGTTCTGGATCAAGAACGGTGAGCTGGATATTCTCCAGATCGTGGCGCGCTATCCGAACCAGAAACAGCCATTGATGGCCTGCGTGGGAGCTTGTGAGAGCGAATGCATCCGGCTGACCCGCGACCGCGTGGAAGAGTGGACGCGCATCATCCTGGAGGACTCCGCTAAAAGCCGCTTTCAGAGCCTTGCGCTCCGGGCTGCGGATGCCGCGACCGCCTTTACCGATCTGCCGGACCTGTACCAGCAGATGGGACAGGCGCTGGACACCCACACCGAAAAGGGCGACTTCCAGAGCGTGGGCGATCTGCTGGATGATTACATCCGGCATCTGGGCGAAAAGCCGCAGTACATCCGCACCGGCTTGTCCAAGCTGGACGAAAATCTGCACCTTGTTCCAGGCAACTATTTCGTGATTGGCGGCAGACCCAGCGCAGGCAAAACAGCCCTGAGCCTTCAGCTGGTGGCGGGTATGGCTAAGTCGGGCAAGCGGGTGTGCTATTTCAGCCTTGAGACCGACCCGGCTACGCTGGAAGCCCGCCTGATCGCAAACCAGCTGTACGCGCCCCTCTCGGCGGTCAAAAATAAAACGCTGTCCCTGCGCGAGCTTGACCGTCTGGCAGGCATGAAACACTGGCCGCTGTATATCCGGTCTGCGGCGGGCAAGGGCGTCGCATGGATCAAAGCGCAGGCTTTGCGCATGAAGGCAGACATCATCTTTGTGGACTATTTGCAGCTGATCCATGAGCGCGGCGGCGGGGACCGCTACACAGCCATTACAGAAATTTCCATTGCACTGCATGAGCTGGCCCAGACCACCGGCATCCTCGTGGTGGCTCTGGCCCAGCTGAACCGCAACGCCGCGCGGACCGAACCCTCCAACGCAGATCTGCGCGAATCCGGCCAGATCGAGCAGGACGCAGACGCCATCCTGCTGCTGTCCGCTGATGGGGATGCATATTTTAGCCGTCTGACCAAGAACAAAGAGGGGCGCGTGGGCAATGCCGGGCTGGAATTTGATAAAACGCTGCAGCGGTTCACCTGTGCAGCTACTTGAGTAAGGGCCGCCCGGCGGGGCGGTAACGGATAGGAGTGATGCCCAATGACCTATGAAGAAAAGAAACAATGGCTCCGTCAGTACGAACGCGCCAAGAAAAAAGAGCTGCATCTGACCCACGAGCTTCAGGAAGCAGAGTTCGACTATGGCCGCATGACGCAGACTCTTTCCTCAGTGCCGGGAGGCTGCAGTGATGGGCAGGCGCTCCCCCGTGCTGTAGAGCGTGTAGAAAAAGCAAAGCAAGCCTTGGACGCGCAAGTCTTGTTTTGTGACGACCTCCATGCTGAAATCATGGCAAAGCTTCTCAGTTTGGAAGAACCGGACGATTACGAGGTTTTGAATCTCCGCTATCTTCACTTCAAGGCATGGGAAAACATTGCAGCTGATATGAAACTTTGCCTTCGGCAAATCTACCGCCGCCATCATCGCGCCATTGATGCGCTGAATCTATAATGTCAGTCAATGTTACCTAGAAGTCATTTTATGTCACTCCACGTTATGCTAAAATAGTACCATCGGCAGCGCCGGAAAGGCCCACCGATACACGCAGCCTCCGCACCATGTCATCCTTGACGATTGACCGCATGGTGTGCGGGCTGCTTCTATTATACCGCCTGAGCGCAATTTGGTGCGCGGCGCGTGTGACCAGACACGGCTGGTTCGATTCCAAGGGCGGCACCATGACGCTGCGCCCCGCCGCAGCAACAGCCTGACGCATGGCCTGCGAAACCGCTTGGGGCTGGCGTGCCGGATGGAAGTCCCTTCTTCTTCCCGTGAGAGTCCGGCACACCACCGGAGGCCCCGGAATCCGCAGTGGGTTCAAGGATACCCCACCGGATGTGCGTCAATCACCCTGCACAGAAATGTGCGGGGATTTTTTATGCAGCTTCTGCCGTTCGGAAACCCCGGGCGGCTTTTTCATACCCCCGGGGTCTGCAAAAGTACCCCCTCCCTCAAAAAGACCTCCCCCCTCCGGGCATGACCCGGCGGGGCAAAGGAAGCCGAAGCTTCGAGGACCACCGCACAGCACGTCAGCAAAAGGAGGCTGCATCCTAATGGCAGGCAGGACACCGCGCCGCAACGAGCGGCCAGACCACGACGGCACACACCGTCTGGCCTTTGAACGGAACAAAAAGAAGATCTATGCGACGCAGACCGTTTGCGGCATCTGCGGCAAGCCGGTGGATTTCAGCTATAAGTTCCCGCATCCGCTCTCGCCCTGCATCGACCACATCATCCCCGTCGTCAAAGGCGGACACCCCAGCGACCTTGACAATCTTCAGCTCGCGCATTTCTGTTGCAACCGGGCCAAGAGCGACAAGCTGGTGGCCCGCAGCGGAAAGGCTCAGGAGCAGGCTGTCGATTCGCCGCGCGTTCTGCCCCTGTCCCGTGACTGGACGACCTACCGCAGCCGATAGGGGGGATGACCCCTCCCCCTGCCCTCACCGGACTCCCCAGCCGTCACTGGGAATATTTTCTCACGAAAAGGAGGAATCCCCCATGAGCCAGACCCGCGGCATGGCCTATCTCCGCCGCAAGCTGGAGCTGAAGCGCAGCCGGGTGCTTACCCGCTATAAATACTATGAGATGAAGAATGCCGTGAAGGACTTCGGCATGGTCACGCCGCCCGAGTTCCGCACCTTCAGCGAGGTGCTGGGCTGGTGCGGCAAGGCTGTGGATTCGCTGGCCGATCGGCTCATTTTCCGGGAGTTCCGGCAGGACAACTTCGACCTGAACAGCATCTATCTCCAGAACAATGCCGACATCCTTTTCGACAGCGCTGTCCTTTCGGCCCTTATCTCGAGCTGTTCGTTCCTGTACATCTGCGCCGGTGAAGACGGCTTTCCCCGCATGTCGGTGCTGGACGGCGGCAATGCCACCGGGATCATCGACGATGTGACCGGTCTGCTGACCGAGGGCTACGCCGTTCTGGAGCGGAACGCCGACAACGGCACGCCCACGCTGGAGGCCTACTTCACGGCTGGCAGCACATGGTACTACCCCAAGGGCGAAAAGCCTTACCTTGTGACCAACCCCGCCCCCGCGCCGCTGCTGGTACCCATCTGCTACCGCCCGGATGCTGCCCGTCCCTTTGGCCACAGCCGCATCTCCCGGGCCTGCATGGGCCTGCAGCAGGGCGCACTGCGCACTCTCAAGCGCAGCGAGATCAGCGCCGAGTTCTACTCTTTTCCGCAAAAGTACGTTCTGGGGACCTCCGGTGACGCCGACCCGATGGACAAGTGGAAAGCCACCATTTCCTCCCTGCTGGAGATCTCCAAGGACGAGGAGGGCGACCATCCGGTGGTCGGGCAGTTTACTCAGCAGAGCATGAGCCCCTATACCGAGCAGCTGCGCACCTTCGCGGCACTGTTCGCGGGAGAGACCGGCCTGACGCTGGACGATCTGGGGTTTGTCACCGACAATCCCTCCAGCGCAGAGGCCATCAAGTCCAGCCACGAGACGCTGCGTCTGGCCGCCCGCAAGGCACAGCGGACCTTCGGCAGCGGCTTTCTCAATGCCGGATATCTCGCCGCCTGCCTGCGGGATGATTTTGCCTATCAGCGCCGCCAGCTCTATCTGACCCGCCCCGTCTGGGAGCCGGTCTTTGAGCCGGACGCCGCCACCCTCTCCGGTATCGGCGATGCCGTGGGCAAGGTCAACGCTGTCATCCCCGGCTATTTCGGAAAAGAGAACCTGCGCGACCTGACCGGCGTGCAGGCCGAGGGATGAGCAGATGGACAAGCAGGATATTGCCCCCGCGCTGCTGGGGCGCATCCGGGCCGACTTTCTCCGCCTGCTGAGGAACGCTGCTCCTTCGGCGGCCACTTACCCTGCGGCTCTGGACTACGCTGACCTTGTCGGCGGCGCTCTGGCCGAGGCGTTCCGTCTCCATCTCAGCGCCGACACGCTTCCGGATGGACGGATGTACTGGAACATCGCCGACCGCGTCCTCCGCCCCCTGCTGGAGGAGGACCATGCACTGGTGGCTGACGCCGCTGCTGCCGTACAGCAGCAGCTCAACGAGGCAGCCGGTCTCCGTCTGCTGGCCCAGCGCGTCCCGGTGGATGAGGACCGCATCGACGGCATCCTGAACAAGGTCTGCGCCGCCGAGCACTACGAGGATGTGGCCTACATGCTGGATGAGCCGGTACGGACTTTCTCCCGGATGGCAGTAGACGATACCCTGAAAGCCAACGTGCAGTTTCAGGGCCGGGCCGGTCTGCATCCCCGCGTTGTGCGGCGCACCACCGGGAGCTGCTGCGAATGGTGCAGCAGGCTTGCCGGAAGCTACGACTATCTCCATGTACCTGCCGACGTCTACCGCCGCCATGAGCGCTGCCGCTGCAAGGTCGAGTATGACCCGGGCGATGGCCGCAGGCAGAATGTGTGGGATAAGAAGTGGACGGAGGATCCCGAAGCCCTTCAGGCTCGCAAAGAATTTGCGGAGTCTCCACTTGTCACTAAAGTCCGCTTTCCGAAAGAGGCCTCTCTGCAGAACGTCCTCCTAGAATATCTGCGGACGGCTGCTCCGGGAGTCGGTTCCATCTCATACGATGCTGGTTACGATATGGTCCGCCATGCAGACGAAGTAAAAACAGCACAATGGCTGCACGCCCATTTGGGCGGCGACATCGTGCTGTTGAACGAAGCAAATAATTATAAAGCGATGACTCCAGACTACATCTGGAACGACAAGCTCTGGGATTTGAAAACGGTTTCTACAGAAAAGTCCGCAAACAGCGCTGTTCGGCATGGTTTGAAGCAGATCCAGGAGAATACTGGCGGAATCATCCTGAACTATGAGCAGAATACGATTTCTCTGGAAACGCTGAAAGATGTCCTACGGAAAAGATTGACTGCCAGTGCGACGCAGGATGTAGACATCCTCGTCATCTGCAAAGAGAAATTATTCACTGTTCAGCGATTCACTGCAAAAAAATAGAGGTGTCGAGCCCCCACCATATAGCGGAGGCGCACCTCATAGCTATTATATAGCACATTTTCGTCTTTTCGTCAATATTACATTTTCATTCCCATAAAGGAGGCCCCGCCGTCATGCCCCGAGCGTCAGAAAAGGCCGTCCCGGAAAAGCTGGGCCGCCAGACGCCCACGGCGGCGGTGGTGCTGCCCTACACCACGACCCACGGTCAGGAGGCCATCGACCTCTACAACACCACCGGGCGTACCGCCCAACAGTGGCAGCAGCTCCTGCTCTACGACATCCTCGCCGAAAACGAGGACGGCCTGTGGGTACATACCAAATTCGGCTACAGCGTCCCCCGCCGCAACGGCAAGAATGAGATCGCCGCCATGCGGGAGCTGTACGGTCTCCAGCGGGGCGAGAACATCCTGCACACAGCCCACCGCACGACCACCAGTCATGCCGCGTGGGAGCGCCTGTGCAGCCTGCTGGACAAGGCCAAGATAGAATACAAATCCATTCGTGCCTCTGGCCGGGAGAGCATCCGGTTGAAAAGCGGTGAGGGCCGCATCGAGTTCCGCACCCGTTCCTCCAAGGGCGGTCTGGGCGAGGGCTTCGACCTGCTCATCATCGACGAGGCGCAGGAGTACACCGACGATCAGGAAAGCGCCCTCAAATATGTGGTCACGGACAGCCGCGACCCGCAGACACTCTTCTGCGGCACACCGCCCACGCCGGTCTCCTCCGGCACGGTGTTCCTCAAACTGCGAAACGCGGCCCTGCAGGGCGAAACGCAGAACACCGGCTGGGCCGAATGGAGCGTGGAGCAGCAGACCGACCCCCATGATGTGGCTGCATGGTACGAGACGAATCCCAGTCTGGGTACCATCTTTACCGAGCGCAGCATCACCGACGAGATCGGCTCCGACCCCATTGACTTCAACATTCAGCGCCTCGGCCTCTGGCTGCGGTATAACCAGAAATCGGCCATCAGCAAAGCCGAATGGGAGGAGCTGAAGGTCGCCGCCCTGCCCGAGCTGAAGGGCAGGCTTTATGCGGGCATCAAGTTCAGTCCGGACGGGGCCAGTGCAGCGCTCTCCATCGCCGTCCGGACTGCCAACAACAAAATCTACGTGGAAGCCATCGACTGCCGCCCAACACGGGCAGGCAGTGGGTGGCTTTTGGATTTTCTGAGCAAGGCCCAGTTCGCCGCTGTGGCGGTGGACGGTGCCAGCGGGCAGCAGCTCCTGGCCGACGCCATGAAAGCCGCCCATCTCAAAGCGCCCGTCCTTCCTACTGTCAAACAAATCATCACTGCCAACGCCGCCTTTGAGCAGGCACTGTTCGCGAAATCGCTCTGCCACGCCGGACAGCCAAGCCTTGTGCAGGTGGCTTCCAACTGCGAAAAGCGGGCCATCGGCACCAACGGCGGCTTCGGCTACCGTTCCTTGACCGAGGGAGGCCATATCGAGCTGCTGGACAGCATCATCCTTGCCTGCTGGCAATGCTCCGAGGGCAAGGAGAAACGCCGCCAGCGCACCAGCTATTAACTACGCCGAAGCAGGGCCTCCGCCCTGTGTTTATATGCATCTGTCAGAATGGAGGTTTTCTCATGGCAGAATTTGAACCCATCACCACGCAGGAGGCATTCGACGCCGCCGTTGCCGACCGTCTGGCTCCCTTCGCCGACTACGACGACCTCAAAGCGCAGAATGCCGACTATGCCTCCCGCATCCATGCCTTTGAGATGTCGGAGCTCAAGACCCGCATCGCCCACGAGGTCGGCATCCCCTTCGACCTCTCCCAGCGGCTTACCGGTGAGAACGAGGACGCCATCCGCAAGGATGCCCAGTCTCTCGCCAAGCTGCTCAAGCCCCAGACCCCCAAATCGCCCCCGCGCAGCACCGAGCCCGCAGGCGGCAGCAGCCGCCGCGATGCCCTGCGCGCCTTCACCAACAACCTGATGAGCAAAGGAGAATAACACATGGCAGACATTCTGAGCAAAGGCTCCCTGTTCCCCGAGGAGCTGATCCCCGACTTTATCAAGAAGACCACCGGTGCCTCTGCGCTGGCCAAGCTGTGCAGCGCCACCCCCATCCCCTTCAACGGCGTCAAGGAGTTCACCTTCTCCCTCGACAAGGAGGTGGACATCGTGGCAGAGAACGGTGCCAAGACCAAGGGCGGCCTGACCGTCGACCCCATCACCATCGTCCCCATCAAGATCGAGTACGGTGCCCGCATCTCGGACGAGTTTCTCTACGCCTCCGAGGACGCGCAGCTGGACTACATGAGCGCCTTTGCCGACGGCTTCGCCAAGAAGGTCGCCAAGGGCCTCGACCTGATGGCCTTCCACGGCGTCAATCCCCGCACCGGCACGGCCTCCTCCGTCATCGGCACCAATCACTTCGACTCCAAGGTGACGCAGGCTGTGACCATCTCCTCCGGCGACAAGCCCGATGAGAACATTGAGGCCGCCATCGCGCTGGTGCAGGGCGCAGACCGGGACGTCACCGGCATGGTGCTGGCCCCGGCCTTCAAGTCCGCTCTGGCCAAGCAGACCACCGCCGACGGCGCAAAGCTTTACCCCCAGCTGGCATGGGGCGCAAATCCCGGCGAGGTGAACGGCCTGCGGGTGGAGTCCACCTCCAACCTGTCCTCCGGCTCCAGCCTCGACCGCGCCCTTGTGGGCGATTTCGTCAACTGCTTCAAGTGGGGCTATGCCAAGGAGATCCCCATCGAGGTCATCCGCTACGGCAACCCCGACAATGATACTCAGCTGGGCGACCTGAAGGGCCACAATCAGGTCTATCTGCGCGGTGAGGCCTACATCGGCTGGGGAATCCTCGACCCGTCTGCCTTCGCCCACATCAAGACCGGCGAGTAAGGAGGACATGACCATGCTGTATCGCAACAAAAAAACCGGCGCTGTTATCGAAACGGACTGCCTCATCTCCGGCGGCGACTGGGAACCTGACAGGGCAGATGCCGCGCCGGACGCCACGTCCGAGGCCGACACCGGGGCCGACCCTCCCGCTGCCAAGTCCAAGCGGAAAGGCAGGGCGACGGTATGACCTACGCCACCGTGGACGACATGACCACCCTCTGGAGGCCCATGACGGAGGCAGAGCAGGCCCGCGCCGGCCCTCTGCTGGAGGTCATCTCAGCCAGCCTTGATGTTGAGGCCCGCAAGGTGGGCAAGGACCTGCCCGCACTGGTCGCTTCGGATTCTGCACTGGTTCTGGTGGCCAAGAGCGTCGCGGTCGATGTGGCTGCGCGGGCGCTGATGACCAGCACCGATCAGGAGCCGATGACCCAGCTGACGCAGGCCGCAGGCGGCTATTCCGCCTCCGGCTCCTTTCTCGTTCCCGGCGGCGGCCTGTTCATCAAGAAGTCTGAGCTGGCCCGGCTGGGGCTGCGCCGCCAGCGGATGGGGGTGATCGAGCTGTATGGCAGCTCTGATTAAGGGCATCCCGGTCACGCTTTACGAGCGCACCAAGACCGGTGAGGATGCATTTCACGAACCCGTCTACGCCGAAACGCCGGTCACAGTCGAAAATCTGCTCATTACGCCTGTTGACTCTGCGGCATCGCCCACAGAGCTGCAGCTTTCCGGCCGTCATCTGGTTTATGAGCTTTGCATCCCCAAGGCCGACACTCACAAATGGGAGGGCTGCGCTGTGGAGTTTTTCGGGAAGAGATGGCGCGTCCTGAACGGCGTGCAGCAATACATCACCCAGCTCACGCCTCTGGACTGGGATAAGAAAGTACAGGTGGAGCGGTATGAATGATTTTCACTTTGAGCTGAACCGCTCCGGTGTCCGGAAACTGCTGAAGAGCAAAGAGATGCAAAACGGCCTTTCCTCCATCGCTTTTGCGGCGCAAAGCCGTCTGGGCGATGGATATACGGCCAGTTACTACACGGCGGACACCCGCGTGGTGGCTAAGGTGAGCGCCGAAAGCCCTGCCGCCCGCAAGGAAAACGCCGAGACCAACTCCATCCTGAAAGCGCTGAAGTGACTATGATCGAAGAAATCATCCTCAATTATCTGCGGGAAAGCAGTTTTTCCTGCTATCTGTCCGTGCCGGAGGAGCCCTCCGGCAATTTTGTTGTGCTGGACAAGACCGGCTCCGGCCACGACGAGGGGCTTTTCCACGCCACGCTGGCCGTGCAGTCCTACGGAAAGAGCAAGTTCAGCGCGGCCCAGCTCAGCCACCATGTCGTGCAGGCCATGCTGGATGCCGACACCCTGCCCGAGGTGGTCAGCTGCAAGCTGGTCACCGACTACGATTTTCCCGATACCACCCGGAAGCTGCCCCGCTATCAGGCGGTTTTCGAGCTGGTACATTACTGAGTTTCTGAAAGGAGCTTTTCCTTATGGCAAACGCAAAGAACGTCACCGCCGCAAAGCCCAAGGTCGGCGGCGCGGTCCACCGCGCCCCGCTGGGTACGCCTCTGCCCACCGACGCCAAGAGTGAGCTGGACAAGGCCTTTGAGTCTCTGGGCTACATCTCCAGCGACGGCCTGACCAACTCCAACTCGCCCTCCAGCGAGAACACCACCGCATGGGGCGGCGACACCGTGCTGACCCAGCAGACCGAGAAGCCGGACACCTTCGCCTATACCCTGCTGGAGGCGCTGAACCCGGCCGTGCTCAAGTCGGTGTATGGCGACAAGAACGTCACCGGCACACTGGAGACCGGCATCACCGTCAAGGCCAACAGCGATGAACAGCAGGACTGCTGCTGGGTCATCGACATGGTGATGAAAAACAATGCAGCCAAGCGCATCGTCATCCCGGACGCTGCCGTTTCTGCCGTGGGCGACATCACCTACTCCAAAGGCGCGGTGGGCTACAACACCACTCTGACCGCTGTACCTGATGAGCATGGCAACACCCACTATGAGTACATCGTCGCAGCCGGCGCAGAGACGCAGGCCGCCAAAGAAGCTAAGGAGGTCAAGGCATGATCACTGCTGAAACCAAGGACGGCTTTGCTGTCGAACTCAGCGAAGAAGCGCTGGACAATGTGGAGCTTCTGGACGCGCTGGCCGCGGTGCAGGACTCCGACGTCCTGTCTCTGGGCCGCACCATCCGCCTGCTGATGGGCAAGGCGCAGGCAAAGAAGCTCTATGACCACCTGCGCACCGAGGACGGCCGCGTGCCGGTCGTTGCCCTGAGCAACGCTCTCGGCGAGCTGATGGAATCCTTCCGCGCCGGAAAAAACTCTTCCTCCTCTCCGGTCTGATCGCATCGGATGAGGGGAAAGACAAGCTTATCTGCGATTTTGCTCAGTTTTACCATGTGCTGGACTGGCGCAGCCTGCCGGTGCGTTTGACGGCCACGCTGGCCGCCGGTCTGCCGCCGGACAGCCGATGCATGATGCATCTGGCCGGGCAGAAGCTGCCGGAAAAGACTCTGATGGATGCCGCCGCGGTGGATGCTCTGCATCGCATCGAATGGCGGCTCATCGGCTGCCCCGGCAGCCGCCCGCCCGACTCCATCCTTGCCGCCCTCACCGATCCCGATACAGGTGACGCCGGCAATGTGCAGAGCTTCGACAGCCCGGAAGATTTTGAGGCGGCACTTGCCGCTGTGAAAGGAGGTTGAACATGGCAGACGGCATTGAACTCGGCAAAGCTTATGTCCAGATCGTACCCTCGGCCAAGGGCATCAAGGACAGCATCGCCGAAGAGCTGGGCGGCGAAAGCGCCCGCGCCGGTGAGTCTGCCGGACAGCTCTTCACCGGCAAGCTGGTCGGCACCATCAAAACGGTGCTGGGTACTGCCGCCATCGGAAAGATGATCTCCGACTCGGTCAACGCGGGCGGCGCTCTCCAGCAGAGCCTCGGCGGCATCGAAACGCTGTTCAAGGACAGCGCCGACAAGGTCAAGACCTACGCCGCACAGGCCTACAAGACCGCCGGACTTTCGGCCAACGACTCCATGGAGTCCACAACCAGCTTCGCGGCCAGCCTGCTTTCCAGCGTCAGTCAGGACACCGACGCGGCGGCGCAGCTGGCCAACATGGCGATGGTGGATATGTCTGACAACGCAAACAAGATGGGCGCCTCGATGCAGGACATCCAGAACGCCTATCAGGGCTTTGCAAAGCAGAACTATACCATGCTCGACAACCTCAAGCTGGGTTACGGCGGCACGCAGGCTGAGATGCAGCGCCTGCTGAAGGACGCCGAGAAGATCTCCGGCGTGAAGTATGATCTCGGCAATCTGGCCGACATGTACAGCGCCATCCATGTCATCCAGACCGAGCTGGACATCACCGGCACCACGGCCAGGGAGGCCACCACCACCCTGACCGGCTCCTTTGCCTCCATGAAGGCCGCAGCCCAGAATGTTCTGGGGCAGATGGCGCTGGGCGAGGACTTGCAGCCCTCGCTGGAGGCCCTTGTGGAGACGGCCCGCACCTATCTGGCGGACAACCTCCTCCCGCTGGTCGTCAATGCGGTCGGCGGCATCCCGGAAGCCATCGCTGCGCTGGCCCCGGCCATCCTTCAGACCGGCACGGAGCTGCTGCAGAATCTCACATCCGGGTTTGCTGCAGGCATCCCGGATTTTTTGTCGCAGGCACTGCCCGCCGTCCTCTCCTTCACCGAAGAGCTTCGGGCGAATTTCGGTGATTTCGTCTCGGCAGGCATCGACCTCATCCTCAGCCTTGCAAACGGGCTGGTGGAGGGCCTGCCGCAGCTCTTCGCCTACATTCCCGATATTGTCATCAATATCGCGGGCCTCATCAACGACAATGCACCGAAAATTTTAGCCGGTGCGGTCGGCCTCATGGTGCAGCTGGGCAAAGGCCTTATCGACAGCATCCCTCTCATCATCCAGAATATGGGCAAGATCGTGGAGGCCATCGTCTCGGTGATCTCCGCCTTCAACTGGCTGGATCTCGGGGCAAACATCCTGAAGGGGCTGGCCAGCGGCATCAAAAGCATGGCGTCGTCTGTGACACAGGCCATGCAGCAGGGCATCTCCGGCGCGATCAGCTGGATAAAGTCCCTGCCTTCTCAGGCCGTCCAGTGGGGCAAGAATCTCATTCAGAGCTTTATCAGCGGCCTGAACGGCACCGGCACGGCGGCGACCATCGCCACCGCCGGCATTCAGGTCGCTAAGACCGCTGCACAGCCTGACACCGACTGGACCCTCAGTGACGATGTGGTGGACAAGGCCGAGGTCAATGCATTCAGGATGCAGAACCTTGCAAAGCAGGTCGAGGACACCATCCCGGCCTACACCAAGTCCGGCAACGCTGCGACGGCAGCGGCCCAAAAGGCCGGCTCTGCCGCAAAGACTGCCGCCTCGGTGGTGAACTCCTACAGCGACACGGCCTATGAGGTCGTCGGGAACACCAAACGTACCATCCAGACCATCAACGAGGAGCTGTCCAACGGCACCACCCAGCAGAAGCAGGTCATCACCTCTACCAGCCGCCAGATGGTGGACGGCGTCCTCAAGAATGTAAAGACCGTGGAGACCATCGCGGCGGACGGCAAGCGGACGGTCAGCCAGACCATGGAGACCGTGCGAGACGTGGTGAACACCGTGACGGCCAGCAGCACGGCTATTGTGGACGGCATCAAGACCACCACCCAGGCCGTGACCAAGACCCTCGCGGACGGCACCACCGAACAGCAGCAGGTCATCACCCAGACGCAGGACAAGGTCATCGACGGAGCGCTCCGCACGGTGGAGACCGTCAAGACCATTGCCGCCGACGGCACCGAGCAGGTGGCCGAGACCATCAAGGACAGCGCCGCCAAGACACTGGACGGCCTCTGGTCTGCCCTCAAAGACCGGGCCAACGAGGGCATTCTCGGCACGGTGGGCACCCTGTGGGAAGCCGTGAAGAGCGGCGACTGGGTGGGCATCGGCAAGTGGGCGGCATCCGCCCTCTACTCGGGCCTGACCGCCGACCAGAAGCAGAAGCTCACCGACTATGCCCTCTCGCTGGTGGACGGCCTGAACGGCGTTCTCGGACAGGGCGCACAGGGGCTGGCGCAGGGCGCGGCTTCTCTGGGACAGCAGCTCTTCGAGGGCATTACCGGCCGCTTTGGCGACGTTGCCTCTCTGGCCGGGCAACTGAGCGGCACCCTGCAGGACACCCTCGCGGCTCTTAAAGGCCCCCTCGGCACAGCGGCCAAGGCCATCAGCACAGCCCTCTCGGGCAACCTGCTCTCGGCCTTCCCCACCATCTTCGCCGCGATGGGTACCCTCGTCACCACGGTCGGCTCTGCCTTTGTCGCCATGCTGGAGTCCATCGGTGCGGCCATCTCGGCTACCGGCATCGGCCTGCCTGTGGGTGCTATGGTCATCGCTGCAGGCGTCGCTCTGGCTGTGGCCATCGCGGCCATTGCCATGAAGCTGGGGAGCAGCAGCAGATCTTCCGTGAAGACGCCCAACAGCAGCTCCGGCTCCGGCAGCGCCGTCACCGCCCCCAGCTACTCGCTGTGGGACTACGAGAAAGAAACCGCTCGGCCTAAGCGCAAGCCCCGGCCCTCGTATGAGATCAACCAGTATATTTACTCCAAAGCGCAGACAGCGGCTGACCTGATGCGCGAAGCACGATACGAACAGGAAAGGGCGGTGCTTGCCGGTGTTTGATGCCATCTTTACCGCCAGCAGCGGCCAGAGCTTCAGCTTCGGCTACAAGGCAGGCGTGCTCTACAGCATCGACCCCATCGGCGATCTGCCGGTGGAGCTGGAGACCAGTCAGGGCTACCAGCAGGAGGGTGCCACCGTGGAGAGCCGCAGCATCTCCGGCGTGACCCGCACCATTACCGGGCGTATCCTGCGGAATACTGCCTATCTCAAGCGTCAGCTGCGGGATATTTTCACCCCCGGGGCCACCGGGCGGCTGACCGTGGCCGGAAAATACTACTGCGACGCCGAAGTGCAGCGCTGCCCCGCCATCAGCGCCGCAAACCTCTGGCCCACCTTCAGCTTTCAGCTTTACTGCCCGAATCCCTATTGGCGCAGCGTCACCGAGACCAGCGTTTCGCTGTTCTATACGCAGCCTGCGTTCCGGCTGCCCGTCTGCTATAGCACCCACCAGTTCGGTCTGCGCATCCAGTCGGATTTTCTCAAGCTCAGCAACCCCGGCCCGGACACGCAGGATTTTGTGCTGACGCTGACTGCGCAGGGCGTCGTACGAAACCCCGGCGTGCGGGATCTTGCTACCGGAGAGTATCTTCGTTTTCTCACCGAGATGCAGGACGGCGACGTCATTCGGCTCTGGCGGGAGGACGGGCGGCTGCGCATTGAGCAGCTCATCGACGGCGAGACCTTCAATGCCTTCGAGCTGCTGGATGAGAGCAGCACCCTCTGGACGCTGCGTCACGGCACACGGGCATGGACACGCACTGCCGACAGCGGCATGACGGCGCTCTATCTGACCCTGAGCTTCAGTGTGGCATATGCATCTCTTGTAGTGGAGGAAACCTCATGAGCGGCGAAAAAGCATCTGCCCTGACTGCCAGCGGTACAAAGACGATCTTTGTCTATGGCCCCGAGCTGAAGCTTCTGGGGCGAATCGAGAGCTGGGTGTCGCTGGTCTGGCCGGAGCGGTACAACACCTACAAGAACGTGCAGGGGGCGCAGCTGGAGCTTCATGAATCTACCAGCCTGCAGGCCCTCTGCCGCCCCGACCGGTATCTCTGGCTGGTAGGCAGCGAGCACATCATGCGGATATGCTCCGCCCAGACCTCCGACCACCGCCTTGTGGTCTCTGCCCGCGACGCAGCCTACATCCTCGACGAGCGCAGCAGCCTCCAGACCCTGAAGAATTTTTCGGCAGAGACGACGCTCCGCCAGCTGGTCACGGCCATGGAGCCGTGGCCCGGCGTCGAGCTCGGCGACCTGGCCGAGATCACCGACACCTACACCGGCGAGGCCGCACCCGGCAGTCTGCTGGATGTGGCTGAGCAGGTATGTCAGGAGCTGGACATCGGCTTCCGGCTCCGGTTCGACCCGGCAGAGAAAAAGCTGCTGTTCGAGCTGTACCGCCCTCTGCTGGACCGGAACGCCCGCTATGCGCCCCAGTACGGCAACCTTACCAACCTGACCTACACCGAGAGCACGGCCGATTATAAGAATGTGGTGATCGTGGTAGGCGGCGACGCCACCGTCACGGTGGGCGCAGAGAGTGCAGCAGGAATTGCCCGGCGTGAGCTGGTGGTGGATGCCGCCAGCCGCACCAGAAGCAGCAGCCAGACCCAGAGCGACTACCTCGAAAGCCTGAAAGCCCTCGGCACGCAGGAGCTGGCCAAGCACACTCGGCTTGAGAATTTCCGCTTTACCCCTACGGATGAGGTCATGGTGGGCAAAGTCGTCGCCGCGAGCCTGCCGGGTACCGACATTCAGGCTGCCGCCCGCATCACGTCCATCACCCTGACATCCCAGAAGGGCGAGAACAGCGTCTCCACCGAGATTGGAACACCTATCATCAGGAGAAGAACATGAAGCTTGTGACATACCCCCTCGACGGGGTGACTTACAGTGCCGAAGATGTGGCCGCTTATCTATGCACCCGCACCTCCGGCGTCTACTCTCGCGATTCAAACTTTGCTGTGACCGTCAGCGGCCCCCGGGAGATCACCGTCTCCCCCGGTCTCGCGTGGATCAACTACGACGACTTCAAGGGCATCTCTGTCTGCGCCCGGGAGCGCAGCACGCTGACGGTACCCGACGCAGACGATATGCTGCCCCGCATCGACCGGGTAGTGCTCCAGTTTGATGCCAATGCCAATCTGACGGCTCTGAAGCTCAAGCCCGGCACTCCGAAGGCCGAACCCACTGCACCAGAGCTGATCCGGACGCACTTCATCTATGAGCTGTGTCTGTGTGAGATCTCCGTTCCGGCCGGCAGTGCAGAGATCACTGCCGCATCCCTCACCGACACCCGCACCGACGAAGCCCTCTGCGGCCTCATGCGGGACGGCGTCACCGGCATCCCCATGGACGAGCTGGGCCGGCAGGCGCTGACGAAAGCCAAAGAGACGGCGGCTCTCTGCGACAGCCTGCTGGCCAGCTACAGCGGCGGCTATCTCGGCATCTGGCCCGTGACCCTGACGGCGGACGGCTGGGCCGAATGCACCGACGTGCCCGGCTACGCCTACAAGCAGACGGCAGAGCTGCGGGCGGCGAGAGAGGCAAACGTCCCCTCCGCCGTACCCACCCCGGAGACCTTCACCGTGGCGGTGGCGGCGGGGCTTGCGGGCGTCTGCGAGACCAAGGACGGCAGCATCACGTTTTGGGTCGAGAACGTCCCCGAGGGCGGCATCCAGATGCAGGTGGAGCTGCTGGGACCCTCGGCCTCGACCGCTGACACCGGAGAGGACACCCTGGGCGACACCGTTTTGGAAGACACGACTTTGTAACGGAGGTACACCATGAAGTATATGAAACAGCATTTCGTCACCGGGATGAAGGTCAGCCTGCCCGACGTGCTCAACCGGATGGAGGACGGCATCGCAGCCGCCTGCGCCGCGGCGGTGGAGGGCATCGGCAGCGTGACCACCGGCGACACACCCGCCGCCGGCATCCGGGACGGCAAGCTCTGCCTGACTCTGCCGCGCGGTGAACCCGGCCCGCAGGGCGACCCCGGCGAGGGCCTGAGTGACAACGCCAAGGCCCTGCTGCTCTCCCTGTTGGCCGAAACGGCCCTCGACAAAGCCGCCGCCCTCGCCGCCCTGCGGGCGGAGTGGGGCTTCGCCGAGCCGGACGCTGACGCCACTGAGGCCGCAGACGCAGACGAGGGGGTGCTGTAAATGGCGCTGGGTATCGTAAGCATCGTCCCCTATACCCGTGCTGAGGTGGAGAAGATGCTCAAGCGGGCGATGTACAGTGAAGGAAAGCTGGTATTTACCGGAAGACTCAGCGTGCAATGGAAATACGGAGACTCCCTCTCCATACCGGAGGAGGTGGACTATGTTGTCGTGGGCGGCATAAAGCTGACGCGGGGCGGGTCCGGTAAAGCCAGCGGACACCCTGACGGTTATCTGGGTGTCACTTCGGAAACCACGATAAGCTTTTCTTCTAATACCTTATCCGCAGGCGGCTACCGGCCAAACGACGGCACCTATATGACTCTCAACGTCGAGGGCTACCACTACTACTGACCCCGCCGCAACAAAAAGCAGCCCCGGGGTGGGGCTGCGGGAGGGGTTATTTGTCCCTGTAGTGGGAGCCGCACTGGACGATCTTGACCACGCTGCCATCAATGCGGTAGACGATCCGGTTTGCATCGTCGATGCGGCGGCTCCAATAGCTGGCCAGATCGCCGCTGAGGCGCTCGGGCTTGCCGATGCCCTCATAGCCGTTGCGGTCGATGTCCTTCAGAAGCTGTAGGATCCGCTTGAGCATCCTGCGGTCCTGGGTGGTCCAGTATTCAAAATCTTCCCACGCTTCTTCCGTCCATGCCTTAATCATCGAAGTTGACCTCGTGGATGGTGCCGCCGGTGGCTTCCATCTCGGCAATGGACTTGCGCAGCCGGGCCTGGTTCTGCTCCGAGTAAAACGGGTCTACCGACAGCTCAAAGGGCAGGCGCTGCTCCCGGGTCATCTTCTTGGCCAGCATAGTCACGGCGGTGGACATGGACATCCCCAGCTCGTTGCAGATGTGGTCAAAGCTGTTCTTCAGGTCGTTATCCATCCGGATGCTTACAGTGGTCTGTGCCATGGTATCACACTCCTTCTGAATACAATGTAGCACATTTGCAATACAATGTCAACGGATAGAAAAAAGAAAGGTCGTGATCTTATCGCCATCAAAGAGTATTCCCTCCGCCGGGAGGGAGCCCGGCAGCTCTCACCCAGCTTCCGAGTGCGGGAGTTCGGCTGCAAGGGCAGCGACGTCGTGCTCCTCGACGAGGAGCTTGTGGTGCTGCTGCAGTGCATCCGGGAGCACTTCGGAAAGCCGGTACATATCACCAGCGGCTACCGCACTGCCGCCCACAATGCCGCCGTGGGCGGCAGCAAGTCCAGCCAGCACCTTCTGGGCCGGGCGGCGGACTTCTACGTCGAAGGTGTGGATGTGGCCACTGTGGCCGCCTACGCCGAGACCCTGCTGCCCTCCCGGGGCGGCATCGGGCGGTACCCGAAGGACGCCGCCCACCCGCAGCGCCGCACCGGCTGGGTGCATATCGATACCCGGGCGAATAAGAGCCGGTGGAGTATGTGAGGGGGTGATTCCGATGCAGTTCATCCTCGAATACTGGACACAGTGGGCTTTCGCGCTGATGGGCGGGGCCGTCCTCGCAGCCATCCCCAAGATCAAAGCCCTCTGGCAGGCCGTGCTGGCCCTCCTGCATGACCGAATTTACACCGAGTGTTACCACTTCATCAGCCTCGGCCATATCACCCCCGACGGCCTGCGCAACCTCACCTACCTCTACAAGACCTATCACACGATGGGCGGCAACGGCACCGGCACGGAGCTGTACAACCGCGCCAAGGCCCTGCCCATCCACGACTGACCGCCCGGCCTCGCCGGGAGAAAGGACACACCATGAACGCACATATCACCACCAACCGCACCGTCTCCGCTGCCACCATCGCCCGCACCGCCGTGCTGGCTCTGGCCCTTATCAACCAGATCCTGAGCGCCGCAGGCAAGCCCCTGCTGCCCATCGACAGCACCCAGCTCGAGCAGCTCATCTCCACCGGCTTCACCACCGTGTCTGCGCTGGTCAACTGGTGGTTCAACAACTCCTTCACCAAGGAGGCCATTCAGGCTGACGCTGAGTTTGAGCGGCTGAAGAAGAGCGTGTACTAATCTACTTATTTTCTCCATCATATACCATAGTATAGCAAAACCCTCACCAAACAGCCTTTGGCCTGCTTGGTGAGGGTTTTTGTTAGTTATTCAGCTTATAATGCAGCTTATATGCACTATATTTATTATATGGGATATGTTCCTCTTTCTGCAATCGCCCAATCACAATACATGGTATTACTTCTTGGCTACGCGAAAATTTCAATATGCTCCATATGGAGAAATCCGATTTCTTTACAAAATCAGCATACTTCTCTGGATTCAATAGTGCATTTTTTGCAAACTCATCAGCTTTTCTCTCTCGAGCGATATTTTCTGCAGTTGATGCATCGATATATTGGCTTGTTTTTGCTATATCTCCATTAACAATGTGACCTAGTTCATGGAACACTGTAAACCAAAAGATGTCCGCTGTCGCGCCTCTAGTCGTTAATGACATCTGATATACTCCATCATTATCTTTCGCAATATATCCTTGTACCGGGGCGCCACGAAAATTTGCCACAATAGAAAATTTAATTCCGTGTTCCTCAAAAATTTCTGTCAAGCATTTCTGATACTCATCTGTGGATTTTTGCATGACTTTTTTTAATTCTGCAATCAACCCATCAATTTCTTTAGTATTAAAAGATCTTTTTATATTGTGCTTTTCTCCTTCTAACTGACAAATTCTCAACCATGCTCCAACAACTGTCGGATTCACAGTTACTTTTGTCGAAGTTCTGAATGCACCGCTCGGTAATATTCTTTGTAAATTTGTCAAACTACTAACACGAAGAGCTTTTCTCAAATCAAGAATTTTCTGCTCTATTGACTGCTTTACATTAATTTTCAAGTATTTAGCAACTTCTTTTAGTTCATTGAATATCTTCTGCTCTTCTTCCGTGACAGTCTCCGTCTCATTCAAGTCCAATAACTCTGCTTCATAATTTGCTTGCAAATTCAACCAAAAAGATTTTGGAACATTTAGCGCATACTCTAGGGCCATGGCAAATTTCGGAGAAATTCCTTTTTTCCCCGAAATAATGCTGCTGATATACGCAGCACTCACTCCCGTCTGTGCAGCAAGTTCTGCTTGTGAAATATTTCTATCAGCCAGAATGTCTGCAATCGTTTCACCCGGATGAATAATCAAATCACGGGATATACCAGTTATCTTTCCCACCATGATAATCACTCACTCCTTCTACTTCGATTTCTGAACATATCATGACTGTTTCTTGCGTTGCGTTTGGCTCAAGGATCAATCTTACATTCCCAGTTACTCTCACTGAGTACCTAATTTGCTTATACCCCTCAAGTTGTTCTGGCTGTCCAAGACCGACTCTTAAAAAATCCTCGAAACATTCTGCCGCCTTCAATCGATCCATATGTTTCTTTATTGTTCTCACCCAGTCAGCCGGCAACTTCTGCTTCATTTTATTATAGTCTGTAAAATATTTTTCAATCTTACCATTCGCATACGTTATCTTCAATCAGGAATCACCTGCCAGTTAACTTTTTGGTTAATTCCATTATATTCATTTACACTTCTTTTGTCAACACTCTCTATCAGTTTCAATCAATTTTCATCTTCCTGCATCATAATATATATATATATATATATATATTCATTGATCGTTCTTGAAAGAGTACATCTTCTTCGCAATGCCATCAAACCCGCTTTTGTAACCCACTTTCTGTTCTCGGGCCGGTTTCTCGCTGAATCCTCAGCAGCATAAAGCGCAATTTACAATCGATAAATCATCAGATTTTTTAGTGTTCAAATCATGTCGTTTAGCTTTTCCATTGTTCGACTCCCATCGCCTCCACCACACGTGAGCCAGACGAACCCTCTGTGCTTCACCAAAGGGAAGAGCCTCACCGCTTTGCAGTGAGGCTCTTCCCTTTTCATCTTATAGCATCCTTATCCCATGAAATCAAGCAGCACGTCGATGTCCTGACTGATGGCGCGGAGATAGTCAGCTCCGCCGCGCCGGCCTCTATAGTTCCGGGCGCGGCTGCTCATCTCCGTCAGGAGCTCTTCCTTCCGCACCAGAACGGGGTCTCCGATCCACTCGTCTTTCTCTATGAAGGCTTCCATCTGCTCATATTCTTTTATGATACGGACGTTGGACAGGTTCTCCGGGAGGGTACGGGCATCGAACCAGTCCGGCTGCGCGTGAAAGTCCAAAGGCGGCAGCGGGTCCAGCGGCTCATCGGCGTCCCACACATAGGGATGCCGGTCATCTTCTTCCGGCGTCTTCTTGAAGCGTCCTACCCGATTCTCGGCCTTGCCGACCGTCTCATAGTGGTTGAACAGTGCCTCAGCGTCGTAACCATAAAGCTCGTAGGCGTCCGAATAGCGGTCTGCATAGTCCTTGTACTGGAACGTCTCGACGCTTTCCGTCCCCGGGGTAAGGTCAAGCCAGATGCTCACCGCCTCCGCATGGGTGGGCAGAGCTGCCATGACCGTCAGGGCCAGAACACCCGATGTGACCGCCGCAATAAATTTTCTTCGCATGATAAAACCTCCTTTTTATGAGCGGTTCATCCCAGGATCGAGAATCTCCGCACTTCTACGTTGTTATTCTCCACGCCGGAGCAGTCCTGAAAGACTTTATGCCGTATCCGGCCCCGGATGGTGTTGCCGCTGACTTCCTTCGTGCTGGCGATGCCGTAGCCGAGGGAGACGTCCAGCGTATTTCCTTTCAAGGCGCTGAGCTGATAGCAGATGCGCCGCCCGTTGTCGCCGCTCAGGGTGATGCGGCTGCTCTGGATGACCGTGCTGCCGTCGGCACGGTCATTGCCCCGGGCCAGCATGGGGTTCGCGCCCTTTTTCATATCGTGCTCTGCCATGCTGTCCGGCTGTTTCATGGTGATGTCGCAGTTGTCCACGACGGCGCGGGTCTTATCGCCTACCATACGGAAAATGGTCTCGCAATGCTCCGCACGGACGGTGCAATCCTCCATCCGGACGTCTGTGGTGCCGCTCTGCCCCAGCGTGATGAACCACGCCGGGCGATGATCGGCGTCCAGCGCCTCCTGCGTCTGTGTCTCATAGAAGCTGCAGCCCGAGAGGACGACATCCCGCACCGCGCCGCCCCATCCCCAGACCGCCAGCAGCTCGTCGGCACCGGACTTGTAAAATACACAGTTCTGGAAGCGGATATTCCGGCTCTCCACCCTGTCCGTCCAGTTGCGCACCCAGATGCCGCCGGACACGCCGGAAGTCATCTGGCGGAACACACAGCCCTCAAAACGGATATTCTCGTTGCCGCCATACAGGTCGGCGGCGCAGCGCCCCCACTCGTTGGGCTCACAGTCGAAGGTGCAGCCCACAAATTCCACATTGCGGGCGAGCATCACCCGGAGCATATAGTTGGCCTGACAGCTGTCCGCTGCCCGGAAGGTCACATTTTCCAGCCGGACGTCGTGGGCGCGGTCATCATCAGAGTCTTTCATAAGCTCCACCGCCACACGGTCCTCTTTCAGGTCAGGGTACTGAATATCGCTGAGCAGGACAGCGCCGTTTCCCCGGATGGTCAGCCCGCTGGGCAGCCCGAGACAGGAGGAGAAGCGGTAGACCGCCCCCGCCGTCAGCTCGAGAGGCCGACCGGACGCGCTGGCCTGCTGCATCGCGGCCTGCAGAGCCTGCAGGTCGTCCGCGATCCCGTCGCCCTTCGCCCCGAACTGTTCCGGCGCAACGCCGGTACTCACCGGACGAGCCATACCGCTCTGGGCAGCAGGCGCTATGACCGCCTGAGCCGGGGCCGCAGCCGCCGTTTCGCTCTTCTGCCCACAGCCGCACAAAAGCAGCACCGCCATGAGGACGAGGGACAAAGCTTTTATTTTCACGTTCGAATGTTCTCCTTCTCTGCCGGGGCTTCTTATGCTTATCATACCATAAACCGCAGTCGATGTACAGCCAAAAGAGCCGCTGCCCGCAAAATGCGGCAGCGGCTCTTTTCAGCTTTTCAGTTCAGCCGGGTGTCAGCTCAGGACTGGCAGGCGGTGATGAGGCTCATCTTGTAGACCTCGTCGGCGTTGCAGCCACGGGACAGGTCGTTGATGGGAGCGTTCAGGCCCTGCAGGATGGGGCCGTAGGCAGCGTAGCCGCCCAGACGCTGTGCGATCTTGTAGCCGATGTTGCCGGCCTCGATGCAGGGGAAGATGAAGGTGTTGGCCTGACCGGCGACCTTGCTGCCCTTGCACTTGACCTGTGCGACCTCGGGAGCAACGGCTGCGTCGAACTGCAGCTCGCCGTCAATAGCCAGCTCGGGGGCCATCTCCTGAGCCTTGATGACAGCGTCGTGGCTCAGAGCGACGGTGCCGCCCTTGCCGGAGCCCTTGGTGGAGAAGCTCAGGACAGCGACCTTCGGGTCGATGCCGAACAGCTTAGCGGTCTTAGCGGTCTCGACAGCCACCTCAGCCAGCTTGGCAGAAGCAGCGACCTTGACCTCGCCGGTAGCCTTATCGACGGTATCGGTGTAGTCGATGTTGACGGCGCAGTCGCCCATAGCGATGCGCTTCAGGCCCTCTTCGCCGCAGTCACGGTCCAGAATGAAGCAGGAGCTCACCAGATGAGCGCCCTTCTTGGTCTTGACCAGCTGCAGAGCGGGACGGATGGTGTCGGCGGTGGAGTAGGTAGCGCCGCCCAGCAGGCAGTCAGCCTTGCCCATCTTGACCAGCATGGTGCCGAAGTAGTTGGACTTCTTCAGCAGAGCAGTGCACTCCTCTGCGGTCTGCTTGCCCTTGCGCAGCTCGACCATGGTGTTGACCATCTCATCGAAGCCGGCGTAATTCTCAGGGTCGATGATCTCAGCAGCGGAAATATCAAAATTGCCAGCAGCGGCAGCAGCCTTGCACTCTGCCTCGTTGCCGACCATAACAACTTTCAACACGCCCTCAGCCAGCAGCTTGCTTGCGGCCTCCAGGATGCGGGGGTCATTGCCCTCGGTAAAAACGATCGTCTTGGGGTTTGCCTTCAGCTGGGCTACCAGGGGTGCAAACATATCAGCCATTGTTGATTACCTCCGAAATTACTTTGCAATTATTCCGGGCATCACAGATATGCCCTTCTTTTTTATTCTAGCACAGAGTCAGAAAACTTCAAGACAAATCTTGAATTTTGTGGTATATTTTAAGGAAGAAATCGCGCGATAATTTGTTAAGAAAATGTCATTTAGTTTGTGAGAGGATACCGAGCTTATGGATTGGGAAACACTGAAAACCGACTGTCTCGCCTGTCAGCGCTGTCCGCTGCACACCACCCGGCACAACGTGGTGTTCGGGCAGGGCGTGGAGAATGCCGAGGTGCTCTTCGTGGGCGAAGGCCCCGGCCAGAGCGAGGACGAGCAGGGCCTGCCCTTCGTGGGACGCAGCGGCCAGCTGCTGGACAAATACCTCTTTGCCATCGACCTCGACCGTGCCTCCAACTGCTATATCGCCAACATCGTCAAGTGCCGCCCACCCCAGAACCGCGACCCCCTGCCCGCCGAGAGCGAAGCCTGTATGCCCTGGCTGCGAGAGCAGTTCCGTCTGCTGCGGCCTAAAATCGTCGTCTGCCTGGGCCGCATCGCCGCCCAGCGGATGATACGCGCCGACTTTTCGGTGACGAAGGAGCACGGCACCTTTATTGAGAAGAACGGCATCCTCTTCATGGGGACGTTCCACCCCGCCGCCCTGCTCCGTCAGCCCCAGAACAAGCCGGAGGCTTTCGGCGACTTTGTGGCCCTGCGGGATAAAATACACGAGGTGTGCGAGCATACGTATTGACCCTCACTTTTTCCTTCACTTTTGCATAACCTAAAAACAAAAGTGAGGTGTTTGAGTATGAATGCTGTACGCAGCGATTCTGTTGATTTCTTTCTGGGTACCACCACCCCCGCCGGGTTCAAGGGCTATTTTGAGCCGCTTCGGCGGGAGCCGGGGATGCAGATGTATCTCATCAAAAGCGGGCCGGGCTGTGGCAAATCGACGCTGATGAAGCGGCTGGCCATCAAGGCCGAGCAGAAGGGGGAGCCCATCCAGCGCATCCACTGCGCCAGCGACCCCGACAGTCTGGACGGCGTCATCTTTCTCGACAAGCGCGCCGCCATCGTGGACGCCACCGCACCCCATGTCATGGAGCCGGACGCCCCGGGCGCAGAGGAGCAGGTGGTGAGCCTGTACCACACCCTGGACTCCGACGCCCTCCACGCCCACGCCGACGAGGTGAAGCGGCTCTTCGCCCAGAACACTGCCCTGCGCAGCCGGGCCGCGCGGTATATCGCATCTGCCGGGAGCCTGCTGCTGGACAGCCGCCGGGCTGAGGCGTGCAGTGCCAACTTCGAGAAAGTCCGCCGCTACGTCAAGCGGCTCTGCGCCCGGACTCTCCCCCGCCTGCCCGAGGGGGCCTCGGCCAGCGAAGAGCTGCGGCTGCTGTCGGCCATCACGCCGAAAGGGCCGGTCTTCTACCGCGGCACCGTACAGGCGCTGGCCGACCGGTATGTGGTCTTCCATGACGACTACGGCGCCGTCTCCCGCCTGCTTCTCGAGCTCATCCGGGCCGAGGCGCTGGCCCGGGGCTACCACATCATCACCTGCCCCTGCGCCATGCACCCCGACGACAAGATAGATCATCTCTTCATCCCGGCCCTCCGGCTGGCTTTCCTCACCGACAACCGGTGGCACCCGGTGCAGCTGCCCGGCGTGCAGGCCGTCCGGTGTACCCGTTTCGTGGACCGGGAAAATCTGGCGGGCTACCGCGCCCGTCTCCGCTTCAACGAGCGGGCGGCAGCAGAGCTTTTGGAACAGGCCGCCGACCTGATGGCACAGGCCAAAGCCTGCCACGACGAGCTGGAGACTTACTACCGCGCCGCCGTGGACTTCGGCAAGGTGGACGAAGCTGCCGCCCAGTGCGCCGGGATGCTGGGGCTGGCGTAAGAATCAACCTCTCCGGCACTTCGTGCCACTGCCCGGGTTGCGAAGCAGGCTGAGAGGTTGTACAAAGACGGGCCTGCCAATTATAAATATAAAAAGTCAAAAAGGAAGTGACCCGCTATGCCTGCTTTTCGCCTGCCTGTCCGCCAGCTGGTGGAATTTTTGCTCCGCACCGGCAGCATCGACAGCCGCTTTGCCGGCTTCGACCGCGCCAACGAGGGCGCACGCATCCACCGCAAGCTCCAAAAGGCCGCAGGCGAAGGCTACGCCGCCGAAGTCTTCCTCTCCGGCGAACGGGAGGCGGCGGGCATCCCCTTCACCATCGAAGGCCGGGCCGACGGCATCTTCACCGACGAGGCGGGCGTGACGGTCATCGACGAGATAAAGACCACAGCCGTCCCCACCGACGACATCGCCGAGGACATGAACCCCTGCCACTGGGCGCAGGGAATGGTCTACGGGGCGCTGTATGGCCGTCAGCAGGGGCTGGAAAAGCTGGACGTCCGGCTCACCTACTACCAAATCGACACCGACGACATCCTCCGCTTCGTGCGGCATTTCACCCTTGAAGAGCTGGAAGCGTTTTTGCAGGATCTGCTCGAGCAGTACGCCCCCTGGGCGCAGCGTCAGCTGGCGTGGAAGGAGCAGCGGGGCGTGAGCCTTTCGGCGCTGGATTTTCCCTTTCCGGCCTACCGGCCCGGGCAGAGGGCGCTGGCAGGCGAAGTCTACCGCGCCTGCACTGCCGCGCCGTCTAAAAGCGGCGTCCGGCTCTTCTGTCAGGCCCCCACCGGCATCGGCAAGACCATGAGCGTCCTCTTCCCTGCTCTGCGGGCCATCGGCACCGGCTGCGGCGAGAAGCTGTTCTACCTGACGGCCCGCAACACGACTCAGTCCGCCGCCGAGGATGCCATTGCGCGGCTGCGGGCGTCTGATCCCAAGCTGGCTCTGCGCAGCGTGACCCTGACGGCCAAAGAAAAGGTCTGCCTCCACCCGGATGCCGAGGGCCATCCCGCCTGCCTGCCGGAGCTCTGCCCCTACGCAAACGGCTACTACGACCGGGTGAACACGGCCCTGAAAGCCCTTCTGGACGACGGCACCGGCCGCTTCGACCGGGCCGCGCTGGCCGACGCCGCAAAGCAGTTCACGGTCTGCCCCTTCGAGCTGGGGCTGGATCTGAGCGAGTGGTGCGACGTCATCATCGGCGACTATAACTACCTCTTCGACCCCGTGGTGCATCTGCGGCGGTTCTTCGACAGCGCGGGCGACTGGCTCTTCCTCGTGGATGAGGCCCACAATCTGCCCGAGCGGGCGCGGGCCATGTACTCGGCACGCTTCTGCAAGAGCAGCCTCACCGAGGCAAAACGCGCACTCGGGCGGGGCAAAAGCACCCTTAAGACCGCTCTGAGCAAGGCCGACAAAGCCTTTTTAGAGGGACGGAAAGCGGTCTCGACCCTCGCGCCCCGCCGGGGCAGCACTGCCGCCGAAGAGAACGACAGCGGCCAGACCTCCCTGCTGGGATCTGCGGAGACGCCCGCCATCGAACTGCCCGCCGCCGACTACGCTCAGGACGGCACGGTGTTCTGCAAGGAGCTTCCCTCTGCCCTGCTGGCCCCGCTGCGGGCGCTGACGGCTCCCTTGCAGGACTGGCTGGAAGAGGATCCCGACGCCGAAGCCCACGCGGCCCTGCTGGATCTCTACTTTGAGGTGCAGGACATCCTGCGGGCGTCGGAACGGTACGACGAGCATTTTGCCGCCCAGCTCACCGCCCGGGGCAGTGACCTTGAATTGCAGCTGCTCTGCCTCGACCCGTCCCCCTTCGTGGACGCAAGCCTTTCGGCAGGGCGGGCGGCGGCGCTGTTCAGCGCGACGCTGACGCCGCCGGGCTACTACCGCACCGTCCTCGGCTGTCCCGAGGCCCGGGCCGTGGCGCTGGAAAGCCCCTTCCCGGCAGAAAACCTCGGGCTCTACTGTCTGCCTTCCATCTCCACCCGCTACCGCCAGCGGGACGCCAGCATCCGGCCCATCTCGGATGCCCTCGCGGCGCTGGCGTCCAGCCGGGTGGGCAACTATCTGGCCTTCTTCCCCAGCTATGCCTATCTGCGGCAGGTGTGGGAGGACTTCACCGCCCGCTACCCGGACATCGGCACGCTGGTACAGGAGAGCGGTCTGGACGACGCCGGGCGGGCGGCGTTCCTCGAGCGGTTTTCGCCCTGCCCGGAGAAGACGCTTCTCGGCTTCGGGGTCATGGGCGGCATCTTCGGCGAGGGCGTGGACCTGGCGGGCGACCGGCTCATCGGCTGCGCCATCGTGGGCGTGGGCCTGCCGCAGGTGAGTCCCCGTCAGGAGATGCTGCGCCGCTACTACGACGCCCAGAACGGGGCGGGCTTCAACTACGCCTACCGCTGGCCCGGGATGAACAAAGTCCTGCAGGCCGCTGGGCGGGTCATCCGAACGCAGGAAGATAAGGGCGTGGTGCTGCTCCTCGACGACCGCTTTGCCCAGAGCGAGTACGCCCGGCTCTTCCCGAAGCATTGGAGGCATCTGGAGTATCTGAGGGATACGAAGGAGTTGAAGAAAAAGCTGGAAGATTTCTGGAAAGGCTGAACCTCTCCGTCACGGCTGACGCCGTGCCACCTCCCCTACCGAGGGGAGGCTTTGGCATTCCGTAAAGCTTTCCCTCTTCGCCAGAGGCTCCCCTACTAGGGGAGCTGTCGAACGAAGTGAGACTGAGAGGTTGTACTAAGACGGGCCTGCCCTCTGTAGCAAGGCCCGCCCTTTTGCGCTATATTGCGCCTCAAGCGTCCAGCTCAGAGCTGCCCGGCCTGCCAAGGGCTCCCCTCGGCAGGGGCAACAACGACGACCGCCGCCAGTGACGGAAACAGGGAGTCGTTGTTGGGGCAGCGGCCAGCAAGACGCAAGCAAAGCGCAGCGGATGCTGGGTGCCGCAACCCGGCCTTGTCTGCGAAGCAGACTGAGAGGTTTTTCCCACACAAAAAAAGAGGCAGACTCGCATCTGCCTCTTTTTCCATGCACTTATCGCTTTGCTTTCGCCGTCTTTTTCCGCATGATGTCCCACGAGGGCATCTGGCTGCGCAGGGTATCCCACGCCGTCATCCGGACGCTCGTCCGGGTGCGCAGACCTTCGAAAGCCTCATCGAGGTACTGCATCTCAGCCACAGCATGCATCGCGTGGTCGGAGACGCAGAGACGGCCCAGCGGGGTCTTACAGAGCGCCAGGACCATGGCGTCCATCTTCCGGCGGCCGGGCGTACCAGCACGGTAGCAGTCGGTGTTCTCCCTGTCGTCCACGGGGATGTGGGCGGCTTTCAGCATCTCGCAGCCCTCCCACGCGGCGTCGAGGACCAGGTCACGCTGCTCCTTCGTCGCCTTGGAGAGGTCACCGCTGCAGGCGTAGCAGAGATAGCAGGCCGGCAGGATGAGGGCGAGGTGGCACTTGAGCCATCCGTCCATGTCGCTGACGAAGGTCAGCTTGTACTTTGCGCCCTCGAAAGCTGTCTTGACCCGGTAGCGGAAGACGCCCGAAAGAGGCGCGGTGGCCCCGCCGATGGTCATACCCACGCCGACGTGGGCGCTGACGACCTTATCCACATCCCGGTGGCCGCCGCTGCTCTGGAAGCCGAAGGCGATCTTATCCGCCGGGCGCTGCATGGCCTGCATGACCTCCACGGCGTGGGGGTCGTTGCCCACGAAGACGAAGTATTCGCTCCTGTTCTGCTTGAGGATGGGCAGCACGTCGGGCAGCTGCCCGGCCTGCATCGTCACGAAAACGAGGTCGTAGCAGTCATCCGGGGCCAGCGTGTCGATGGTGGCCACCCGATCCACCGTGGTGCGGCACTGCGCCCAGTGGCGGATGACGAGGCCCCTTTGGTCGAGCCTCTCCTTCCACTCGCCCCGCGCCAGCATGGTGACGACATTCTTTTTGTTCTGCAGCAGACGGTGGGCCAGCTCACAGCCCTGCACGCCTGCACCATAGACCAGTATCCTCATCTCTGCCTGCCTCCTTATATAGGCCCCACCCCGGGGCCGGAAGTCATCAGTGCTTCAAAAACGAGAAGAAGCCCTTCTTCTCATACGGCTTTTCCTCTGCGCCGGTCACGGTATAGCCCGTGTCGGCGATGGCAGCCTTCAGGGCCTCGATGTCCAGCGGCTGGGCCGAGACGATGACCGTCTCTCCCTTCGTGTGGGAGGAAGTCACCTTCTCCACCTGCGCAGTCTTGCGCACCACCTCGTTGACGTGGCTCTCGCACATGCCGCACATCATGCCGTCTACTTTCAGCGTCGTCTGAACCATTGGTCAGTACCTCCTAAGGATCGTTCTCCACTGGGCAGACTGCACAAGCCGCCCGTGTGTTTTTCGTCACTTTGTTAGTTTTCTCTAACTTTTTATGGGAAACAAAAGGCCGTCGGCCCCGCGCACCCCTCTGCGCCCGAGGCAAAAGACCCTGTTTTTTCTGTTTCCGCTTTCATCATACCACACCGGTATGGTAATTGCAAGCACCGTTTTCTCACAGTACACGGGTGTGGTATATTTCTCCCGTCTCTACGTCTTTCCAGTAGAAGACGCCGTTTTCCAGAATCATATAGCTGTGGGGACTGTTTTCCTTCGGGATGCTCAGGGAGCCGGGGTTGAGGCAGACGTTCCTCTGCCCGAACTCCGTCCACGCCGGGACGTGGGTGTGGCCGTGGAGCAGGATGTCCCCTTCGGCCAGCGGCGGCGGGTTCTTTCCATTATAGATATGCCCGTGGGTGGCATAAATGAGCTTTTCGCCCGCCGGGAGGATGCAGTAATCCGCCATCACCGGGAAATCCAGCACCATCTGGTCCACCTCGGCCTCGCAGTTGCCCCGGACGCAGCAGAGTTTGTTTTTCAGGCCGTTCAGCATCGGGATGACCTCTTTCGGCGCGTAGTCCCGGGGCAGGTCGTTCCGGGGGCCGTGGTAAAGCAGGTCGCCCAGCATCAGCAGCCGGTCAGCCCCCTCCCGCTCAAAGGCCTCCACCATCTTCTTGCAGCAATAAGCCGACCCGTGCAGGTCGGACGCGATCATCCATTTCATGGCGCTTTTCCTCCGTTTCTGTCTGGCTTTATTGTATCACGAAATGGCCGCTTGAAAAGCCTTTTGTGAAAAGTCATACTTTTTCCTTGACAATCCACCCGTTTCGTGGTATCCTATCGCAGGCCGGTCAGAAAGGCACCTCCCGTGCTGCCCTTTCCGGCCCGCATCCCGGTGCCGTCCGGCGGCGTCCCGTAACACCGCTTTTGCGATGCACCGTATTTCTCAGCACTTCAATAAAACCCGTGTGGATTTTTACAGCATCGATGTTTGCTACTTTTCGCCACACAATGGCCCGCTTCAAGCCGCCGTTGTGTGGCTTTTCTTGTGCGGAAATTTCAGGAAAGGAAGCTTTTGACCCCATGAACGATACTTTTATGAAGACGAAGCCGGTGTTCCCGCTGCTGGTGTCGATGGCTCTGCCCAACGTCATCTCCATGCTGGTGAACTCGCTGTACAACATCGTGGACAGCCTCTTCGTGGCCCAGATCAACGAGCAGGCCATGACGGCCCTCTCCCTCGTGTTCCCCATCCAGAACTTCGTGAACGCCGTTGCCATCGGCTTCGGCATAGGCATCAACGCCCTCGTGGCCCTTTACCGGGGCGCAGGCGACCACGACAGGGCGGACGCCGCCGCCACCCACGGCATGGCCCTCTCGGTGCTCCACGGCATCCTCTGCACGCTGGCAGCTACCGCCATCATGCCCGGCTTCCTGGCCCGGTTCACCGCCGACGGCACCATCGTCTCTATGGGCGTGACCTACTCCACCATCGTCTTCCTGTTCGCTACCGTGAACATGGCCAGCCTCGCCTTTGAGAAGCTCTTCCAGGCCGTGGGCCGGATGAAGCTCACCATGACCGCCCTCATCTCGGGCTGTGTCTGCAACATCCTGCTGGACCCTGTCCTCATCTTCGGCCTCGGCCCGGTGCCTGCCATGGGCATTGCAGGCGCGGCGCTGGCTACCGGCATCGGACAGGCCGCTACTCTCATCATCTACCTCGTGGTCTACAGCACCACCGAGTCTCCCGTCCATCTGCGCCGGAAGGCCCTGCGGCCTGACCTCTGCCTCGAAGGCCGTCTCTACGCCATCGGTGTGCCTGCCATCCTGAATCTGGCCCTGCCCTCCCTGCTGGTCACCTTCCTCAACGGCCTGCTGGCGGCCTTCTCCGAGAGCTATGTGGTGGTGCTGGGCATCTACTATAAGCTCCAGACGTTCCTCTATCTGCCCGCCAACGGCATCGTGCAGGGAATGCGCCCCCTCATCGGCTACAACTACGGTGCAAAAGAGCACGCCCGCGTGGCAAAGCTCTACCAGCTCACCCTCGGCATGAGCGCCGTCATCATGGCGGCAGGCACCGTCATCTGCATGGCCGTTTCTGCGCCCCTCATCGGCCTGTTCTCCTCCAACCCCGAGACCATCGCCATCGGCCAGACCGCCCTGCGCATCATCTGCCTCGGCTTTGTGGTGTCGGCGGTGTCCACCACCTCTTCCGGCGCGCTGGAAGGTCTGGGCAAGGGTGCGGCCTCGCTGGTCATCTCCCTCTGCCGGTACGTCATCTTCATCATGCCGCTGGCGTGGCTGCTCTGCCGCCAGCTCGGCCCCACCGGCGTCTGGCACGCCTTCTGGGTCACGGAAGTGCTGTCGGCTGTCATCGCTTTTGCGGTGTATCGAAAGAGCGTAATTAAGAAGTAACCTGCCCACAGGCGAAAGCCTCTCCCTTTGGGAGAGGTGGCTGCGAAGCAGCCGGAGAGGGCAAGCCCGTTTTCCAAGAGAATCCACACAGCGATAAGCATTGGCTTTTGTCAGAGCGATGCCATCGCCGTGTCTGCGCTTTTCCGTCAGCATCCTTGCCCTCTCAGTCACCTTCGGTGACAGCTCTCCCAAAGGGAGAGCCATTGGCAGGCCGGTCAAGCTTCGTCTGGCCGAGCAAAGCTTCATTTATCGTAAACAGTAGTGCCCTGCTACAGAGGGCAGCAGCTGCGGAACAACGGTTCCTTGTCAAGCTGCTGCTAGTCTTGGTAGCAGGGCACTATCTTTTACGCCATATTGAACTTCCGGCGGGCAGCTCAGAGCTGTCCGACATGCCAGAGGCTCCCCCCTTGGGGGAGCTGTCACGCCTACGGCGTGACTGAGAGGGCTACTCTTCCGGCACCAGCGCACACACCAGCCGCACCATCCAGGGCAAAAACGGCAGCCAGAGCAGGGCGCAGCAGACGTTGAAGGCGGTGTGGGCGTTGGCGATCTGCCGGGAAATGACTTCCAGCTCCGAGCCTTTGGGGGAGATGAACTCCACCAGCCGGACGAACCAGGGCAGCAGCACCGCCGCCAGCAGACTCCCGCTGAGGTTGAAGCAGCTGTGGGCCAGTGCGGCGCGGGCGGCGTTCTTCCCCTGCCCGATGCAGGCCAGCAGGGCCGTGACCGTCGTGCCGATGTTGTCGCCCAGAAGGACCGGCACCGCCCCGGCAAGGCCCAGCACGCTGTGGATGCCGTCCGGCCCGGCCTGACGGGCCACGTTCTGCAGCAGCGCGATGGTGGCCGAACTGCTCTGCACCACCATGGTCATGGAGAGGCCCAGCAGGATGCCCAGAAGCGGCGACTCCTTCACCCGGGTCATCCAGTCGAGAAAGACCGCCTGCCCGGCCAGCGGCTGCAAAGCCCGGCCCAAAATGTCGATGCCCTCGAAGAGCAGCCCGAAGGAGAACACCGCCTCTCCCACGGCCTGCCAGCGGGGCCTGCGGGCCGCAAAGTCGAGGAGGAAGCCCAGAAACAGCACCGGGTATACCAGCGTCTGGACATCGAAGGCGATGAGCTGTGCCGTCATGGTGGTGCCGATGTTGATGCCGTAGATGACGGCCACCGCCCGGGGCAGTTCCAGCAGCCCGGCGCTGACAAAGCCGATGACCATCACCGTCGCCGCCGAGCTGCTTTGGAGCACTGCCGTCACGGCCAGCCCGGTGAGGACGCCCAGCAGCGGCGTGGCCGTCAGCCGGGCCAGCAGCCGCTTCATGGCGTCGCCCGCCGCCCGCTGCAAGGCGCGGCTCATCCTGTCCATCCCGTAGAGGAACATCGCCAGCCCGCCGAACAGCGCAAAGAGCATCCCCATCCCCTGCTCCATCCGCACACCCCCTTGTCCGTCAGTGTATGAGGGGTGGACGGGCGGTATGACGGGAAGGCTTCTTCTCTGTTCGACCTCTCAGTCTCGCTTTCGCTCGACAGCTCCCCTACCGAGGGGAGCCTCTGGCGAAGAGGCGCGGCTTTCCGTCATGCCAAAGCCTCCCCTCGCTAGGGGAGGTGGCAGCGCGTTAGCGCTGACGGAGAGGTTTCTTACGGCAACCTGTATTCTTTATAAGGGTAAAGCGCTCCGACTCAGCTTACAGCTGGCTCTTGTACAGCTCCACGATCTCCTCCACGCTGGTGTCGCGGGGGTTGCCGGGACGGCAGGCGTCCGCATAAGCGGACTCGGCGAGGAACTGGATGTCCTCTTCCTTCAGGATGCCGTTCAGGTTTGCGGGGATGCCCACGTCAGCGCTCAGCTGCTTGACAGCGGCGATGGTGGCATCTGCGGCCTGTGCGTCGTTCATCTCGTCGATGCCCTTCACGCCCATGGCCTTGCCGACGGCACGATAGCGCTCACCGGCGACGGTCTTGTTGTACTCCAGACCGACGGGCAGCAGGATAGCGCAGGCCACGCCGTGGGGGGTGTCATACAGAGCGGACAGGCCGTGTGCCATGGAGTGGACGATGCCCAGACCCACATTGGAGAAGCCCATGCCGGCGATGTACTGGCCCAGAGCCATGCCCTCGCGGCCTTCCGGAGTGTTCTGGACAGCGCCGCGCAGGTTCTCACTGATGAGCTTGATGGCTTCCAGATGGAACATATCGGAGATGGTGCAGTGGCCCTTGGTGATGTAGCCCTCGATGGCGTGGGTCAGAGCATCCATACCGGTGGCGGCAGTCAGGCCCTTGGGCATGGAGGCCATCATATCGGGGTCGACCACAGCGATCTCGGGGATGTCGTTGGTATCGACGCAGACGAACTTGCGCTTCTTCTCCACATCGGTGATGACGTAGTTGATGGTGACTTCAGCGGCAGTACCGGCGGTGGTGGGGACAGCGATGGTAAAGACGGCGTGCTTCTTGGTGGGAGCGACGCCTTCCAGAGAGCGCACATCGGCGAACTCGGGGTTGTTGATGATGATGCCGATGGCCTTTGCGGTGTCCATGGAAGAGCCGCCGCCGATGGTCACGATGCAGTCAGCCTCTGCGGCCTTGAAGGCGGCCACGCCGTCCTGCACATTGGCGATGGTGGGGTTGGGCTTGATCTCGCTGTAGACGGTGTAGGCGAAGCCTGCAGCGTCCAGCAGGTCGGTGATCTTCTTGGTGACGCCGAACTTGATAAGGTCGGGGTCAGAGCAGACGAAAGCCTTCTTGTAGCCGCGGGCGGTCAGCTCGGGAACGATGTTCTCGATGGCGCCGTGGCCATGATAAGAAATAGTATTCAGAACGATACGATCAGCCATTGGTAAAACCTCCTGATTTTGCGCCCCGCCGGGCGGCGGGTACGACTCTCTATGCTTTTACTTTACCACTTTGTTAAAATCCGTTCAATGCCCCTTTCTTATGATTTATCTAAACTTTCTATGTGATTATATAAAGATGGTGTACGAATGTTTAATTTTTGAGCAACAGCTTTTAACGAAACGTTATTTAATCCTTTTTCATCTGCTAAGTCTGATGTTGCTTTTATTACTGCTTCTTTAGTGGTTTTCATAGTTATGCACCTCATTCAAAATATCATACAAACACAATTCTAGCTAATTGAATTAGTGTAGTCAATAACACAATTAGAAAATTATGATTATTTATTGACTTTCCTACAAAAACATTTTAAAATACTAATTGAATTAGTTAAATAACTATTTGAAGTAGTATTTTGAGGAGTGATTATATGTGTACAAGATTTGTTTACAATGGTATAGATAAAATTGTTGGTTTTAATTTTGATATTGACCTTTCTGTATGGGATCATACTGTAATTACCGAAGAAAATAGATTTTATATTGGTATTAAAATGCCTGACGGTATGTATCATTCATTTCATGGGATAAATAAAAATGGTAATGTAGGAACACTTCTTTATGTTCATGGTAATGAAAATGCAAGGTATATAGAAAGCGAGGATTGTATTACAATATCTGAATTAACAGAAAAATTCATTAAGGCAGAGATTTCTTTTGATAAAGCCTTGGACATTGTTAAAAAGAAAAAAATTATTTATGCACCAGATGCTACTATGCAAGCTATGCTTTCTGATAAAAAAGGACGAGTTTTAATTATTGAACCCGGAATTGGGTATAGATATGAACAAGAAAATTTTTCACTTATTACAAATTATTCTATTCTAAAACCAGATATAACAAAGCCGTACATTGTTTCTGGGGATACAAGATACGAAGTGGCTAAAGAGTTATTGGCAGGATATGATAAAGATTTTTCAGTAAATGACGCATTTAAAGTATTAAAATCTGTTTCTCAAAAAGACTTGTGGGCAACTAGGGTTTCATTTGTATATTCTACAGAAAAAAATAAAGTTTATTATGTCTTGAACAATGATTTTAGTAATGTATTTGAATTTCAGTTTTAATACTAATGAATTTATAAATTTGCAATTATGATAAGAAAGGTTATTATGATAGGACTAAAAAAGCAAGATATAAAAGCATTGAAAGTAACTGCTGTGGAAAGTTTTAGGAATAATCTTATACGATTATGCACTACCTAACAGCATTTTATCAACAACTAAATATTTTACAATATTAAAAGTTCGTACAGACGGTATATTTTGTACGGACTTTTTTCTTGTTCTTCTTTTTGTATTTTCCAAAGATATAGACGGTATCTCCGTTTATATATTTCAGCGTATGCGGAAAGGAGGTGAGATTATGAACCCATCTTCTTTCGAGCATATCGTTAGAATACAGTTTAATGCTTTGATGATGACTGTTATTAAATGCACAGTAAAAAACAGAAACAGACAGTTTGCAAGATGTTCTAAGCGTGAAGTTTTATTCTGTGAATTATCAGATACGAAAAATGTTGAATGTGTAACTAAGGATAACTATTCTTGTGATTACATTTCGTTTGAAGTCTTGAATTTTACAATTCAAATATCAAATGAGAAACTTGCTGTTGCTTTATATAAGTTATCGAATAAAGAGCGTGATGTAATTCTATTACGCTATTTTCAAAGTATGAGCGACCAAGAAATAGCCGAATTATATCATGTATCACGTTCTGCTATTTATCGCAGAAGAAGTAACGGATTGAAGAAACTAAAAACAGTATTGAAAGAAAGGAATTGAACCAATGAAAAAAGAATATGGCTACCCTACATTAAAAGTAATATGTCAAGCGTCTGCTGGAAATGAAACTGCCATAAGAGAGATTTTGAAGTTTTATGACGCTTATATATGTAAATTATGCTTGCGTCCGTTTTACCACTCTGAAAGTGGTAAAATCATTATGCAGGTTGATGAAGAATTAAAAGGTCAAATCCATACAGAAATGATGAAAGCAATCTTGAAATTTGAAATCAGAGTAAAATAATCATACTACATGAATGAAAAACGGGAGATACACAGATATTTGTGCTATCTCCCATGTTGTTTTTGTGTCATATCAAGGCTCATTCAATCGTGGTAAATTCGTGGTAAAATGAATAGTTTTCTATACTTCAAAATGTTTGAAAGTATAGTGTTTATGCGGATAATCAAAAATCAGATATAAAATTTATACTAAATTTTTATGCTTTTTTGAGTTTTTGCAGAGAAAGCGGACAAAATCAGAAGTTTGTTGACAGCAAAGCGCCCTCCGGCGGGGGCCGAAGGGCGCTTTGGATCATTCTTTACTTTCCTGCGCCCTCGCCCGCGAAGAACTCCTTCGTGAGCTTTGCCACCGTGCCGGACAGCAGGAGCAGGGCCATGAGGTTCGGGATGCTCATCAGTCCGTTGAAGGTGTCGGCGATGCTCCACAGCAGGCCCAGATCGACCGTCGCGCCCAGAATGGACACGAAGGAGTAGACCACGAGGAAGGGGCCGACCACCTTGTCGGTGTGGAACAGGAACTCGATGCACCGGGAGCCGTAGAGGCCCCAGCCGATGATGGCGGAGAATGCAAAGCTGCAGAGCGCCACCGCCGTAAAGATGGACGACCAGCCGCCGTAGGTGGCCGTGAAGCCAGAGATGGTCAGCTCTGCGCCTGCCGCACTGCCGTAGCCCACCGGCACGCCGCTGCACAGGATGACCATGGCGGTCAGGGTGCAGATGACGATGGTATCAGCGAAAACCTCGAAGATGCCGAACATCCCCTGCTTGACGGGCTTGCGGGTGTCGGCACAGGCGTGGGCGATGGAGCCGGTGCCGAGGCCGGCCTCATTGGAGAAGATGCCGCGGGAGACGCCCTTCTGCATACTGAGGAAGATGCTGCCGATGGCACCGCCGGTGAAGGCCTGCGGGTCAAATGCACCGCCGACGATGGAGGCCAGCACCGCCGGGAAGCGCCGGTAGTTGATGACCACGACACCCAGCGCCAGCACCACATAGAACAGTGCCATGAACGGCACCAGCTTCTCGGTGACACTGCCGATGCGCTTGACGCCGCCCAGCAGCACCATGGCCACCATCATAGCCACCACCACGCCCACGACGAGGTTGACCGTGGGCAGGATGCTGTTCAGGCTGCTGCCATAGGCCAGCAGGGCCGAGTCGATGGCTGTGACGATGGTGTTGACCTGGGTGGCGTTGCCGGTGCCGAAGACCGTCAGCACACCGAACAGCGAGTACAGCACCGCGAGGAACTGCCACCGGCTGCCGAGGCCGTTTTTAATATAGTACATGGGGCCGCCCACCAGCTCGCCGTTTTTGTTCCGCTCGCGGAAATGCACGGCCAGCGTCACTTCGGAGAATTTGGTACACATGCCCAGCAGAGCCGAGCACCACATCCAGAACACCGCACCCGGCCCGCCGATGGCGATCGCGCCCGCCACGCCGGCGATGTTGCCGGTGCCGACGGTAGCGGCCAGCGCCGTACACACTGCCTGGAACGGAGTCATCGCGCCGTCGGAGGCGTCCTTTTTGCGGAAGATGCGGCCAATGATCGTTTTGATGGCATAGGGGAATTTCCGGAGCTGCAAAAAGCCTGTCCGCACACTGAGCAGCAGGCCCACGCCGATGATGCAGACCATCGCCGGGATGCCCCAGATAAAGCTGTTGACCGCCTGATTGACGGCCGTGATGGTTTCGAGCATACTTTTACGCCTTTCTTTTTCACTTTGACACAACGAAAATTATTTTATCGTATTTTAAGCGGTCTGTCAATTTACTTTGAACGTGAAATCTGCACGTCCCGGCTGAAAGTGTTAAAATAGCTTCCCCTTTGTTTTCTCTGTTTCTTTGCCGCTTTTTTGCCCGCCAAAGCCCTACACAAACCGCGCGGGTTGTGCTATGATAAGGGTGAAATTTCGGTTTGGCACTGCCAACCGCAAGGAGATGTCATAGATGTCTGAAACATCTGCTCTGATGGATACGCTGCGGCAGGAAGGGGTCTCCCCCGACCTGCTGCGCGCTGTGGAAGAATACCGTACCGCCCACCCGCTGGCGGAGGCCCTGCGCCCCCGCATCCCCTCCCCTGCCTTTGTCTACTACGGCAGAGAGGTGTGGGAGCAGGCGCTGGCCGCCCTGCTCTGCGGCGAAAACCTGCTGCTAGCGGGCGGCAAGGCCACCGGCAAGAACGTGCTGGCCGAAAACCTCGCCGCCGCCTTCGGACGCCCCGCGTGGGACATCTCGTTCCACGTCAATATGGACGCGGCGTCCCTCGTCGGCATGGACACCTTTGAGGCCGGACAGGTCAAGTTCCGGCCCGGCCCGGTCTACCGCTGCGCCCAGAGCGGCGGCTTCGGCGTTCTGGACGAGATCAACATGGCCAAAAACGAGGCGCTGGCCGTCCTGCACGCGGTGCTGGATTTCCGCCGCGCCATCGATGTGCCGGGCTATGAGCGCATCCCGCTGGCCGAGGAGACCCGCTTCATCGCCACCATGAACTACGGCTACGCCGGCACCCGTGAGCTGAACGAGGCTCTCACCTCCCGCTTCGTGGTCATCCAGATGCCCACCATCACCGAGGAGAACCTCGAAAAGCTCCTGCGCACCCAGTTCCCCGATTTGAACAGCAGGTACGTCAGGCAGTTCGCCCTGCTCTTCCTCGATCTGCAGAAAAAGTGCGACAGCGCGGAAATTTCCACGAAAGCTCTCGACCTGCGCGGTATGCTGGACGCTCTGCGCCTGATGCGCCGGGGCGTCGCTGCCGGGGCTGCGCTGGACATGGGCATCACCAACAAAGCCTTCGACTCCTACGAACAGGGCCTCATCCGGGATGCCATTGCCGCCCGCATCCCGGCCCAGCTCACCGCCGCAAAGCTCTTCGATTATAGCAGTTTGCGTTTTTAATGCACAAGCAACATCCGCAAACTGCATATCGCAAATATGCCGTTTCGATAGGCACTATTTTTGAAAATTGCGATAAAAAAGGGGCGTTTTTATGGAAGCGCAGAGCTACACCGCCGAAGAGCGGCGGGCCGCCAATCAGGTGTGGGCAGCGGCAGGAGCCTACGGCTTCGAGCCGCTGTTCCTCGCCCGGAACACCGACGGCACCATTGATTTTTACATGAACTGCGTCGTGGGGCTGGTCCACAAATACTACGGCGACGAGCTGGTGCGCAGCCTCTTTGACGCATGGGAGGGCGACATCCGGCAGACTATGCTGGACGATTTGACCTGGCTCTACCTCGAGAGCGCGGTCTACGCGCTGGAACTGCCCCGCCGCCCGGTGCTTTCGGCCCTCCGCCGCGCCCATGCGGACTACTTTTTCGGCATCCAGTACAAGCTCTCGCGGCAGGAATGGATGGCGAAGAACCAGCTGGTCTACTCCATGCAGGCCGCGCGCTGGCGGGCTGTGCAGGGGCGCACGCCGCCGGTCATGACTCCCTACGAAAAGAATCTCGACGCCGCCCTCAGTCCCGAGACGCCCCCGAAGCCGGACGAGCTGAAAGCCGCACTGCTGGCCGTCTACGCCAAATTCGAGCTGTTCAACGGCACGGTGCATCAGAAGGCCGGGCTGCATCTCCATCTGGACGGCCTGCTGGCGTCCCTCATGACCCGCACCATGCCCACCCAGATGATAAAGACCGACCGGGTCACGGTGGAGCATTCCGGCTCGGTGGACGCCTCCGGCGGCGGCATCCATGCCGACAAGCGGCTGGCCCACATCACCCTGCGCCAGCGCGCCGAGGAAGACCGCGCCTACATCGAAAGCTGCTTTGGCCGGTCGCTCTACCCGCCCGAACGGCTGCGGAAGGCCGAGCAGGAGCTTTGCACCGGGGAGCATCTGGGCTGTCACCTCTGGTTTGCCTCCGGCGTCCCCAGCCCGGAGCAGGCCCCTACCCCCGAGGCAAAGCACCTGGCCGAACAGGCCCAGCTTCAGGCTGAGCGGAACCGGGCGTACGATTCGAAAAACCTCGAGCTTCACCGCAGCGTCGTGCTGCGGCTGACCGAACAGATACGCAACTGCATCCTCGTCCACCAGCAGCCCAACGCCCGGGTCGCCCGCAGCGGCAATCTCGACCCGGAGCGGGTCTGGCGCACCGTCATGGACGACGACCGGGTGTTCCGCTGTGCCGAGGAAGAGAACCACCCGTCCTTCACCGTTGACCTTCTGCTGGACGCTTCGGCTTCCCGCCTCCACTGTCAGGAAGTCATCGCGGCGCAGGGATCTATCCTCGCCCAGAGCCTCGCGGCCTGCGGCATCCCGGTGCGGGTGAGCTGCTTTTCCAGCCTGCGGGGCTACACCGTCCTGCGGGTGCTCAAGGGCTTCAAGGAGAAGAGCTTACAGGGCATCTGCCAGTATTTCGCCTCGGGCTGGAACCGGGACGGTCTGGCTCTGCGGGCAGCAGGCGACCTCATCGACTTCGACCCCGGCCCCGCCGCGCGGCATCTGCTCATTCTCCTGACGGACGCTTCCCCTAACGACAGCCGCCGCATCCCGCCCTCTCCCGATGACCCGCTGGGCCGCGACTACGGCGGCAGCGCGGGCGTGGAGGACGCCGCCGCCGAGGTGCGGGCGCTGCAGCGGAAGGGTCTGCGGGTCTCCGCCGTCTTTATGGGCGAAGACGCCAGCGCCGCCGACGCCTCCCGCATCTACGGCAAGAACATGGCCCGCATCCGGGGCATGGACCAGCTGGCCCGGGCCGCAGGCCGACTCATCCAGAACGAGATACGGGAGCTGGGCGACTGAATCATAATAATGTACGGGGCCGCTGTGCAGTTGTATCTGCTGCCAGCGGCCCCGTATTTTTGTTGTCGTTCACAACCATCTTGTTTTGCGTTGCAGAAGAATCAAAAAGTTTTTTGGTTTATTTGCAAACTTATAGTTGTATTATGGCGAAATTTATGATATACTACAACCAACGAAGGGCCGCACACCTACACATCACCCCGCGCCCACAGGAAGGAGAACCGCTATGGATGCCGCACGTTATTTTGAAGAGATGCATCTTGCCATGTCCAGCCAGAAGCCTGCGTACCGCCTTGTGCTCAGCGTCAAGGTCCAAGACCTCGGAGGCGCAGACGCTTATCTCGAGCTGCGGCAGGAGCCGGTCAGCGGCAAGGCCCGGGTGTTCTATTCCACGATGGGACGTCAGAAGCTGAACTTCCAGCTCGTCCGCAAAGGGTGGCAGAGCTGCCACAACGCCTCGGGCGAGCTGACGGGGCGCTTCCCCGCCACCGCCGACGGTCTGCTGGCTCAGACGGATTTCTCCGCCTTTGTCCGGGACGACGCCCTCGACAGCGGCCGGATGGCGCGCATTCTGGATGTTCTGGCCCATACTGCCGGTGGTTGTGGGACGGTCTCCCCCTCTGCTGCCCGGGAGGGTGCGCTCATCACGGTGGAGCGGTTCGTGGGCCGTCCCGCCCATTGGAGCTATTGGAGCACCCGCGCCGCCGAACAGCTGAACTTCGCGGCCATCCTCTGCTGGCTGGGCGACTACCTCGCCGGGGCAGAGCGCCGCACCCTGCAGAGCTGCCCGGAGGCCATGCAGCTTGCCGCCGCATGGCAGGCCGCGCTTTTCGCTCCCCTGCCCCAGACGGCTCAGCGGCCTCAGCCTGTACAGTCCCGGCCCGTCCGCCGTGCGCCCGCCGTCGAGAACAAGCGCTGGCAGAGCATCCTCGCCGTTCTGGCGACGGTGTAACAGAAAGGCCTCCCGCGAAGGGAAGCCCATCGCCGTATCCGGCGCGCATTCGTTCATATTTTCAGTTTCGAGAAATCGGTGCAGAGATATTCATAGAGCTTGTCAACGGCCTGAAATCCCATCTTCGCATACAGTTCCTTCGGTGTATCCTCGGAGTCAGCGTGAAGATACAGGATCTCTCCGCGCTCCTGCGCCTTTTCGGCAATATGCTTCATCAGGGTCATGGCGATGTACTGGTGCCGGAAATCCTCGTCCACCAGCAGGCCGTCCATGCAGACATACCCATCGGATGCGAAAATATAGCAATCACCCACCAGCTTCCCGCCCAGATACGCGCCGAGGTAGGTCAGCTTTTCCCGGAGGTTCCGGTTGTTCCGCACGGTAAAATCATCTCCGTACAACGGGCCGTAGTATTTCAGTTCGTGCTGTTCCAGCTGGTCTGCGTCCGGGGCCTTGATCGAGACGTCCGGGTTTGTTTTCCAGCTGCGGATGTCTGTTTCCGGGGGCAGAACCATCGTCAGGGTCTCTTCGCACTCCATGCCGAATGCATCGGCCAGCGGCTCGTACCCTTCCAGCTTGAGGAAGGTGTCTCCCCGCTCTTTCTGGTAGGCCAGCGCGGCCCGGACTTCATCTGCCGAGGGCTGGCTGTAATAGCAGAACGCGTTGTGGTCGTATTTATCGCGCAGCTCGCTGTCCTCCCGCTTGGTCAGATGCTCTGAAAAGGCGTGAAAGGTCGAAAACAGCCGATAAAATTTTTCATCGGTCTTTCTTGTAAGGTTCATTGTGTTTCTCCAAAATTTGCCGCTCACTTCCACCCCCGCGCCGAGGGGTCGAGCATCTCGGCGGCAGAGTAGATGAGGGCGTTGCAGATGGCCGCAGCGACGTTGCTGCCGCCCTTGCGGCCCATCGCCACGATGGCGGGTACATCATGCTTTTCGCAGACGGCGAAGAGCCGTTCCTTGCTCTCCACCACGTTCACAAAGCCCACCGGCACACCGATGACCAGTGCGGGCCGCAGGCCGCTTTCGATTTGTTCTGCGATCGTCAGCAGAGCCGTAGGCGCGTTGCCGACGGCGAGGATGGCCCCGGGATGCTCCTGCGCTGCCTTTTTCATCGCTGCGACGGCCCGGGTGGTGCCAGCCTCTTTTGCGGCGGCGGCCACCTCGGGGTCAGCCATATAACAGCAGGCCGTGCCGCCCAGCTTCGCCAGACCGGGCTTGGTGATGCCGGCCAGCGCCATATTCGTATCGGTCACGATGACGGCCCCGGCGTGGAGGGCCTTGACGGCCTGCTCCACCGCGCGGGGGGTGAAGTGGAGATTCCGCGCATAGTCGAAGTCGGCGGTGGTGTGGATGACCCGCTTGACCACGGCTTCGTGCTCGGGCGGCGGGGTCAGGCCCATCATTTCCAGCTCTTCGGTGATGATGTGGAAGCTCGTCCGCTCAATGTCGGCAGGTAAATGATGCTGCGGCGTCAATATTCTATCCCCTTTCGTGCTTTTATCCCCTTCTGGTAGGGGTGGCGGCGGCATTTCATCTCGGTGGAGTAGTCGGCGGCGTCCAGCATCCACTGGGGCGGCGTGTGGGCCGTCAGGACGCACTCACATCCGGCAGGCCGTTCCAGAACGGCCTTTTTTAATAGATCGACGTCCACCATATCCAGCTCTTCTGCGCTCCCGGCTTCGTCCAGTATCAGCAGGTCGGCGGGCGCGGCCATGGCGGCGGCGAGATTCTGGTTTTGCAGTTCCCGGGTCGCGGCCTTTTCCTCCGGCGTCATCTGAAAGACGAATTTCTGCCCGGCCTTGCCCCGGTAGATCTCCGCGCCAAGCTGGGCCAGAAGCGGGATCTCGCCGCTGTTCCCGCCCTTCAAAAACTGGACGATGACCACCCGCTTCCCGGACCCCAGCGCACGGAGCGCAAGACCCATAGCGGCGGTGGTCTTCCCCTTTCCGTCGCCCCAGTACAGATGCAAAAGTCCCTGTTCCATTCAGTGCTTCTCCATTCCCATCGCGGCATACACCGCGTCCATATCCAGCGCCCCGCGCACGCCGTCGGCCAGGATGTCGAACTGCTGGCGGCGGTACTCTTCCATCGGGATGAGGGCCGCGTCGGAGGGGTCGATGCCCTTCCGGCGGCAGAGCCAGCCCGCCAGCGCCTCGGTCAGCGTGCCGATGTCGAACAGGCCGTGGAGGTAGGTGCCGAACACATTGCCCTGCACACAGCCCTCCCGGCCCCCATCGGGGTAGTGGGCGAAGGGTTCGCCCTCCGCCTCGGTCACGCCGGTGTGAATCTCGTAGCCTTCCAGCTCTGCACCCGCAAAGGGGGCGGCGGCGACGGTCGCTTTGACCTGTGCACGGCGCTTCTGCTCGCTGAACACGGTCCGGGTGGGCAGCAGACCCAGTCCCCGCAGAGTCTGCGGCCGGCCGCTCTCGCTGCCGGTGGGGTCGTCGAGGGTCTGGCCCAGCATCTGGTAGCCGCCGCAGACGCCCAGCACCGGCGTGCCTTTCGCGGCCAGCTTGAGCAGAGCCGTTTCCAGCCCGCACTGCCGCAGCCAGAGCAGGTCGTCCACCGTGTTTTTCGTGCCCGGCAGCAGGATGAGGTCGGGTGCGCCCAGCTCATGAGCGTTCGAAACATACCGCACGCCCAGCAGCGGGTGCTGTTCCAGCGGCATGAAGTCCGTAAAATTGGACAGATGCGGCAGACGGATGATCGCCGCATCCAGCGGCTTTTTGCCGTCCCGCATCTCGAGGCGCTGACTCAGGGAGTCCTCGTCCTCGATGTCCACCTTCAGGTACGGTACGACGCCCACCACGGGCAGATGGGTCTTTTCTTCCAGCATCGAAAGGCCGGGGCGCAGAATTTCTACGTCTCCGCGGAATTTATTGATGACGAGTCCCTTGATGCGCCGGCGTTCTTTTTCTTCCAGCAGCTCCACCGTGCCGTATAGCTGAGCGAACACGCCGCCCCGGTCGATGTCGCCCACCAGAAGCACCGGCGCGTCCACCATCTCGGCGAGGCCCATGTTCACGATGTCCTCGCTCTTGAGGTTGATCTCTGCCGGGCTGCCCGCGCCCTCGATGACGATGACGTCGGCCTCCTCGGCGAGGCTGTCATATGCCTTCAGGATGTCCGGCACCAGCTGCCGTTTCGTGCGGAAATACTCCGACGCTTTCATCTGGCCCCGCACCTCGCCGTTGACGATGACCTGACTGCCCACGTCACTGCTGGGCTTCAGGAGGATGGGGTTCATCCGCACGTCCGGCTCGACGCCGGCGGCCTGCGCCTGCACCACCTGCGCCCGGCCCATCTCGAGGCCGTCTTTGGTGACGAAGCTGTTCAGAGCCATGTTCTGGCTCTTGAACGGCACGACGCGCAGGCCGTCCTGCGCAAAGATGCGGCAGAGCGCCGCGCAGAGCAGACTTTTGCCTGCACCGCTCATCGTACCCTGCACCATGATGCATTTTGCCCTGCTCATCCCAGCACCTCTTTCATAAGTTCCAGCAGCCGGGCGTTCTCGGGGGCCGTGCGCACCGCCGTGCGGTACCACTCCGGCCCGAGGCCCGGATAATTCGCGCAGCTGCGCACCTGTGTTCCCAGCGGGCGAAGCCTCTCGTTCAGGTCGGCGGGCGCGCGGAAGAGCAGATAGTTCGCCTTTCCGTCGATGACCCGCAGGCCCAGCGCCCGCAGGCCCGCCGTCAGAACGGGCCGCTGCCGGGCGATGAGCGCGCGCACCTCGTCCACATAAGCGGTTTCTTTCAGGGCCGCGACGCCTGCCGCCTGCGCCAGACTGGATACGGCCCACGGCTGGCCCGCTGTCTGCATTTTTTCCAGAAGCGCTTCGTCGCCGCAGAGGCAGTAACCCAGCCGGACGCCGGCCATGCCGTAGAGCTTGGTGAAGGCTTTCAGGATGACGAGGTTCCCACTTTCCAGCAGAGGCTTCGCGGTCCACCCGTCGGCGTCGGGCAGAAAGTCCAGAAAGCACTCATCTACGGCCAAAATCGTGCGGCACTCCCCGCACCGGCGCAGCAGCTTTTTCACCAGTTCGGGTGAGGCCAGCTGCCCCGTCGGGTTGTTCGGCTGGCAGAGGAACACCATGTCGATGCTCTCGTCCACGGCGTCCACGAGGGCGTCCGTCGGGGCGAAATCATTCGTTTCATCGAGGAAGAAGCGTTTCACTTCGCACCCCACCGTATCCAATGCAGAGGCGTACTCGGCAAAAGTCGGAGCAGTCACCAGCGCCTTATGGGGCTTTACGGCCCAGACCAGCCGGAAGATGAGGTCCGCCGCGCCGTTGCCGCAGAGGATACGCTCCTGCGGCACACCCTCGGCCCGGCTCAGCGCCGCCCGCAGGGTGCGGCAGAGGGGGTCGGGGTAGCGGTCGGCCAGAGGCAGTGCGTCCCGGATGGCCTGCGCCACCCCTTCGGGCAGACCGAGTGGGCTGACGTTCGCCGAAAAATCCAGCGCGTCGCGGCCAAAGCGTTCGCGGTAGCCCATCCAGTCACCGCCGTGGACCAGTTCCATGTTCTTCTCCCCCTTTTATGCAGCAAAAATTCGCAGTGCCAGCCCGGCGGCAAGCGCCAGCAGGCTTTCAGCGTACATCATCCGATCGGCCCGCAGGATGTCCTTCGGCTCGATGGGCCGCAGCGGGTCGCCGATGGTGGGCTTCGGGTAATACTCCCCGAAATAGTAGGCCGGCCCGGCCAGCTGAACGCCCAGCGCACCCGCGCAGGCGCTCTCGGTCTGGGCGCTGTTGGGGCTGGCGTGATTGCGGCGGTCCCGCCGCCAGATACGCCACGCGCCCTTGGCGTCATTGCGGGTGAACGCCGCCGCCATGATCCAGAGCAGCGCCGCCAGACGGCTCGGGATATAGTTCGCCACATCGTCCAGTTTTGCCGCCGCACGGCCAAAGTAGAGATATTTTTCGTTTTTGTAGCCCAGCATACTGTCCATGGTGTTGATGGCCTTGTAGGTCAGGGCCAGCGGTGCACCGCCCAGCAGCATATAAAGCAGCGGCGCAATGACGCCGTCGCTGGCGTTCTCGGCCACCGTCTCCACCGCCGCTTTGGTCACGCCCTCGGCAGTCAAGGCTTCCGTGTCGCGGCCCACGATGCGGCTCACCGCCTTCCGGGCGGCGGGCAGGTCGTCTTTTACCAGTTCCCGATAGACGTTCCTGCTCTCCTGCGCCAGCCCCTTTGCGGCCAGCGCCTGCCCGCACCAGAACATCTGGACGGCCAGCCCCAGCAGCGGGTGAAGCATCGCCGCGCCCCAGCAGACAAGGCCCGTGAGCAGCAGCGTCCCCACCGGCAGACAGAACGCCACCACTGCACCGCCCAGCAGCTCGCCCTGAGGCGTTTTGGGCAGGCGGGCGCGGAGGAATTTTTCCAGCCGGGAGATGGCTTTGCCCATGTACACCACCGGGTGGGGCAGCCACGCCGGGTCGCCGAAAATGGCGTCCAGCACGAAGCCTCCCAGCACAGCCCAGGCGGTCATCATACGCCGGCCTCCGCGTCTTTCGTGTACTGCACAGTCTTCACGAGGCGGAGCTGGCGCTTCTCGGCCCAGCCGGCGGCGTCCAGCACATAGCCGCCCGCGTTGGGGCCGCACCACGCATAATAATCGCGCCTGGGCAGGGCGTACCGCTCCATCGCCGCCATCTGGGTGCCGCCGTGGGCCAGGATGACCAGCAGCTCTTCGCCGTCGGCCAGCGCCTTGTCCACCAGAGCAGAGAAGGCATTGCAGATACGGTTCGAGAAGTCGTCCTTCCGCTCACCGTCGGGGCATTTGCTCTCGCAGTTGGCCTGCACCCACGCCTGATAATCGGCGTCGTGCTCCATCTCGACGTAGTTTTTGCCCTCGAAGCTGCCGAAGCACATCTCCTGCAGGTCCTTCACGACCACAAGCTCTGCCTCCGGGAAGAGCACCCGGGCCGTCTGGGCCGTCCGCTGCAGCGGGGTGATATAGACCACCTTCGGGTCGATGTCGGCCCGGCGCAGCTGGCTCAGGCCCTCCGCCGAGAGCGGGATGTCGCGCTGGCCCTGATAGCGCTTCTGGGCGTTGTATTCGGTCAGGCCGTGACGCAGCAGATAGATCAACATTGGGGTAATTCTCCTTTCAATACCGTCGGGATGCCGCAGAACATCTGCACCACGCAGTCGGCGCGCTCTGCCAGCAGGCAGGCCAGCCGTCCGGCGGCCTCCCGCCCGGCGCGCTCCTCAGCATCCATCGGGACAACACCGCCGCCGACCTCGGTGGCGATGACAATATCATATTCCGCCAGCTCCCGGGCCAGCGTTTCGAGCTGCTCCGGGGTCTGAGTCTCGGCGGCGGCGTCCTGCACATCGGCGATGACGCTGCCCCGGAAGTTCCGCGCAAAGGTGCGCTTGCCGCTGTAGAGCGGCCCTGTGATGAACATCATTTACAGCACTCCTCCCCACTGGCTGACGGCCAGTGCCGCCAGCATCCACAGCTCGGCCCGCTGCAAAAACCACCCGGCCAGGTCGCCGGTGATGCCGCCAAACTGCTTTTTTGCCACGAAATCATAGCGCCACAGCGCCAGAAGCGCCGCCGCCGCCAGCCCGCCGCCGCCCAGCGCCGTCAGCGCCAGGATGAGCAGAGCCGACAGGCCGCAGAGGAAGCGGCGGACGGTCTGCTTGTCGGCCGCTGTGGCAAAAGTATGGGCGAGGCCGGTGTCCTTCGCCAGCGGGAACGCCGCCACGGCAAAGCCCGACAGCGCCCGCTCCAGCACCAGCGCCAGCGTCCAGCACAGGCCCGCCCGGGGCGTGAACCGCACACTGCCGCAGAGGCCGAAGTAAGCCACAAAGTAGCAGCACAGCCGGATGACAGCGAAGGCCCCACAGTGGGAGTCTTTCAGGATCTCAAGCTTTTTTTCGCGGTCGCCGTAGCTCGAGAGAGCGTCCGAGGTGTCGGCATAGCCGTCGAGATGGATGCCGCCGGTGACGGCCACCGGCACGAGGCAGAACGCCGCCGCCCGGGCCAGCTCCGGCAGGGGCAGGACGCCGCAGAGACACCACAGCCCGCCGCACACCAGCCCGATGAGGGGGAAGGCGCACATGGCGTACCGCATATTTTTTTCGTTCCACTCGAACTGCGGCACCGGCAGGGCCGAAAACATCGCAAAGGCCACCGCGATGGTCTGCAAAACAGTCACAGCTTTTCTCCCCCTTTGTGGTACACCGGCAGGCCGCAGACCACCCGGCAGACGTTGTCCGCCCGGGCGGCGAAAGCGTTGTTCACCTGCGCCAGCGCCAGCAGATACTGGTCGGTGTCGCCCGCGTAGTCGGCACCGCCGCTGAACACCTCGTTCGATACGGCGATAAGCTCGTCGCACCCGGCGGCGAGGCGTTCCAGCCCGGCCAAAACGGCCTCGGCGGTGTGCTTTCCTGCCCCGCCGGGGCTGTAAAGCTCGTTGGCGACGAGGTTGCCGAGGTCTTCCAGCAGGACGGTCCCCCGGCCGGGCAGAGCCAGACGGTCGAGGTGGAGCGGGCATTCCAGCGTTTCGAACTGCTTTTGCGCCCGCATTTTCCGGTGCTTTTCCACCCGGGCGGCGCACTCGGCATCCCAGACCTGCATGGTGGCGAGGTAATAGCGGGGCAGGCCGGTCTTAAGCACAAGGCTCTCGGCGTAGGCGCTTTTGCCGCTGGCCGCGCCTCCGAGCACCAGCGTCAGCATCCCGCACACCCCTGCGGCGTGTAGGCTTCGATGCCGCCCTCTTCAAAGGAATAACAGCCATCGTAGACGGCCAGCGCCATATCCCACAGCGGGATGGCGGCCACCGCGCCGGTGCCTTCGCCCAGATGCAGGCCCGCCGTGATGAGGGCTTTTTTGTTCAGAGCGTCCAGCACCAGTTTTGCGGCCGGCTCGGTGGAGCAATGGCTTGCAAAAACAGCTTTGGCCGCTGCCGGGCAGAGCCGGACAGCGCAGAGCGCTGCCACACAGCTGATGAAACCGTCGGCCAGCACCGGCACACCTTCCAGCGCACCGCCGAGGAAGACGCCGCAGAGCCCGGCAATATCGAAGCCGCCCAGCTTTGCCAGCACGTCCAGTGCATCGGCAGAGTCGGGCTGATTTTTTGCGATGCCGCGATGGATGGCGTCGATCTTCCGGGCAAGACCCTCGTCCGAAAGGCCCGCGCCCCGGCCCGTCATCACTTCGACGGGCCGGCCCAGCAGCACAGCGGCCACGGCGCTGGACGTCGTGGTGTTTCCGATGCCCATCTCACCGGTGGCCAGCAGGCCGACGCCCGCTTTCTTCTGCTCCTGCACCAGCCGGATGCCCCTGCCGATGGCCTCCACAGCTTCAGCCCTGCTCATAGCCGGGCCGAGGGTGAAGTCCGCTGTGCCGGGGGCGATGCGGCAGTCGAGGACGCCCGGGACCGGTTCGCCCGCGATGCCCATATCCACCGGCACCACCTCGCACCGGGCGGTCTGTGCCATCCGGCAGACGCTGGTGCGGCGGGCGGCGAGGTTCTCAGCCACGGCGCGGGTCACGCTGCTGTCGGTCTGGCTGACGCCCTGGGCCACCACACCGTTATCGGCGCAGAGCACCAGCACCGCCCGGCGGGAAATATCCAGCTTTGCGCTGCCGGTGAGGGCGGCGGCGTCCTCGAGGGTCGTTTCCAATCCGCCCAGCCCGCCCAGCGGCTTTGCAAGGCTGGCCCAGTGGGCGTGCGCCGCCGCCCGGGCGGCTTCGTCCGGCGGCGTGATGGCCGCACAGAGGGCGGCGAGTTCTGTCTCAGTCATGGTCTCTCCTGTAATTTTCAGCCGCGGCGGCAAAGCGCTGCGGCAGGGGCGTACCCGCCCAGTACAAATGCGGGAAGCCTGCATAGAAATGCTCGTTTACAAATCCACACCGCCACGCCGCGCCGCCCACCGGCTTTTTTGCCGCGAGAGCCACGCCGTTGGCGGTGGAATCCCAGTGGTGGAATTCGTGGACGGGAAAGCTTTCCCCGGCCCGGAAGAGCAGACTGTCCGAGTCTGCGCTCAGCGCGGCGTAGCCGAAGCGGACGAGACGTCCGGCATCTTTTGCTTCGCCCGGCAGAACGCCCGCCATCGGCCAGCTCTGCCCCTCGGCGTCCGTGAGGCTCTGCCCCAGATAGAGGAAGCCTCCGCACTCGGCCGCCGTGGGCAGGCCGGACTCGATTTTTTGCTTTATCTCGCGCAGAAGCGAGGTATTTCCACTCAATTCTCTTGCATGAAGTTCCGGGTAGCCGCCGGGCAGATACAGCCCGCCGATGTTTTCCGGCAGAGCCGTGTCGCGGAGGGGGCTGAAAAAGACCACCTCTGCCCCGGCGTCCCGGAAGGCCTCCAGCGTCTCGGCGTAGATAAAGCAGAACGCCTCGTCCTGCGCCACGGCGATGCGGACGCGGGCCGGAGGCATCTCCGCCCGCGCAGGCAGGGCGGGCGGCTCCTTTTCGCAGAGGGCCAGCAGGCGGGGCCAGTCGATGTGCTCCTCTGCCGCGTCGGCCAGAAGGGCCAGCTTCTGCTGTAAATTTTCCACTTCCGCCGCCGTGTAGAGGCCCAGATGGCGGGAACCGATGACGGCCTCCGGGAGCTTCGGCAGAAAGCCCAGCACCGGCAGGCCTGTCTCTTTTTCCAGCATCGGGGCCAGCAGAGCGTGCATCCGGGCCGTGCAGTTGTTCAGCAGGATGCCTGCGATGTGGCTGGGAGTGCGGAAGTTTACGAGCCCCTTCAGCTCTGCGACCAGCGTCAGGCTCTGACCCTTCGGCTCTGCCACCAGCAGCACCGGCAGATCCAGCGTGTCGGCCAGATGCCACGCGCTGGCCCTGTCGCTGACGCCCCCGAGGCCGTCGTAAAAGCCCATAGCCCCTTCGCACACCGCCGCACCGTGTCCGGCGGCACCCCTCGCGTAGAGGGCGCGCACCGTCTCGGGCGCAGAGAAAAAGAGGTCGAGGCTGCGGCTCTCCACCCCCAGCACGGCCCGGTGGAACATGGGGTCGATGTAGTCCGGCCCGCTCTTGAAGGCGCAGGGCGCACAGCCCCGCCGCTTCAGCGCCATGAGCAGGGCGCAGGTCATGGTGGTCTTGCCGCTGCCCGAGCGGGGCGCCGCCAGCAGAAACTGTATCATGTCATTCTCCTGTGATGAGGTAGATGGGGTTCTGGGCCATCATGAGGTGCAGCCCGCCCACGGCCTTGGCCCGGCTGACGGCGAGCTGGCTCACCTGCACGGTCCGGCCTTTGGCCGTCAGCGCGGCCACCGCCGCCGAAAGGCTCTCAAGGGCGATGGCCGACACACAGATGCGGGCGTCGGGGTTCTTATCCAGCGCGGCGTCCACGATGGCGGCAAGGCTGCCCTTGCTGCCGCCGATGAAGACAGCGTCCGGCGCGGGCAGGTCCGAAAGGGCGGCGGGGGCAAGCCCCTCCACGAGGACGAGGTTCCGGGTCCTGAATTTTTCGCGGTTGGCTTTGATGAGCGCACAGCCCTCCGGCCTGCACTCCACCGCGTAGACCCGGCCCCGGGGCGCGGCCAATGCCAGCTCCACGCTGACGCTGCCCGTCCCGGCCCCCACGTCCCACAGGATGTCTTCCGGGCGGACGGCCAGCTTCGCCAGCACAGCGGCCCGGACTTCCTGCTTGGTCATGGGAACATCGCCCCGCTCGAAGGCTTCGTCCGGCAGGCCCGGAGCGCGGCGGGGCAGCACCTCCGCCGCCTCCACGAGAAGGACGCTCAGGCTGTTGAAGCGGCCTGCGGCCAGCTCCTTGACGCTGCCGCGGAAGAGCTTTTCTTCCGGCGTGCCGAGGCACTGGCCCACGACGCCCTGCACGTCCCCGAAGCCCTCTGCCGCCAGCTGGGCGCAGAGGGTGGCGGGGTCTTCGCTGCCGCCGGTGAGGAAGAAGGTGGGTCTGCCCTGCATACACTCGGCCACCGGGTCACAGGTGCGGCCATGGGCCGAAACAAGGTTCCACCCCTGCCACGGACGGCCCAGCGCCGCCGCCAGCAGCTGGATGCTGGAAAGGCCGGGCAGCACCCGGGCGCGGACGCCGAGGGCCTCCAGCTTTTCCATCATGGAGGACGCGCCGGAGTAAAAGCCGGTGTCGCCGCTGTAGACCAGCACGGCGTTCTCTGCGCCGGAGGTCTGCAGCAGCTCTGCCACCTCGTCGGGGCGGTAGGCGGCGGCGCGGTTCTCGGTGCAGCCGGCAGGCAGAACTGCCAGCAGACGCCGTGCGCCCAGGATGAGGTCGGCCTGCCGCAGTGCGGCCAGGCCCTGAAGGGTCAGGTTCTCCGGCTGACCGGAGCCCATGCCGATGAGTGTCACGTTCATCTTATCATCTCCTTGCAGCGTTTCAGCACCTCGGAAGCCGTCTCGCCCTGCTCGGGCGGGCGGCGGATGACCACCAGCTGCGCCCCGGCGGCAGAGGCGGCGGCGGCTTTTTCGTCGAAGCCTCCGGCTGCGCCGCCGTCCTTTGTGACGAGCCAGCGGATATGGAACTGCTCCATCATGGCCTGATTGAGGGCAAAGCTGAAGGGTCCCTGCATGGCGATGATGTTGCGGTGGGGGATGTTCGCCGCCTCGCAGGCCGCGATGCTTTCCAGCGTGGGCAGGACACGGGGGTAGAGCCGCTCGGGCGGGATGGCCGCGAACTGCGCCAGCTCCTTGGCCCCGGTGGCCAGCAGAAGATTCCCCTCTTCTGCTGCCAGCGCTTCTGCCGCCTGCTTTGCGCTCTCAAAGACGAGACAGTTTTCCGGCAGCGGACTGGCCGGGCGCAGCAGGCGGAGGTATCCTACCCCGGCCTTCTCTGCCGCTGCTTTGATGTTTTTGGTCGCCTCCACCGCGTAGGGGTGGGTGGCGTCGATGCAGAGGGCGGCATCCCCCAAGAGCGCGGCCATCTCATCGGGCAGGAGCCGCCCGCACCGGACGGTGACGCCGGGGGTGCTCCCCTGCTCTTCCTGCCCCAGCGGGGTGGCCACGCTGACGGTGACTTCGATGCCCAGCGCCGCCAGCTGGCGGGAAAGCTCCCGCCCCTCGGTGGTGCCGCTGAAAACGACGACGTTCATCGGCGGTACCCCCTCGGCGTGACCATCCGCCCGCTCAGCGCGCGGGTGGCGGCGTTGCCCACAAAGACGGTGGTGAACATATCCACCTCGGTATCCCGGAGCTGGCTGAGGGGCAGGATGTGCTTTTCCTGCCCTTCCCGGCCGATGTTCCGCACAGAACCGCAGAGGGTGTCCGGGGCTTTGCCGTTTGCCAGCAGGATGTCCACGGCCCGGCGCAGATAGTCCGGGCGGCCCTTGGAGGAGGGATTGTACAGCGCCAGCGCGAAATCGCCCTGAGCGGCGCAGGCCAGCCGCTTTTCGATGACCTCCCACGGCGTGAGGCGGTCCGACAGCGAGATGACGCAGAAATCGTGGGCCAGCGGCGCACCCAGCACCGCGCCGCCGCTGAGGGCGGCGGTCAGGCCGGGGACGACCTCCACATTGACGTCCGGGTACTCTTCGGCCAGCTCCAGCAGCGGGCTGGCCATGCCGTAGATCCCGGCGTCGCCGGAGCAGACCAGCGCCACGTCCCGGCCCGCCCGGGCGGTGTCCAGCGCCCAGCGGCAGCGGTCGATCTCCCGGGTCATGCCGGTGGCGTAGCACTCCTTTTCCGGGTAGAGGGGGCGCACAAGGTCGATGTAGACCGTATAGCCGCACAACACCTCGGCCTGCTGCAAGGCGCTCTGCGCCTGCACGGTCAGAAACTGTCCGCCGCCGGGGCCAAGCCCCACGACGAACACGGTCTTTTTACTCTCACTCATTGCTCTGTCCTCCAATCGGGTGCAAAGGGGCGGACGGCCAGCGCCAGCGTCACGCCGCCGCCTGCCGTTTTGGGCAGAAGGAGCATCCCGCCCGAGGCTTTTACCGCCGAGCGCTCACAGACGTTGTCCACGCCGGTGACACTGGCCACAAAGGCCGACGGGGTGAACTGTCCCGGCACGGCCCGCAGTTCGTCGGCCGGATAGAACGTGATGGGCCAGCCGTGGGCTTTGCAGAACGCTGAAAGCCCCGGCTCATCTTTTTTCAGGTCGATGCTGGCGGCGGCGCAGACCGCCGCCGGGCTGAGACCGGACGCGGCACAGAACGCCGCGAAGGCTTCTTCCAGCTGGCGGGCCGTCGTGCCGCGGCGGCACCCCACCCCCAGCACCCCGATGCGGGGGACGAGGTGGAGCGCCCCGCCCTGCGGCGTGAGGGTCAGGGCGAAGTCGGCGGCTTCGGGTGGGTCAGCCTTTTTCACGCCGGCGGGGGTCTCCCCCGCCACCGGCCACGGCGACCAGTACCGGACCGTCTGCCCGGCCAGCAGGGCGCCGCTGACGTGCTTGATGCGCTCCGGCTCAAGGACAGCGCAGTTCTGAGCCTTGGCCCAGAGGTCCACGGCGAAGAGGCCGTTGACGTCGGTGGCCGTCGTGATGACCGGCACCGCGCCGCACGCTTTTGCCAGCGCCCGGGCCAGCGCGTTGGCACCGCCCAGATGGCCCGACAGGAGCGGCACGGCGAAGTTCCCACCCTCGTCCACCACCACCACCGCCGGGTCGGCAGCCTTGCTCCTGCAGTGGGGCGCGATGGCTCGCACCGCGATGCCCACAGCTCCCACAAAAATCAGGGCCTCATCCTGTGCAAAATGCTCCGCCGTCCAGCCTTTCAGGGTCACGTCTCCGCCGCAGCGGCTCACGCTGCCGGGCAGAGCTTCCGCCAGCCGATGGGCCAGCGCTTCGCCCTTTGCGGTGAAGGCCAGATATGCCCGGCTCACTGCCCGGCCTCCGTCCCCTGCCGGAACTCGGTGGTAAAGGCGGGGTCATAGAGCTTGCTGCGCTCGTAATTTTCGCCCAGAAAGTCGCCTACGACGATGAGGGCGGTCTTTGTGATGCCGTTTTTGCGGGTCTCTTCGGCCAGTGTGGAGACGGTGCAGCGCACCACCTTCTGCTCGGGCCAGGTGGCCTTATAAACCACAGCGGCAGGGGTGCCGGGGCGGTAGCCGCCGCTCTCGAGAAGGGCCTGCCGGACTTTGTCCACCAGCCCGATGGAGAGGAAGATGACCATGGTAGCCCCGTGAGCGGCCAGCTTTTCCAGCTGTTCGGCCTCAGGGACAGGAGTGCGGCCCTCCATCCGGGTGATGATGACGGTCTGGCTCACGTTGGGCAGGGTGTACTCGGCACAGAGCGCCGCCGCCGCGCCGCAGAAGCTGGACACGCCCGGGGTGTCGTCATAGGGGATGCCGTCAGCATCCAGCGCGTCCATCTGCTCCCGGATGGCCCCGTAGAGGCAGGGGTCGCCGGTGTGGAGGCGGACCGTGGTGCCTCCGGCCTTTTCGGCGGCACGGATGGTGTCCAGCACCTGTTCCAGCGTCATTTCCGCGCTGTTATAGATGGCACAGCCGGGCTTCGCCAGCCCCAGCAGGGCCGGGTTGACGAGACTGCCCGCGTAGATGATGCAGTCGGCATCGGCCAGCAGGGCCGCGCCCCGCCGGGTGATGAGGTCGGGCGCACCCGGCCCGGCTCCTATAAAATGGACCATATCTTACCCCTCCTTCACCAAAATCGTTGCGAAATAGCCCGCCGACCGGGCCGGGTCGTAATCGGTCAGGTCGGGCCAGACCTCCTCGTTCGGCAGGCCGCAGTTACAGACCATCGCGCTCCGGCTCAGAAGCCCGGCGTCGGCCAGCGCGGCCAGCGTCTCGGGCAGCTGACGGCCCGATTTCATCAGCACTTTCGCGCCCGGTGCGGCCAGCACCTCAGCGGCGCAGCGCCCCGGGGCGATGGTCAGCGGCTGCTCCATGCCGCCCGTCAAGGACTGGCCCAGCCGGGCCGCAGCGGCGCAGAAGCTCGTCACGCCGGGGAGCATCACGGTCTTGCAGCCCTCGGCCTCCAAGATCTCCTGCAAGTAGCCGAAGGTGGCGTAGACGGACACGTCGCCGAGGTTGAGCATGGCGACATCCTGCCCGGCGTCGAGATATTCTTTCACGGCCCGGGCCGCCTCGATGTGGGCGGCTTTCTGCACCGCCGGGTCAAGGCTCATGGCGAAGCGCAGCGGCAGGATGGTCTTGCCGCTCAAATTCACCGCACCTTTTGCGATGTCCAGCGCCAGCATCCCGCCCTTCGGGGTCTGGGGCGCGGCAATGGCCGGACAGTTTTCGAGGCGGCGGACAGCCTGCAGGGTCATGAGCTCCGGGTCGCCCGGGCCGACGCTGACGCCGTAAAAAGTGCCTATCCGTTTTTCCATTCGTCCAGCAGCTCCTTTGCAGTTCTGGTCTGGCCCAGCGGGCCATATTGGTTCGAGAAGAGCACCGCGCCCATCCGGAACGCCCCGGCGGCGCGGCGGTCGAGGTGGAGCTGGATGGCGTCCAGCAGGCTGGACAGCACCGGCTCTCTCATCTCTGCTTCGTCTAAGATCTCCATGCAGGCGTCGGTGGTGGCCGCGTTCATCAGGGCCGCGCAGACGTCCCGGGACGCGCCGCAGAGGGCGGCGTGGGCGCAGAGCAGCTCGGTGCGGCAGTCGGCCGTGCGGGAGTGGGTGTTCATGACGCCGCCCGCCAGCTTGACCAGCTTGCCGATGTGGCCCACCAGCACCACCTCTTCGAAGTGGGATGCCGCCGCCATATCCATCGTATCCCCGATGAAGTTCGAGGTCTTGACCACCGGGATATTTTTTAGGGCGGGCATCTTCTCGTGGAGATAGTCGAGGCCGTAGTTGCCCGGGGCGAGGATAAGCCGCCGGGGGCTGACCGCCCGGAGCGCCGCCTGCCCCATTTCCAGCTGGATGGTGTCGAGGATGGCCTGCTGGCTCATGGGCTCGACGATGCCGCTGGTGCCGAGAACGCTGAGTCCCCCTTCCACGCCCATGTGGGGGTTGAAGGTGCGCTTCGCCGTCTCGGCCCCGCCCTCGATGGAGATGGTGACGTCAAAGCCGCCCGCGTACCCGGCAGATTCGGCCTCCTTTTCCAGCGCTTCCTTTATCATGGCCCGGGGGACGTGGTTGATAGCAGCTTCGCCCACGGGCTGGTCGAGACCGGGCTTTGTCACCCGGCCCACGCCCTCACCGCCGTGGATGCGCACCTCGCCGGACAGCTCGGGCCGGAGGGCGACACCGGCGATGACCGGCAGACCGGTGGTCACGTCCACATCGTCGCCGCCATCCTTCCGGATGGCGCACTCAGCCCCCTCGCCGGACAGGCGGCAGAAGATAGGCTCTACCTCCACCACGATGCCCTTCGGGGTGCGGAGGGCCACCGTCTCGGGGGTGCGGCCGGTGAGCAGCAACCGTGCCGCGCCCGCCGCGCCCAGCGCCGCACAGGTGCCGGTGGTGTAGCCGCAGCGCAGGAGCTTCTGGCCGCTGCGGACGTAGTGCTCAAAGAGAGGGCGCTTTTCCTCCGGCGCTTTTTCTTCGCCGTAAAGGAATGCGTACTGCTCATCGGTCAGAGCATAAATTTTGCAGATGTTTTCCCGGGCAAACGCCTTTTCCGGCGTCATGACGTCCGAGACGCCCGCCGCCGAGACGCAGACGACCTTGTCGGAAACTTTCTGCGCCAGCTCCAGCTCGTGGAGGCTGAGGATGACGGCCATCTTTTTGTCCCGGGCGAGGCTTTTCAGGATGGCCAGCAATTCGGCCTTGCCCTTGATGTCAAGGAAAGACGTAGGCTCGTCCAATAATATCAGCTCCGGCTGCTGGCAGATGGCCCGAGCCAGCAGGACGCGCTGGCGCTGGCCGTCGCTGATGCGGTTGAAATCCCGGCCCGCCAGCGCCTCGGCCCCCACGAGGGCCAGCGCGGCATGGACCTGGCGCTTATCTTCCGCCGAGAGGACACCCAGCCGCCCCGTGTAGGGGTAGCGCCCGGCGGACGCCATCTCGAAGCAGGTGGTCAGCTCGGTGCGGCTGGTGTGGGGCACCATCAGGGCCATTTTGCGGGCGCGCTCCGGGCCGGAGCAGTCCGCGAGATCTTTGCCGTCCAGCAGGACCGCGCCCCCCTGGGGGGCCAGCTGCGCTGCCAGCGTCTTGAGCAGGGTGGATTTTCCCGCGCCGTTGGGGCCGATAAGGGTGAGGATGGTCCCCTTCCCGACACCGAGTCCGATGTGCTCCATCAGGGGCGTTTTGCCGTAGCCGATGGCAAGGTCCTCGGCGCGGCAGTAGAATTTCGGATCTCTCATTCCCGGCCCTCCTGTGTCTGGCGGCGCACCAGCAGCCAGATGACCACCGGCGCACCGAAAACCGCCGTCACCGAGCTGATGGACAGCTCAGTGGGCGCGAACAGGCTGCGGGCGATGAGGTCGCAGAGCAGGCAGAACGCTGCCCCGCCCAGACAGCAGCCCGGCAGGACATAAAGGGGCTTTGCACTGCCCAGCAGGTTCTTGACCAGATGCGGCACCGCGATGCCCACAAAGGAGATGGGGCCCGCAAAGGCCGTCACGCAGGCGGAAAGCAGGCTGGAAAGCAGCACGAGGGCCGTCGAGAAAGCCCGCACCGGTACACCGACGCTCCTGGCGTAGCTCTCGCCCATCTGGTAGGCCGCCATGGGCTTCGAGAGCAGGAATGCCGCCGCCAGCGCGGGCAGCACCACGCAGGCCGCTGCACCCACGTTGGCCCAGGTCATGCCGGAAAAGCTGCCCATCGACCAGTTGTGGAGATTGACGATGTTGGAGTCCTGAGCGAAAGTCACCACGATGTCGGTGACAGCCGAGCAGATATAACCGATCATGATGCCGCAGATGACGAGGATGCTCATCCGCGGCACCCGCCGGGCCACCACCAGCACAAAGGCCATCGCCGCCATCGAGCCTGCAAAGGCGGCGATGATGAGGGTGGCCGAGCCGATGAGCAGCCCCTGCTGTAAAAACACCACCATCGTCAGGGCCACTGCCAGCTTTGCGCCGCTGGACACGCCCATGACGAAGGGGCCGGCGATGGGGTTGGCGAAGAAGGTCTGCAAAAGGTAGCCTGCCGCCGAGAGGGCCGCGCCCAGCAGCACGACCATGACCGCCCGGGGCAGGCGGAGCTGGAGCACGATGCCCACGGCCAGCGCATCTTCGCCCCGGCCCAGCAGAGCCGCCGCCACCGCGCCGGGCGTCAGGGACACACTGCCCCAGAACAGGTTGAGTGCAAACAGCACCGCGACCCCCGCCGTGAGGGCGAGGTACGCGAGGCTGAGGCGGCGGGTGGTGGTCATGACAAAGCTCCTTTTATACGATGCGCTGTAAGAAACGGAGGGACGCCGGGTCGGGCGAGCCCTCGGTGAAGACGAGATTCATATCCGAGATGAGGTCGGCCAGTTCCATGCTCTGCTGGAAGAGGCTCTGGGCCGTACACCAGCAGTCGCCGGACTGGACGGCCTTGAAATCCGCCAGCATCGGGCATTTTTCGATGAGCTGGTCACGGGTCTCCATCACGCCCTCGATGGTACTGTTGTAGATGAGGACGTCGGCGTCTTTGGCCCGGGCGTAGAACGTCTCCAGCGGCAGTTTGATGGTGGACTGGGCCGACGTCTCCCCCTCGAGGTCGTCGAAGATGTAGACGCCGCCGGCCATCCCCACCATCTGGGCCACATAGTCGCTGGTGCGGCGGACGGTGATGAGGTTGTTGGTGGTGATGGAGAAGAAGGCCACGGTCTTGCCCGTGTTCTCCTGCTCGAGGATGGGGGCCACCTGCTCCACCTTCTGGCGGAAGACCTCTTCCGCCATCTCAGTCTTATTCAGCAGGATGCCGTAGAGCTTGAGCCACTCCATCCGGGCCAGCGGGCCGCTCTCGTAGCTCGAGCGCTCCACGAGGACCGGCACGCCGAACTTTTCCAGCTGCTCCTTGACCTCGGGGTCGTGGAGCACCATGGTGTTCTCGATGGCGAGGGTGCAGCCGACGGCAAGGATGCGCTCATAGTCCGGGGCGCTGTACTTGCCCGCGTAGGCGATGCGGCCCTCCTGCATGGCCTGTCTGGCCTCTTCCACATACCAGCCCTCGGCCTTCGTGCCGGAGAGGGCGATGCTGTCCAATGCGTCCAGATGAACGAAGAGGTCCATCACCGAGGTGGAGACGAGATAAATATGATCCAGCGGCTGGCGCAGCAGAACGACGTCCTCGGGCAGGTCGTCCACCTCGGCGGCCCCCTCAGGGACGACGAGGAACCGCCCGGTGTCCGGGATGTCGATCATCACATAGCCGCCCTCATAGCAGTCGGCGGAAAACTGGGTGGCATAGTCCAGCGGATAGCTGTGGTCGAACACGAGGGATGCTGTATTGGCCGGGGCGGTCTTGTGCTGCCCGCAGCCCGCAAGGGTGAGGGCGGCGGCAGGCAGGGCTTTCAGAAAATTGCGGCGTTTCATCGTTACTTTGCCTCGATCAGGGATGCAGAGGCGAAGGTCAGCGTATACTCGATCTCATGCGGGGTGCTCATGGCGACGGTATCGCCCACCACATCCAGCGGGGTGTCGAGAGCCGCGACGGGGATCTCGAAGGTAGAGTTGCCCTCGGTGTTGGTGGGCAGATACTTTTCGCCGTCCACCAGCATATAGTCGTAGTTGGGGCTGGACCAGACGATGGTGGCGGTCATCCTGCCGTCGGCCACGGTCAGGACAGCAGGGCTTTCCACGGTGGCGCGGCCGGAGCCGCCCTCGAGGGTCACGTCACAGGTGTAGGTGCCGTCGGCAGGTGCTTCCGCCGCAGCAGGCTGGGCGTTGGCGACACGGACGGTATGGTCGTACCACTTGCCCTTGGTGCCGAGGATGGCCAGCTGGAAGTCCTCGTCCAGAGCCTCCACCGGGATGTCGAAGCCGTAGACCTCATCGGACAGGCCGTCGGAGTAGGTGACGGTGTCGGTGGTGGGCTGGAGCCAGTCGGCCTCGTGGGCCTCGGCGTCAGCGGCCATGCCGACGTAGAGGTTGACGATCTTCTTGGAGGCGAGGCTGACGTGGAAGGTCATCTGACCGTCCTTCACAGTCAGGGTCCCCTTGCCGTCGTTGGCCTCGTTGGCATGGAACATGGAGCTGTCGGTGTCAAAGTCGGCGGTGTAGACGCCGTCGGGCAGAGCGGCTTCTGCCGCCGGTTCGGAAGCTGCCTCGCTCACGGCAGAGGAGGCCGCAGCCTCGGAGGAAGCGGCAGAGCTGGCCGGGGTGCCGGATGCGCCGCAGCCGGTGAGAGAACCAGCCAGCACAGCGCCGGCCAGCAGAAGAGCAAATTTATGGTTCAGTTTCATGATGATATACCTCGAAGTATCTATTTTACAGAAAAGATTATAACACGCAATGGCCCGAATTCAAAGCAGGCCGAAAAAGAAATTGCCCGAAAAGGCACTCCTTTCCGGGCAATCATAGAGTCAGAAGCCGCTTTCGCAAGCAGGGTGCACCAAACGGCGAGGATTTTTGCCCGCAGGCAAGGCGATTTTCCGCAGCAATCCTGGGCGGATTGCAAGGGAAAGCAACGCAGTATGCGAGCAAAAAGATCGCCCGGGCGGTGTGCAATGATTACGAAAACGGCTTCCTAGCTCAGCCGTTCAGGGAATCGACAGCGGCCTTGGTGTGTGCGACGTAGAGCTGCTGGATGTCAGCGACCTCGCCCAGACCGGCGATCTGGCAATCGACAGAATCGAATTCGCCGGAGGCCTCGAACTGGCTCTTCCAGGAATCCTCGTCGTCGCCCGCCATATCGTTGTTGGCGTGGTCGCCTGCAACGACCATCAGGGGACGCAGGACGACCTTGGTGTAGCCGGCGGCCTTGACAGCCTCGATGACGTTCTCGCAGGCAGTCTCCTCCGGCTCACCCTCGACGGTGCCGATGAAGACGTTCTTGTAGCCCAGAGCGTTCATCTGAGACTGCATCTGGGTGTAGCTCACCTTTGCAGTGTGAGAGGTGCCGTGGCCCATGAAGACGAAGGCGGTGCCGTCCTCAGCAGCGGCGTCCAGACTGTCGAAACCGGCGGTCTTGACAGCCTCGGCGGTGATGGCCTTGGCGACAGCTTCCTTGTCGGCGTTGATGACGGTGGCATCGCTGCCCACCTCGCCCAGCAGAGGCTCGGCGATGGCGACGGACTCAAACTTATCGCGGTAGCTGTCCACCATCTCCATCATCTCGTCGTACTCAGCGCCATGCATCAGGTGGGTGGGCTGGACGACCAGATTCTTCACGCCGTTGGCAACAGCGCGCTCCAGAGCCTGCTCCATGTTGTCGATCTTCTCGCCGTCACGGGCCTGGACATGGTTGATGATGATCTGTGCGGTGAAGGCACGGCGGACAGACCAGTCGGGATATGCGGCCTGGATGGCGTCCTCGATGCCCTTGATGTCCGCTGCGCGGCTGTTGTTGAAGGAGGTGCCGAAGCTGACGACCAGGATCTCGTTGTCGCCGATGTTGTCCTCATTGCGGGCGTCGTCCTTAGAGGCGTCGCCGGTGTCGCGGCCAAAGTAATCGGGATCAGCCTCTTCACCCTCGACCATCTCCTTCTGGGCGTCGGTCAGGGCGTCCCATGCGGCCTTGGCGGCCTCGCACTGGGCGTCGGTGTTCTCGTTGCGCTCCTGCACATAGATGGCGTCGATGAGGTCTGCCACCTTCTTTGCTGCCATTTCATCAGCCTCCTCGCTGCTCACCTCGCTGGCGGCGGCAGAGCTTGCGGCAGTGCTGCTGGCGGCAGTAGAAGAAGATGCACCGCAGCCGGTGAGGACACCGGCACACAGGGCCAGTGCGGCGGCAGCGGCGGTGACGCGCTGCCAGTTCTTGTTGGTTGCTTTACGCATTGTTTGAGTCCTTTCTGTTGTGTGGAATGTACGTTTCCGATAGAAAGGGTACGAAACGGGGGCCAGCTCAAACGAAAAAAGAGCCTTTTCACCGCGCGGAAGTCACAGCAAAAAGACCCTTTGAACTTTTGGGCTTTTTGGTACGACCAATTCCTCGTGATCCGGAGCCGGACGCTCCTGTACCAACAGCGGGCAGGTTTCCTGACTGAAAGCTCACCGCCCGCTGCCGCCTTCCCAGAGGCAAAGCCTCCAGTGACCGGCGCTGAGCGCCAAGGCAGCGGACTCCCTTATCACAGTGACGAGATCGCGCGGGACTCGCACCCGCTTCCCTTTTACCCTCCCGGCCGGGGACGAGACCCCGGCGGCAGGCACCTGCTGTTTTCTATTCAGACGAGGTGAAGTATACCACACTCCGCCCTAAAATGCAATATCTCAGCCCTCCTGCGGCACGGTCCAGACCATGCCCAGCGCTTCGAGCTTTGCAATGCGCTCTGCCGTCAGCTTTTTCTCGGCACAGGCGTAGTTTTCGCGCATCCGGCGGACCCAGTCGCCAAGGCAGAAGCCGTCTTCGGTCTTATAGTTCACCGGCACCAGCAGATCGCCGTGGGCGGCGCAGTACTCTTCGGCACGGCGGAACGCCCCGGCCCACTTGGCCTCCCGGGCGTCCCACTGCATCCCGATGGCATCCAGCAGGGCGATATGCTCCGGCGTCACCTGGAACGAGCCGGGCCGGGCCTTGCGGGCAGCCCGGAGGTTCGAGATCCAGACGCCCAGACGGAAGCCGTTCTCGTCTACATATCCGGCAGGCACGAGGAGGCTGCCCTTCTTCTCGGCGTAGAGCCTGGCGCTCTGGTAGTTGTCCAGCCAGTTCTGCTCCCGCACGCTGCACGCGGGCGGCACCGGGGCGCTGAGGCGTCGGCCTTTTTCGCCCTTGAACAGCTCTTTCAGGGCCGCGCGGCGCTCGGCGGAGAGCTTTTTGCCCTCCCGCAGCATCTGCTTCTGACGGGACAGCCAGCTGCCCAGCCAGATGCCGTCCTCCGTCCGGTACTGGGCCGGAACGGCCAGACTGCCGTGCTCCTTTTTGTATTCCACGGCCAGCTCGTAGCGGTGCTGCCACGAGTCGGTCTTTTCCCAGTTCATGCCCAGCTCGTCCAGCAGGGCTTTCCGCTCCGGCGTCACCCGGGCGCTGCTGCGCTCGGGGTTCTGCCATGCGTACCGCTGGCGGGACACCCACTTGCCCAGCAGGATGCCGTCTTCGTCGGTGTACTCGGTGGGGACGTCGAGGTTCCCGTGGGCGGCGTGGTACTTCACGGCGGCCTCGTAGGCGGTCTGCCACTTGCGGTCGTTCCGGTTCGTCCAGTCCACTTCCAGCGCTTCCAGCTTTTCGATCTGGGCGTCGGTCAGCACACCTTCTTTATAAGCGGCGCGCTGACTGCCCAGCCAGACGCCCAGCGCCATGCCGTCCGGTGTGACGTACTTGACGGGAATTTCCAGCGTGTGATTTTCCAGATAATACTGGACGGCGGCGGCATAGCTCTTCTCCCAAAGGATGCTGCCGGTGTCCCACACCATGCCCAGTGCCTCGAGGCGCTCGACGCGGTCTGACGGCAGATTCCCGCTCAGATAGCGCTGGCGGTTGTAGACGATCCACTCGCCCAGTGCAAAGCCGTCCTTATCCTTATAATGGACCGGCACCAGCAGGTCGCTGTGGCTGCCGCGGTACCGCCGGGCCGAAGCACAGCCGTTCTCCCACGCCAGCTCGAGCCGCTTTTTCCAGTTCATGCCGATCTTATCCAGCCGGGCGGCCTGCTCGGCGGTGAGGCGTCCCTTTTTCTTTCCGGCCCGGACAAGGCGCTGGTTTTCCAGCCAGCGGCCCACGGCCACGCCCCCAAAGCTGTAGGAGCGAGGCACGTCCAGCGTCTTTCCCTCTGCCGTCATCTGCTTTGCGGCGGCATAATAGCGCTCCCAGTCGGAATCCAGCGCGCGGCGGAGCTGCCGGTAAGCCCGGCGGCAGGCAGAGAGAGGCTCTTCCAGCGGGAAGGCTTCTGCCCCCGCCGCGCTGCACTCCTTCCGCAGCTGCTGCACACAGGTCAGCGCCTCAAAGGCCGCGCTCAGCTCTGCCACCGGCACACTGCCGCAGGCTGCAAGGGCGCGTGCCAGCATCTGCCGGTATGCGGCCGGTCCAGCGCTGCTGCGCACCAGCACCACGCCCGAGATCCCGGCCAGAGGAGCCTGCACCGCCGGGCCGTTGGCACAGACCAGCAGCCGGAGGGTGGCCGCTTCGTCGGCCGCAAAGCCTTCTGCATCCTTATAAATATGTGTTCCTGCACCAAACAGCTTCTCGGCCTGCTCTGCGGTCTGCGCCGCCGCTGCATCATCCTCGCAGAGGACGAGGCAGCGCCCGGCAGCATCCGGGAGCCACTGCGCCAGCAGCTGTTCCACCGGCGGAAGCTTCTCTACGGCGAGGCTCAGAGCCTGATATTTCTCGGCGTTGGGGTCAGGGCAGCCCGGCAGATGGAGATTCTTCACCTCAGCACGGAGGCGGGCCATCGCATCTTCCAGCGGCCAGAGCAGGGCCGTATAGGAGGCCGGCATGGGCAGCAGGCCCTCGGCCATCGCCCCGCCCAGCGCCAGCGGCTCCACGATGGAGTCGGCCAGCACCTCCTCGGCAGCGCGGCAGCTGTCGCCCGGGGCGTCCGGCTCCCCCAGAGCCAGCAGCTTTGCCCCCGGGCAGAGGCGGAACAGGGGCTGGACACAGTCGGTCCAATCCTTTGCGCTCATCTCCCTCCAGCCGTCCAGTACCAGCAGGCCGGGCCGGAACTCAGCCAGCGCCACCCAGCCCAGCGCATTCTGCACGGCCAGCTGCTCGCAGCTCATCAGCCGCACCCTGCCGCCCAGCGTCCGGCCCAGCCGCTTTGCCAGGGCGCGGCGCAGCTCCAGACGGGCAGTGCAGGACACCACCCAGAGCACGCGCATCTCGGGGTGGGCGTCCAGCAGCTCCCACACGATGCAGCCCTTGCCCGTACCCGCCGGGCGCACCAGCGCAGCACAGTTTTTCTGCTGCAGTCCAGCCTCCGCTGCACGGCAGGCTGTTTTATTTGAATCATCTACCAAAATCGACATATCTTATCCTTTCTGCCCCTTCCGAGGGTTCAGAAATTCGCTTTTTCTGCAAAAAAGAAACGCGCCTGCGCAAAGCCGGCTTTCCTGCCTGCGCTGCGCCTGCGTTTTTCTGCAAAAATGTTACTTTCATGCTCTATTTTTATCATAAAAGTTTATTTCTTGTCAAGATGATTTGCACAGATTTTTCCAAATAATTTTACATTCCCGTTTTCCGGAAATTCCGGGACCGTTCCCTGCTGGCCGTTGACGGCGGGGACAGTTGGTGGTAGACTTTTTTCATCGGCTCCCCTTTTGGCGGGAGACTCCCCTATTTATGATATGTGAGGTAATCGATATGAACATCATCAGCACCGAAAAAGCTCCCGGCGCCATCGGCCCCTACTCTCAGGGCTACACCGTGGGCGGTCTCGTCTTCACCTCCGGCCAGATCCCGGTAGACCCCGCCACCGGCGCAGTCGCCGAGGGCATCGCCGCACAGGCTGACCAGAGCTGCCGCAATGTGGGCGCTATCCTCGAAGCTGCCGGCGTGGGCTTTGACAAGGTGGTCAAGACCACCTGCTTCCTGGCCGACATCGCCGACTTTGCCGCTTTCAACGAGGTGTACGCCAAGTATTTCACCTCCAAGCCCGCCCGCAGCTGCGTGGCCGTGAAAGACCTGCCCAAGGGCGTGCTCTGCGAGATCGAAGCCATCGCTGAGGCCTGAGCCGCCTTTTCAGCACAAAGAGGGGCCGTCTGCACTCCATTCCAAGTGCGGACGGCCCCTTTTGTCTGTCTTCGATTCCAGTTTTTCATGCTGGCCAACTTTCCCAGCCGGAGAAATTGACTTCGTTTTTCGCTTTTGTTACAATAGAATCGAACTGTTGTAAAAGATTTCCGGTCAAATTTGAAAGAGAGGTCCCTGCCCATGTCCAATTCCCGTGTTGAAAGCCACAGCCGCGCCGAATTGCGCAACAAGATCATCAGCGCAGCCACCCTGCTCGAGATCCTGTTGTCCGGCCTCGTCCTCATCGGCCTGCTGCTGTCGATGGTGCCGCTGCTGCAGTGGATGCCCGGCCTGCTGTTCGACGGCAACGACGTCGAGGTGAGCATCTTCTTACAGCGGGCGCTGGACATCGTCATCGGCATCGAGTTCATCAAGATGCTGGCCAAGCACAGCCCCGGCTCCAGTCTCGAAGTGCTGCTCTACGCCATCGCCCGCCACATGGTGGTGGGTCACGAGTCCGCACTGGAGAACCTGCTGAGCGTGGGCGCCATCGCCCTCATCTTCGTCGTGCGGAAGTTCTTCTTCGTCCCGGCCTTCGGCGCTCATCTGCCCGACGGCCACCCCGCACCCGACCTTTCCCCCAGCCAGAGCGGCATCCCGTCAGAGGAATTCGCCTCCCGGCTGCGCAAGCACCTGCATCATAACGACACCGACACGGAGCTTGAAGTCGCCATCGAAGACCCCAAGTACGAGGACAACACCGACACGCTGCTGGAAGCAGACCCGAAATGAGCCTGACAACGTAAAATGCCCCGCAGGACGCTCGTCGAGAGCTGCCTGCGGGGCATTTTTTATGCTTAGTTGCTCTTGTGCTTCTGGCCGAAACGGTACTCCTTGCCGTCCCGGATGCGCTGGATGTTGGAACGGTGCATCCAGATGACCATGCCGCCCATGATGGCAGCACCGACGGTGCAGACCACCACGTCCCGGGTCTGCAGGCCGCGCATGAGGCTGTACACCAGCGTCAGCACCGGGTAGGCCGCGGCCATGGTGATGCTGCCCAGCGACACCATGCCGGTGGGGACCAGGCAGACGAGGAAGATGAGTGCCAGCACCGGCAGCAGCACCGGCTGGACTGCCAGAATGGCACCGGCAGCCACCAGCACGCCCTTGCCGCCCTTGAAGCCGAAGTAGATGGGCTTGGAGTGGCCCACCACGGCGAGGATGGCGGCGAGGTAGACGCCCAGATAGGGCGAGACGGTAGCATCGGCGGGCAGATGGCCGAACAGCCACCGGCCAAGGCAGACGGCCACGACACCCTTGAGCACATCGCCCACCGCCGTGAGGGCAGCAGCCTTCTTGCCGAAGGTGCGCAGCATGTTGGTCATACCGGCAGCGCCCGAGCCGTGGGTGCGGACGTCGTCATGGTACAGATACTTGCTGACGAGGATGCCGGTGTCCACGCTGCCCAGCAGATAGGCTTCGGCAGCGACCGCCAGCACAATGAGAAATGCGGTCATAGAACCAGTCTCCCTTCCTTATACGTCCTTCGCGCCCACCTCGCCGGAGCCGCGCTCACGCACGACAAGGCGGATGGGGGTGTGCTCCAGACCAAAGTTCTCGCGGATCTGGTTGATGATATACCGCTGATAGCTGAAGTGGAACAGATGCTTTGCGTTGACGAAGGCCACGAACGTCGGCGGACGGGTGGAAGCCTGGGTCAGGTAGAAGATCTTCAGGCGGCGGCCCTTGTCGCTGGGCGGCTGCATCCGAGCGGTGGCACGGGCCAGCATCTCATTCAGCACACCGGTGGGCACACGGGCGCCGTTCTGGCTGTCCACGTCGCGGATGAGCTGCATCAGCTTGTTGACGTTGTAGCCGGTCTGGGCCGAGATGAAGATGATGGGAGCATAGCCCATGAAGCTGAAGCACTCGGCATAGCCCCGGCGCTGCAGTTCCATGGTGTTGGTCTCCTTGCCCTCCACGGCATCCCACTTGTTGACGACGATGATGCAGGCTTTGCCCTGGTCGTGGGCGTAGCCGGCCACCTTGCTGTCCTGCTCGGTGAAGCCGACGGTGGCGTCCACGAGGATGAGGGCCACGCGGCTGCGCTCGACAGCGGCCAGTGCGCGGACGACCATGTAGCGCTCGAGGCCGTCGGTGATGTTGCTGCGCTTGCGCAGACCGGCGGTATCGGTGAAGATGAACTTGCCGTAAGCGTTGTCCACGGGGGTGTCGATGGCGTCGCGGGTGGTGCCGGCCTCGTTGGCCACGATCATGCGGTTCTCACCGAGGATGCGGTTGGTCAGGCTGGACTTGCCCACATTGGGGCGGCCGATGATGGCGACGGGGATGCGGTCTTCCTCCACGACGGTCTCGCTGAAATCGAGGTGGGCGCAGACGGCGTCCAGCAGGTCGCCGGTGCCGTGGCCGTGGACGGACGAGATGGGCATGACTTCGTCGAAGCCGAGGTTATAGAACTCGTAGAGCTCCATGGGGGTCTCGCCCACGTTGTCGCATTTGTTGACGGCGAGGATGATGGGCTTGTGGCTGCGGCGCAGCATATGGGCCACGTCCTCGTCGGCGGCGGTCAGGCCGTTGCGCACGTCCACCACCATGATGATGCAGTCGGCGGTGTCGATGGCGATCTGGGCCTGCTCGCGCATGTGGGCCAGAATGCCCTCGGTGGCCTTGGGCTCAATGCCGCCGGTATCCACCAGCAGGAACTCGTGGCCGCTCCACTCGCAGTTGGCAAAGATGCGGTCGCGGGTGATGCCCGGGGTATCCTCCACGATGGCCAGACGCTGGCCGCAGAGCTTATTGAACAGGGTGGACTTGCCCACGTTGGGGCGGCCCACCACAGCAACGATCGGTTTGCTCATAGGGGGTTCCTCCTTTCACAAAAGGGGTAAAATTACGGTCTTCTCCGGCGGGCGATATGCAGGCCGCTGCGCAGCAGGGCCTTGGCCTCGTCGCCGCCGCCGGTGGGCAGGACTTCCACCTTCACGCCGAGCCGCTGGCCCAGCTGCTCGATGGTCATATCATCGAGGAAGGTGTCCTTCTCCTCCCGCAGCATCACGGCAGGCACGCCCAGGGTGCCGCTGGACAGCCGGCCCTCGCACTGGGCGATGATGTCGGTCGCCGTGACGAGGCCCGCCACGCCGACGTTGCCGCCGAAGAAGTTGTTTTTGATGGGATGCACGTTTACTTCTATCATGGGGTACTGGCGGTGGAGCTCGTCCATCATCTCGGTGATGAGGGGCGCGGCCATGGTGCCGGTGACAACATCCATCTTTTTGGTGCCATAGATGCGGTGGGGCTTTTCCAGCTCGGCCAGAAATTCCTCCCGGAAGAGGCTCATCATGCCCACGCCGTTTTCCAGCTGGTCGTAGTCCTCATAGAACTCCGGCTCCGGGATGGGGCGGCCGGCCTTGAGGTACCACTCATCGCTGGGGTAGATGATGCGCTTGCCGTGGCGGCGCTTGCACTCGTCGCCGAACTCTTCCATGATGTCGATGACGGCGGCGCTGGTCTCGGCGTCGTAGGGCGTCTGCTTGAAGAGGTTCTGGCGGTAATCCGTCACGCCGCAGGGGACTGCCGCCACGCTCTGCACCATCGGGGTCAGCTCCAGCAGGTCGGTGAGGGTGCGGCGGAGCTCGTCGCCGTCGTTGATGCCCCGGCAGAGCACCAGCTGGCAGTTGACGGCGATGCCGCCCTCCACCAGGCGGGGCAGGTACTTCAGCACCTCGCCGCCCCGTTTATTCGCCAGCATCCGCACGCGGAGCTGGGGATTGGTGGTGTGGACCGAGATGTTGATGGGCGAGATGTGCATCTTGATGATGCGGTCGATCTCGTGGTCCTGCATATTGGTCATGGTGATATAGTTGCCGAACAAAAAGGACAGGCGCTCGTCGTCGTCCTTGAAGTAAAGGCTCTCACGCATTCCCGGGGGCAGCTGGTCGATGAAGCAGAACATACAGTGGTTGGAGCAGGAGTGCTTCTGGTCGCCCAGATAGGTGGAGAAGTCGCAGCCGAAGGGGCCGCGCTCTTCCCGCCGGACGTCCCACTCCCGGATGCCGTCCGCCACCTTTGCTTTGAGGTGGAAGCTCTTGCTGTCGGTATAAAAATCATAGTCCAGCGTGTCGTTCAGCTCGTTGCCGTCCACGCTCAGCAGCTCGTCGCCGCCGGCGAGGCCGAGGGCTTCCGCCTCGCTGCCCGCGTCCACGCGGTCGATCCTGATGGCCATGCTTTCACCTCACAATTTCGTTTTCAAGACAAAGCAAGAAGGGGAAGGCATTGCGCCCTCCCCTTCTGTACATAACACCAATGTGCCACCAATTCTGCGCAAATTAGCCCTTCTTGATGACTTCCTCGCCCTTGTAGTAACCGCAGTTGCCACATGCCTGGTGGGGGAGCTTCAGAGAGCCGCAGTTGCTGCACTTGACCAGTGCGGGGGCCTCCAGCTTCCAAACATTGCTGCGACGCTTGTCGCGGCGGGCCTTGGAAAGATGTCTCTTAGGTACTGCCATATTTTTGCACCTCCTTGATGGGTTTCTCAGTTCAGCAGTGATTTGAGTATCGCTAGCCTTGCGTCTGCGGGTTCAGCCTCAGCTTCTGCCGGAGGGCAGGTACATTCGGCCATCTTCTTCCCGCACCGGGGACACAAGCCCGGGCAGTCAGCGCTGCAAAGCAGCACCGTCGGTATCTGGAACATGAATTCCTGACAGAGCCATTCGTCCACATCCAGATGTCCTTTTTCGTTGAGGGGCAGGTCGAAATCCGGGTCATCCAGATCGCGCTCCCTGACCGTCCACTCTGCTTGCACCGTCTCTTCCCGTTCGACGGGGTCGAGGCAGCGGGCGCACTCTCCGTGCACCAATGCGTTTGCCCGCAGCGTCATCCGGATCTCCTCGCCATCCGGCACCGCCTCAAAGCGGGCCGTCACAGGCTGCTCGATCCTTGCACCGGCAAAATCCTTTGCAGACAAATCACACTGAAACTCTGCGGCGTAAGGTTTCGTGCCGGATACGATAAACTTTCTCAGGTCAAATTGCATAGTACACCTCATAAAAGGCTGCTTTGTTAGTATAGCGCCAACACAGCCCTTTGTCAACACCAAAACAGGCAGAAAACCGAAAAAATTTCAAATTCTCCGGTTTCCTGCCTGTCTGGGATGCTTCAAATCAGAAATTTCAGAGTTATGTTACAGGTACTTCTTCACATCGTGGGGCAGAGCAGCCTCATCAGCGCTGACAGTGACGGTGACCTTGATGGAGTCGCCGGCGGCAGCAGCGATCTCGTCCAGAACGACGCCCAGACGGTTGATGTCGTGATCCAGCACCTTCAGGATGCCGTCGATGTACAGGTCAGTGATGTCATAATTGCTTGCCAGCAGGCCGGCCACGAAGCCGTACAGCATCTCGCCGCCGGCGATCTTGTACTCGTCCAGGTCGATGAGACGGGCGGCGTTGGGGACCTCATAGGTCAACTTCATGCCCTTCTCGACGACAACGACGTTGCCCTTGGAGGTCTTGACCGAATCGTTGATCATGTCGATCATAGCCTTGGTCTTACCGGAGCCTTTGGTGCCAACAATCAGTTTAATCATAGTTCTGTCCTCCTGTATTTTCCACGCCTCACGGCGGGAGATCGTTTTTTGTTCCGCTTGCTCTTACTTCAGCTTCGCTTCCAGCTCGGCGGTCAGGTTCTCGTAACCCGGCTTGCCCAGCAGAGCGAACATGTTCTTCTTATAGCTCTCGACGCCCGGCTGGTTGAAGGGGTTGACGCTCAGCAGGTAGCCGCTGCAGGCGCAGGCACGCCAGAAGAAGTAGATGAGGTAGCCCACATTATAAGCAGACAGGTCGTCCACCTCGATGACCACCTCCGGCACGCCGCCGTCGGTGTGGGCGAGGATGGTGCCTTCCATGGCCTTGCGGTTGACCACGCTCATGTTCTGGTCAGCCAGGAAGTTCAGGCCGTCGAAGTTGCCCTCCAGCTTGTCGATGAAGAGGTCCCGTGCGGGCTTCTTGACATCCACGATGGTCTCGAACATGGTGCGGGAGCCTTCCTGGATGAACTGACCCATGGAGTGCAGGTCGGTGGAGAAGATGCAGCTTGCGGGGAACAGACCCTTGTTGTCCTTGCCCTCGCTCTCACCGAACAGCTGCTTGTACCACTCGTTCATGAGGGTGAAGTTCGGCTCATAGCACTCGAGGATCTCGATGCTCTTGCCCTTGCGGTACAGGATGTTGCGGATGGCCGCATACTTGTAGGCGTCGTTGTCGGGGCTGAGCACGGAGAAGCGCTCCATCGCGTCGGCTGCGCCCTTCATGACGTCGTCGATGCTGATGCCGGCAGCAGCGATGGGCAGCAGGCCCACAGCGGAAAGGACGGAGTAGCGGCCGCCGACATCGTCGGGGACGACGAAGGTGGGCCAGCCCTGGGCGTCAGCCAGCTGCTTGAGGGTGCCCTTGGCGCGGTCGGTGGTGGCGTAGATGCGCTTGTTGGCCTCTTCCACGCCCATCTCGTCTTCCAGCAGCTTGCGCAGCACACGGAAGGCCAGAGAGGTCTCGGTGGTGGTGCCGGACTTGGAGATGACGTTGATGGAGAAGCGCTTGCCCTTGCACAGCGCGATGATGTCATTCAGATAGGTGGGGCTGATGCTGTTGCCGCAGAAGTAGATCTTCAGGCCGTTGTCCAGCTCGTTGTGGTACATCCCCTTGACGGCCTCGATGACGGCACGTGCGCCCAGATAGCTGCCGCCGATGCCGGCGACCACCAGAACGTCGGAATCCTCACGGATCTTGGCAGCAGCTGCCTTGATGCGCTCGAACTCTTCCTTATCATAATCACGGGGCAGATACATCCAGCCCAGGAAGTCGCTGCCGGGGCCGTTCTTGGCTTCCAGCGTCTTGTGCGCGGCCTCTACCTGGGGGTAGATGGCCTTGTATTCCTCTTCGTTGATGAAACTGGAGAGGTGCTTTGTATTCAGAGCGAGACTCATTCTATCAAAACCTCCAAAACATTTTACGGGCTCTTTGCCCGGCGAGGGTTTTTCTTGGTATAAGTGTACCGTTCCCGCCGGGCAAAGTCAAGGCCAAAATCCTCGCTTTTCATACAATTTTAATAGTGTTGTTTTGTATGCCCTTACATCTTTTATACAAACGTCCAAGCCATTCTTTGCCCTCGCTGACCGTTTTTGACCGGTAGTGCGCAATTTTCGGTCATGCCGCGCCGGTGAGGCTCTGCCACAGCAGACCGATGGCATCCCGGACGGTCATCCTCGGCGCATCGGCGGCAGCACGCACTTCGTACTCTTCCAGAAGTGCTTCCCCCTGATAGACGGCGGCTTTGCCCAGCGTCTGGCCCTGCTCCACCGGGGCTTCCAGCTCCTCGGGCAGGGTCAATTCGGTATGCAGGGACGCCCCGCTCCCCTTCTCCACCAGCACCGTCTCCGGCAGGGCCGAGTAATCCAGCGGGACGCTGCCCGCCGCGCTGCCTTTGACCGTGATCTGGAGCGGCTGTGCCTCGAGTTTTGGCAGCGGCGCGGCCTCATAGGCCCCGAAGCCGTAGTCCAGCAGGGTCGTGGCGGCGTTGAAGCGGTCGGCGCTGGACGGTGCGCCCAAGATGACCGCGATGAGGGAGAGGCCGTTCCGGGTGGCGCTGGCCGAGATGCAGATGCCCGCGCCGCCGGTGGTGCCGGTCTTGAGGCCGGTGATCCCCTCATACCGGCGGAGAAGCTTATTCGTATTGATCAGCTGGGTCGCCCCGCCCCGGAGGGTATCCGTCCAGATGCCTGTGTAGTGCAGCACCTCGGGGCAGGTGTTCAGGATGGTGCGGCTCATGGCGGCCACGTCCCGGGCCGTGGAGAGATGGCCCTCGGCGTCCAGCCCGCAGGCGTTGCGGAAAGACGTCTGCTCCATCCCCAGCGAGGCGGCCCGGGCGTTCATCTGCTCCACGAAGGCCGGCTCACTGCCGCCCACCAGCTCAGCCACGGCCACGGCCGCGTCGTTGGCAGAGGAAACGCAGATGGCCTTTATCATCTCGTCCAATGTAAAGTGCTCCCCCGGCTCCAGCCAGATTTGACTGCCGCCCATGTGGTAGGCGTGCTCACTCACCGGCACCGGCGTCTCCATGGTCAGCCGCCCGTCGTGGACAGCCTCGAAGGCGAGCAGCAGGGTCATCACCTTGGTGATGGAGGCGATGGGGACCCGCTCGTCGGCATTCTTTTCGTAGAGGACCCGTCCGCTCCCCTGCTCGATGAGGATGGCAGCGCGGCAGTTGAGGTCGAGCTGAGGCGCGGCAGCTGCGGCCGGCAGCAGAATTACTTCTGCCGTTTCCTCGACGTCGGCGCTGACGGCCCGCTCTTCCGGGTGCATGACAGCCCGCAGGCCCACGCCCTCCGCCGTCCCAAGGGCCAGTGCAAACAGCCAGAAGCAGAGCACGGCTGCGCAGAGCACCGCAAAATTCTTTCGTTCCATCCCTTGTCCCTCCCCGCAATGTCTGTCTGATTGCATTCTATGCAAAAAAAGAGGCCGGAATGCTCTTTTCTCCCCGGGAAAAATCTGCTATAATAGGATGGTTTATTATAAGGTAATAACCTCTCAGTCTGCTTCGCAGCCAGCTTTCCCGACAGGGGAGCCAAATCGGAGAGGTTTTGGAAAGGACACCCCATGCGAGTTTGTTTTTATACCCTTGGCTGCAAGGTCAACTTAAACGAGACCGGCGCGCTGGAACAGATGTTCCGCTCCGCCGGTTTCACCATCGTGCCGGAGGGCGAAGAGGCCGACGTCTTTGTGGTGAACAGCTGCACCGTCACCAACTTCGGCGACCAGAAGAGCCGCAAGTGGCTCCGCCGGGCCAAGCGCGAGAACCCCGGCGCCGTCACCGTCCTCACCGGCTGCTACCCGCAGGCTTTCCCCGAGGAAGCGGCCCAGTTCATGGAGGCCGACCTGGTCTGCGGCAACGGCGACCGGAAAGCCATCCTCGACAATGTGCTCAAGCTGCTGGACGGCCACGAGCGCATCGTCGCCATCGCCCCCCACGCGAAGGGCGAGCGGTTCGAAGAGCTTCCGGTGGAGCGGTTCGAGACCCACACCCGCGCCTTTATCAAAGTAGAGGACGGCTGCAACCGTCAGTGCGCCTACTGCGTCATCCCCCGCGCCCGCGGCCCGGTGCGCAGCCGCTCGGAAGAGAGCATCCTCGCCGAGCTGCGCCAGCTGGCCGCTTCCGGCTACCGGGAAGTGGTGCTCAGCGCCATCTCCCTGCCCAGCTACGGCCTCGACACCGGCACCAACCTCGTGGAGCTGGTGGAGAAGTGCGCCCGGGTGGAGGGCATCGAGCGTATCCGGCTGGGCAGCCTTGACCCCGATATGCTGACCCCCGGATCCATCACCCGGCTGGCGGCAGTGGACAAGCTCTGCCCCCAGTACCATCTGAGCCTGCAGAGCGGCTGCAGCGCCACCCTGCGCCGGATGCGCCGCGTCTATACCGCCGAGCAGTACGCCGAGGTGGTCCGCCAGCTCCGCGCCGCCTACGGCGACCGCCCGGTCAGCTTCACCACCGACTGCATCTGCGGCTTCCCTGGCGAGACGGAGGAAGATTTCCGGGAGAGCTGCGCGTTCCTGAAGGAGATCGGCTTCCTGAAAGTCCACGTCTTCCCCTACTCCCGCCGCAGCGGCACCCCCGCCTACGACTTCCCCGATCAGGTCCATGAGCGCGAAAAACAGGCCCGCAGCCGGGAGATGAACGCCATCGCCGAGGACATCCGCCGCGAGGTGCTGGCCGGCTGCGAGGGCAGCGAAGACGACGTTCTGCTGGAGACTCCCCTCTCCGGCACCCTCTTCACCGGCTACACCCGGCTGTATGTTCCCGTCGTGGTCTCGGCCCCGGGCCATAAGAGCGGCGAGATCGTCCATGTCCGGCTGGGCAGCTACGACGGCGAGCGTGTCCGGGCCGAGATGGTGTAAGTCTTAGCCGTTTCTTTGCCGTTTTGTACAAATCCATTTGTTCGCATTTGTGCAAGATATATCAGTTGTGAATTTCATAACAAATTTTAGGCTTTTCCCTTTTCTTCCCGAAGGGTTTATGCTACAATAAAAGTGGATTATTCGGGGCATCCGGCTGTTTGCAGCAGCCCAGTATCAAATGCCCCGGAGAAAAGCCGCGTCAGAGCGGTTTTTTGTTCTGTTGTTTCAAAGCAAGGAGAGATTGGAATGAGTTTCAGAGGAATCAACACCACGGTCATCCAGATCCGCCGCCAGGTCTTTACCGAGGTGGCACGGATGGCCTACGCCAACGTCAAGGGCGAGCAGGCCAACCACCTGATGCGCAAGATCCCTTACACCATCATCCCCGGTGAGGAAGGCAAGCTCCGCAAGGACATCTTCCTCGAGCGCGCCATCGTCGAGGAGCGCGTTCGTCTGGCCATGGGCCTGCCCACCCGCCGCATGGACGAGCACAACAGCGTCGTCTCCGGTCTGGAGGACGCTTCCATCGCCGATAAGTATTATGACCCCCCGCTGGTGAACGTCATCAAGTTTGCCTGCAACCGCTGCCCCGAGAAGCTGGTCAAGGTCTCCGACCTGTGCCAGGGCTGCCTCGCACACCCCTGTATGGAAGTCTGCCCCAAGAAGGCCATCACCTGGGAGAGCGGCCGTTCCATCATCGACCAGGAAAAGTGCATCAAGTGCGGCCGCTGCGTCGGCGTCTGCCCCTACAACGCCATCGTCAAGACCGAGCGTCCCTGCGCCGCTGCCTGCGGCATGGGTGCCATCCACTCCGATGAGCTGGGCCGCGCCGAGATCGACTACAGCAAGTGCGTGTCCTGCGGCCAGTGTCTGGTCAACTGCCCCTTCGGTGCCATCGCCGACAAGGGCCAGATCTACCAGCTCATTCAGGGCTTCAACCGCGGCGACCGCATCTACGCCCTCGTCGCTCCCGCCTTCATCAACCAGTTCCCGGGCCTGGCCTCCACCGGCAAGCTCAAGGCTGCGCTGAAGGCTCTGGGCTTCTACGATGTCGTGGAGGTCGCCATCGGTGCTGACCTGTGTACCGTGGATGAGGCCCACGACTTCCTGGAGGAGGTCCCCAACAAGCTGAACTTCATGGCTACTTCCTGCTGCCCGGCATGGAGCATGATGGCAAAGACCGCCTTCCCGGATCTCGCAAAGAACATCTCCATGACCATGACCCCCATGGTCTTCACCGCCCGCATGATGAAGCAGGCCGACCCCGAGGCCCGTATGTGCTTCATCGGACCCTGCGCCGCCAAGAAGCTGGAAGCTTCCCGCCGCACCGTCCGCTCTGATGTGGACTTCGTGCTGACCTTCGAGGAGCTGGCCGGCATCATCGAGGCCAAGGACATCGACGCGGCCAACCTCGAAGTTGACCCCGATGAGGTCGATCTGGTCCACGCTTCCAGCGCAGGCCGCGGCTTCGCACAGTCCGGCGGCGTCGCCAAGGCTGTCGCCGACAAGATCAAGGAGTGGCACCCCGATATGGACGTCAAGATCGCGTCCGCACAGGGCCTCGCCGAGTGCAAGAAGCTGCTGATGCTGGCCAAGGCCGGCAAGTACAACGGCTACCTGCTGGAAGGCATGGGCTGCCCCGGCGGCTGCATCGGCGGCGCCGGCACCATCGCCGACCCCACCCGCACTGCTGTCGCACTGAACAAGTACGTCAAGGAGGCTCCGTTCCAGGACCCCGAGCAGAGCCCCTTCATGACCAGCATCCATGTGCTGAAGGACGACCCCGACTTTGAGGTCTGAGTTTTCCTGACTTCTGCCGCTTCCCGTCCGTCGGGAGGCGGCTTTTTTGTGTCTTTGGCAAAGTCTGCGTTTTTCTCCCATAAGATGTGTCTTGTGTGAAACATTTTTGTGAAAGTCTCACAAGCCGGATTGACTTTTTCTTCTGAATATGTTATTTTTGCGGTGACAAATTCCTTCGCGTTCCGTTTTGGAACGCACAGAGCCGCCTCTGCGGCTGGAAAGGTCGATTCTTGAATATGACGATTTCTTTGAAGCATACGGGCAGACGCACCGGGGCGGTCCTCGTCTCGCTGCTGCTGCTCCTGACGCTGGCGGTCAGTGCCAGTGCCGCCGCCGTCAAGATGACGGTGGGCGTCCGGTTCTGGCGGGAGTCCGGGGACAAGGAGTCGATGGCCGACAGTGCCGTAGACACCACCCGCGAAGCCACCCTTACCCGCCAGCCCAACGGCACCTTCACTCTCGAGCTTCCGGTCAAGCAGCTCTCTTCCATGAACATGACCGGCCGTCTCACCGGCATTGCCATCGGCGAGGTGAACTATGACGGCACTTTGAGCGGCGACCTGTCCGACGGCACCGCCGTGCTGACCCTCAAGAACCTGCCCGCCTCGGTGCTCACCGGCAGCGATTCCAGCAAAGCGCTGGCCGTGACCTGCAGCATCAAGATGGACACCATCCTTCTCGGCGACATCTCTACCAGTGCGAAGATGTCCATCTGGGTCGAGCGCTGAAAAGCCAAACAGCACAAAAAGCGCCCCGCAGCTCGTAACAGAGCTGCGGGGCGCTTGCGTTGTTTCAGAAAAGGTTTACTCGGCGATGATGCTCTTGCCGGTCATCTCTGCCGGGACGGGCAGGCCGATATAGGGCAGCATGGTGGGTGCGATGTCGGCCAGGCAGCCGCCCTCGCGCAGCTTCACATCGCCGCAGCCGATGGCCACGAAAGGCACGACGTTGGTGGTGTGGGCGGTGAACGGAGTGCCGTCGGGGTTCTTCATCTTCTCGGCGTTGCCGTGGTCAGCGGTCAGGAAAGCGCAGCCGCCAGCGTTCAGCACAGCGGTGATGACCTTCTCGACAGCAGCGTCCACAGCCTCAACGGCCTTGACAGCGGCCTCAAAAACGCCGGTGTGGCCCACCATATCGCAGTTTGCGAAGTTCAGGATGACCACGTCGTACTTGCCGCTCTCGATGCGCTTGACGCACTCGTCGGCGACCTCGGGGGCGCTCATCTCAGGCTTGAGGTCGTAGGTAGCGACCTTCGGGCTGGGGATGACACAGCGGTCCTCGCCCTCGTAGGGAGCCTCAACACCGCCATTGAAGAAGAAGGTGACATGAGCGTACTTCTCGGTCTCGGCGATGCGCAGCTGGGTCTTGCCGTTCTCGGACAGGTACTGGCCCAGGACGTTCTTCAGCTCCACAGGAGGATAAGCGACCTCGCAGTTGGGCATGGTGGCGTCATACTCGGCCATGCAGACGTAGTGGACCTGCTTGCGGCCGCCGCGGCGCTCGAAGCCGGTGAAGGCGTCGTCGCAGAAGATGCGGGTCATCTGACGGGCGCGGTCGGGGCGGAAGTTCATGAAGATGACGGTGTCACCGTCCTGCACACGGCCACCCTCGCAGGTGACGCAGGGCAGAACGAACTCGTCGGTCTTGTCGTCGGCGTAGGATGCCTCGATGGCCTCCTGCGCGTTGGCGGCGTGGTTGCCCTCGCCGTAGACGAAGGCAGCGTAAGCCTTCTCCTCGCGGTCCCAGTTGTTGTCGCGGTCCATGGCGTAGTAACGGCCGGAGACGCTGGCGATCTTGCCGATGCCCAGCTCATCCAGCTTGGCCTGCAGGTCGGCAAGGAAACCCTTGCCGGAGTGGGGGTCGGTGTCGCGGCCATCGGTGATGCAGTGGAGGTAGACTTCCTTGGCACCCATGCGCTTTGCCATTTCCAGCACACCGAACCAGTGGTCAGCGTGGCTGTGGACGCCGCCGGTACCCACCAGACCCATCAGGTGGATCGCCTTGCCGGCGTCGATGGCAGCCTTCATGTTCTTGACGAGGACGGGGTTCTTGAGCATCTCACCGTCGCGGATGGACTTGGTGATGAGGGTCAGCTGCTGGTAGACGATGCGGCCGGCGCCCATATTGGTGTGACCCACCTCAGAGTTGCCCATCTGGCCGTCGGGCAGGCCCACAGCCATGCCGGAAGCGTCGATGGTGGTCATAGGATATTTTGCCATCAGAGAATCAATGAAAGGCTTCTTGGCTGCAGCCACGGCGTTGCCGTAGGTCTCGTTGGGGGTCCAGCCAAAGCCGTCCATGATGCAGAGCAGAACAGGTTTCTTGGACATAAAATAGGATCTCCTTTGAAAATTCAACAAACAGCGCCCGGCTCCCTGCCGGAAATGCGGCGCAGCCGGGCGCAGAGAGAACGATTTTACCGCTCAGGGCTTAGCCCTTGGTGGCAGCGTTGACGATGACAGCAAAGTCAGGAGCCTTCAGGGAAGCACCGCCAATGAGGCCGCCGTCCACGTCCTTCTTGCTCAGCAGCTCCTCGCAGTTCTTGGCGTTCATGCTGCCGCCGTACTGGACGGTGGTAGCTTCGGCCACGGCTTCGCCGTAGACCTCGCCGATGACCTTGCGGATCTGAGCGCAGACTTCCTCAGCCTGGTCGGCAGTAGCGGTCTTGCCGGTGCCGATGGCCCAGATGGGCTCGTAGGCGATGACGACGTTTGCCATCTGCTCAGCGGTGACATCGCGCAGGGCGATCTTGGTCTGCATCCGGACCAGCTCCTCGGTGACGCCCTCCTCACGCTGCTGCAGGCTCTCACCCACGCAGATGATGACCTTCAGGCCGGCGTTCAGAGCGGCCAGAGCGCGCTTGTTGACGGTCTGGTCGGTCTCTGCGAAATACTGACGGCGCTCGGAGTGGCCGACGATGACGTACTCGACGCCCAGATCCACCAGCATATCCGCGCTGATCTCGCCGGTGAATGCGCCGGACTTCTCGAAATGGACGTTCTCGGCACCGACATGGATGTTGGTACCCTTGGTCTTTGCCACAGCAGTGACCAGGTCGGTATAGGGAGTGCAGATGACGACCTCGCAGGATGCGTCCTTGACGGCGGGGATGAGCTCGTCCACCAGAACAGCAGCCTCGGAGGCGGTCTTGTTCATCTTCCAGTTGCCAGCAATAATGGCCTTGCGCTTTGCCTTATCCATGATACGTTCTCCTTACCTTATTTACCTTTATAAATAAAAGATGCGGCGGCGAAACAGCCGCCGCACCGTTCATGATGCTGTGATTATGCGTTCTGGATGACTGCGATGCCGGGCAGCTCCTTGCCCTCCAGGTACTCCAGAGAAGCGCCGCCGCCGGTAGAGATGTGGGTCATCTTGTCGCCCAGACCCATCTGCTGGACAGCTGCTGCGCTGTCGCCGCCGCCGATGACGGTGGTAGCGTCGCTCTCAGCCATAGCCTTGGCCACGGCCAGAGTGCCGGCAGCCAGAGTCGGGTTCTCAAAGACGCCCATGGGGCCGTTCCAGACGACGGTCTTGGAAGCCTTGACAGCGTCGGCGAAGAGCTTCATGGTCTCGGGGCCGATGTCGCAGCCTTCCATGTCAGCCGGGATAGCGGTGACAGGGACGACGGTGGTCTCGACAGGAGCGTCGATGGGGTCGGGGAAGTTCTCGACGCAGGCGGTATCGACGGGCAGGAGCAGCTTGACGCCCTTCTCCTGAGCCTTTGCCATCATCTCCTTGCAGTAGTCCAGCTTGGAGTCATCGCACAGGCTCTTGCCGACCTCATAGCCCTGAGCCTTGATGAAGGTGTAGGCCATGCCGCCGCCGATGATGAGGGTATCGACCTTCTCCAGCAGGTTGGAGATGACATTCAGCTTGTCAGCGACCTTTGCGCCACCCAGGATGGCGGTGAAGGGACGGACGGGATCGTTCACGGCATTGCCGAGGTACTTGATCTCCTTCTCCATCAGGTAGCCGACAGCGGTGTCCTTGATATAGTCGGTGACGCCTGCGGTGGAGCAGTGTGCGCGGTGGCAGCTGCCGAAGGCATCGTCAACGTATGCGTCTGCCAGAGAAGCCAGGTCCTGAGAGAACTCAGGCAGGTTCTTGGTCTCTTCCTTGCGGAAACGGGTGTTCTGCAGCAGGACGACGTCGCCGTTGTTCATGGCAGCGACAGCAGCCTTTGCGTTCTCGCCCACGACGTTGTCGTCGTCAGCAAAGACAACGGTCTTGCCCAGCTTTGCGCTCAGAGCCACAGCAACGGGAGCGAGGCTGAACTTTGCCTCGGGGCCGTTCTTCGGCTTGCCCAGATGGCTGCACAGAATGACCTTCGCGCCGTCATTGACCAGCTTCTGGATGGTGGGCAGAGCCGCATTGATGCGGTTCTCGTTGGTGATGACGCCGTCCTTCATGGGGACGTTGAAATCACAGCGGACAAGGACCTTCTTGCCGCAGTAGTTCTGATCGTCGATCGTCTTTTTACCTAAACCCATAGTGATTGTTCTCCTCTCAATTCGTTCTTCGGAATCGAATTTCGCTCACTCTCGGGGTCTTAGCCCCTATGACACTATTATAAACAAAATATGTGTGTATTGCAAGGACGGGAGATGGATAATTTATTAACAAACTTTTCCCGTGATATTCGGGAATTGTGTCTATTTTGACAGTAGTCCGGCCGGCTGCCAAAACGCCGCAGGCGGTCTCCCCTCCTGCGGCGCTTAAAACGATCCACTTTAATCCCGACGGAACAGGTCGCGGGTGTAGACCTTGTCCTACGACACAAATGCAATAAACTGCGGTATTGACTGTATTGTATCATGAAGCGGATGAGGTGGCAAGTATCAACAAACAAAAACACCCTTCCCCTGCGGCGTACCGCAGAAGGAAGGGTGTCAAACTCACGGTTTAGGCTTCCCGCTTATTCAGCAGGACACCTCAAGCACTTTTGAGCGTAGAGCTGTGATCAGCAGTTCTCAGCGAAGTACTTGATGGTACGGACCATCTGAGAGGTGTAGGAGTTCTCGTTGTCGTACCAGGACACGACCTGAACCTGATAGGTGTCGTCGTCGATCTTAGCGACCATGGTCTGGGTAGCGTCGAACAGAGAGCCGTAACGCATACCGATGACGTCGGAGGAGACGATCGGATCCTCGTTGTAGCCGAAGGACTCGGAAGTAGCAGCCTTCATAGCAGCGTTGATGGACTCCTTGGTGACGTCCTTGCCCTTGACGACTGCGACCAGCAGGGTGGTGGAGCCGGTGGGAACAGGCACACGCTGAGCAGAGCCGATCAGCTTGCCGTTCAGCTCGGGGATGACCAGGCCGATGGCCTTAGCAGCACCGGTGCTGTTGGGGACGATGTTCTGTGCGCCAGCACGAGCACGGCGCAGGTCGCCCTTGCGCTGAGGACCATCCAGGATCATCTGGTCGCCGGTGTAAGCATGAACGGTGGTCATGATGCCGGAGACGATGGGGTAGGTCTTGTTCAGGGTGTCGGCCATGGGAGCCAGGCAGTTGGTGGTGCAGGAAGCAGCGGAGATGACCTGATCCTCAGCGGTCAGGGTCTTCTCGTTGACGGAGTAGACAATGGTCTTCAGGTCGTTGCCTGCGGGAGCAGAGATGACGACCTTCTTGGCGCCAGCCTGGATGTGAGCCATGCTCTTCTCCTTGCTGGTGTAGAAGCCGGTGCACTCCAGAACGACATCGACGTTCAGCTCGCCCCAGGGAGCGTCCTTTGCGTCCTTAACAGCGTAGATCTTGATCTCCTTGCCGTCGACGATGATGGAGTCCTCGGTAGCCTCGACGGTGTGCTTGCCCTCACCGATCTTGCCGCAGAAGGAACCCTGAGCGGTATCGTACTTCAGCAGGTGAGCCAGCATCTTGGGGCTGGTCAGGTCGTTGATAGCGACGACCTCGTAACCCTCAGCATCAAACATCTGACGGAAAGCCAGACGGCCAATACGACCAAAACCATTGATAGCAACTCTAACAGCCATGTTAATAGTACCTCCTAAATGTTCTTACCCTGATTCGGATAATTCACGGTACTCTTATTTTAGACCAAAACGGCCAAACTTTCAAGTGCCTGCCAAAAAATTAACAAGTCGTTTTCATACTTTTTTGCTTTTGTACTATTTTCTCGGGGAATAGGGTGTTGTTTTGAGCAATTCAACCAAGCAACTGCTGACGCATTTATGCACCCTGCTCAGTCCTTGTGCAGCGCACAGCGCTCAAGGCTCCCAAAGCGCCCACACAGCACAGCCCCAGCCGGAACAGCAGCGTCGGCGTCAGCAGAGCCCCGCCGCCCTCCTGTACAAGGGTCTGCAGCACGGTGGGCAGCTCCCAGCACAGGCAGAGGGCAAACGCCGCCAGCCCGCCGGCGCAGAGGGTGCGCCCATCCGACGTGCCGGGCAGGTAGAGCGCCCGGGCCAGTGCCGAGAGGAACATCAGCCCCGCCAGCAGCTGCCAGACCATCGCCGTGGGGGCCACCCGGTGCCAGCTGGAGCTGTTTTCCATAAAGCGGGCCAGCACGCACCAGTAGAACACGGCGCTGCCCAGCACGGCGGGCGTCAGGCTGCGGGTGGGGGTCTTCCAGTCCCTCCGCAGCCAGCTCAGGCCGAGGCAGGCCATCCAGAATGTACACAGCGCCTCCAGCGCGGCCCGGATAAGCATTACCGCGCTGCTTCCCATCCAGAAGACGCGCAGCACAGCAGCCAGGCCATAGCAGACAGCCGCCGCCAGTGCCATGACGCCGGAAGGCGTGCAGTGGCCCCGCAGCGCATCGGTCTGCGGCTTACAGCAGCGGCCCGCCGCCACAGCGGCACCGACAGCCACGGCCAGCGCACCGTACCGCAGCCAGACCGAGCCAGCGATGCACAGGCCTGTTTCCGCGTCGGTGAGAAGGGCCAGGTCGATGCCCCGGAAAACGCCCAGCGCTGCGCTCAGGAAAAGCGAAACCATGATAAAGAAGTTCATCTGTAATCCTCAAATCTTTATCCCCTTTTTTCGGGGAAATTATCATAAGTGTATGATAGCGCGTTTTGGGCAGAAATGCAAGGCATTCCCCTCTTGTGCGCTTTTTTGCCGACGGAGGCCGGTATACTGAGTCCAAAAGTCTGTCCGGGAGGGAGATATGCCCCATGAAAAAAGCCTTTCTGCTCCTCTGCGCCCTGCTCCTCGCGCTGGGCAGCGCCCTGCCGCTGGCGGGCTACCGGCTGGCCCGGGCCGTGCTGGGCCGCAGGGCGGACGTTCCCCCTGCCCCGGCGTCCAGCACCTCCGCCGCATCGGAAGCCGCGCCCGCCGCTTTCGAGGGCGACGCAGATGTCTTTCTCATCGAAGACCTGAGCACCGGCGAGGTGCAGCAGGTGCCGAAGCAGGACTATCTCATCGGGGCCGCAGCGGCTGAAATGCCCCTCACATGGCCGGACGAGGCCCTCAAGGCGCAGATCGTTGCGGCCCACAGCTACGCGCTCTACTGCCGCGACCACGCCTCCGCAGCCAACGGCAGCTGGCTCTCTGCCGACCCGGCGCGGCGGCAGGGCTACCTGACCGACGCCGTCCTCCACAGCTACTGGGGAACCGACTACGAGGCCAACTATGCCCGTCTCTCGGCCCTCGCGGACGCCGTCCTCAGCGATGTCCTCTGCTATGACGGTGCGGCGGCAGGGACGAGCTATTTTGCCATCTCCAATGGCCGTACCGAGGCCAGCGAGAACGTCTGGGGCAGCGCACTCCCCTACCTCGTCCCGGTGGACAGCAGCACCGACCTCTCCGCCGACAACTACGAAGTCACCCTCACCCTTTCTGCCCCGCAGGTGCAGCAGCTTCTTTCCTCGGGGCTGGGCATCTCTGCTGACTCTGCCGCGCCGGAACGCTGGTTCGGTGAGACGACCCTGACAGCTTCGGGCTATGCGGCCTCTCTGCCCGTCTGCGGCCAGACCGTCTCCGGAACAGCCCTCCGGCGGGCTCTGGGGCTGCGGAGCGCCTGCTTCACCATCCGGTATCAGGACGGCAGCTTCCTCATCACGACGAAAGGCTACGGCCACGGTGTGGGCCTGAGCCAGTGGGGTGCCAAAGCGCTGGCCGAGCAGGGCTGGACCTACGAAGCCATCCTCGCCCACTATTTCCCGGGGACGCAGCTCTGCCGATGACACAAAAACAGGGTGGTCAGCATTGCCGACCACCCTGTGTCTTTTTATTTTGGGGAAGCTCAGCCCAGAAGCCAGCTCCACAGCCCCTTCTTCGTCTCGGTCACAGCCTCAGCTTCACTCTCGACTGCCTCAGCCACCGCCTCTTCGGTCTCCTGAACGAGCTGACCCAGCTTCGTGCCGGAGGGGTCCTGTACCGTCCAGTAGGTCGCGGTGCTGCTGGCGCTGCCGGAAACGGTGAAGTCGCTCATGAAGCAGAGCGTCTGGCCGTTGGAGTCGGTCAGCACGACCATGTAAGTGTAGCTGCCTTCGGGCAGTTCACCGAAACGGAGCTGGCTGTCGAAGTTCTTCAGAGACCAGCTGGACACATTGGGCGAGGCCTCAGCGCTCTGAACAGGCTGGTCGTTGGCATCGAGGATCACCGCTTCCACGCTGCTCAGCACAGCGCCCGATGCGCTGGCGGCAGTGCCGCTCACGCTCATGCCCTTGCCGGTGCGGATGTTGACCGGGTAGCGCATTCCTTCCAGACGAAGGCTGTCCAGCGTCGCAACGGCGCTGTTATGGTCGGAAGATATGTACCAGTAGCAGGAGGCACCTGCGATGGAGATGCTGGCTGCCGAGATCGGCACACGGCCCGAGGAGACGCTGCCGGCGGGGTCGGAGCAGTAGAACACGCCGTCGGTGTAGTCCGTCAGGAGAACGGCGTGGGGCTGGCGGCGGTCGTAGAGGACGATGCCCTCGGGGTGCTCTGCCAGCAGCTGGATGAGCACCGCCTTCTTCGCCTCGTTGTTGGACGGCAGAGTGGAGTAACCCACCTGCATTGCGTTATAGTTGAAGCTGTGGGAGAGGCCCCCTGCCCACGCACTGCCGCGGACGCTGTTTTCGGTCACGTCCGTCCAGTCGGTCAGGCCGTCCAGAAAAGCGCGGCGGCGGAGCATCATGGCGGCGGAGGCCAGCGTACAGGTGCCGCCCCGGCTCTGCTTGAAGTAAAATCCTGCGTCCACGTTGAGGTCCACCGCCAGCGCTCCCGGCAGCATCACTGCCATCAGCACGAGCGACAGCACAAGGGCCATCAGTTTTTTCCAGATCCGGTGCGGCGCATGTTCCACGTTTGACTCATCCTTTCAGCTTTCATTCACTGCTGTAAAGTATACCATTTTGTTACACTTTTGTAAACCGCGGGGAGACTTTTTTCTCAGATTTCACACGCTTCGTACACAATTTCGGGGCAGAATGCACAAATAGCGTCTAACTTTTTGGAACATATAACAAAAAAGCCCCCGCCGTCCCGAGGGACAGCAGGGGCAAAACTGGAACGAATTTTCGTTTAGAACAGGCCGGTGATCTTGCCGTCGGCGTCCACATCAATGCCCACGGCGGCGGGCTTCTTGGGCAGGCCGGGCATGGTCATGATGCTGCCGCAGATGACCACCACGAAGCCGGCGCCTGCGGCCAGACGCACCTCGCGCACCTCCATCGTGAAGCCGGTGGGCGCACCGGTCAGCTTGGCGTTGTCGCTGAAGCTATACTGGGTCTTGGCGATGCAGACGGGCAGATCGCCGTAACCCAGCTCGGTAAGCTCGGCCAGAGTCTTGCTGGCGGCGGCGCTGTAGTTCACGCCGTCGGCGCGGTAGATCTTGGTGGCGATGGCGTTGATCTTGTCCTTGAGGGGCATTTCCAGCGGGTAGGTGTACTGGATGGGACGGTCCTCCATGATGTCCAGCACCTTCTCGGCCAGAGCCTTGCCGCCCTCGCCGCCCTTGGCGAAGACCTCGCTCAGGACGCAGGGGACGCCCTGCTCGGCGCAGACCTGCTCGACGTAAGCCTGCTCTTCGGCGGTATCGGTGGGGAAGGCGTTGATGGCCACCACGACGGGCAGGCCGAAGCCGTTCTTCATGTTGTCGATGTGGCGGACGAGGTTGGCTGCGCCCTTCTTGACGGCCTCGAGGTTGGGAGTGTTCAGGTCGGCCTTGGCTACGCCGCCGTGGCTCTTGAGAGCCCGGAGGGTCGCCACCAGCACGCAGGCGCTGGGCGCGATGCCCGCATAGCGGCACTTGATGTCCAGGAACTTCTCTGCGCCCAGATCCGCGCCGAAGCCTGCCTCGGTGATGACGTAGTCGGCCAGCGAGAGGCTGAGCCTGGTGGCCATGACGCTGTTGCAGCCGTGGGCGATGTTGGCGAAGGGGCCGCCGTGGATGATGGCGGGGTTGTTCTCGAGGGTCTGGACCAGGTTCGGGTCGAGGGCGTCCTTCAGCAGGGCGGTCATGGCACCGGCTGCGCCGATGTCCCCAGCCGTGACGGGCTTGCCGTCGTAGGTGTAGGCGCAGACGATCTTAGAGAGGCGCTCTTTCAAATCGGAGATGCTGGTGGCGAGGCAGAAGATGGCCATGATCTCGCTGGCGACGGTGATGTCGAAGCCGTCCTCGCGGGGGGTGCCGTTGACCTTGCCGCCCAGGCCGTCCACGATGAAGCGGAGCTGACGGTCGTTCATGTCCATGCAGCGCTTCCAGGTGATGCGGCGGGGGTCGATGTTCAGGGGGTTGCCCTGCTGGATGCTGTTGTCGATCATAGCCGCCAGCAGGTTGTTGGCGGTACCGATGGCGTGGATGTCGCCGGTGAAGTGGAGGTTGATGTCCTCCATCGGCACCACCTGTGCGTAGCCGCCGCCGGCTGCGCCGCCCTTCATGCCGAAGACAGGGCCGAGGGAGGGTTCACGGAGGCAGAGCATGGTCTTTTTGCCCAGGGCGTTCATGGCGTCGGCCAGACCCACGCTGGTGGTCGTCTTGCCCTCACCGGCAGGGGTGGGGCTGATGGCCGTGACGAGGATGAGCTTGCCCTGCTTCGATGCCTTATGGATGAGGCGGTGGTTTACCTTGGCCTTATAGCGGCCATAGGGGATCACGTCCTCGTCGGCGAGGCCCAGACCGGCGGCGATGTCGGCGATGGGCTTCATTTTGGCTTCCTGTGCGATCTCGATGTCAGACTTCATATTCAGCATCCTCCTTAAACAAAAAGGGCAGCTTTGCGCACCACGACGCAAGGCTGCCCAGACGGTCGGCATGAAAGCTTCTCTCCCCCTTCTGCACTGTGGTGCTCCACAAGATCCGTCAGCAGAAGGGTCAGCTTGGAAGCTGCTTTCACAGCCATTGCACACCGCCTGAATGGCATTTTTGCCCGCATACTTCGTTACTTTCCCTTGCAATCCGTCAGGATCGCTGCGGAAAAGCGCCTTGTCTGCCAGCAAAAAATCTCATCCATTCGGCGCACCCTGGCTATGAAAGCAGCTTCTAACATCTATAAAATAGCACATCAGCACAAGGTTTGTCAAGCACAAAAAAGACGCCCCCGCTTTGCAGCGAGAGCGCATCTTTGTTCAAGAATCGAGATTCAAGAAGCTGACTTTAAGGGGGTTAAATTACTTAACCTCAACCTTAGCGCCGGCATCCTCCAGCTTCTTCTTGATGTCCTCAGCCTCAGCCTTGGAAGCCTTCTCCTTGACAGCCTTGGGAGCGCCGTCAACGATAGCCTTAGCCTCCTTCAGGCCCAGACCGGTGATCTCCTTGACCAGCTTGATGACGCCCATCTTGCCAGCGCCAGCCTCGACCAGGATGACGTCGAACTCGGTCTTCTCTTCCTCAGCGGCAGCAGCAGCGCCAGCAGCAGCGGGAGCAGCAGCAGCAACAGCAGAAACGCCGAACTCTTCGCAGTATGCGTCGATGAGCTCCTTCAGCTCCAGAACGGACAGCTCCTTGACGGAGTCGATGATGGCAGTAATCTTCTCAGAAGCCATAGTAGTAACCCTCCAATATAAATGGTTTGTTTGTTGATTTCAGATGATTTTTAAGCAGCGGTCACCCGGCCATCAGGCAGCGGGCTCCTCCTGCTTGTCGGCATAAGCCTGCATTGCAACAGCCAGACCAGACAGAGTGCTGGTGAGAGCGCCTGCAAACATGGACAGCATGCCTTCGCGGTTGGGCAGCTTTGCGATGGCGTTGGTCTCGGCAGCGTCCATGACCTTGCCTTCCATGAAGCCAGCCTTCACGACGAACTTCTTGGACTTATCGCCGTCCTGGTACTTGCACAGGATGCGGGCAGCGGACATGGGGTCTTCCTCGTGAGCAAAAGCGATAGCGGTATCGCCCTTGAACTGCTCAGCCAGGGTCTCCAGAGAAGTACCCTTGACAGCCAGACGCAGCATGGTGTTCTTCACGACCATGTAATCGACGCCTGCCTCACGCAGCTCCTTACGGAGCTTGGTGTCGTTCTCGACGTTGATGCCGCCGTAAGCGACGACGCAGCCGGAAACCGCACTCTCAAACTTTGCCTTCAGATCAGCGACGTAAGCCTGCTTCTCAGAAAGAATCTTTGCACTGGGCATTCGGTTTCACCTCGTTTCAAAAACTTATATCGAAAGCTGGTGAGCAACGAAAAAAGCCTCTTTCCCGCACACAGTCCGAGAAAGAGGCATAAAGCAACTTTACGCACGTTTCTCGGCAGGCGGCATAGCCTTACGCTGGACTCCAGCACCTGCTGTCTCAAAAACAGCATCATTATTTTACCGCAAACGTGCGGGGTTGTCAAGTGTTTTTCTAAAGTTTTTGAGAAATTTATCTCAAAAACTCAGATCAGACACCGTACTTCAGGGTGTTGAGACGGATGCCAGGGCCCATGGTGGTAGCGATGGTAGCGCTCTTGAAGTAAGTGCCCTTTGCAGCGGCGGGCTTTGCCTTTGCAATGGCGCTCATGACGGTATCCAGGTTGCTGTACAGCTTCTCTGCACCGAAGGAAGCCTTGCCCACGGGGACATGGATGATGTTCTGCTTGTCCAGACGGTACTCGATCTTACCAGCCTTGGCCTCAGAAACTGCCTTGCCCAGATCGGGAGCGACAGTGCCGGCCTTGGGGTTGGGCATCAGGCCGCGGGGGCCCAGGACCTTACCGAGACGGCCAACGCGGCCCATCATGTCGGGGGTGGTGACGACAACGTCGAAGTCCATGAAGCCGCCGGCGATCTTTGCGATCAGCTCGTCATCACCGACGATGTCAGCGCCGGCTGCCTCAGCAGCAGCGGCGGCAGCGCCCTTAGCGATGGCGCAGACGCGGACGGTCTTGCCGGTGCCGTTGGGCAGAACGACAGCGCCGCGGACCTGCTGGTCAGCGTGACGGCCATCAACGCCCAGACGGACGTGCAGCTCGACGGTCTCGTCGAACTTGGCGGAAGCGGTCTTGCAGGCCAGCTCCAGAGCCTCGTTCACTTCGTACAGTTTAGTAGAATCGACCAGCTTTGCAGCGTCGACATAGTGCTTGCCATGTTTCATTGTATATCCTCCTGTGTGGTCATGCGGGCAGTGTTATGCCCTCCCACTGTTTATGTCTCAGCCCTCGACGACGATGCCCATGGAACGGCAGGTGCCGCGGACCATGCTGCAGGCAGCTTCCAGAGAAGCAGCGTTCAGGTCGGGCATCTTGGTCTTAGCGATCTCTTCCACCTGAGCGGCGGTCAGAGTAGCGACCTTTTCCTTGTTGGGCTTGCCGGAAGCGGTGTTGATGCCAGCGGCCTTCTTGATCAGAACGGCTGCCGGAGGAGTCTTGGTGATGAAGCTGAAGGAGCGGTCAGCGTAGACGGTGATGACGACGGGGATGACATAACCCATCTGGTTCTTGGTACGCTCGTTGAACTCCTTGGTGAAGGCCATGATGTTGACGCCCTTCTGACCCAGAGCAGGGCCAACAGGGGGAGCCGGAGTCGCCTTGCCGGCCTCGATCTGCAGCTTAATGTAGCCAGTAACTTTCTGTGCCATAGTAAATGCACCTCCAAAAATCTGTGGTGAGTTGCGGCGCGGTGTCTCCGCGCCTCCCACGAGCGCGTACGCGGTGTACACGCTCTATAAGAACCGCACTGCGGTCTTACCTTGGTAGAACGGATGCCGGTTGGTTACGGCAGCTCGACCTGCGCGATGTCCACTTCTGCGGGCGTCTCGCGGCCAAACATATTGACCTTGAGCTTGACTTTGAAGCTCTCGGTATCGATGCCCTCCACAAGGCCCATAAAGCCTTCCAGGGGGCCGGCGGTGATCTGCACGGTATCGCCGACGTTGAAATCGACGGTCAGCGGAGCCGTCTTCTCGACGCCCATCTTCTCCACTTCCTCAGCGGTCAGGGGGACAGGCTTCGAGGCAGGGCCGACGAAGCCGGTGCAGCCGCGCGTATTGCGCACGACATACCAGGTATCGTCGTTCATGACCATCTTGACCAGAACGTAGCCGGGGAACAGCTTGTGCTCCACCATACGCTCCTTGCCGTCCTTGATCTCGGGGACCATCTCGGTCGGGACCTTGATGTCGCAGATCAGATCCTGCAGGCGGCGGTTCTCCACCATGGTCTGTAAGTCCGTTGCCACTTTATTCTCGTAGCCGGAATAGGTATGCACGACATACCAAAGCGCCTCATTGGACTGCTCTTCCATTCTGGTTGACCCTCCGTTTCAAGATGATTCAAGCGCCGATGATAAGGCCCAGGATGCCACCGAAGATGGCGTCCAGTGCGATCATCACGACGGCGGCGATCGCCACAGTCACGAGCACCACGACGGTGTTGGTCTTGATGTCCGCCTTAGACGGCCACACGACCTTTTTCAGCTCGCTCTTCGTGTCGCGGAAGAACTTTGCCACATTTGCGGCAAAACCCTTCACGGCGGCCTTCATTCTGGCCACAAAGCCCGGCTTTTTCTCGGTTTTGTCTGCCATGATGTTGTCCGCCTTTCTTACTTGGTTTCGCGATGAACGGTGTGCTTCTTGCAGAAGCGGCAGTACTTCTTCATCTCGAGACGATCGGGGTTGTTCTTCTTGTTCTTCGTGGTGTTGTAGTTGCGCTGCTTGCACTCGGTGCAGGCCAGAGTGATTTTAACGGTCATTTGTTGACACCTCCATTATAACGGTTGTTTTGAACCTCCCTCGGCTTGCGGGAGCACCCGTTCGACAGGCGCACTTAATAACCCCGCAAAAGAGGTGTTACCATTGTAACACGTCTTTTTCCATTCGTCAAGCGGGAAATCTGCGTTTTTTCAGGTTTTTTGTATTTTCTTTCTCTTCGCCCGACTGCGCGGCACCGCTTGCATCCCGGGCATAAATATTATATAATAAGTATATCTATGTATATAGACAAAACTTCGGGCCGTCTGCCGCGCGCAGCGGTCCTGAAATCAGGAGAGATCGATTATGTTATCCGATTCTGAACATAAAATGAGTGTGGTCGTCCTGTTCGGCGGAATGTCCAGCGAGCACGAGGTCAGCCGCGTGTCCGCCGGCACCTTCGTGGATCAGCTCGACCGCCAGCGGTACGAGCTGCTGACCATCGGCATTACCAAAGAGGGCCGCTGGCTCTACACCGAGGCCGACTCGGCCCAGATGGCCGACGGCAGCTGGGAAGAGCTGCCGGGCAATATGCCCTGCGTGCTCAGCCCCGACCGTGCCGACCACGGCCTCATCCTCTTCACCCCCGCCGGGCAGGTGAGAAGGTCCATGTGGATGTGGTCATCCCCCGTGCTCCACGGCCTGTGGGGCGAGGACGGCACCGTGCAGGGCCTGCTGGAACTGGCCGGCATCCCCTATGTGGGCTGCGGCGTTCTGGCCAGCGCGGTCTGCATGGACAAGGCTGTGGCCAACGCCATGTTCGACGCCTCCGGCATCCCCCACACCAAGTGGCTCTCCGCCACCCGCTGGGAGATCGAGTCTGACCCCGACGGCGTCTGCGACGGTGCCATCGCAAAGCTGGGCTGGCCCATCTTCGTCAAGCCCGCCAACGCCGGTTCCAGCGTGGGCATCACCAAGGCCCACGACCGCGATGAGCTGAAGGCCGCCATCCGGCTGGCCCTCGCCAACGACCGCAAGGTGGTGTTCGAGGCCTTCGTGGACGGCCACGAAGTGGAGTGCGCCGTCATCGGCTCCGACCCCGCCGTCTCCACCCGCCCGGGCGAGATCCTGGCCGGTGCCGAGTTCTACACCTACGACGACAAGTACAAGAACGGCGTCAGTCAGGTGGTCATTCCGGCCAAACTGCCTGAGGAAAAGCTGGATGAGGTGAAGACCTACGCCGCCATGGCCTACACGGCGCTGGGCTGCGAGGGTCTGGCCCGCTGCGACTTCTTTGTGGAGAAGGACACCGGCCGCGTCCTCATCAACGAGATCAACACCTTCCCCGGCTTCACCCCCATCAGTATGTATCCCAAGCTGATGGAGCATGAGGGCATCCCCGTGCCTGCCCTCATGGACCGCCTCATCGCTCTGGCTCTGGAAAGGACGGAAAAGCAGCATGGATAACCGTCCCATCGGCGTATTCGACAGCGGCCTTGGCGGTCTGACCGGCGTGCGGGAGCTGCGCAAGCGCCTTCCCAACGAGAATATCGTCTACTTCGGCGATACCGGCCGCGTCCCCTACGGCAGCCGCAGCCCTGAGACTATTTTGCAGTATGCCCGGCAGGACATCGCGTTCCTGCTCTCGAAGGATGTCAAGTGCATCATGGCCGCTTGCGGCACGGTGTCCAGCATCTACCCCGCCGCCGAGGCTGCAAAGCTCCCCGTCCCCTATCTGGGCGTCGTGGACGCTGCGGCCCGGGAGGCCGCTTTCGTCACCCGGAACCGCCGCATCGGCGTCATCGGCACGGCAGCCACCATCCGCTCCCGCAGCTACGAGACTATCCTGCGCAAGCTCGTTCCCGGCGTGGAGATCACGGCCCGGCCCTGCCCCCTCTTCGTGCCTCTCGTGGAGGCCGGCTATGTGGACCACAGCGCCCTCGACAAGCAGCAGGTGACCCGTCTGGTCATCGCCCAGTATCTGGCCGAGGTGCGGGAGGCCGGGGTGGACACCCTCATCCTCGGCTGCACCCACTACCCTCTCATCAAAGAGATGATAGGCTGGTACATGGGCAGGAACGTCACCCTCGTGGACCCGGCCCAGACCGCCGCCCACCATCTGGAGCGGACGCTCAGCGAGCACGGCCTGAAGGGAAATCACGAAAAGGGCGAGGCCCACTTCTACGTCAGCGACGTGCCGGACAGCTTCGCCCAGACCGCCGACCTCTTCCTCGGGGAGTACAAGGGCGGGCTCATCGACCAGATCGCCATTGATAAATACTGATAAGGACGCAAAACTGTGAGCAAACCACTGGAAAACTACATCATCCGCATCAAGAGCTCCATCGACCAGTTCGACAATGAGGGCGTCATCCGCGAGGAGGACCGCGACCACATCGAGCTGATGACCCGGGGCAGCTTTACCAAAAAGAACGGAAGCTACTACATCTCTTATAAGGAGACGCAGACCATCGGCTTCGAGGGCTGCACCACCACCATCAAGATCGCCGAGGACGGCAGCCGGGTGGCCCTGCTCCGGTTCGGGCGGGCCAACAGCCAGCTCCTCATCGAGCGGGACCGCCGCAATCTCTGCCACTACGAGACGGAGGTGGGCTCCCTCACTCTGGGCGTCACCGGCGACGGCATCGACTGCAAGCTGACCGAGAAGGGCGGCAGCGCGGCGTTCAGCTACCTGCTGGATGCCGACGACGCCCGCATCGTCAGCCGCAACACGCTGGAAATGACGGTACAGCACGTCAACTGACTTCTCATTGTTTTTTGCCTGCGGCTCCTGCGGCAAGCGGGCTTCGCACTCAAACACGAAAGGACACTTGAAATGACCGACTTTGAAAAGACCTACCAGAACTACAACCCCCGGCAGACCGCGCTGGACGAGGCCCGCGCCCTGCTGACCGCCGCCGCTAAGGCTGCGATGGCCGACGGCACCCTGCCCGAGGCCGAGCTGCCCGCCTTCATCGTAGAGATCCCCGCCGACGTCAAGAACGGCGACATCGCCTCCAACATCGCCATGGCCGGCGCGCGCACCTGGCGCAAGGCCCCGAAGATGATCGCCGACGCCCTCATCGCCCACCTGCCCGCACTGGACGGCGGCGTCTTCGCCAAGGTCGAGGTGGCCGGCCCCGGCTTCATCAACCTGTTCCTCGCCCCCTCCTTCTGGGCCGGCGTCGTGCTGGGTGCCTGCTCCAACAAGGAGTATGGCCGCACCGACCACGGCAAGGGTGCCAAGTACAACGTGGAGTTCGTCTCCGCCAACCCCACCGGCCCCATGCATATGGGCAATGCCCGCGGCGGCGCTCTGGGTGACTGTCTGGCCGCTGTCCTCGACTGGTCCGGCTACGACGTGACCCGTGAGTTCTATATCAACGACGCAGGCAACCAGATCCAGAAGTTCGGCAAGAGCCTCGCTGTCCGCTACCTGCAGAAGTACTGCGGCGAGGAGGCTTATCCCCTGCCCGCCGAGTGCTATCAGGGCGGCGACATCAAGGTGCTGGCCGGTGAGTTCGCTGAGCTGAACGGCGACAAGTACGTTGCCGCCTGCAAAGGCATGGACGAAGAGGCCCTCTTCGAGAGCGAGGCTTTCGCAGCTCTGAAGGACGCCCTCGTTGCCTACGCCCTGCCCAAGAACATCGCCGCCCTCAAGCGCGACCTGGGCAAGTACCGCATCGACTACGATGTCTGGTTCCACGAGAGCACCCTCCACGAGTCCGGCGCTGTGCTGGCCGTGGTGGACAAGCTGCTGGAGCTGGGTGCCTGCTACAAGGCCGAGGACGGTGCCATCATGTACCGCAGCGCACAGTACGCTGCCAAGTACGGCACCGTCAACAAGAAGAAGACCGACGACGGCACCGAGGAGGAGGCCAAGGACGAAGTCCTCGTCCGTGCCAACGGCATCCCCACCTACTTTGCCGCCGACATCGCCTACCACTACAACAAGCTGGCCACCCGCGGCTTCGCCAAGGCCATCGACGTCTGGGGCGCTGACCACCATGGCCACGTCGCCCGCATGAAGGGTGCCATGGACGCCATCGGCCTCCACGGCGAGGACCTGGACGTCGTGCTGATGCAGATGGTCAACCTGATGCGTGACGGTCAGCCCGTCCGGATGTCCAAGCGCACCGGCAACGCCATCACCCTGACCGACCTGCTGGAAGAAGTCCCCATCGACAGCGCACGCTTCCTGTTCAATATGCATGACGCCGGCAGCGGCATCGACTTCGACCTGGACCAGGCCGTCAAGACCGACAACGACAACCCGGTCTACTACGTCCAGTACGCTCACGCCCGCATCTGCTCCATCCTCAAGAAGATGGAGAGCGAGGGCGTGGCCTTCGCAGGCGCTGAGAACATCGACGCCACCCTGCTGACCGAGCCTTCCGAGATGGACCTCATCCGGATGCTGGCCGCCTTCCCGCAGGAGATCGTCATGGCCGCCGAGAAGTACGACCCCAGCCGCATCAACCGCTTCGTCATCGACCTGGCCAGCGCCTTCCACCGCTTCTACGGCAGCTGCCGCATCCAGGGCGCAGACCCCGCCGTCCAGCAGGCCCGTCTGGCCCTCTGCATCGGCGTCAAGAACGTCATCTTCAACGTGCTCACCATGTTCAAGATCAACGTCCCTGAGAAGATGTAAGCCGCTTCTCCGTACCTTATAAATAACAAAGCGCCCCCGGAACTGATATGTACCCGGTTTTCTGGACACTGGCTCAAAAATGAATAATTAACCTTCCA
>ERZ809713.19-NODE-19-length-104735-cov-9.19944_pt1 | contig 104735 bp, 108 predicted proteins | sample MGYA00520443_ERZ809713 | MGnify/ENA primary metagenome ERZ809713 (study PRJEB31588, sample SAMN03401218) | human gut metagenome | study: EMG produced TPA metagenomics assembly of the PRJNA231909 data set (A prospective, longitudinal analysis of the...
GAAAATAGGTTCCGTTACAAGTTTTTCGATATTGTTCAATTTTCAAGGTCCTGTAGCGCCTCAGCCTTGCGGCTGACAGCTTGTTTAGTTTACCACCAAAGCACCAGATTGTCAAGCACTTTTTTGAAGGTTTTTTGAAGTTCTTAGGAGAACCAATCGACCTTCGTACTTTTCCTGTCGCTTTTTGGGAGGTATTTGTGCCAGACGTCCGCCTGACAGTAATGTATTTTAGCACAGGCCCCCTCAAAAAGCAAGTCCTTTTTTCACTTTTTTTGAATTATTTTCCGGTTCGTCCTTTTGCCCGGTTTTTTCTCTCAGATTTGGCCGCTCTGTCCATCATTCGTCCAACAGCCTGTCCCGCATCACCTTTAATATCTTGCGCTCCCGCCGTGAGATCTGTACCTGCGTGGTATGGAGCAGTTTTGCCGTATCACTCTGGGTCTTGCCCCCATAGAAACGCAGCTGGATAATAAGCCTGTCCTCTTCGGGCAGGCTCTTCAATACCTCCGCCAGACCTATCTTATCTGCAAGCTCTTCCTCCGGCGACTCTACCGGAATATCCATCTGACGGTCGCCCTCTTCCCGGTTCTCCGGCGTCAGACTCACCGCAGGCTGCGCCGCCTGAATAGCCAGTGTGATATTCTCCACGCTTTCCCCCAGCTCCTCTGCCAGCTGCGACAGAGTAGGCTCTGCTCCGCAAAGCTTGCTGTGATGCTCCCGGGCTGCATTGATGCGCAGGCTCAGCTCTTTGAGTGACCGGCTCACCTTTACAGTGCCGCCGTCCCGGAACAGCTTTTTGATCTCGCCCAGAATGACCGGCACAGCGTAGGTGGAAAAACAGACGCCACGCGACTCATCAAAGCCGTCATACGCTTTTACCAGCCCCATACAGCCGGCGCTGTAGAGGTCGTCGTATTCAATGCCTCTCCCCCGGAACCGTCCGGCACAGGAATGCACCAGCCCCAGATTCTGCTCGATGAATGCGCTCCGCCGGGTCTTATCCGTTACCATTGCGACGCCCTCTTTCTCTTTATTATGTAGAGCGCTCATCCAGACGCTTGGTCAGCACCACCCGCGTCCCCTTTCCGGGCTGAGAGGACACCTTGACCTTATCCATAAAGCTCTGCATCACCGCAAAGCCCAGACCGGAGCGCTCTTCCGGGTTGCCGGTGGTGAAAAGAGGCTCCATGGCCTTTTCGATGTCCGGGATGCCGATGCCCTTATCCGTCACCGTTATCTTCACCAGCCGCTCCGGGTAGACGGCGATGCTCAGGGTCACGGGACCGATGGCATCCGGGTAAGCGTGGACGATGCAGTTGGTCACCGCCTCGGACACCGCCGTCTTGATGTCGGCCAGCTGCGGCACGGTGGGGTCATACCGAGCCAGAAAGGCCGCCGCTGCGCCCCGGGCAAAAGCCTCGTTTGCACTGAGCGAATCAAATTGGATCTTTGCACTGTTTTCCGCTTTCATTTATATCCCTCCTGATACTTCCCCGCCCGGCTCGGTGCAGGGGATGCTTGCAAGCTGTAAGACCCGCCGGAGCTGTTCCGGCGCGTGCTGGATGCGCAGACTGCCGCCCAGCGTCCGGGCGCAGCGCTGCCGCCCCAGTATCAGCCCGATGCCCGACGAATCCATGAACCCCACTCCGCCGAGGTCCATCACCAGAATGCGCGGGCTGCGGGTGAGCAGGGCGTCGTCCAGCTGGATGCGAAGCCCCTGCGCCGCGTCGTGGTCGATCTCGCCGGCCAGATAGGCGTAGAGCACATCGTCCGCCGCGCTGAAGGTCACTGTCGCCATATCCTCATCTCCTTTTTTTCTGGCATAAAGAAAAGACCTGTACACCTTTTCAGTGTACAGGTCTTTCGGGTTATTTTTTAGAGAACGGTGTCGCTCAGCGGTTCTCCAGCGGCTTCTCAGAAGCTATTTCGTAAGCGGGGTGCACCGAATGACGAGAATTTTTGCCCGCAGACAAGGCGATTTTCCGCTGCAATCCTTGGTGGATTGCAAGGGAAATCAACGCAGTATGCAGGCAAAAAGACCGTTCAGACGGTGTGCAATGCTTATGAAAATAGTTTCAGGGCCTCGAGGGCGATGGCCTCACTGCCGCAGACCAGCAAGCCGCGGCGGCTGTTGGCTTTCGCCTGTTCCACGGCCTCGGCCAGCGTCGGGCAGAACACCGCGTCGAAGTGATACCGTGCTTTCTCGGTCAGGCGCTCTGCCAGCGCCGCTTCCGTTCCCGCCGGGGCGACAAGGAAGACTTTGTCGAAGGGGTTCTCGCCCATGCCGGGCATGGTGCTCTTGTCCTTCTTCTGCTCTTCCGAAGTCAGTCCGGTCTCCAGTGCGGCAAGGAACGACTCCGCGCCTTCCTCCTCAGTCAGGCCGATCACGGCGCTCATGTGGCGCACTTTGGCCATATTGAGGACGCGCAGAAGGGCTGCAGCCTGCTGCGGGGTACGGCAGGCGTCGAGGATGATGAGGGGCTTCTGGGACAGGACGCGGATGCTGCTGCGGTTCTCCACAGCGGCAAGACCCGCCAGAATGGCCTCATCGGGGATCTCAAAGCCCTTGCGCCAGAGGGCCAATGCCAGCTCGACCGCGACGGCGGCATTGCCCGCCGCATGACGGCCCAGGAAGGCCAGCGGGGCGGTGTATCCGCCGTAGTCCACCTTGCTGGTGAACTTTTCCGCCTCAAGGAAGGTGATGTCCTCGGCGTCGGGGACGATGAGCTCACACTCGGCCTTAGCCGCCGCCACCACCAGCTCACTCAGAACAGCCTTCGGCTGCTCCGGCGCAGTGACACAGACGGCGTCCTTCCGCATGACGCCTGCGGCCAGCGCGGCCAGACGCTCCACCGAGCGGCTCACGCCGTCCGGGCCGATGGCCGTGACGGCGCAGACCGGCATATTGGGCAGGGCCGATGCCAGACCGGCATCCGGCAGCTCCACCACAGCCAGCTTGCAGCCTGCCGCACCAAAGCAGCGGGCCGCCGCCGCCAGCTCTGCCGCCTCACGGGGCAGAGGCTTTGCGGCACTGAGAGCCTCGGCAGCCTGACAAAGCAGCATCGGGTCCACCGACACGCCGCCGATGGCGATGCGGGCCGACAGCGGCTCACAGCCGGCGCGGTAGAAGCCGACGTGGAACGCCGCCTCCCGCAGGATGGCCGCCAGCAGACCGGCAGCAGCGGTCTTGCCCGCCGTGCCGGCCACACCGACGAACTGCACCTTCTGGACATCCGCCGTCAGCAGGGCAGCGCGCAGCTCCTCCGCCGGGGCAAAGCCCTCAGGCAGAGAAGAGAAATATTCGTTTGCCTGTTCGATGGTCATTGCGTCAATCCTCGTTTCGATGTTTGTAGAGCAGCCAGCACATCCTGCACAGGGCCAGACAGAACAGGCCCACCAGAATACCGGCCATCCCGCCCGAAAAATCCAGCCAGACGTCGGTGAGCTGGCTGCTCCGGCCATCGCTGAACATCTGGATGGTCTCGTCCGTCAGGGCCGTGAGCAGACCGCCCAGGATCGGCCACGAGATGTGAACGAAAAAGTGCCGGGTGTAGACCCGCAGGCAGAGGGTGAACAGAAAGCCTTCCAGCGCATACTCGCAGAAATGTGCCAGCTTGCGCACGATATGGTCTGTCAGGTGGTTTGCCGCGCCGGGCATTCCCAGACGGGTGAACACCTTTTTCATCAGAAGCAATACTCGTCCGCTTGCCGATTCCGAGACGTCCCCGATCTGCATGGAGTTGGAGAAGATGAATACGATGCAGGCGATAAGCGCAAAGGTAAAGATGACTCGTGCCGCAATGAGCCAGGGAGAAGTTTTTTGCATATCAGGACCCGTTTCCCGCATCAGCCCAGAGCCTTGATGCTCTGCTCAATGTTGGCAAGCTTGTCCTGGCTCTTGGCGTGCTTATTGCGGATGTCCTCCACCAGAGCGGCGGGAGCGCGCTCGACGAACTTGGGGTTGTTGAGCTGGTTCTCGAACATGGCCAGTTCCTTCTCGGCCTTGGCCTTTTCCTTGTTCAGACGGGCCAGCTCCTTGTCGCGGTCGATGAGCTCCATCATGGGGATGAAGCCGCGGGCGGCGTGGGTGGACACCTGCACCATGCCGTCGGTGCTGCCCTCATACTTTTCGGTGAAGGTCACATCGGTGGCGAAGGCGAACTTTGCCAGATAGATCTCGGCGCTCTGGAAGGGAGCCGGGTCAGCCGTCTCGATGATCATGCTGGTCTTCTTGGCGGGGTGGACGTTCATCTCGGTGCGCATGGTACGCACAGCCTTGATGTAGTCCATCACCTTCTCGAAAGCTTCCTCTTCGTCGGCCCAGTTGTGAGCTTCATCGAAGGTGGGCCAGCTCTGGGTCATGATGGTCTCGGCAGAGCCGGGCAGAGCCTGATACAGCTCCTCGGTGATGAAGGGCATGAAGGGGTGCAGCAGTTTGAGGGCCTTATCCAGCACATACACCAGCACGCGGCGGGCAGTGTCGGCCTGCTCGGCGTCGCCGGAGTTCAGGCGGGGCTTTGCGATTTCGATGAACCAGTCGCAGTAGACGTCCCAGATAAAGCTGTTGATCTTGGCAGCGGCCAGACCCATCTCGTAGTGGTCGAGGTTGTCGCTCATGGCGCCGGCCACCTGATTCAGCTTGGTCAGCACCCACTTATCGCTCATATCCAGCTTCTCCTCGCTGGGCAGGCCGGGCTGGAAGTCCTCGGGCAGGTTCATCAGCACGAAGCGGGTAGCGTTCCACAGCTTGTTTGCAAAGTTGCGGGCAGCCTCCACCTTCTTTTCGCTGTAGCGCATGTCATTGCCCGGGGTAGAGCCGTCCACCAGCATAAAGCGCAGGGCGTCAGCGCCGTACTGGGCGATGACTTCCAGCGGGTCGATGCCGTTGCCGAGGCTCTTGGACATCTTGCGGCCCTGGCTGTCGCGGACGATGCCGTGGATGCAGACGGTGTCGAAGGGAGCCTTGCCGGTGTAAGCCAGACCGGAGAAGATCATGCGGCTGACCCAGAAGCCGATGATGTCGTAGCCGGTGACGAGGGTGTTGGTGGGATAGAAATACTTGAGGTCCTCGCTCTCCTCATTGGGCCAGCCCAGAGTGCTGAAGGGCCACAGAGCGGAAGAGAACCAGGTGTCGAGGGTATCGGGGTCCTGGGTGAGCCTGGTGCCGCCGCACTTGGGGCAGGTGCAGGGTGCGCTCTTGGCGACCACAGTCTCGCCGCAGTCGTCACAGTACCAGGCCGGGATCTGGTGGCCCCACCACAGCTGGCGGCTGATGCACCAGTCGCGGGTGTTCTTCATCCAGTTCATATAGTTCTTGGTGAAGCGCTCCGGCACGAACTTGATGTCGCCCTTCTCCACGCTCTCGATGGCGGGCTTGGCCAGAGGCTCCATCTTGACGAACCACTGCTTGGACACCATGGGCTCGATGGTGGAGTGGCAGCGGTAGCAGGTGCCGACTTCGTGCTTCAGAGGCTCGATCTCCTTCAGGAAGCCGCCCTCCTTCAGGTCAGCGAGGATGGCCTTGCGGGCCTCGAGGGTGGTCATGCCGGCATACTTGCCGCAGTCCAGCACATGAGGCTCGTTGACGGTGTTCTTGCCCGCGGCAAACAGAGCGTCGGCAGCAGCCTTGTCGGCAGCACCGGTCATGTGGCCATCGTAGGTAAAGACGCGGACGATGGGCAGGTCATGGCGCAGACCGACCTCAAAGTCGTTGGGGTCGTGGGCCGGGGTGATCTTCACGACACCGGTACCCTTGGTCATGTCGGCGTGCTCGTCGCAGACGATGGGGATCTCCTTGTTCAGCAGGGGAAGGATGACGTGGCAGCCGTGCAGATGAGCATAGCGGGGGTCGTCGCCGTTGATGGCAACGGCGGTATCGCCCAGCATGGTCTCGGGACGGGTGGTAGCCAGCTCCAGCATCTCGCCGGTCTCCTTGACCGGGTAGAGCAGGTGCCAGAAGCTGCCGTCCTTTTCCTCATACTCCACCTCGGCGTCGGAAATGGAGGTGTTGCAGTGGGGGCACCAGTTGACCATGCGGTTGCCGCGGTAGATGAGGCCCTTGTCGTACAGGCGGACAAAGACTTCCTTGACAGCCTCAGAGCAGCCCTCGTCCATGGTAAAGCGCTCACGCTCCCAGTCGCAGCTGCTGCCCAGCTTCTTGAGCTGGCTGACGATGCGGTTGCCGTACTTGGTCTTCCAGGCCCAGGCGCGCTCCAGGAAGCCGTCGCGGCCCACCATTTCCTTGGTCAGGCCCTCAGCACGCATGGCCTCCACGACCTTGGCCTCCGTAGCGATGGAAGCGTGGTCCGTGCCAGGCACCCACAGGGCGGCATAGCCCTGCATCCGCTTGGTGCGGATGAGGATGTCCTGCATGGTGTTGTCCACGGCGTGGCCCATGTGGAGCTGGCCGGTGACGTTCGGAGGGGGCATCACGATGGTGTAGGGCTTCTTGTCGGGGTCGGCCTTGGTGTGGAAGCAGCCGCCATCCAGCCAGAACTGGTAGATGCGGTCTTCCACCTGGCTCGGATCATACTGTTTTGCGAGTTCTTTCATAGTATCCTCCCAGATGAATTGATAGAAGTTGTTTTCGTAAGCAGGGTGCGCCGAATGACGAGAATTTTTGTCCGCAGACAAGGCGATTTTCCGCAGCAATCCTGGGCGGATTGCAAGGAAAATCAACGCAGTATGCGGGCAAAAAGGCCGTTCAGACGGTGTGCAATGCTTATGGAAACGACTTCTTGTGAGTGGGACGAAAAAAGCCGCCCCACGGAGCGTTCCATGGGACGGCTGTAATATAACCGCGGTACCACCCAAATTGCACACGGCTTTCTGCCGTATGCCCCTTGATGCCCCGATAACGTGGGGCAGACCCGGAGGCGACTACTCCTGTTTCCCCGCCTCTGCTCAAAAGCGACAGCACGCCGCACCGCCATACCGGGTTTTCAGCAGCCCCCGGCTCTCTGGATGGCGAAAACGACACACACTCTTTTTCCTTGCATTTATAAAAAGAATATAGCGTTTTTTGTGCGTTTTGTCAATCTCTTTTTCATCGGAACAAAATTTTCACAGCTGCCGTTCAGCGTACGGGCCGCGCTCAGACCGCCGTTCTTCTGCCGGATGGGCCGGATGCGGCCGTCCCGCCCGGCCATTCAGTCTTTTCTCCTTTTCAGGACAGCCGTGACACGGCCCTTGAGCCGATCGAACTCGGGCGTGTTCCGGTGGAGCGCCGCCATGACAGCCCCGAACAGCAGCGTATACAGCACACCGTCCAGCAGGAACCAGCCGATGTTCTTCGCCGGGCAGAAGCTCACCCATCCGTAGGACACAGCGGCCAGCACTGCGACGACTGCGGCGCGTTCGGCGTAGCGGACAAAGTAGTCTTTCAGCTTGCCCTGCCAGTCTTCCCGGATGCCGTAGCGCATCAGGATGTAAGGCTCCATCCAGAGGCAGGTCGTCACGGTGCTGATGACCGTTCCGCCCAGAATGCCTGCCACGCCGAACTTCTGCACCAGCAGCAGGGACGCCGCCAGATTGATGGCCGACTCGAACAGCGGCTTGTACCGGTCGTACCAGAACAGGCCCTTGGCTTCACGGAAGAGCAGGTTGACCTTCCGCTGGCCCGAAACATAAAATTCGGTCACGAGGACGGCGACTGTCGCCGTGGAGAAGCAGTATTCCGCGCCGAAGCAGAGGGTGATAAAAGCGTTGGACAGCGCGAACAGTCCCGCCGTCCAGTAAGCGTAAATGACGAAGAAGAGCAGGTCCAGTTCCCGGTAGATGCTGTACACCCGTGTCTCATCCTCAATGGCTCCCAGATTGCCCAGACTTCCGGTAAAGGCGTTCGAAAATTTGTCCATCAGGTTGTTGATGCCGGACAGAACGAGCTTGTAGTTGGAGTAGATGCCCACCGACAGCAAACCCACGAAGCTGGACATCAGCAGGCTGTCCGTGTTCCGGACGATGACCGTTCCCAGCTTGTGGAAGCTCATGGCACCGATGTTCCGCAGGATGCCGTGAAATTCTTCTTTTTCCGGCAGCTCCCTGCATTCTTTCAGGTAGGGAAATTCCTTATCCGCCTTGACCGATACGATGATGTTCGGGATGAACTGCATCACGAACTGCACCGCCAGATAGAGGATAAAGTTTCCGGTCAGCACGATGAGGACGATCTGGAGCAGCGTCTTGACCGCGTCGCAGAGCTGCGCCCAGAGGTTGCGGACATAGGCTTTCTGGTAGGCCAGATAGATGGAGTTTTTATAGCTCAGCAGATAGGAGCAGACCGAGTTTGCCACATACATCAGATAGATGAGCCGCAGATGCTCGATGCCGCTGCTGTCCTTGATGAAAAAGCCCAGAAACGGCATCAGTGCAAGGCCCACGAGCAGCACCACGACCGCCACGATACGGTAGAGGAGCCGGTAAAGGTTCATCAGCTGCGCCAGCCGATGCTCATCCTTCTTCGCAGCCGGCTCATACAGGCTGTATATCATCGCCGTGCCGATTCCAAGCTCTGCAAGGTTCAGGATGCCCAGCACATCGGTGAACAGTCCGTTGACCCCCAGATATGCCGCCGACAGATAGTGGATGAACACCATCCGGCTGATGAACAGCAGCGCCTGATTCATGAGCTGTCCACCCACATTGACGACCATATTGATGAGGGTATACCGTGTCCGCATTTTTCTTATGTCCCTTCCTTTTCGAGTGTGGCCCGCCGCATCCGCCTTATCAGGGTCCGCAAAGACCCTGTTCGTTTTTCTTTATTAGAATATCATCTCATTGCGGCGCTTTCAACGATTTATCCGTTTTTCAGCCCTCCGCGTCCAGAAGCTCCGTTTTCAGCCGGGCAATGAGCCGCTCCATCAGGGCCACACGGTTGAAGGGGGTCATGAGATAGAAGCCGTCGGCGTAGGGCAGAGCCTCCCGGGCCATCTGCATCGACACCTCAAGGCCCAGCGCCTCGCCCTGCTCCCGGTCGAGGCCCGCGAAGCGCTGGATGATGTCCTCCTCCACATGGATGCCGTTGATCTCGTTCTCCATGAAGATGGCGTTCCGCTGGCTGACCACGGGCATGATGCCGGCCAGAATTTTAGCCCGTTCACCCAGTGTCTGACGGGCCTTGCGGAGATTTTCCACCGCCTGTGCCGACAGCACCGGCTGGGTCAGGAAGCCCGACATCCCGTTTTCCAGCTTTTCCACAGCCCGGCGCAGCTCCACGTCAAAGTTCCGGGCGTTGAGGTTCAGCGCACCAAGGACGGTCATGGCCGAGGGCATCTCCCGGCCCTCCCCGGCCAGCGAGACGATGTACTGGGCCAGCTTGCGGGAGTTGAACTGGTAGACATTCTTCACCTCGTCCCGCTCTGCGGTGGGGATGGGGTCGCCGGTGATGGCCAGCACCTCCCGCACGCCCTCGGCGTAAAGGCCCAGCAGAAGGGCCTTGGTGGCGTTGAGGTTGCGGTCGCGGCAGGTCATGTGGGGCAGAGCGCACATTCCCAGTTCCCGGTGTACCCGGCAGGCCACGAGGGAGGAATCCATCCGGGCCTGTGCGATGGGGCAGTCGGCGATGGTCAGCAGGTCAGCGCCTGCGGCCTGCAGCCGCCGTGCGCCGTCCAGATAGCCGCTCAGGTCGGCCACCCGGGGCGAATCCAGTTCAATGGCGATGACCTTCTCACCTGCGTTCAGTTTCCGCAGGAAGGCATCGTCTTTTTCCACCGCCGGTGCAGTCCCGGTGGAAAGCTTCGCTGCCGGAGCGGCTTCGGTCTGCTGGGGCAGGGCATCCAGCTCTGCACGCAGGGCCGCGATGTGGGCGGGCGTCGTACCGCAGCAGCCGCCCAAAATACGGACGCCCGCAGCAGCGATCTGCCCCATCTCCCGGGCAAAATACGCAGGCTTGCCCTGATACAGCACCCGCGCCCGGGTGACCACCGGATAGCCCGCGTTGGGCATCACCGACAGGGGCAGCAGCGTCTCGCCAAGGCTCTGCACCAGTTTCTTCATCGCGCCGGGGGCCGAGACGCAGTTCAGGCCCACGGCGTCCACCACGCCGCTCTGCTCCATCCGGCGCAGCAGGTCGCGGAACAGCAGACCCTCGCGGGTGTAGCCGTCCGGCAGCACTGCGAAGGACACCATGACAAAGGCGTCCGGCACGGCCACACGCAGTGCCTTTACCGCCTCCACAATGCCCACATCGGAGCTGAGCGTCTCGAACAGAAAGTTCTTTGCCCCCAGTGCGGCGAACTGCTGCGCCACAAGGCCGTAGGCGCTGCTGGCCGGGGCAGCTTCGGTGTCCGGGGCCGGGCCAAGGTCAGCAAAGACGGCGGCGTCCTTCTCAGCGGCAGCGTCACAGGCCAGCTTCCAGCCCGCCTCGGCCAGCTCTTCCCAGCCCGGCATCTGGGCCGCCGCCATCCGGGGCAGACCGAAGGTGTTGGTCTTGATGGCCTGTGCGCCTGCGGCCAGATATTCCGCATGGACCTTCTTCACGCCCTCGGGGTCGGTGAGGTTGGCCATTTCGCAGTCCGCGCCCGGTGCCGCTTTATAATAGGTACCCATGCCGCCGTCGAACAAAAGCGGCTTGTGGGCAAGATGCTCTCGGATGTCCGTCATAGAAAGGTTCTCCTTTTTTATTTTCCTTGATTTTATAAAGAAATTCAGGTATAATTTTTGTATGAAAGTGAGGTGCTTTTGGATGCCCAAGATTCGTTCCAGCGCAGACCTGCGCAACAACTACAATGAGATCTCCACCTTCTGCCACGACTACGCCGAGCCGGTGTTCATCACCAAAAACGGAAAAGGCGACCTTGCCGTGATGAGCATCGAGACCTACGAGGCCCTGACCGCCCGGTTCGATTTGTACGCAAAATTGCAGGAAGGTCTGGATGACGTGGCGGCGGGAAGAACGCGCCCGCTGGATGAGTTCATGCAGGAGCTGCAAAACAGAAGGAGTCTTCGATGAACTACGTTATCGATGTTGCCGCTTCTGCTCAGCGTGACCTTGCAGATGCCTTCGACTATATCGACCTGACCTTGAAAAATCCCTCTGCTGCCGACAAGCTGGTTGCCATCGCATGGAAGAAATTCCGTTCTCTCGACACCTTCCCACAGCGTTTTTCACTTGTGAATGACCCATTTCTTTCCTCTTTGGGAATCCGGCTCATTCCAGTTCAAAACTATCTTGCATTTTATAAAGTCAGCTCTTCCACCCAGACCGTCCACATCCTCCGCTTCCTGTATGGTCACAGTGACTGGCAGGCTATCCTGCGGGCGGATGTTCTTCCAACCTGAGCATTCTCCCCGGCCCTTTGCCGGGGAGAATTTTTATGCAGTCATCTTCAGTTTAATGAAGTTTGCGCACTTGTCAAGCATTTTTGCCCCGAAGCAGCCCATTTTGCTTGCGCCGAAGCCGGTTTTGTGCTATTCTATGCATATTTACAATGGTTGGGAGGAATGTATCATGCGCCACACCGGCACACAGGAAATCGAAACGCCGCGGCTGCTTCTGCGCCGCCTTATGCCGTCGGATGCCCCGATGATGTACACAAACTGGGCCAACGACCCGGAGGTCACCCGCTGGCTGCGCTGGATGCCGCACAAGGATGTGGCCGAGACGCAGGAGCTTCTGAGCGCATGGGCGCTGCTCTATCCCAACGAAGACTACTACCATTGGGCCATCGTGGAAAAGGCCACCGGCCAGGTGTTTGGCAGCATCGGCGTCTTTACCTCCTCCAGTGTAGAGCCGGACCGGGACCCCTGGCCTGGCTTTGACCACAGCAACGGCGTGTGGGAGCCGGGCTACTGCATTGGCAGAGCATGGTGGGGCAAGGGCTGCACCACCGAGGCTCTGAAAGCTCTGGTAGAATACTGGTTCAAGAATACAGACAGTAATTGGCTTGCCTGCTCCCACGCCGTGGAGAACCCCGCCAGCGGCAAAGTCATGATGAAAGCAGGCTTTGTCTACGACCACGACGCCGTCTACCATAAATTCGACGGTACAGCGATACCCTGCAAGTGCTATGCCCTGACGCGAGAATACTACGAATCGCTATATTCTCCAAATGAATAACAGAAAGGAATCATTTTGAGCGAACTTTACGATATTTTAGTCGAAACTCCCCCGACGAAGGTCATCCTTCTCGCCCTCGACCAGGGCCTGTGGGACTGCGAGCGCAGCCTTGCCGAGCTGGCTGCGCTGTGCGAGGCCAACCACATGGAGGCCGTGGCCGAAGTCACCCAGAAGCGCCAGACCCCTGAGACCGGCATCGTGCTGGGCAGCGGCAAGCTGGAAGAAGCCGCTGCTGCCGCAGCAGAGCTGGGGGCCGAGTGCGCCGTCTTCGACGGTGAGCTGACCGGCAGCCAGATCCGCAACATCTCCACGGCCCTCGGCGGCCTCGAAGTCATCGACCGCACCATGCTCATCCTCGAGATCTTCCGCAGCCGTGCCGTGACCAACGAAGGCAAGCTGCAGACTGAGCTGGCGCTCCTGCGCTACCGTCTGCCCCGCCTGCAGGGCATGGGCGAAAGCCTGAGCCGTCAGGGCGGCGGCGGTGGCGGCGGCGGCGGCGCCCGCCGTGGTGCCGGCGAAACGAAGCTCGAGCTTGACCGCCGCCACGTCCACGCCCGCATCGACGCACTGGCTGAGAAACTGGCCGAGATGGAAAAGCGCCGGGGCGAGAGCCGGAAAGCCCGCGCCAAGACCGGAATGCCGGTGGTCAGCCTCGTGGGCTACACCAACGTGGGCAAATCCAGTCTGATGAATGCCCTCTGCGGCCCCAGCGTCGCCGAGGCCGATATGCTCTTTGCCACCCTCGACCCCACCAGCCGGAAGCTCGTCCTGCCCAGCGGCATGGCCGTGCTGCTGGTGGACACCGTCGGCTTCGTCTCCCGTCTGCCCCACAATCTGGTGGAAGCATTCAAGTCCACGCTGGAAGAGGCCGCATGGTCGGACGTCATCGTCCGGGTGGCCGACGCCGGCGATGAGCAGCGGGAGGAGCAGCTGGCCGTCACCGACGAAGTGTTGGACGGCCTCGACTGCGCCGACATCCCCCGCCTGACCGTCTACAACAAGTGCGACAAGCCCGGCGCGCTGAGCTTCGACCCCGACATCCTGCTCACCAGCGCCAAGACCGGCTATGGCCTCGACAAGCTGCTGGCCAAGCTGGACGAGACCCTCAGCGACCGCGTCCACACCATCCGCATTCTCCTGCCCTACGATAAGCTGGGCCTTGCCGCCCCCATGCGGGAGCGCGGCAGCGTCCAGCTCGAGGAGTACCGTGAAGACGGCCTCTACCTCGAAGGCATCGTCAAGACCGAAGACCTCCACTGCTTCGAGGGCTATCTGGTCTGAGGACCCGCATACGAAAAGAACCGGACTCCGCGGAGTCCGGTTCTTTTGCATTTCAAGGCATCAGCCTGCGGCAGAGGGCGCTTCCTCTGCGCCCATCAGCTGGTCGTACCGGCCGGTGAACACCCGTCCCGGCAGGGCCGCCGTCAGGGCGAGGGCGGCGGTGAACCGCTCCTCATCGGTCAGCTCTTCCTCCACCGGAGGGAAGTGCGCGAGCACTTCGTCCAGCTGCTTTTTGACCTCCCGGGCCACGAAGATGCCCCGGTCGGTGAGGTAGATCTTGCCGTAATACTCCTTGACGATCATCCCCCGCTCCATCAGCAGGTTCAGCACCCGCACCACCGAGGGTTTGGTCACGCCCAGCTTCTCGGCGATGCTGCGGGAGCTGATGTCAAGATGGGTCTGCGAGACCTCATAGATCGCAAGCAGGTACCGCAGGTGTGCTGGCGTCAGTTCCATCTCGTATCACTCTCTTTTCGTTATATCACACGAACTCTTGGTTTACAAAAGGGGCGCGGGCCAAAGCCTTGACCCGCGCCCCCTTCTCCTACGCGATCGCTCAGTGGCAGCCACCGCCGCAGCTGCTGCAGTTTCCACTGCAGCCGCCGTCACAGCCGCCGCTGCATCCACTGCAGCCGCCATGCTTATGAGAGTGCCAGGTGATCCAGCCTACACCGCCAAACACGATGGCTCCGACGATGATCGTCGGCAGATTGAAATTAGCAGCCAGGAACTCCATCATAACAATGCACTCCTTTCAGCGCGTTTTGAGAAGTTTTTTACTTGATCTTGGAAACGTCGATCTTGACTTCGTTGTCGTTCACATACTTGTTGGGACGAACCATCAGGTAGATGAAGGCCGCCAGGATGACAGCAGCCACGATGGTGAAGAAGTTGAAGCCGACCTCACCGGTGATGAGGCCGCCCAGCTGGTACACGACCAGAGCGGAGCAGTAGGCCAGTGCGCACATATAGCCGATAGCGAATGCCGTCCACTTGCCGTTGTTCATCTCACGCTTGATCGCACCCATAGCAGCGAAGCAGGGAGCGCACAGCAGGTTGAAGATCATGAATGCGTAAGCGCTCAGAGCGGTGTAATCAGCAGCAACGAGGCTCCAGATCTCGTCGCCGTTCTCAGACAGCTCCTCGCCGCCGAAGTGATACAGGACGCCGAAGGTGCCGACGACGTTCTCCTTTGCGATCAGGCCGGAGACAGAAGCGACGGTAGCCTTCCAGTTGCCGAAGCCCAGAGGCGCGAAGATCCAAGCGACTTTGGTTGCGATAGCAGCCAGGACGGAGTTGTCCTGATCCTCGACCATGCCGAAGGCGCCGTTCTCGAAGCCGAAGCCCTGCAGGAACCACAGGACGACGGTAGCAGCCAGAATGACGGAGCCGGCACGCTTGATGAAGGACCAGCCGCGCTCCCAGGTAGCACGGAAGACATTGCCCCAGGCGGGGATGTGGTATGCGGGCAGCTCCATGACAAAGGGAGCAGGGTCGCCTGCAAAGGCCTTGGTCTTCTTCAGGATGATACCAGAGCAGATGATGGCAGCCATGCCGATGAAGTAAGCGGAAACAGCCACCAGAGAAGAACCGCCGAACAGAGCACCTGCGATGAGGCCGATGATGGGCATCTTAGCGCCGCAGGGGATGAAGCAGGTGGTCATGATGGTCATACGGCGGTCGCGCTCGTTCTCGATGGTACGGGAAGCCATGACGCCCGGGACGCCGCAGCCAGTGCCGACCAGCACGGGAATGAAGCTCTTACCGGACAGGCCGAACTTACGGAAGATACGGTCCATGATGAAGGCGACACGGGACATATAGCCGATGTCCTCCAGGATGGACAGCAGGAAGAACAGGACCAGCATCTGGGGAACGAAGCCCAGGACCGCGCCGACACCGGCGACGATGCCGTCCATGATCAGGCCGTACAGCCAGCCCGCCACGCCGATGCTCTCGAGGAAGCCGCCCAGCGCATTGGGGACGATCTCGCCGAACAGGACGTCGTTGGTCCAGTCGGTGGCAAACGTGCCGATGGCCCAGCCGCCGTCAGCGATGGAAGTACCCATGGACAGGGAGTACATCAGGTACATGATGACTGCGAAGATGGGCAGAGCCAGCACACGGTTGGTGACGATCTGGTCGACCTTATCGGAAACGGTCAGGTGCTCGACGCGGGCCTTCTTCTTGACAGCCTTATCGACGACGCCATTGATGTATGCGTAACGCTGGTTGGTGATGATGCTCTCGGCGTCATCGTCCATCTCAGCCTCGCAGTCCTTGATGTGCTGGTCGATGTGAGCGATCAGGTCGGAGGAGAGCTTCAGCTCATCCATGACCTTGTCATCGCGCTCGAACAGCTTGACAGCGTACCAGCGCAGAAAGCGGTCATCGACCTTGCCCTGAATGGACTCCTCGATGTGCGCGATGGCGTGCTCAACGCTGCCGGTGAAGACGTGGGGCAGCTCGCCGCCCTTTCCAGCCTTTGCAGCAGCCATAGCAGCCTTTGCAGCGGCCTCGGTACCTTCGCCCTTCAGTGCGCTGATCTCAACAGCCTGACAGCCCAGCTCGGCGCTCAGCTTCTTCAGGTCGATCTTATCGCCGTTCTTGCGGACGAGGTCGATCATGTTGACGGCCATGACCACGGGGATGCCCAGCTCGATGAGCTGAGTGGTCAGGTACAGGTTGCGCTCGATGTTGGTGCCATCAATGATGTTCAGGATGGCATCGGGCTTCTCCTTGACCAGATAAGTACGGGAGACGACCTCTTCCAGAGTGTACGGAGACAGGGAGTAGATACCGGGCAGGTCCTGGATGATGACATCCTTCTCGCCCTTCAGCTTGCCTTCCTTCTTCTCGACGGTAACGCCGGGCCAGTTGCCGACGTACTGATTAGAGCCGGTCAGATTGTTGAACAGGGTAGTCTTACCACAGTTCGGGTTGCCGGCCAGTGCAATTTTAATGCTCATTGCAACTCCTTTCCTCTCGTTACGATCAAACGACTTCGATCATTTCGGCGTCGGCCTTGCGCACGCTCAGCTCGTAGTTGCGCACGGTCAGCTCCATCGGGTCACCCAGAGGTGCGACCTTGCGAACATAGATCTCCACACCCTTGGTGATGCCCATGTCCATGATGCGGCGCTTGACCGGGCCTTCGCCGTGCAGGCGCGCCACGGTGGCAGTCTCGCCGACCTTAACGTCTTTCAGAGTCTTCATAAAAATCCTCCTCTGCTTGTCTTTCTATTCAGAGACTATCCAGTTTCGGAGCGTCTCCCAAACAGCGTTTTGCCGCTGCTCAGCCAACCATAATGCGGTTTGCCATCGTCTTGTCGAGGGCCAGACGGCTCTCCTTGACCTGAACGATGAGGTTGCCTGCGATCTCATTGACGACAGTCACCTGACTGCCCACCACGAAACCAAGCTCTGCCAGATGCAGACGCACTTCATCCTTGCCGGTGATCTTCTGGATGGTGACGGTATCGCCTGCTTTTGCCATGGTCAAAGGCATCATATTCGTTTCACTCCCATTCGTTCTCCCCTCGGCGGGGAGCATTTTGGTTCGATTTTGCAGTCTTTGGAGCGCCGCCCCAGCCAGACGCCGCAACGCGCCGGCCGTGTCTGCATCTCCCTGCCAAAAAGCCGCGTCAGTTAGTCAGTCACAACTATCAGCATAGACAGTTTACACCTACTAACCCGCTCTGTCAATCATTTTTTCGCAAAAAAAGTTAGTTTGTGTGAACAAACAATTTTTCTGCTCTGGTTATTATAAAATTTCAACAAAATTCACATATAGCAGAACCATCCGGCTTTCAAAATGCTTCATCCTGGATTTGAAACTCTTTTTCGACGGCTTCCGCATATGACACAGCCGCCCGGTGCAGGGGGTATTCTGCAACGAGCGGCCGCGTGTCAAAAGGAGGATTCTTCCCGCCAGTGCGTGGTTTCGCTCTGGCGGGCGCCAGGATAAAAAGAGAGTATTTGGAAGAGAATGTCAAAATTCAGGGGCGTCAGGCTGCAACAGCCAGACGCTGGATGGGCGTTCCGCTGCGGAACAGACGGAGATACACTGCCGTACACTTGTTCAGCTGAGCAAAATGCTGCTGGGCGGCATTGGGGTCACCATAGGCTTTCCAGCAGCCGCAGCAGGTGAAGTTGCGGCCCGCATTTTCGATAAAGCCCACCACATCGTAAAGCGGATAGCCCAGAAATACGCCGATTTCATGGGGAAAATCGGCCTCGCAGCAGAGCCGGCGGGACAGCTGCCGCAAAAGCGGCCCGTAGTCGTCCGACTGCTCAGGCAGAGTGTAGCCTTCCCTGCACAGGAAATCCCGCACCTGCGGCTGGGCCAGCACAGCGCGGAGCTTGCTCTCGCGGTAGACGTACACCAGATACCGGTGGGTCTGCACACAGCCCTTGAGGACACGGACGCAGAGGCCCTTTTCGCCCAGCTGTTCGTTCCAGCTGCGGACGCGGCGGGCAAGGTCGGCGCAGTCGCTCGTCTCGTAGCGGAAAAGTCCCGCAGGCTTTAAGCCGGCCAGCACCGGGGCGCACTGTTCGATCATGACGGTCTCAAAGTTGCGCTCCATGTCTTCGGCCTCCCTGCCCCTTTTCCACTATTGTCTCCTGCCGTGTGATGCTTATTCAGGAGATGCGGTTAGAAAAAGCTAACCAAAATTCCAAAAAGAATGCGGCAGCCTGCCCCTCTCGAGCTTCTTCCGCTTCTCAGTTAGTCATTTCTAACGTGGCATTATCTTACCATAGGTCCGGCTCTGTGTCAACACCTTTTTGCAAAAATATTTGCTCCATTTTCTCCGCCGTGCTATACTGAGCCAAAGCTGATATAGCAATTCAACTTTTTAATGCAGCAGCAACAGCGTTGGATTGCATATCGCAGCTATGCTGTTTGGATGTTGCACGAATTTCTTGACTTGCGATAAAAAGGAATGGTATCCCCATGCATCTTATCTCACCCGAAGAGCTGGCCTCGGCCATCGCAGACCGTCTGGCCCGGCAGCCTGCCGTCCTCGTCGCACTGGATGGCCGCTGCGGCAGCGGCAAAACGACGCTGGCTGCACAGCTGGCAGAGCGTTTTCCTCAAAGCATCACCGTCCACACCGACGACTTCTATCTCCCGCCATCCCGGCGTGTCACGGGCTGGGAGAAGATTCCTTGCGCCAACATGGACATCCAGCGCCTGCGGGATGAGGTCGTCGCTCCCGCCCGGGCAGGGCAGGCGTTCTCCTACCAGGCCTACTCCTGCCGCGAAGGTGCCTATCTGCCGCCGCGTCCCCTCGGCCCTGCGCCGCTGGTCATCGTGGAGGGCAGCTACAGCCATCACCCCAGACTTGCACCCTATTATGATATAAGAATATTCGTCACCTGCTCTCCCGATGAGCAGGCCCAGCGGCTCCGCAGACGGGAGGGGGAGCGGTATTCGAATTTTGTGGAGCGGTGGATCCCGCTGGAAGAGGGGTATTTTGCAAATTGCTCCATTGAGGAGAACGCGGAGATGATGGTCGTTACGGATTGACGGCATCGCGCGCCGGTGCGCGGGGTCAGAGCGCTTTTACGCTGGGCTAAGTTCTCTTTTGCGCACCAAAAGAGAACCAGAAAAGTGCCCGCTACTTTCGAGGCGCGGGAGGCACGAACTAGGGGCTGCTCGCCCCTAGTAACCCCGGAGAGGTGGGCTCCAACTCAAAATGCTGGAGATTCACGCCATTCGGCGTGAAGATCTCTTAACCGCATTTTGAGCCTCCGCCGTTTTACGGCTTCGCCGAAGATTTCAGGCTTTAGCAGAACTTTACCGTCAGCAGAGAGGTAACACCTGCTGCGAAGCAGCAAATCGGAGAAACGAGAAAAAAGCGTTAAGCGCAGCGACTAGCTTTTTTCCGTTTCGACAACCCCTTTGGGGTCTGAAAGGGGCGAGCAGCCCCTTTCTCGTGGATCCAGCGCGTCGAAATCGCTGGTGGTTTTCTGGTTCTCTTTTGACATCAAAAGAGAACAATCAGCCTTAATGAAAGAGCGCTCTGGCCCGCGCGGAGCGCAAGCTGCTTGACCAAAAGAAAAAACCTGCCCCGCGCCACCAGCGCGAGAACCAGCTCAAAGAAAAAACCAGCCCTGCCTCTGGCCCGCGCGGAGCGCAAAGCCATTTGACCGAAAGAGAAAACTGCCCCGCGCCACCAGCGCGAGAACCAGCTCAAAGAAAAAACCAGCCCCGCGCCATCGGCGCGCGCCGCAGCCTGGAAATAAAAAAGACTTCTGCACGGTGAAATGCAGAAGTCTTTTTGCTTATCCAAGAATCTCTTCTCCGCTGGAATTGGTGACCGTCAGCTCCTGTCCGGTCAGACTGGTGACAAGAGCGATATAGCTCGTCCCGGCCTCGATGTTCATGGTGCGGCCATCGGCGTCGTAGAGCAGCAGCGTGTTGTCCCGGCCCTGCGTCCAGGTGATGGTCCACAGATGCCCGCCGTTGAGCCAGACGCCGCCGCCCATGCTCAAATCGTAGTCGTAGGTCTTGCCGTCGTCCCGCAGCTCGGAGGCGCTGAACAGCACCAGCAGATTATCGAACCCGGCCTGCTGGCCGTTGTTGGCGTCCAGCTGGGGCGTGCCGTCGGCGTGGAGCATCCGGTAAAGCCCGCTGTCGGCGTCGTAGGAAAAGCCGGTGGCGTTGTCGTCGTCAAAGCAGACCCGGACATTCACCGCATCCGGCGCGGTGGCGTCCGGCAGTTTGCCGTCTGCTTCCTGCGGAAGAAGTGCAGGGAGGGACAGCACTGCGTCGGCCCCGGAGGAAGCACTGTCCGCCGCAGCGGATACGACGCTCGTCACCCGGGATTCCGTCAGAGCAGAGGAGATGCTCAGCTCGTCCAGCACCTTAGAGACGGCCTTGCCGCTGGTGTACCACAGCGGTGCGTTGCTCCACTCACTGCCGCAGTCGAAGGCGGTGCGCCCGGCCTCCAGAGCATCCACAGCCCGGATGGAATAGTAATCGAGGAAGTTCTGGTCGAACTGTCCCCCGCCCCGCTGTACCGGAATGGGCTGCTGGCCCACCAGCAGCCGCCAGTAGATGTCCTGACCGGCGGCCACCGGCCCGACCTTCGGGGTCGCGGCCAGCGCCGGATAGACGAGGCAGAGCTCAGTGGACGTGCCCACCTCGGTGAGGGCTTCCAGCACCACCGACGCCGAGGAAAGGCCCCACTGCGTGGTGGAGGCAGTGCTGTTCTCAATGGCCACGGCCACCGGACGCTGGCCCTGCCACTGGAGGGCAAGGCCGGTGAGCGGGTCGGTGGGGGCGGGCGTTTCCGGCTCGCTATCGCTGGGCAGAAAGGCGCAGCCTGCCAGCAGCGCGGCGGCCAAAATGAGGCAGAGCGCAGTTCGAATGCGCATCATCGTCATGTTCCTCATGGGCTTACTGGCAGCTGAAATTGCTCAGTTCGTCGTTGTCCACCAGTGCAAAGTAGGTCTTGCCCCGGTTGAGGGTCATCTCCTCGCCGGACTTGGTGTAAAGCTTGAGGGGGTTGGTGGGATAGGTCTTTTCCCAGCGGCCCACCTGCACGCCGCCGCGGGTGAAGAGGTAGGCGTCGCCGCCCTTAATGTACTGCACCTCCTGCACGTCATGGGAGTCGCCTGCGTAGGCGTCCATGTCGGCGAAGCAGACCACGACGTTCTCGAAGGTGAGCTGCTCACCGGTCAGCTCATCGACGGTGTTCTCGGTGGCCTTCTTGGAGGAGTTGTACATCTGCATCGCGTAGGTGTGGCTGAGTGCGGAGTAACTGAACGAGGTGCGGTAGCTCGCTGAATGTACGATGGCGATTTTTTTGGCCGAGGGTTCACCCTTGAGCTTGTTGACCTCGTCGGTGCGGTAGTCGGCGAAGTGGAAGAAAGTCCCCTCGCTGGGAGCGTAGAGGCTGATGCCGGCATCAGAAGCGGCTTTGCAGATCTCCTTGCCGGAGGTGAACTCGGTGTGCTCGTAGGCTACATCGCGGCCGCGATTATTGCGGTGAGAGACGATGGGGTGGATGGGGGTCTTGAAATAATTCTTGCCGCCGATGTTCAGCCCGGAGTAGCCGTAGACGCTGACGAACTGGGTGCAGAAGATGCTCTCGCCGTCGTGGTAGTAGAGGATGTTCCAGGGCATGAGCAGCTGCAGGAACTGGTCGCGGCCTGAGCGGAGGGGGCCGACCTCGGGGATGCTGTCGGCGTCGCTGAACACGGCGCACAGGCGGGTGATGCCGCCCTCGACCTTGGCCTCGATGAGCAGGTCGGCGCTGCCGATGCCCCGCTGGGGGCGGGCATTCTGGCGCTGGGAGTTGGCGATGTTGTTCACCATCACAGCCACCGGGCGGCTGTTGGTGCTGCGCGCGGCGCCGGTGAGGATGTCGGCGTCGTACTCGGGCAAGGCCGGGACGAGCGGTTCGCCCTCGGGCGGCGGGGTGACGGCCATGTCGCTGGCAGCTTCCGACGAAGCAGCGGTCTCCCCTTTTTTTGCCAGACCCTTGAGCAGGCCGGGCAGCTTGCCGCCCAGCGCGGCGCTTCCAGCCGCAGAGCAGCCGGTCAGGGCCAGCGCTGCCGCTGCCAGCCCGGAAATATGAAGGACAGACCGACGAGAGATTTTCATGATAAAACAGCCTCCTATCAAAAAGCCCTGCCGCATACGGGCCGGGACAGTGCGTTCTGCTTTGATTGTACTGGTTCGCGCCCCATTTGTAAAGAGGAAGTTGCCGCCAGAATATCCGCGTCCCAGAGAGATGACAGTAAAACCGGCTTTTATAAAAGGAACGGGTGCTCTCCCGGCGGGGGTCTGTGTGCTGCGGAGAGGCACTTTTTTGCGCTTTCCTCTTGCTTTTTTGGCGCGGGTGTGGTAATATAATTCGGCAGTATCTGTAAATCTGAAAATATGCGCTCGTAGCTCAGCCGGTAGAGCATCTGACTTTTAATCAGAGGGCCAGGGATTCGAGTTCCCTCGAGCGCACCAAAATCCCACGAAGAATCGCAAGATTCCTCGTGGGATTTTCTTTTTATACGCCATTTGCACGGTCTCTGCACGGTTTTTGCACGGTCCGCATTTTTCGTGTCAGATGGAGTAAGTCCGTGAATTACTCTGCAATTCGTGCTATTTTTTGCAATTCAGGTCAGCAGAGCCAGGCGAAGCTGCGCTTTTACGGCAGGGTCTGCGTCCTTCAGAAGCTCCAACAGTGCCGACACGGAGATGGTCGGTTCTGCTTCAACCGGGGCAGCCTGCACAGGTGTTGCTCCCGGCTTGTAGAAGCCTTCCTCGAACTTTTTGCCCAGCTTTTTGCGGGAATCCTGCTGGATGTGTGCATAGGTGTTGACTAGAAGATTAGCGCTGGCATGGCCCGTTGTGCCCTGTACCGCTTTCACATCACCGCCGGAGATCATCAGTTGATAGGTGGCACTGGAATGCCGCAGACCGTGAAACACAATGCGAGTGAACTCCGGGTGCTCGTCCTGCCACTTGATGAATTTTTTGCGGATGAGGATCGGCTCTACCGCCAAACCGTTGGGCAAGCGCAGGAGCATCCCACTGTTGCGATAGCGTTCCGGGTCAACGGCTTCGTCCATTTCCAAACGATTCAGCCAGTGTTTCAGTTCTTCTTTCAACACTGCCGTCATGAAGATGGTTCGGTTGGAAGACGCTGTTTTAGTCTTTTTGAGCACCAGCGTTGTGGTACTACCCTCGCGCTTATCCTCAAACTCCTGCAAGATGCAGCCCTTGCCCGTTTTTGCCAGCGATGCCTTTTGGACACGCTGCATACACTTGTTGATGCGGAACGTGCCCGTGCCGTCTGCTCCATCAAAATCAAGATCTTCCGGGGTCAGGCCAGCGACTTCGCCCTCTCGCAATGCACCCACCAGCGTAAGATGGACTGCCAGATGCAGAATCGGGTCCTCCATGCTGGCAAGTGCGGCCCACATCTCGTCCGCGTCCCAGATGGCGTGCTCCTGGATCGATTTCTTGGGGCTGTCCACCGGAACGGGGCTTTTGACGAGGATGCCCCACTCCACCGCATACTGGAACGCTGTCCGCAGCAGGCGGTGTACCTCGTGGATGGTTGTGCCGGAGAGAAGCCGCTTCTTCTGCTTTTCCGAAAGAACCTGCTTTTTGCCCTCAAGATACTGGCCGCAGGGCGTTTTGCCAAGGGTAGCATACAAATCTTCCAGATGGTAGGGTTTGAGCTTTTGCATCTGCATATCGCCGATGTACGGAATAATGAGGTTCTGGACTGTTCCCAGATTGGATTGATAGGTGCAGGGTGCCCATTTGTGCTTGTTGCATTGCTTGGGAAGCCACTCCATCAAAAACTCTTTGACGGTGATGGTGGACGGAATCAGAAATGTTCCGTTTGCCAGTTCATGTTCGATTTGTTTTTTGCGGTTTATTGCCTCCTCCTTTGTGGAAAAACTTTCCCATTTGTTGCAGTTTTTACCCTGCTCGTCTTGGTAAGTATAGCGGACACCATAGGAGCTGCCGCGTTTTGTGATATATGCCATACGTTATCTCCTTTTTCAAGCTGCCCGGAGCCACGCATCGAAACTGTCTTTCGGGATGCGGATGCTTCCGCCGACCCGAAGAACACGGAATTCGGTGGTGCTGTTGCACAGGTTGTAGGCAGAACGCAGGCTGATGGCCAGCATCTGCGCAATTTCCTCCACCGTGTACACCAGTGTTGTGGCTTTCAGGCTGTCAGTCGGAGACTTGACGGCATTGGTTTGAGTGACTACTTCCATTGTATCGTTATTCGGAATGGTCTGCAAGATATTTTTCGTATAATTTAAAGATTTCACAGTTTCGGTCGCAACAGGCCGAGATTTGTTCATAGGCAAAACCTCCATGTTTTATTTTTGATGTAAGTTCAAAATCACCTGCTCACTCTGCTCATCCTGCGCCTATTGCACACTGTGAGCAGGCTGAGCAGGGCTTTTTCAAGTTGATTCTATTTTTTAATCCCACGGACTGGGAACATCAACGGGTAAAAACAGGTCAACGTCTACATTGTGAAAGCCCCGATTTGTGCCGATGCACTTATCATCGTAGACGATGCCCAGACTTTTCTGATTATCTTTTAGATGGTGGATAAAGGTTGATGCTGCCAGCGGCTTTTCCAGGTTATCCAGACACCAGCGTTCATAGACTTTATAGAAATCCGTGGATTTGCACTTGGCCCCCTGCCGAATTTCAAAGTAGCCCTCGGATTTAAGAAAGCCCAGAATGTTGTTGCCCTGCTCCATCGCTTCTTTCAGATTCGCGGTGGTGCGTTCGCTGATGGTAAACTGATAGTTGTTCCGAATCAGCCGATGCAGCCCCTCCAATGCCCAAAGCAGGATGCCCTCTTTTTCGTTCCGCATCTTATCAATGAGAAAAGGATCATCCACCCGGCCAACGGGCTTTTCCTTAGTGGTGAGCAACAGCTGGCGGCGATAGAAACCGTTAGACTTGTCATAGAGTGCGTGTAAGCTGCCATTCCCGAAGCAGGCAAACCGCACATACAGCGTACCCTGCACACTCTGCTGACCCTTGCGCTCAATGTCGATTTTATCTTCCAGTGTAACAAGGGTCTTGATGTTGTTGGTCTGCGGCAGGGCCTCAGTTTTCATGTCATCGTCCACCAAAAGCAGCTTGTACTCCAAGTCTGCACGGGCAAAACGATTGGTTTCCACTTTTTGTAGATTGCCTGTGTACATACTGCTGCCGAACAATTCTCGCAGGATCAGCCCGATTCTGGATTTTCCCTCACCGCCCTTGCCGACCATCAGCAGCATTTTCTGCGCTTTGGTAACAGGCAGCAGGCAATAGCCAATGTATTCTTGTAAGGCCGGAATATCTTCTTCGTATAGCAGTTCGTTCAAGAATTGCAGCCAGCGTGTCGGTGCTGGTGCTTCTGGCACATAGGAGATGGGCAGTCGGTTCATGCAGTATTCTTTTTCAGGGGTAAAATGACCGTCCACAAAGTATGTGCCGTTTCGGACATGGATGCGGTCTGTCTGAATCTCCGGTGGTTCGGATGCACAGGCCAGCTTGATGGCCTGCATGATATGTTCAATACGTCGTGCTACGCTGGTGGTAGCGTAATAGCGGACTTGCTCATAGATTTCCTTTTTCAATGGGGCTTCATCCTCGATCATGCCATCCACCGTAAATAGCCTGCCTTGAAAGCAGCGCATGGGGTGCAGGCTCAAAAAGTAATCTGCGAACAATGGTTCAATGATTTTCCCGTTGTCACCCACCCAGTTTCGGGCGGGTGCACTATGCTGCATCTTCGGTTTCCTTGCATCGTTCGATTGCTTTTCCAAGAGCGGTCACTTCCTTTCCGTTCAATAGTTGTTGCTTTTCATTTGGACTTTCCTGCAAAAGAATATCCAGCAGATATTGCACACGGTCTGCATAGTGTAGACTTGCTACAAAACAAGGATGCAGGGATGCTTCTGGATTTTTGGGTGCATAGGCCATGCGCCAATTTACTAGCAGAGAACGATACCCAGTAGGATATGACGCAGGGCATCACATCCACTGGGCAAGGCTGCCGCCCTTGACCCGCGCAAAGATCTGCGATCTCTGCACTCTTGCGCCGAACAACCTGACAGACAAGACTTGTGAAGTCCTCTCTGCCAGCTTGCCCGGTTCTTCTTCGGTGTCGGTCTGCCCGCAAGCTGTTCCTGCCCGATTTCCTCCGGCGTACGGCTTCTTCTTGGTGCGCTCTTGTCGTGGCGGCACTTCTCCGAAAAAGCATAGTAGCTTGCAGCCGATCATGTTGTTGTCAAGGTACAGTGTGGTTTTGTAAGAAGTTGTGGACTTTCCAAAATGCAAAGGGGTTCGTTTCTGAAAGTAGTCCCTACACCCTATACAAACTTAACAGGGTGTTTTTAAACGGGGGGCTTATGAAAATTCAGGGAATTTTCACTTTTTCAAACAACCTCCTATATCTATAACATTCTAAAAAGGGTGTTTGGCAACCTGATTTTCAAATTTTGTTTGGAAAACTTCTTACACCAATATGAATCTATAGGGCCGTTTTGGAATACAATTTTGGACAAAAAGAAAAACGGCAAAGTTCGCAATAGAACCTTACCGTTTTGGGGAATGCTGCACAGCAGCACCGTATTATTTCTTTTGGTTTATTATTTCATAACTGCGTTCAGCAATGTCTGATAGTCACTCACCACATCGTACACCACGTTTTCATCGTTCAGTGCCTTGAAATGTGCACGGGCACAATCAATTTTCGCCTGTTCTACCGGGGTGATGTGATTGAGCTTCATGGAATCCAGTGTGCCTTTGGTTTCAGCAACAAAGTAGATGTGCTTGACTGTGCCCTCATAGAACGCAATCGCCCAGTCGGGATTGTATTTTCTAACAGGTGTGGAAATATAGAACCCATCCGGCAACTTTACATAGACTGCCACATCACGGTTCGTATCAAGGAACGGCTGGAACAGAGCAAACAGGAGTGCAGGAACAAAAACAAGGCCCAGGCGCCCCACAAGGGCAAACCTGAGCTGGAGTTGTAAGGAGGTGCGTATATGCCCCATTATGAATATGGCAAAGATTATCCCTTTGCCGCCTTCATCACCAATCTGGGCAAGTACAACGAGGGCTCCCTGGTGGGCGAATGGGTGAAGTTCCCCACCACGGCGGAGGAGATGCAGAAGTTGTTTGAGCGGATCGGGATCGGCTCCAAGGATGACTTCGGGCAGCCCTACGAGGAGTGGTTCATCACCGACTATGACTGTTATGTGGACGACCTCTATGACAAACTGGGCGAGTACGAGAACCTGGACTGCTACGATGTGTACCCCGACATCCGCGACCATGACGACCTGGGGCGGTATTACATTGAGGAGCTGGACGCCATTCAGGTGCCGGAACACCTGAAAAACTACATCGACTACGAGGCCTACGGGCGGGACATTGCCCTGGAGGAAGGCGGCCAGTTCACCGACCTGGGGTATGTGCGGGATACCGGGTACATATCAATACACAACCACTCTGAAATTATTTTTAATATTGCATTTTCCGATATTCTGTCGGTAAAACCTGCGTCACATCCTTGAATGCCTTAGAGAACTTCCCTTGGGTCTCATACCCTACCTGAGCGGCCATATCGGCAATGGTGGCATCGGTCTCCCGAAGTAGCTTCATGGCTTGGTGTACCCGGATACTCCTTCATATAGGTGGCAATGGGCAAACCGTAAACTGCTTTGAACACTTCTTTCAGCGTAGAAGTATTGATGAGATACGCTTTTTTGTACTCTAGCCTGGCAGGCTGCACAAGTCATGCCTGTGACATTGTACTTTTCCTGCATTTTTTGAAACCTCCTTTGCCGGAAAATAGGACACCCATACGGGGTGTCGGTCTTTCTGGTTTCCAGTATAGTCCGGCAAAAGAGGCTTGTATCGTCCATTCAGAAATCCTTTTTGCCCAAATGGAAGAGTTTTTCCGTGTAACGATCCAAAATTTCCTGCAAGGTGATGCTACGCATAGACTCCTCTGCTCTGGCCTGTATCAAGTCGTAACAGTCCCGCAGAACCAGTTGAATATTTACTCCTACACCACAGGCGGGGTTGGTATGGGTATCCTGGTGAAGCAGTGGCTTGTCACCCTCTACTGCCCGATAAGCATCCAGCAGTGTAATCTGGCAAGGCTCTTTGGCAAGAGCAGGGCGCGGGTGTCCCTTCACGCTGGTGAGCAGCCCGCCTTTCCGCAAGGCAGACATGAGCTGGCGCACATAGGCCGGGTTAGTTTGGACACTCTCCGCCAATTTATCGCTGGTTAGTTCACAGTCTGGATGCAAGGCGATGAAAGCCAAAATATGAACGGCGTCACTGAGTTTAGTAGTGTATTTCATTCTATGATCCCCATTTCCCTTTGATGTTAGTTTTATTATAACAGCATATTGACACTGACGCAAGCTTGTGCTAAGATAAATTGAAGTAAAAATAAAAATAACACCAACTTGAAAGGAATGGAGACAATGAACTTCTATGATGATCTGGTCATGCAGACCCAGATGAATTATTCCAGGCACTATCCTATCTATGCTTCCGGCGGTACGCCTTATCAGCTGACTGACAAAAAGCCGCTGCCGTATAGCGAACAGATCCATCGTTTGGTACAGGAGGTAAAGGAAGCTGACTGTGTGGTAGTGGGCGGGGCCTCCGGCCTGTCCGCTGCCGGTGGCGGAGATTTTTACTACGAGGACAACGACTCCTACCGCAAATACTTCCGCCCTTTTGCCGAGAAGTACCACTTCAAAGGTGCTTTTGCAGGGATGATGCACCCCTGGAAGACAAGGGAAGACTATTGGGGGTATCTCGCCACCTTCCTTCACACCACCCAGACCGCACCGGTGCGTCATCCCTATCTGGATTTAGACGCTTTGCTGAAGGGCAAGGACTTCTTCATCCTCACCACCAACCAGGATACCCAGTTCGTCAAACTTTACCCGGAGGAGAAGGTGGCAGAGATCCAGGGGGATCATCGCTTCTTCCAGTGTGCCGCCTGTTGTACCGATGACACTTGGGATGCGGTAAAGCCGGTGGCTGATATGGTAGCCGCTATGGGGGATGACACGAAGATTCCTACGAATCTCATTCCCCGGTGCCCCCACTGCGGCGGTGAGGCATTCCCCTGGGTGCGAGGATATGGGAATTTCCTGCAAGGAAAGAAATATGAAGAACAGTACGAAAAAATTTCTCGCTACATACTGGAACACAAAGACAGCAAAATTCTGTTCCTGGAGCTGGGCGTTGGTCGAATGACTCCCATGTTTATCCAAGAACCTTTCTGGAGCATGACCCTCAGCTTTCCCCATGCTCGGTATATTGCTGTCAACAACAAGTATGACTTCCTGCCCAAGCAGTTGGAGGACAATGGCATGACCATTGTGGCCGACATTGCTCAAGTGCTACGAGATGCACGGGACACCATGGGCAGTGGAGATAACAATCAATGAGGGTTGGAAACAATTCTTGTTGTTGGAACTTGGCGTGGGTGAGATGACACCCAGTATCATCAAACTGCCCTTCTGGGAACTTACTGTCAAAAACGAAAACGTCTTTTATGCATGTCTTAATCGAGAGGCAGCTCATAGGCCAGAGCATCTGCGGGGACGCAGCCTGTATCTGCAAGGAGATTTGGCGGAAACTCTAGCTGCCCTCCGGCAGATGCGATCCATTGCAGCAACCATAAAATAGAAAGGAGCGAACGAATATGATTGATTGGAACCCTATTGCGGAAAAATTCAGAGAAGCGGACGCTATCCTGATCGGGGCCAGTAACGGCCTGTCCATCACCGAAGGATTGCATTTGTTCGCAGATAATGCAGCCTTTGATGACTTGTTTGGAGATTTCAAACAAAAATACGGTTTACATTGTATTTTGCAGGGCATGATGGCCGGATGGCCCAGCGAGGAGGAAAAATGGATCTTCTGGGCCCGGCTCATCCATCATTACTGCGGGCAGTACCAGCCTACGCCGGTGATGAACGATTTGAAGGCCATTGTGGGAGAGAAAGATTACTTTGTCGTCACATCAAACGGAGAAGGTCACTTTGAACTGTGTGGCTTCGATCCGACGAAAATCTATGAGGTCGAGGGCAACTGGTTTACGATGCAATGTGCCCGTCCCTGCCACGACACGCGCTATCCCAGTTTGAAACTGGCGGAAAAATTGGCGGTGGCTGAGCAAGACGGCCGCATCCCCACAGAGTTGGTGCCGCGTTGTCCCAAGTGCGGAGGTCCCATGGACATCCACATGGGCGCGGGTCAGAGAATGATTCCGGATACCGCTGCTCAGGCACGGTTCCAAAACTTTCTGAAAACCTACCACGGAAAGAAACTGGTGGTTCTGGAGCTGGGCATTGGCTGGCGCAATCAGCTGATCAAGGCTCCATTGATGAGGCTGGTGGCAAACGAACCCAATGCCACCTATGTGACCATCAATCTGGGTGAGGTCTACATTGCGGACAATATTAAAGAAAAGTCCTTCGGTCTGGACGGTCGCTTGGACGAATTGCTCCCTGCTCTGCGGAAAGCGTGCGGTATATGACGATTCCAAAAGCTATTCAAGGTGACTATCATTACTGGCACAATTTTCTGGATATCCTGCACATCTGTCAGGTGGACAAGTTCCTGGGCGATGAGGACAAGAAGGGCCTGTATGCTTGGAACGGCTTCGGGAAAGTTGCACCTGCGGCAGAAGGCTAAATCTTAAAACGGTAAGGAGGCATCAGCGGTGGCTGTTTGTATTAAAGACTGTATTCAGAACATGAATCTGGTGATTGGCTGTACGATTGGTTGCAGCTACTGCTACGCCAGAAATAATGTCCGCCGGTTTCACATGATCGACGACTTTGAAAAGCCAGAGTTTTTTCCCAATAAGCTGCGGCTGATGGAGAAAAAGCGCCCACAGAATTTTCTGCTCACCGGCATGAGCGATTTTTCCCACTGGAGGACAGAGTGGCGGGAACAGATATTTGACAAGATGACTGAGAATCCGCAGCACCAATATCTGTTTTTGACCAAGCGACCGGAGGATATTGTGTTTTCCACTACCCTGGAGAATGCTTGGTTTGGTGTATCTGTTACCTCCAGCAAAGAGAAAAACCGTATCCGGACTTTGCGGGAGCATATCCATGGCGGACACTATCATGTGACCTTTGAACCTATGTTTGATGAGGTTGGCATGGTAGACCTTACCGGAATTGAGTGGATCGTCATTGGGACTGAGACCGGACATAGGAAGGGCAAAGCCGTATCGAAACCGGAATGGGTGTGGAACCTGACACATCAGGCCCATGCGCTTGGCATCCCTGTTATTTATGAAAGAAGATCTGCTACCTATCATGGGAGAGGCACAGATGGTACAAGAATTTCCCCCGGCTTTTTACCGGGTATTGGAGGAACAAAAGACATGGCGGAAGTAAAAGAGAGCGGCATTCTGATTCAGGATGCAGAAACCAAAAATATTATGACAAAATCCACCCTGCCGGTGGGAGGCTATTCCGTCAATCCTTATGTAGGCTGTACCCATGGCTGCAAATACTGCTACGCCTCGTTTATGAAGCGATTTACCGGGCACACCGAACCGTGGGGTACATTCCTGGATGTGAAACATTGGCCAGCAATCAAAAATCCGCAAAAGTACAAAGGGCAGTGCGTAGTTATCGGTTCAGTGACCGATGGATATCTGCCCCAGGAGGCTCAGTTTCAGAACACCCGAAAGCTTCTTGAACAGCTCCGGGGCAGTGAGGCAGAAATTCTCATCTGTACCAAGTCGGATTTGGTAATCCGTGACATCGACCTTCTGAAAAAATTGGGAAAGGTCACGGTCGCTTGGTCGATCAATACATTGGACGAAGGCTTTAAAAATGATATGGACGATGCCGTCAGCATCAAGCGACGGCTGGAGGCCATGAAGCAAATCTATGATGCGGGCATTCGCACCGTTTGCTTTATTGCCCCTGTCTTTCCGGGTATCACGGATTTTGAGGCTATCTTCCATCAGGTTAGAAATCAATGCGACCTGATATGGTTAGAAAATCTAAACCTGCGAGGCGGATTCAAAAAAGACATCATGGACTATATTTGTAAAAAATATCCTGACTTGGTTCCGCTGTACGACGCTATCTACAATAAGGGAGACAGAAGCTACTTCCGTGGTTTGGAGGATCAAGCGGAACGGCTGGCACAAGAAAACAGCTGTCCCTTCGTGGACAACGAGCTGCCCTACGGCCGGGCAGAGCCTGGGCACCCGGTCATTGTGAATTACTTTTACCATGAGGAAGTTCGTGGCTCGGAAAACACCGGGCGACGCAACCCAAAAAAATAATTTGTGAAATAAAAAGGTTCTGACATGGAGCTGTGCTTCAATGTTAGAACCTTTTTTAGCACTGTTTACCCATTCAGAGGTTTTCTTATAAGGAAAGTACAGCCCACTCGTCTACGCCTTTATGGAGAGTGGGCTGTGTGTTATCTATTCAGTATGTATGAATTTTTTCTCTTCATCGGAGGTTTGTACTCCACTCCAGTCGATTGTAATACGTTCTTGAGATGCATCGCTTAAACAGTTTTGCTTAACAAGCGTTACTCAAGTTCTTCTAGATATTTTGATTATTCATATTATCATAGCTATACAGCGGATGATTATCAAAATCTTATCAGCGGTGATAAATTCTATTAGGAGAGGAAGCAACACATCACTGGGGCTATCTTGCCGTCGCAGCATCGTTCTTGGACAGCAGATACACACAATATTGGTTCATGCTGATGCCCTCCCGCTTGGCGTGTTCGGTCAGGGACTTGTGCAGGCTTTTGGGAATTCTCAGCTTGAACTGGCCGGAATAGCTTTCCAGATCGTCTGGCTCCCGGATGGGGATACCATCCTCTAGGGCAGCCTCCAGCCAGGCCCGTTTGGCATCCTGGGCGTTGGCTACTGCGGATTCCACTGTTTCCCCACAGGTGATACACCCAGGCAGGTCCGGGTAGGACACCACAAAGCCGCCCTCGTCATGATCTTCTACAATCTCCATGCGGTAAGGCAGGGTAAGATATTCATTCAGTGTTTTCATTGACACCCTCACTTTCCACAACTTGTTTGACCATTTCTACATAAGCCTTTTGGATTTGTTCGTACTTTGGCATGGTAATCGGCTGACATCTAGGCTTTCAAAACGTATAATGCCTGCTGCCGCCTCTGGGAGCGTTCATTACATACCCAAAGGACTCCAAAACTTTTCGCAACTCCTCAAACCGGAGGCCTTTACTCAGGGAACAGATTCTTTCCAGTAGCTTATCCCATTTTGACATTGCAATCCCTCCTGTCCCCTATATTATATGTGGTGTCAAGTGCTTTTTAGAAAAAGCAATTCATATCATTCAATTTTTTTGAAATAAGCTTTGTATTTTCATATCAGTGTGTTATCATGTTCGCCAACCGGAAAGAAGGTTGATCCCTTGCATTAGGTTTCCCGGGAGGCTGGAACGGCATCCACACCTTCCCGGTGCGCATACCATCCCAGCCTCCCGGGAAATCGGTAGCCGAGGGGCGGTTAAGCCGCCCCCTGTAATAGATTTCTACCAGAGCTGTAATCAATTTTGCGTGTATCTGTGCCGTAATTAATTTTGCGCATAACTCTTGACACTACCGCAATTTACAATCTAGTTTTGCATATTTCTCATCATAATCCGAGCAGAAAAACACTTGATAATACCCCAAAGGCACTTTCTGATTCTGTGTCAAAAGGCTTCCGGCTACCATGCAGATCAAGGATACAATCCAAGCGGGAATAAAGGCGTTTACGCCACCCATGGCAACGCCCCACCAGGCTTTGGTGTAAGGGATAATACTGGACAGAAAATAACAGACAATATACGTTCCATAACCACCAATCGTGGAGAGGATCATACCGGTTTTTGTGGCCTTTTTCCAATAAAATCCTAAGAGGATTGGCCAATACCAGCCGCCGCCAATGCTGCCGAGAGCAAAGTTAATCATGTACTGTGTAATGTCTGTAGGCTTCAGAGCAACCAGCACACCAATCACACCGACGCCAATAATGACGCCATAATTGATTCTGCTCTGCGTTTTTTCAGGAACTTCCTTCATGAGGCAGTCGACGATGAAATCCTTTGCCAGAATAGCACCGGCAGAGATGCATATACCGGCAATGGAGGATTGAACAGCAGCGAACACACCAGAGAAGATAATGCCGCCCACCCAGGAAGGAAGCAGATTAGTGGCCACAAACATAGAGGTGTAGTCAGCAACAGCAATATTCGGATTGATTGCACGGACCAGTGGACCAATCATGCACATCAGGCCGTTGACAATAAAGAAAGTTAATGTGGCGATCAAAATCCCCAGCTTCAGCTTTTTGTGGTCGTTATATGTCATGGAAACAGACAAGGAATGAGGCATGACACCAACACCAACGCCGAAAAAGAGGGACAGGCCCAGGATATTCCAAAAGGAACCGGAGGACTGCGCTTGGAGAATTGTTGGGAAGGTAACGGCAAGGCTCTGCATAGCCTGGGTGACGCCTCCATACATTTGGGTGTTTTTAAATATCAAAACGCCAATGATAGAAAACGTGGCCGCTAGCATAACTACACCCTGAATAACTGCTACCTTTGCCAGAGATTTTACACCGCCTGAAACCGTGTAAACAACAGAGATAATAATCACCAGGAACAAACCGAGATAGTAGCTGTTGCTGCCAGTGACGGCCGCAAAGATTTTGGCACCGGCGGAAATTTGACCGCATCCAAAAAACACCAGGCCCAACGCGCCCGTGACTGCCAGCGCGCCCACAACACCCTTGGACTGAAAACGGAGGCGCAGCAGCTGCAAATAGGAAACTGCGCCGGTCCGTTCACGCAGAATAGCAATTTTCCGTCCAACAGCACCAAGACAGTAGGCGGAGGTCAGAAATCCGCTGTAATAAATCAGAGGGGAAGCAAATCCGACCGCGTAGCTGAGGCCGGGAGCCGCAACCATGGAACCGCCGGACATTGCGTTTGTCGCGGCAATCATGGCGATGGAAAATGCACCGATGTTGCCGCCTCCTGTAAGGAAGGACGCGAGGTTGTCGGAGCCACCCTTCCGGGCCTGTGCTTTTACATAGAATCCGAATCCGACGATGATAATTGAATACACCGAAAAGATTAGCAGCATGGTGACCGAAGTGGAGCGGGCAATGGTAAAGCCGCCAAGATCCTGTGCCATTATTTCTCCCCCTTTCTATTAGCTCTTGCTGTCAGCGGAAATTCGTCCCATTTACAGATATGAACGATGCCAATGATGGTCATGATGGTGTAGATAATTGTCGCACCGGAAAACCAGAGAGGAAACCCCAAAAAGTATGTCATCTGTGTGGGATCGCCCGTCCCGAAATAAAACATCCAGCAGGTGCCAATTATAGATGCGACAATGCCAAGAATGTGCAGAAACAAAGCGCTCTTTTTGCTTGCTTCAAAGCGCGGATCATAATCAGTGATGGCCGCAGTGTCATAATCACAGCGGTCCAAATCGTGATTGCTATTCACGTTCAATACGCTCCTCTCTAAAATTGTCTATGTGGAATCAGAATTTGCCCGTTTTCGCGTAACGATTCAACTCTTCGGCGTTTCTGCCGCTGATGCCGAGTACTTCGGCAGTTCTGCCGTTTTTGAACCAATCTGTGTCATGGGCGACACCGACCAGAGTGATCACAGCATCCATGATGGGCGTTTCAATGCCCAGCTGATCCGCGATAGAGGCCCAGCAGACCAGAGCGATTGGGATATCTTCCGTCAGATAGCGGTAGTTGATATCATTGGGGCCGGCAATCGAGGTGAGGTTGTGGCAACCGTGGCCCATAGCATACAGTGGCACCCAGGAATCGACCTTATCGACGCCAGCAAAATCCTCCAGAGCATGGATATCATAGCCGAGCGCCTTACCAATTTTTAGCCGCTCCTTGTTAAGGAGAACGTCAATTTTCAGACCGGAGGGTTGGAATCCGTGCTCGTACAAAAAGAAGTTGACATCTGGCTTTTCGATGTTGCTGAGGTTGACAAGGCAAGGGCCAGGGTGTACAGTAGGATTAATCAAGCTTAGACCGCACTCAAGAACATCGCTGTAGAGACCGGGGAAATCATAGACATCCTTGCGAATCTGATCGTAGTATTTCTCTGCGGCGGCGGCGGGGAAAAACGCGATAGGTGCTAGATGACGCTCAAACATACGAACCTTGCCTGGTTCTACCCGTCTGGTGCTGAAAGGCGGGATCGTAGATTCCACAAAGATGGGGCAAGTAGGGTCATCGCCCCATACGTTCTTGTAAATCAGAGAGGCCATACAGCCGTTGAAGGTAATCACGATCTGCTCAGCTGTGGTATGCCCCTTCAGGATTTTGGCAAATTCCTCATGACGATTGCCAGGGACACAGACGATGATATAGTCTGCACCCTTTACAGCCTCGTCAATGTTGGAAGTCACCACATCGATCTTTTCTTTTGCGTTAAATTCGCCGACGCATTCGATCTCATGAGAAATCGCGATGGTCTGGAATCTGGAGAACAGATAGTCAGGCGCAAACAGCCGGACTTCCTGACCCTTGGCTTTCATATCGACAGCAATTGTCTGGGCTACATTTCCAGTTCCTAATACAGCAATGGTTTTCATGGTGTACCCTCCTGTTGAATCCCGTAGTTACGGGTGTTCATTATAACGAATTTGCGTCCGCTATAGCGTATATACATAATGCATCATTTCAGCCGCTCTGTCAATAACGCAATTTTACAAATTTTTCTTCAGGAATTTAGTGGTATTGCCACCTTGACATATCCTTAGATACGCTGTTAAAATAAAAAAATGTGCTTATCCGAAATGGATGGACTATATTATATCTGTCTGCAGCGGCATAACAGGAGGCGGAATTCATGGGCGAGCAATTGAAAATCGGCGAAAATTTGAAAAACATCCGGAAGAGCATGGGGCTCAGCCTTGATGCGGTTTCCTCCATGACTGGTGTTAGCAAAACCATGCTGAGCCAGATCGAACGATCTGAGTCTGTTCCGACACTGGCTACGGTTTCGAAAATCGCAAACGGATTAAAAATACGATTCGACAATCTTCTGACGAGTCCTCAATCTCTGTATTGCGATATCAAGTATATTGAGAACATCTCTCCGGTTGTTGACAACGACGGAAAAATCTTGTTTTACTGTATTTTTCCATTTACACCTACAACAGGCTTTGAAATTTTCTATTGTGTTCTCAAGCCTGGATGCAATCATGTGTCGCAGACTCACAAGAACGGGCGGACAGAGTACGTGATGGTCGCTGATGGGGAAGTCGAGGTCGCTGTTGGTGACAATATTTACCAGCTAAAAAGAGGGGCTTCCATTGCGTTTGACGCAAGTGCGGAGCATAAATATATCAACAACGGCATAGAAGATGCAAATATGTATTTTGTACTTAGCTACAAATGATTTAGGAATCCTCTGAATATATCGCCCCATATTCTGCTTAATGGGAAAATTTCACAAATTTTATTTTGTCGTTCTCCTCAAATTCTGTGTGTTCTTCTTCGCCAGCTCGCTGGCAGCTTGCCGTCTCTTTTCACTGTAAGGTGCCGTCAAGCGGATACCAAAACGGCCTTTTCTGTCCGCGAACTGCTTCATCTTCCCCACAATCTCATAGTCGTTGGCGTAACTGTAGGCATCCGTACTGACCTCCCGAATCTTCTGTAAGGTATCAATGATAATCAGGCGGGTATCGGGATGCTCCCGGATAAATTTTTCCAACTGTTCGTCCAGTCCCGCCCCCAGGTGCTTAGCACAGATCGCAAAGCGGAGTTTATCCGTTCCCTCCACACCAAACATTCAGGACATTCGTTCCTGCAACCGCTGGTAATCATCTTCCAGAGCCAGATACAAAACCGTTCCCTGGTGGACTTCATATTTCCAAAGCTTTTGTCCCGTACTGACATGGTAGGCCAGCTGCGCCATGAAGAAGGATTTGCCAACCTTTGGCGCACCGGCGAACAGATATGTCCCCGCATAGAGCAGGCCGTCAATAACCGCCTGCTTGCCCTCATAAACTGTCTCATACAGCTCATTCATAGAAACCGTATGCAGATAGGCCGGGTCCTGCATTCGCTGCATCTGGAGGAAAAATTTTTCTTGAGAAATGTCCTCCAGGTCATTGATTTCCGGTGTTTCACCTGCTATAATCTGAGTAGTTTGTGATTGGATTGACTGCCCTGCATCTGCGCCAACAGATGTGCCAAGGGCGGTCTTTTCTTTTTCGTCAATCATCCGCATTGTCCCCCTTTATTCCGTTCATGGTAGCAGCAATGAGGCCAATGGTACGAAGCAGTTCTTCAGCAACACAATCTCCTGCTGCAATTCGTTCCAGTTCCATAAGAATTGCTGCCATTTGGTTTTTGAGCGCCTTGTAAACCCTGGGATTTGGCTGTACCACGACCTCGCGCCCCATACACTTGCGATAGCAATATTCCTGTTTGGGAAGTCCCGACAAAGCAACCGCTCTGTTCAGTTCCTCGTTTTCTTCCGGCGATACCCGGAATCCCACAGTGATACTGCGGAATCGGTTGTGCTTGTCTACATTCTTTGCTGACATCAATATCACGCTCCTTTGTTAATATCGTCCAGTTTGCTTGCCATCTCTTTTTGCTTGGAGGGAAATAGATGGGCATACCGATAAGTGATTTCAATACTTTCATGCCCTACCCGATCAGCAATAGCCACAGCAGAAAACCCCATGTCGATTAACAGGCTGATATGGCTGTGTCTCAAATCATGGATTCTAATCCGCTTAACACCTGCTGTCTTGGCACCTCTGTCCATTTCGTGGTGGAGATAGCTCTTGGTCACGGTAAAAATACGGTCCTTCTTTTTTAGGCCATACTGCATTTTGAAGAATTCCTGCATTTGTGTGCATAGAAACTCTGGCATCTGAATTGTACGGTTACTTTTCTTGGTTTTCGGTGAAGTTATGATGTCTTCGCCCTTGAAGCGCTGATACGTTTTGCTGATTTTTACCGTACCATGTTCAAAATCAAAATCAGCCGGTGTCAGCGCCAGCAACTCACCTTCCCGGATACCTGTCCAGTAAAGCATTTGAAATGCGTAGTAAGAAACAGGCTTGTCCATCATTACCTCTGAAAATTTCTGGTACTCCTCCTTCGTCCAGAACAACATCTCCCTACGTTCCTCATTTCCCATATTTCCGGCTTTGGCTGCCGGATTGGAATGCAGATCATAATACCGAACTGCATGGTTGAAAATAGCAGAGAGCTGATTGTGCAGCGATTTGAGGTAGGTCTGCGAATAGGGCTTGCGCTTTTCATCCCGGTAAGCAAGCAACTCATTCTGCCAGGCAATTACATCCTTGGTAGTAATTTCGTTGATCTTGCGCTTTCCGAAATAAGGAAGTATTTTGGTCCTGATGATATGCTCCTTGGTCTGCCAGGTACTTTCTTTCAACCTTGCCCTGAGGTCTGTGGTGTAAATCTCCACAAATGCCTCAAATGTCATGTCCAGGTCCCCGGCACTTTGCTGCTGGAACTTCTGCTCCCATTCCAATGCTTCCCGGCGGGTACTAAACCCTCGTTTACACTTTTGCTTTCGTTCTCCTGTCCAGTCCGTGTACTGCGTAACCACATACCACGAATTGTTTTCTTTGTTCTTATAGGCTGGCATTCAATTCTTTCCTTTCTGCTCCATAGAGCCTTTCGTTGAAATACTGGCGGTTGACTCGCCCTGCGATGGTAATAAACCCTTTTGCTTTCAGTTCTTCGTTCAGCTGGCGAATGATCTTATAGGCATAAGGCTTCGACACATCTAGTTCCTTTGCGACTTCCTCTACTCGTATGAATTTGTTTTCCATGGCGCTCACCTCCTTTCAGTGTATAGTTGTCTTCTTTCGTGTCGGAATACTTGCTGGCCGCCATCCGATTTGCCCGGGCGGACAGCATTAAACATATTTGCTTAATGCCGCTTCTGTATTATACTAAGCAAATACAGTTATGTCAAGAGGCTTGAGGGAAAATATTAAGCAAAATTATTTAATATATCTTGACATGGCCTAAACATATATGCTATGCTAGCGAAGCAAACCTACATAGGAGTGATTGACTATGGCAATCGGTGAAAGAATTCGTTTTATGCGCAATCTTAGGGGCATGACCCAGCGTTGGCTCGGGCAGGCTGTGGGATTTCCTGCAAAGACCGCAGATATTCGTATGGCTCAATATGAGTCTGGCACCAGAACTCCCAAAGAGGATCTGGTGAACGCACTCGCAAATGTTTTGGAAGTTTCCCCGCTGGCGTTGAAAATTCCTGACATAGACAGTGATCTCGGTTTTATCCACACGCTTTTCGCCATCGAGGATATTCATGGAGCAAGAGCGGAAAGACAGGGAGACGAGGTTCACATCATTTTCGATGGCTGCAAGCGGAATATGGATGCGTCTGTTTACGAAATGCTGTCTGCCTGGGCTGAACAGTCTGAAAAGTTCAGAAACGGTGAGATCAGCAAAGAGCAGTACGACCATTGGCGTTACACGTTCCCCGCAGAGGACACCACACAAATCTGGGGAAAAGTACCCTCGCAGGAATTTAGCGATGCATTCGTGAAGTCGCTGAAAAAGTATATTAACGATTAAAATTGGACGAAAAAAGCCCGTACTGACCATCCGATCAGTACGGGCTTAAATGCTAATATGAATCCTTGTGAGGCGTGGGAAATTATCCCTTACCCACAAACCACTTGCAATGCAGAATAATCGCACCTCAGTGGAATCTTATCAAAACCTTATCAGAGGTGGTTTAAGGCATTCAAAAAACTGTTGGTATGTCTACACTTTTTCGGTTTTGGCCTATCATTCCCACTCAATAATGTGTTCCTTCTTTACCAATGACTATAGGGTACTTTTGAGAATAATGATTTCCCAAAATATCTCCATAAGTCAAATTTAAAACATACTTACCAAAGAGCGTCTCTTCAGAATCGTTAGAGAAAATTGCACAATAGGCAACTTGTCCAACTTTGAATGTATAGAGATTAACACCTCGATGTTTTGTGTTTTCTTGGTAAAATCCGATAAACATATTGGTGGCTGTTCCACTTCCAACATTTTCAATCTTTAGTGGAAGATAAATATAATGGCCACTATCTAAAACATACTTGTGATCTCCCGTATCTCTTAGATACAGCCCATAGGTTTCTACAATCTTTTTTTGCTCATCAGATAGTTCTCGTTTGAATAAAATCTGTTGATTTTCAATGACAACATGGACTTTGTCAAGGATATACTCTTCATATGAAGACTGATTATCAGCATTAGAAGCGGCAATGTCCGGGTTGTTGCTAAACAGTTGGACTTTACAAGCTGTACGATAACCCGTTAAGGCAATATATGGTTTAACTCTATTTATTTCATCTTCATGGTAGCTTCTTTGCGCAGCACCTATTGAAACATATACGCCAACAATGGTCGCAACTGCAGCGACCAGTACACCGTAATAGGATAGAGCATCTCCGATTTCCCAGCTAACCTTGAAGATAGGGAACACTGGTGGGCGATAAAAAATCTGATTAATACCTAATGGACCGACAATTGCGAAGAAGAGAAACACGATAATAAAATTAAATGCCTGCTGATGATCCTGAAAAAACTTTTTGAATTGTCGAAATTTTCGTTTTAAAGAAATAAGAAATCCCAATGTACTCAACTCCTTTTTATGGTTTAAGCTACATAAAGTTCATTTTAATAATATCGTAACCGACATGTAAAATCAACCTGTCATATGATGCCGCATTGGAATTTATGCGAGCATTACATTGACATAGTCTGCAAGAAAGCATATAATATAATTGAAATTATCATAATTCAAATTATATTAAGCGAGAGGTGCACGGTATGGACTTCATTGGCAGAACATCCGAACTGGCAACGCTGAATGCGGAGCTAGAGCACGGCAGCGGCTTTGTGGTGATTTACGGCAGGCGGCGTGTTGGAAAAACGACGCTGATCAAAGAGTTTATCAAGGATAAACGTGCGTTTTACTTTCTGGCAACCACAGAAAGTGAAGCCCAGAGCATGAAGCGGTTTGCCGGAGTGCTTTCCCGTACCACAAAGAACCCCATGCTCAGTAAGGTCACATTCACCGACTGGCTGGATTTATTTCAGGTGGTAGCAGACGACCACCCGGATGAAAAAAAGGTGCTTGTCATTGACGAATTTCCGTATCTGGTCAAAACGAACCCGGATTTCCCGTCCATCTTGCAAAACGCATGGGATGAAGTGCTGAAAGACCATAACGTGATGCTGGTTCTCTGCGGTTCCCTCATCAGCATGATGAAAAAACACGCACTTGCCTACGACAGTCCGCTCTATGGCCGTAGAACGGCACAGATTCGGCTGATGCCGCTGCAATTTACGGATGTGTATGCGTCGCAGAACCTGTCGTTTGAGCAGGCTGTGGAGCAGTATGCCATCACGGGCGGCGTACCGAAATATCTGGAGTTTTTCCAGACGGACGAGCCGCTGGTGGAGCAGATTCGGCGTGTGGTACTGTCGAAAAATGGCTTTTTGTATGAAGAACCGGATTTCTTACTCAACGAGGAAGTGCAGACGCCCATCAACTATTTTTCTGTGCTAAAAGCGATTTCGGACGGCAACCACAAGCTGAGCAAGATCGGTATGACGATGGAGCAGGATACATCAGCTATTACGCCGTACCTGAAAATACTGATCGACCTTGGTTTTGTTATCAAGAACGTTCCCATCACCGAAAAGAATCCAGAGCGTTCTCGGAAGAGCCTGTACTATGTTTCGGACAACTTCATCCGCTTCTGGTTCCGCTATGTGTACCCGTTCAAGGGAGAGTTGGAACTGGACAACCAACAGATCGTGCTGGACGAGATGGGCAAAGACTTTAAGCAAAAATTTGTGGCTTTCGCTTATGAGAGCATCTGCCGGAACATCTTTGCGGAGCTGTGCCGAAAGGGGCAGATCGACTTTGCACCCTCACGCATTGGCTCTTACTGGCGCAACGACAACGAGGGAGACACAGAGATCGATGTTGCAGCGGTGGACAACCAGCACAAACGGCTGTTCCTCGGTGAGTGCAAGTACCATGCGAAACCTGTGGATGTGGCGGTCTACTCTGCTTTGCAGGAAAAGGGGCAGTCCAAAGAACTTACAGCGGCGTTTAAGGGCTACGAAATTGTGTACGGGCTGTTCTCCAAGAGCGGCTTTACAGATCGACTGGTGGAGATGGCTGCAGAGAATCCGAACTTGATTTTGATTCAGGAAGACACTGTTTATGAGAACAATATAATTTGAATTATCATAATTAAGATTATATTGTTTGGATATGTCCTGCGTACTATGTTTAGCGAGCAAACATATCCCGTGGAGTGCGGAAACTCGCTATATTTTTGTAAAAAGTATCGACATTGACGAAGAAAGTATCGCTTTCGATATATTGCGTTCCCCAAAAGTATCGACTTTCGATTGAGCGTATGCGCGAAATTGTCATACACTCAATATCGTGTGCAAATATTTTTTCTTTTGCAATGCCACACTAACGGTATATAATACTTTTAGAGGATGGCGGCATTGACCAGCTATCGGTGGCGATGAAGCAACGGACTGGTTCGGCATCAGTCTGTTATGGAGCCAAACCGTGGGTTAAGCGATAACCACAAGCCGAATAGATTCACCCGAATCGAACCAAAACGCAAAATGCCCACTCACCGTGGAGATTCAGCTCCATCGGTGGGCGGGTGTTTTTTGCCATTCGGCAGTAAACTGAATAGCAAATAACATAAAAGGGACACCTACAACACCGTGGTGCTGTCCGATGTCCCTTGCGACTGATTTTATCGTTGTCCGCCAACCTCAGGCCCCTACGTCCTGCATCGCTTTCGGGTTTTATCGCTGCCCGCCAGCCTCAAGCCCTTACGTCTTGCATCAGATCGGATTTTAGGTGTCAGCCACACCAGCGGAGTGACGTCCGCTTTCCATTTAAGATTATATTCAATTAACACCTCAATAGCAATGCCCCATACAAAAGTTTAGCGAGGTGAGTATATCCTATGAGGTACGGAAAGTGTGGAAAGCAATGCGGAAAGTGCGGAAACTTGCCATATAAAAAAGCAGAAACTTCTTTCCCTAAATGGCAACCTCTATGCTAAAAGTGTCAACTTCATCTCAAAAAATGGCAACCTCCATGCTAAAATTGGCAAGTGACATATACAAAATGCCATTATACAGAACTGCCCACTCCCCTGAGAACTCCTCAGACGAGTGGGCATTCTTCTTTCCGTGTATCAAATTTACCTCTGTGGTCACTCAAATCGCCACCAAGTCATGGATCAAAAATCATCATTTTTCATTTGTCCCAGAGTAAGTGCACGGTTTCTGCACTGTTTTTGCACGGTTTCAAGGGATGCAATGGGTACTCTGACTTGCAAAATACGACAAAGGGTGCAGAAATTACACAGTGAAAAATCACGATGCTTTGCGCAAAAACGACGTAAACTCGAAACTTCTAAAATCAGAGTGTTCTGCCCGGTGGGCTCTTTTAATCAGAGGGCCAGGGATTCGAGTTCCCTCGAGCGCACCAAAGAAAAGCCCACGATCGACCGTTGATAAAGCGGATTCGGTCGTGGGTTTCTTTTTGTTATATCGGCCCGGCAGAAAGCCAAAAGTGCGACAGAAATGCGACAAATCTGAAAAATTTTAGGAAACAGGACCTCGCTTGCAGGAACAAGAACCCACCAACCATTTTTGATGTGAACTCACAAAAGACCGCTGGGCTATGTAGTGATGATGAAAATTTTGCAGGAGGGCATAAAAAGAGCGCTGCCACCCTGAAATACAAGATGGAGCGCTCTGAAATTTTGGCTGGCTGAGGAAAGCCAGAGATGAGAACATTTTGGCGGTGCAGAATCGGCACTCATAAATCGCTTGTGCACGCTGGATTTGCACAGTTGAAATCGCGCTACACCGACTCTGTGCGGCAAATTATGCATTGCGATTTTGCGATGGTACGTTAATTGGAAAATTGGACGCACCGTGCAGAAACTACACTTATATACAATATGTTGCCATCTATATCGGTTTGGTTAGGGAGTCTCTAACCAATGAAAAGAAAAGCGGTAGTCGTTTGGCGTTCGTGTATTTCGTCCAGACCGGACTATCTCAACGAAGCCAGCGTCTACAAGCTCTTTGATGTACTTGCGGGCGGTTCGCTCTTTGATGCCGAGGGCTTTCATCTTAAGCGCAGGAAACTGAAAATCGCGGCTTCCAGCTGCTTCATTGGCGGCTAAGATATACAAATATCTCGCTCCAACGCTTAAAGATGTGAATCTCTTATCGAACAGGAGCGTGTTGCCAATCTGGACAAAGCGCCTTTCCCTGCAATCAGAAGATGCCGTCAACCATCGCTTCAATGGTTTGGAACTCTGACTTTTGGCCATTTAGACTTCCTTTCCTGATGGGGTGACAGGTGGCTCCGTGGGTGGGACTTCACTTTTGGGAAGTGTCTTCGGAGGGAAATGGGCATTGAGAATTTGCACGTTGGCAGAAATTTCCTCTTTGAGGAGCTGTGCCTTTGCCAGAATCTCCTGTAGGTTCTTGACTTCCCGCGAAACAACGCAATCATGAATCACGTTGCGGACAGCAGCTTCCATGGCCTCGGTGAGCGAGCCATAGGTGACTCCGTTCATGAGCTTGCGCTGCCCACCCTTTTTGGTTTGAAGCGTTCCGAGGACGTAACCAGCTCTGCTGGGCTTTACAAAATAGTTCTCCACGATGTGAATATAGGTGTAAGCCATGATGGCACCTCCTTTAATAGTTGACGGCAGCCGGGCGGATGCCGTTGGTGGGTTTGGACGGTTCGGGCATGGACTCTCCCTGCTCAAAGAACTGGGCGAGGCTGTCCAGATTGACCATCCATTTTCTGGATGAGATGGCGGTGTAGCGGATGCGGCCCTCCCGGCAAAGCTTGCGGACAAAGGCGGCGGATACGCTGAACTGGTGGGCGGCTTCCTTTACGGTTGCCATAGTTGGGCACGAAATTGTTTTTGCCATGTTGTTAGTCCTCCCTAATCATCACTGTAATATTATGGTACGGTTCGCCAGACCCTTTGGACAACAGCCAGACGAGGTTGCCAAAGGGACCGGCGGTTCTGGCGTGACCACATTATAACACCATTTTGATGTTTAAGCAAGCTTAAAAATAAATTTCTTCAAACACAAAAAAGCTTTTACAAATCGCCAGAGTTGTGCTATACTAGATATACCATATCATTATAAGGAGGCGTAACTGATATGACGGTTGGTGAACTGATTCGAGCAGAGCGAAAGAAGAAAGGTTGGACCCAAAGTGAGCTGGCTGAAAGGCTTGGAATTTCCTATGTGGGCGTTGCACAATGGGAAAACGGCTCAAGAAATCCAAAAATCGAAACGCGGCAGCGAATTGCGGTAGCTATGGACATTGATTTGGTGCGCTTGATGAACTCAGAAGAACAAAAGGAACTCGAGGAGCGTTACGGACCGTGGCAGCAACGGGTCAAAGACGCGGCGACAGAAATTCAGAAGGCTGTTACCAAAAAGACGGAAGAGGCGGAAGCGTGCGGTGGAACGGTGACTAGCACACAGCGGCAGGAATGGTCTTTTGACATGGTAAGGCCTGTTGCCAATCGGCACTACGTCTACCGAGATGACCTGCTCGATTTTTTGGGACTGGGAACAGAAAACGGCAAACCGCAGATTTCAGAAGATGATTTTCGCTGTGAACTTATCTCCGAAGAAATCGACGCGGTTTTGAAGGCGATGAACGCAAAAGGGCATGCCTCTGTTTTACGAATCGCCAGAGAGCTCGCTCAAATCCCTGACTATAAAAAGGTGTGATTGTTATGGCGCAAGTTACCAAGAAAACCAAAAAGGACGGTACGACGTCTTACCTGATTCGAGCGTACAGCGGCAGGACACAGGCGGGGAAAGTCATCACGAAATGTAAGACAGTGACCCCTCCCGCCGGGCTGACAGCACGGAAAACGGAACGCTGGGTGCAGGAGCAGGCCGACCAGTTTGAGAGAGAGGTCCGCAACGGTCTGTTGCTGGACTGCGAAATGCTGCTGGATGACCTGATTGACCGCTGGTTTACAGAGTATGCCGAGAAGCAGCTGAAGGCTAAGACCCTGTACGACTACAAGAAAATGCGTCCCAGAATCACCGCAGGGTTAGGTCACTTGAAGGTTTGCGACATCAAACCTGCGCACCTGATGGCGTTCTACAACAACCTTGAAGAGCAGGGCGTGCGGCAGGACAGCACATTTACAGCGACTCCGGCGCTTCTCAAGCTGCTGCCTCGAGGGGAACGTGGAGCAATGGCGAAAAAGGCTCAGATTGGCCAAGACACGATGAGGCTGGTCTATCAGGGCAAGGGAGTCAGCAGGACGACAGCAGAAAAGGTGTCCGCGGCTGTTGGTCTGTCGTACTCCAAAGCCTTTACAGAGCACAGAAAAGAAAACGGTAAGCTGAGTGGGAACAGCGTGCTGCACTACCATGCGATGCTGTCCAGTGTGTTTAAAAAGGGCGTCCAATGGGGACTGATTGCAGAGAACCCGTGCACCCGCGCAGAGCACCCCAAGGCAGCGGAGATTGATGTACAGATGCTGAATGAGGATGACATTGCAAAACTGCTTGCGGCTCTGGCAGATGCCCCGGCACATTTTAGCGTAATCGTTCAGCTGGCATTGCTGACGGGTGCACGGAGAGGTGAAATCTGCGGTCTGCGGTGGTCTGACGTGGACTTGGAGCGTGGCACTATCTCTATCAACTGGACACTGCAATACATACCGGGTACTGGCACAGTCTTCAACGCACCAAAGACAAAGCGCTCAAAGCGAAGTCTCAAAATTGGAGCGGACTGTGTAGCCTTGCTGACAGAATATAGCTTGCATCAAAAGGCGGAACGTCTGAAAGTCGGCTCTGCATGGACGCGGCGCATTACAATAGAAGACGGGAAGACGGTGGAGAACGACCTGCTCTTCACCAAATGGAACAGTGAACCCATTGACCCCAAGACGGTAACATCGTGGTTTCCGGGCTTCTTAGCCGCTCATGATCTCCCGGCAGTGCATTTCCACAGTTTGCGTCACACTAATGCCAGCCTGCTGATTGCCGCCCATGCCCCTATTACGACGGTTTCTGGCCGCTTGGGCCATGCACAGACCTCCACAACGCTGAACATCTACGCCTCCGCCATCCAGAGCGCAGATGCAGCAGCAGCGGACGCGTTGGAGGGGATTATCCGTATCCGTGAACAGAAGCACGCATAAAGAAAGGCCCTGCTACTCACCATTGAGCGGCAGGGCTTTTGCAATATCAAGATGGCTGAAGTCAACGACGATGAATCACCAGATTTTTTCAACTTTATAATGATGCCGTTTTAAAATAGTTGAAACTTTGTCACCATTTTCAGATTTGCCTATAAAATATTTTTTACAGCGTGGACAATACCAGCCGTATTCAATGGAATCCTCAATATGAAAGGCATAGCATTGTAGGGCATACGTTGGATGATCAATGCAATACCGGGTGAGTTTTTTCTGTTTTTGAATCTTCAAGGGAAGTTGTACAGGGGAAAGCTCGTCTTTTATTGACGTTCGAGAATGACTAAATTGAAATTTTTGATCTGAGCCATCGAAATAATCGTCTTCACCATAGGCTACATTGGTAGCTCCAATTTGAAATTTAGTTCGATAGTGGAGCCCCACATAGTGTTGTTCGCGTCCCATTTGACCTCCGATATGATACACCGCCAAAACTTTGCCTCACGATTTTCTCACTTTTTCTTTTTGACAATGGGAATGCCATGCTTTTTTGCATTTTCGACAAAGGCATTGTGCCGATCGACTTCCTGTTTTAATTTGTCATGCTCGACTCTTGCTGCACGTGCTCGTGATTCTTCATATTCGTGATATCGCTGCGCAGACATCCAATTCGGGTAGACCAAAACATGCTTGCTAGCTGCGCGGCTTTCTGGTGGAGGATATTTTTTTGCCATGGTATAGACCCTTTATTATCCCAGTTTATTCATCCACTCACGAGAAATCTGATTTTGATGCTCGTAAAAGGTAACACCTGTCACATCGTTCACAACCACATCGTCATAAGGGATGTCCTTCTCTTTTAGATGGGCAACAAACCAGCGCTTGGTCAGATAGCACATAGGCGTCTTCCAAGGATTACCGTAATCTAATTTAGACTTATGACATGCAGGCTGTGGCCGATGGCGAAGCCCACCAGGATGGCCAGCACCACGGCCGTCATGCCGGATGCCTTGATGATGGAATTGACGCCGATGGCGATGGAACAGAACCCGAACAAGGTGGGCAGGTTATCTTTCAGCCCCTGCGGCAAAATTTTCCCCAGTGCTGTTCCCAGTAGGCCGCCAAGCAGCACGGCGGTACAGTTCGTCAAAACTCCAATCGGCATACTGTCAAATCGGAAAATTCCAAACGCAATTGAGTCTGCATTCATTTATCGACACAGAAGATGCCCACCAGCTTATGGCGAAAACCATAGGTCGGTGGGCATCGTGTTCTTTATAGGGGCTTAATCTTCCAGTCTGCCATAAAACCGGTGATTGATTTGTCATTGAGCTTTGTTTTGCCCGTCTGCACATTTTTGCACGGTCCACTTCAATAATATGCCCTGCATCCTCTCGATGCAGGGCCTCTCTTCATAAATCACTCTTTGCAAAGTTCTTCTGCCAAAACATTTCCACCAGCTTCGCCCCTATCCATCCGCAGCCGACGCCCACCAGTACACCGCCGATGATGTCCGTCGGGTAATGGACAAAGAGATACATCCGCGAGAAAGCGATCAGAACGCCAAGCGGCAATGCAGCCAACGCCCACTGTTTCTTCCCGGCCAGCCAGAGAGCCGTCACCGAGGCGAAGGACGCAGCCGTATGGCCCGAAGGAAAGGACAAATCGTCCGGGCGAGAGATGAGGAGCTGTACGTCCGCCAGAATATCACAGGGGCGGATGCGGGCCACCAGCGGCTTGAGAATGAGGTTGCAAAGAACAGCATCGACGAGGAGTGCCGCCGCCAGCACGCAGCCGACCCGCCGCGTCCTGCGGAAGACCAACAGCACCGCCGTCAGCGCGGCCCAGATGAAGCCGGCGTCTCCCAGATGGGTGAAAAAGAGCATCCCTGCATCCAAAATCTGGGTGCGCAGTCCCTGCAAAACCGTCAGAAGCATCAGTTCAACGTTCATAAAGCGCTCTCTTTCTCGTTTCGTTGTGTACAGGATACCAGAAGTTTATGAATAGGAAATCACAAAAAATTAAACAGTGGTTAAATCGGGCTCATCCGCCAGTAGTTTCCCGATCTTTTCCGTCAGCTTTCGGTAATCGAGCGGCTTCAGGAAAACCTCGTCGATCAATCCCTCCTGCTGCATCTGCACGGCATCCTGCTCCACAAAGCCGGTCATCAGAATGGCAGCGAGGTTTGGGTTCTCGCTGCGCATCCGCTGGATGAGGGCAGTACCCTTATACTTGGGCATGGTGCCGTCCACAAGGGCCAGCTGCCAGCGGGTGGGCGACGCCAAAAAGGCGTCGAGGGCCTCTTCCGCATCGGTGAAAACATCCACCGTATAGCCGTTGCGAGTCAGGCGGCGCTTGAGGTAGCGGGCCACCCGCTCCTCGTCGTCTACCAGCAGGATGGGCTGTTTCCCACTGTTGAGCCGGACGGGCGCACCAGGCGCGGCAGGGCGTTCGGGAGCCACTGCCTGCGCTGTGACGGGCAGGTAGACCAGAAACTCGCTGCCCTCGCCCACCGTGCTGTGGGCCTCAATGAAGCCGCCGTGGCTGATAAGGATGTTCTGCACCACCGAAAGGCCGAGGCCGGTGCCCTCCCCTGCCGCCTTAGTGGTGAAGAAGGCATCAAAGATGTGGGCCAGCGTCTCGGAGGTCATGCCGCAGCCGGTATCCGCCACCCGCACCCGCACAAAGCCGCTGGCGACGGCGGGGTGATAGTTGGCAGGCAGGGCGTCGGCGGAGATCTTCTCCGCCTGCACGGTCAGGGTGCCGCCCTTGCCCTCCATGGCCTGCACAGCGTTGGAGCAGAGGTTGAGCAACACCTGATGCAGCTGGGTGGCGCTGCCGTAGACGGTGGCGTGGATATCCTTATACCCTTTTTCGAGCCGGATGTTGGAGGGCAGGATCATCGAGACCATCTTGGTGTCATCCTGCAAAACGGCTTCCAAATTCACGGGGCCGTAGGCGGTAGAGTCTGTCTCGCGGCGGCTGAAGGGCAGCAGCTGCTCCACGATCTCTTTCGCGCGGGTGCCCGCCTCGTAGATCTCGCTCATGTCATCGTAGTATTCGCTCTCGGGCCCCATCCGCTCCCGGATGAACTCCGAGTAGCCCAGAATGGGCGTGAGCAGGTTGTTGAACTCATGCACGATGCCGCCCGCCAGCGCGCCGATGGTCTGAAGTTTCTGGTAGTGGTACACCTGCTCGCGGCTCTGGTGTAGCTCTTTCAGGGTGTGGTTGATGTCCTTGAGGTAGGCGGCTTCCAGCTTCAAATTCTGCTGGTTTTTGCGCATGGCGTAAAAGCTGATGACGCACACGCCCAGCACAAAAAGGATGGCGGCCACCAGCATACCAAACTGGCCCACATTGCGGTCGATGAGGTTTTTGACGGTGGAGTAGGGCAGCACGGCCGAGACGTACCAGGCCGTGTTTTTGACGTTCATGCGGGAAAATGCCGCGATCTCATCCTCGGGCGGGGCGATGCCATTGGAGTAATCGCGGTAAATGGCCGTGCCCTCCTCCTGGCTGTACTGCCGTGTGAGCAGCTCGTTCAGACCCTTGTACTGGGGCAGAGTGTCCAGCCCCTGGATCTGCCGGAACGGATTGAACGTCAGCAGCTTCGCGTTGGGGTGCATGATGATGGTGCCTTTTTCGTTTTTGACGATGATATCTCCCGTGTTCTCGATGTTCAGGGGCGCAAGATATTCCTCGTACACCTGTTCGAGGTCGATGACGATCACCACGGTGCCCAACGACTCGCTGCCATGAATGACGTCGTTCACCAACGTCAGGCCGTAGTGCTGGGGCGAGATGCGGAAGACCGAGCCAATGCCGCTGGTGTGGGCGGCGGCATACTCTTTCAGGTGCAGTAGGCTTTCGTCAAAGACTTCCAGGAAAGGATAATCGTTGTACTGGTACATCACGTCGCCGTTTTTGTCCAGCAGGTAAATGCGCTTGACGCCTCGCTTTTGGCTGAGCATATAGGAGACGATGTGTTCCCTCAGGGCGGTGTCACCGCCCGTCTCGTAGTAATTTTCAAACTCGGTGAGGAAGCCCGGCGAGCGGGTCAAAATTTCAATGTCCCGCAGCTGCTCGGAGATATAGAGGGAGAGCGTTTTGGAGACGGCGCGGGCCGTCACCAGCAGGTACTGCTGCTGTTGCTGCACCACCATGTCCGTATAGGCGGTGTAGGTGTTCACCACCGCAAAGGCCAGCACCCCAAGCACCGCCGTCAGCACCAGCCCAATTAGAAAATGGTGCACCGGCTTTGGAATCTGCTTTAATTTCTGCATTCTCGCCCCACCTCTTTCAAGCTTTATTATAGCGCAGCCGCCGGGCAGAGAAAAGCCCGATTATTTCGCGGCGTTTTTTTCTGCTGCCGGGCGCAGCTCTGCCTTGCAGGCCGGGCAGCAGCTGCCCTTGAACAGCGGGTACTTCATATCCAGCTTTTTGCCGCAGTGGGGGCAGCGGTAGCAGCTTTTCTCCAGCAGGTAAGCGCCCAGCAGCAGACACAGGCCGGTGATCCAGCTGCCCGCGGCAACAGCAAAGATGCCCACGAGAACGGCGGCGATACAGACGGGCTTAACATACTGGAGTGGGATACGCACTTTGAATTTCATAACAAAAACCTCCGAAAAAAGAGGAGGGCGAAGCCGTTGGAGAGATCGGCTTCGCCCCGGGTGGAAAGGTGAGTGAAGGAAAGGAGGTTCGAGTAATTACTTCGCGGCTGCTTCTTTGTTATGCTTCTTGAGCAGAGGCTTGTACACGGGGCTCAACAAAACAAGGATACAGATCAGGATGATGATTCCGGTGACGGGGCGGGTCAGGATATTGATGGTTGCTTCCATCAGGGTATCACCGGCCACGATGGTGTATGCGCGGCGGAGGTTGGACTCGCAGATGACGCCCAGAACCAGACCGAGGATCATGGCCGAGCTGTTGAACTTGCAGGTGGAGAAGACGAAGCCGATGAGGCCGGAGATGGCCATCAGGATAACGTCAACTGCCGTGTTCTTGGTAGAGTAAGCGCCGATGGTCGCCATCATGATGATGGTGGGGCCAAGGATGCTGTAGGGGATTTTCAGCACCTGCACGAAGATGCGGGCGATGATCATGGCTGCAAAGACCATGACGATGTTGGAGACAAACATGGAAGCAAATGTGGCCGACAGGAACTGGGGCTGATTGACCAGCAGCAGGGGGCCCATGGTAACGCCCTTGAGCACCAGAGCGCTCATCATAATGGCAGCCGCGTTGCCGCCGGGGATGCCCAGGCTCAGCAGGGGGACCATGGAGCCGCCGGTGGCGGCGTTGTTGCCTGACTCGGGAGCGGCGATGCCCTCCAGGCAGCCGGTACCGAACTTTTCAGGGTGCTTGGAGATCTTCTGCTCTTCCGAGTAGCAAAGGAACGAAGCGATGGTAGCGCCTGCACCGGGCAGGATGCCAATGACCGTGCCGAGGATGGAGCAGCGGGCGATGACACCCTTCAGGGTCCACATTTCTTTCAGGGTAGGCATTTTGGCAGACATATCCGTCTTGCCGTCCTTGCCGGTGACAGCCTTCAGCTTGGAAGGCTTGTTGGTCTGCTTGAGGACTTCGGTGACGGCGAAGAAGCCGATCATGACGGGGATCATTTCAATGCCGGAGGTGAGGAAACGGGTGCCGAAGGTCAAGCGGGGCACGCCCAGCAGGGGGTCCAGGCCGATACAGGCCAGCAGCAGACCCAGCAGGCCGGAGATGATGGTGCGGCAGACATTGCCTTCTTCCAGGCTTGTCAGGATGGACAGGCCCATGAAGGAGATGGCAAACAGTTCCGAGGGGCCAAAGCTCAGGGCAGCCTGGGTCAGCTGAGGGCTGAAGATCAGCATACACACGGCTGCGAACATGCCGCCGATGGCCGAGGCGATGAGCTGTACACCCAGAGCTTTGCCGGCTTCGCCGCGCTGTGCCATGGGGTAACCGTCATAAGTAGTCGGGGCGGAGGACGGGACGCCGGGGATCTTGAACAGGATGGCTGTCATGCCGCCGCCGGTGATGGATGCGCAGTAAATTGCAACAAGGAATGCGATGGCGCTGACAGCGTCCATCTTATAGGTGAAGGGGATGCCGAGGGTGACAGCCATGGTGGCCGAAACGCCGGGCAGAGCACCGAACAACGTGCCAAGGAAGACCGCGAAGATGATAAGGATGAACATCTTCGGGGCAAAAACGACCGACAGGCCGCTGGTTAACAAATCTAGCATTTCATGTCACCTCCTGTTAGAAACGCGGGACGAGCGACTCAACGAACAGGGCGAAGTTGCGTAGGGGGAGGATCTGTCCGCGAGGGAGCAGAACGCCCAGAAACACGGCGAAGCCGATGTACAGGATGATGGTGATGATGACGGAAGAGAGGATCAGCATGGGGATGTTCCGCTGGCCCAGCAGCAGGCCGTAGGCAAACAGGAACAGCAGGCAGGTGAGCATAAAACCCACCGGCTCATACATCAGCGCCATGACCACCACCAGCACCATGCCGAGGAAAAGCTTGCTCTTGACAAAGCGGCCGATGGCAGGAAAGAAATCCTGGAAGCCAGCCTTGATATCTTCTTTTTTATTGATCTTGAAGAAACGGATGACGTTGAACGCCAACGCGATGAGCATCAGCACCAGGATAGCCTGCGGCCACTGCTCGGCACCCAGCTCATTGACGGCCGAGTGGGGCATAGTGGTACTGACATTGACAAAGCAGAAGATGCCGCCCGCAATCAGCAGCAGATTGACGATCAGTTCCAGAGCCATAAAATCAACTCCTTTGCATTATTCTCAAAAAAGCGGGGAGGGTGAACTCCCCGCCGGATACGATTCTGTTTTCAGCCGTGGTCCTTTATTAGATCAGACCTGCACCCTTCAGGTAGTCTTCAAAGGTGGTGTACTCTTCGTCGATAAGCTGCTGGAACTCTTCAGCGTCGGCGTAGCCGGGACGGTCGAGGTAGCAGGCATTCTTCAGGAACTCCTGATAATCGGGGGTGTTCCATGCTTCTTTCAGGGCATCTGCCATGGCGTTTACGGCGGCATCGGGCGTATCGGTACGACAGAGGATGCCGCGCCAGGTACCAACGTAGGAGTCGATGCCCAGCTCGCCGGTGCACTCCAGATCGGGCAGGGTGGACATGCGATTTTCGGAAATGGAGATCAGCGGGACGATGTCGCCGGACTGGATGAGGCCCATGATCTCATCGGCACCGGTGATGTTGATGTTGATATGGCCGCCGACCATGGCACTGGACAGCTCAGAGCCGGAGCTGTAGTTGACGACCTTAACGTACTGCTCCACTTCGGTAATGTCACAGCCAAGGCCGCCTGCCAGGGTCTGCTTCAGAGCCACAGAGTCCGCGCCGGTAGCGGTCAACATGCCGCAGGTCAGTTCCTGGGGATGTGCCTTTGCGTAGTCCACGAACTCGGTGAAGTTGGAGTACTTGCCTTCCTGTGCCTTCTTGGAAGAGGCGATGATGTTGATGGAGTGGACCAGCTTTGCAACGGGGCGCAGCTCTTTCTTGAAATCCACGGGCAGGATCTTCTGCAGGTCCAGCATGATGTGGGACTGGGTGCCCAGAACGTAAGTATAACCGTCAGCGGGCTGCTTGCAGGTAAAGTCGATGCCGTTTGCGCCGCCTGCACCTTCGACGTTGACGATCTCAACAGGAACACCCAGGATGGGCTCCAGCACGGGCTGCAGGGGGCGCAGGGTGCCGTCAGCACCGCCGCCGACGCCCCAGGGGCAGACCAGCGTGACCTTGCGCTCCCAGGTCCAGTCGGAAGCAGCGGCCGATGCCGCAGCGGAACCGGCGGTGGACGAAGCGGCAGTAGACGAACCGGAACCGCCGCAGGCAGCCAGGCCCAGAGCAGCGGCAGAAACGCCAGCGGCCTTCAGAAAGTTGCGGCGGGTGATCATCTTTTTCATAATGTTTTCCTCCTTGTCTTTTGGACAACATTTTCAGGATCTGCAGGGGGTCTTTCCGTTCCGCCCCTGCTGTTGTTAGCTTTATTCTAGCAAAGATGCCTTAACTGTCCATCGTGCTCTTTCTTAAAATTTCGTAAGGTTCGGCAAAAAGTTTTGCTAAAATCCACAAAAGTGCTATAATACACTTGAAAATAGGAGGAAGTGCAAGATGGAGCGTTCAAAAATCTTAGTCGTGGATGATGAAAAGCTGGTGCGGCGGATGATTGCCCGCGTGCTGGAAAGCGAGGGCATGTCCATTGTGGAAGCATCCAACGGGCTGGACGCCGTACAGATGGCCAAGGCCCAGCCCTTTGACCTCATCATCCTTGATATTATTATGGAGGGGATCGACGGTTTTCAGGTCATCCACCAGCTGCGAAGCGAGGGGATGCTGACGCCCGTATTCATTTTAAGCGGACGTCAGGCCGACAACGACAAGGTCTTTGCACTGGGCATCGGGGCCGATGACTATATCACCAAGCCCTTCTCACCCTCGGTGCTCTGCGCCAAGGTCAAAGCCTGCCTGCGTCGAATGAGTCTTTCCGCTCCCAGCAGCAGCGGCGTGCTCTCTGCCGGACCGTTCTGCTATTTCAGTGACGAGATGCGGCTATTGAAAAAAGGCATCGAAGTCCCTCTTTCCAGCAAGGAGAGCTTCCTGATGAAGTATTTCCTCACCAACCAGAACAAGGTGCTGACCAAAGAGCAGATCTACCGCAGCATCTGGGGCGACAATGTGTTAGACGACAACACTATTATGGTACATATCCGCCGCCTGCGCACGAAAATTGAGGATGACCCCAACAAGCCGCTTTATCTGCGCACAATCCGAGGCGTGGGATACCAGTTCGTGGCAGAATAGTTTATCAGACTTCCAGATCTGCGCAGCTGCTGCCAAGTGCTCCCGTATTATCCGTTCTAAGGTCGGGCGTGTGACGTGAAGCGCCTCAGCCAGCTGCCCTTTGTTCATCTCCCGGCGGGTGTACCGGGCATAAAGCTCTGAGAAGTCATCTGGCGTGGTTACTTTCTTCCTACCCTTATAGATACCGTTCCGTTTGGCGATGGCGATACCCTCCCGTTGACGGTCCAGCAAGTTTTGACGCTCAAACTCATTGATGGCGGCAATCATGGTGAGCATGAGTTTCCCAGTAGGCGTTCCGGTGTCCAAGTTCTCTTTGTTGCTGACTAGATGCACGCCCTTGTTCTGTAAGCGCTCTACAATCTCCAACAGGTCCTTGGTGCTGCGGGCAAGACGGCTGAAATCGTGGATATAGACGGTATCGCCCTCCCGCACATAGTCGAGCATTGCTTGGAGCTGTGGCCTGTCCATGCTCTTGCCGCTGATCTTTTCTGTAAACCACTTCTCGATGCGGTGCTTCTTGAGTGCTTCGATTTGGCGCGCTTCATTCTGCTCTTCGGTGCTGACGCGGACATATGCAACTTTCATGGTAGTACCTTATTGACTCGATTGAAAAATAGGGTCAGAGATAAGCAAAATTTTTGAAAACAAAGCCGAAACAGACCCTAACTTTCAAGATTCTGATGACGTTCTGAATGCAAGGTAGGGTACACTCTACTTTTCAACTGCACTCACCCTTGACCAGATGGTCCAGTGTGGTGTGGAAGTAGTCGGCCAAGAGAAGCGCGGATTGTAAATCGGGGACTCTCCGGCCAGTCTCCCACAGGCTGACAGCCCGGCGGGACAAGTTGAGTTCATCGGCTAACTGCTGCTGTGATAGCCCTGCATCCTTGCGCAGTGATACGATTCTGGTGTGGATGGTTTCCATGGTATCCCCTCTCTTTGTATGTGCACTCACAAAATAGACTACTCTCACCCGTCCTTTGCATCTCTGTCTCTGGGGTACTTAGTCGGCCTTTACGAACCTCTCCATGCAGTCGGCACAGATGACTCGAACCTCTTTGGTGCTGCGAATGATGGTTCCGCACTTGGGGCATATCCACCGCCGGGTGCTGCTTTTGGCCTTGGGTGGCTTTGGGGCTCCTGTCTGGCTGCTGCCCGGTCCCTTGCTGGCCGTACCAGTGCCGCACATATCTGCCCACGTCAGGCCCTCTGTCATCTGGATATCCTGCCAGCCCATAAAGATGATGAAGTCCAACAGCTCTTCGGACGGGCTTGTAACGGTCCAGCCGTATTTCTCGTGATGGTCAATGACTAAGCCGTGGGCCTCTGCGGTGGCCTTAAAGCGCTTGTTGTGATAGGCTCCGCTCTGGCTGGATGTATCGCGGATACCGTGAACCAGATTGTAAAGGTGTGCCATCTCGTGCAGCAGGGTGGCCGTGGTGTTCTCAATGGGGCAGTCCAGTGTTGCAGTGGAAATATTGATCTCATACCGCTGCTCTGTGCCCTGTTCGGTGCTGGCCGTCCAAGTTTTGACCGTGGTGATGTGACCATAAGCGGAGGGCGTCTTTTTCAGTGTGATGATGGGCTCCGGCAATTCGCCGTTGTAGTAATGCTTGTTGAGCTCCCGGAACATTTTTTCGAGCTGGCCTGCGGCGCGGCTGGTCTTGATGGTGCTTTTCATGGTGAACAACCTTTCTCTTGATAAAAAAGGCCGGGACAGGTATACTAAAGATGCATCCCGCCCCGGCGGGCTTGTTAGAGGCTCTGTACAACGCTGACTTTGGACGGTGGGCGCTGTATGGGGCTTTTCTTAGTTGATGGTCAAACGCTGGCCTGTGACGGTTTTGCTGTACTGGGCGTAGAGGTCCGGGGCCACAGTCTTGATAGCTTTGCTGTCCAGTCGTGTACTGGAAAAGTCGGACAGACGAATTTTGTGACAGCCTACCTCAAGATAGTTTGTAGCGCGCTCTGCAAGAGCTTCCTTGATTTGGGTTCTGAGTGCTTCCTGTTCGGCCTGCGCTGCCTCAATCAGTTGGGCGGCTTCCTTGTACTGCTCTACAAGGGCAAGTAAAATGTCATTGCTCATGTGTGTTACCTCTTTGTTTGTGTGTTGTTGGGAATGTGTGTTCCCGATGGCATGAGTATAAACTATTCACGGGAATATATCAAGATGGAATATTGCACAAGAAAAAGGCTCAAAATATAGTCAAATTTTATATTCACGGGAATAGGAAACAGTGCTATAATAAAAACTATAAAGGTACAGGAGGCGATACCCCATGGCAAAAACAACCGCCGCACAACAGCGTGCAGTCCACAAATACGTCAAAAACAACTATGACCGTTTGGAGTTATCCGTCCCCAAAGGAGAAAAAGAAGAAATTCAGCAGGCCGCAAAACAGGCGGGGCAAAGCGTCAACGCCTATGTCTATGAGGCGGTCAAGCGCCGCATGGAGCAGGAGCAGGCCACAGCAGACCCGGGGGTAGAATAAAAAAGCTCCCTGCCCTTGATTTCAGAGCAGAGAGTGAGTTGTATGTTCTCCCCAGAACCGAGAAAATGCTTGAAAAGTATGTTTTCAACATCTTTCCACAATATTTTGCCCGGCGAAATTATGATGATGCTAAGGCCATACTAGAAGGTAAAATATGCAGTGTCATATCGGGTCGGGTTGGCAAAAGAAAGTGCGACAAAAATGCGACAACACGGTGCGACTTAACAAAATGAGTTGCAATAGGAATTGCATAAAATGACGAATTATCTATATAAAATCAAATATAAAAAGATATGAAATGACATATCAAGCCTCTCTTTTAATCAGAGGGCCAGGGATTCGAGTTCCCTCGAGCGCACCAAAAGGACGATAAATCGTTGAGATAAACGGTTTGTTGTCTTTTTTGTTTTATACGGGCTTTTTGAGCTTGTACCTGTGATTTTTTCAAAAATTTTAGAGGTCAGAGGTACAAAAATGAGGAAGATTCAGAAGAATTATGAGCTGAACGCAGGCGAGAGCTTCCGCCTCGACAAGAACGGTCTCCACAGCGTCACGGCGCAGGGCCGCTTCAAGATGAGCCTGCTGCGGGTGCTCGAGTAAAAACATCTGTAGAACGCAGAAGACCGACGGCTTTCCGGGATGGAGGGCGGTCGGTCTTTTTGTTCAAAACAGGAAAATACTGGAACGGAAAAGGGCGCAATATACCTTATAAATGGCGTTTCAAAAGCAGAAATTTGGCTCAACGTCCAAAATTAAGGTTTGGATGCTTGACAAAGCGGAGATAGGATAGTACACTCAAAAAGAAAATTGATGCATAGCATCCTCAAGGTGAAAAAGATTCACAGAAGAACGGGCGTCTCCGAACTGAAAACGGAAGGAGGCTAGGGGACATGACGCTGTTTTCTTACGAAATTTTCGATGCAGTCGCGCGTCAGGGCAGCTTTAACAAAGCGGCCCAGCAGCTGCATCTGACCCCCTCTGCCATCAGCCATGCCATCGCGGTGATGGAGGCTGAGCTTGGCTTTACCTTATTCAACCGCGGCAAAAACGGCGTGACCATGACCAGCTATGGCGCTTCGCTCTACCCGTCCATCCGGGCGGTACTCAACAGCGACGAGGCCCTGCAGCAGAGCATCGCCCGCCTCAACGGCCTGGAAAAGGGCAAGGTGAAGCTGGGTGCATTCAACTCGGTCTGCGCCGGCCTGCTGCCCCAGATCCTCAAGAGCTTCATGGCAAGCTACCCCCAGATCGAAGTCGAGGTCTATCAGGGTACTTACGACGACGTAAAGGAGTGGCTGCGCACCGGTCAGGTGGACCTGGCCTTCCTGTCCGCCACCTGCCGCGAAGAGTTCAACCTGACCGAGCTGTTCCGTGAGCCGCTGCTCTGCATCGTGCCGCAGGACTGGCCCGAACCGCCAAATGGCATTATGACGCCGGAGCTGATGAACGGCCAGAGCTTTGTCGTCCAGTGCGACGCCACCGACGCCGAGATGCGCCAGTTTCTCAAGAAATACTCCATCTCCACCGAGCGCCGCTGCCACGTCATCGACGACCAGTCCAATATCGCCATGGTGGAGGCGGGCCTCGGCATCTCCATCATGCCCCGGATGCTGCTGCGCAGCTGCACGGCGGCGGTCAAGATCTACCCCATCGAGCCGGAAGAGGACCGGGTGGTGGGTCTGGCTGTCCAGCGCCCCACGGCGATGGCTCCGGCGGTCGAGCAGATGTTCCACCACATCGTGGACTTCTGCCGCCAGATGGACCCGCAGCTTCTCTGAGAATATGAAAATGACCGGGCCGCATCGCTGCGGCCCGGTTTTTATATACCCAATCGGCAGAGTTGATGATTGAATCCGCTGGAAAAATACGGTATACTATAGCAAATCACCTATACGATAGAAATGTCAGAGGTTTATGAAAGCAGCAAGGGGGAAAGACCATGAAACGACGTGATTTCTGTAAAGCGCTGGTTTGCAGTGCAGCTCTTGCGCCCGGGCTGGCACTGCCCCGGGCTGAGGCAGCGGCAAAAAGCCAGACGGTGGGCCGGGCAGTCCCGGCAGGCAATTATACAATGTCCTTCCGCAGCGAGCTGAGCCAGATGGACATCGAGCACGAATATTACTACAGCGACAGTTTTTTTGCGCATACCTCCATCCAGTACGACCACCAGCTGGCGCTGGCGACGCTGGGCATGGTGACGGCTGCTTTCAATACATGGGCCAGCGATGCGAAATACTGGGTCAACGGGGATGTGGGCCGCGAGGACAGTCTCGATGCAGCCTATACCAAGCTGGGCTTCGGCGACGTGAAATACCGCTATTATGATGTCGATGTGGGCAAGGCGGGCGACTTCGTGGGCTGGTCCACGGCCCGCAAGACCATCACCCTGAACGGCAAGCGCACCACCATCGTGGCGCTCATCCTGCGCGGCGGCGGCTACGGCGGCGAGTGGGTGAGCAATCTGCACACCGGCACGGGCCACGCCCACGGCGGCTTCATCATCCCGGTGCATGAGGTGTTTGCCGATTTGAAGAACTATCTGGCGGCAGCTCGGCAAAAGGGAGAGCTGGGCGTCGTCAAGCTCTGGATGGGCGGCTACAGCCGCGGTGCGGCAGTGGCGAACCTTCTGGCTGCCCGGGTCAACAGGGAGATGTCCGGACTGGAACGGGAGAATGTCTTCGTCTACACCTTTGCGACGCCGGTGGCCCTCGGCCCGCAGGACTATCCCGACTTGCAGCAGGATTACGACAACAACCACAACGCCGACGGCAACCTGAAAGAGAGCTGGGGCGAGAGCAACATCTTCAACATCATCTCCAGCGGCGACATCGTGCCGCATCTTCTGCCCGAGGAGTGGGGCTTCCACCGGAACGGCAACGACCGCTTCCTTCCCTCTACCCGGAACGAGGAAGAGCTGGAAGACCTGAACGAGATGGGAAAGAATGATTTCGGCCCGACGCCGCTGGACTTCAGCTGGCTGGCCACCGACAAAGAGACGGACGAAGTTATGCTCCGCATGGAGGAGTACTTCATCTCCCGCGAGAACTACCATGAGAAGTACGAAGCCGCCCTGATGGACATGATACAGTGTGCCTTCATCCGCTCGGAGAAGGAGGTCACGCAGAACAAAGTTCTGGACGATGGCGAGGTCATCCAGCGGCTGCGCACCCTCACCCATCTGAAGAATATGGATTACTGGAAGATCTCCCGCGCCGTCTGGGCGGCATCCACCATGAGCCGTGCCGTGCTCAAGCGGGTCGATGCGGAGAATATCCCCATCCGTGCGCAGCAGATCGTCGTGCCGATCCTGGCGGTGGGCCTTTGCTATGGCCTCGAGAGCGAGGCTGTGAGCCTCATTGCAAAGTACATCCTGATGTTCGTGTCGATGAGGAGCGCGCCCGACGACGCCATCCGGGCGGCGTTCTGCCACCACTGCGAGAATTACATTGCTCTGATGGAATATTACCCCCCCTCAGAGCACTGCATGGAAGCCACCACCCGCACCTGAAAACCGAAAATTCGGAGACAGCAGACCGCTGCCGGAGTCGAAAGACCCCGGCGGCGGTTTCTTCATGCGTAAATTTTTTTGCACTGGCATGCAATGACATCCTTCGTGTCCGGTAAACGGTATCCTGATAACGCAAAGGGCGGCATCCCCGCCGGGAGCGAGAATGAAGGAGGGCTGTTGTATGCGGAATCGACTGGAACGGAGGCGGCTGACACTGCGCGCCGCAGCACTGTGCATCGTGCTGGTGCTGCTGTGCGGCTGTCTGCTGCCCGCATTTGCCGAAGGGCCGGAGCGGACGGACAGCGTGCCGGACCAGACATGGGGCGAGGAAATAGAGGACGAGCCTGCCTGGGACGAAGAAGAGGACATCCGGACAGACGAGCCGGTGCTTCTGCCTGCGGAAGGCGGCATCCCCGCCGTGGTGGACGGGCTGGATGACATCGGGCTGCCCGATGAGACGCCGACGCCGGACAGCGGGGCCGTCAAAGCGGACGAGCAGTTTGAGAGGACCTATCTCTTCTGGCTCAGCGAGTCGGACGAGGCCGACGGCGGCCTGCCCTACGCGGAACAGACCGTGGGCAGCGGCGAAGAGCTTCTGATGCCCGAAGAGCCGGAGGTAGAGGGAAAGCGCTTCCGCTTCTGGTACAGCCGGGACGACGAAGGGACGGCGGTCCGCTTCGTGCCGGATGAAGGACCGCTCTGGCCGGAAGCGGACAGCGAGTGCAGCCTCTACGCCTCTTTCACCGACGATGAGGCCCGGCAGGAGGAGCCCGTTTTAGACGAGGAAGAAGACATCGCCGTTCTGCCGGAGCTGTGGGAAGAACGGCCCGCCGCCGAGGAGGAAACGCCTCCGGATGAGGCAGAGCAGCCCGAAAAAGGCAGATCCCCTGAGGAAGATGCCGACTTGGCCGACGACAGCGTAGACGGGGACAAAAATGCCCTGCCCGCGGACGAACTTGATGAGGATGCACCGGGCTGGGGCGATTGGACTCAGGAGGAATCGGCGGCGGTCTTCCTGCTCAAGACCCCCACCAGCCTGCCCGGCAGCAATGACCCCAGCCAGTGGGCACCGGACAACAGCGAGTGCAAGTGGGTCGGTAGGGTGAAGACCTACGGCGCGGCATGGGAAGATAACGGCAAGAACATCCTGACAAATGTGTCAGACTATGTTGTATCGTGGCCGGGCGGCGCGACTGGCGACGCATGGTCGCTGAAACCGGGCGATGACTACTGGGACGAGGTCGTCGATGAGATATGGGACGAGTATAAGGACACCATCGAAGAGGCTACCGGCGTCGAAGGGCTGACGCGGGAAGATTTGGAGAGCATCGTGGTGACGCCGTACAAGATCTCGCGCAGCAACGGGACAGAACCGGATAAGCACATCGACTGCATCATCAGCGTCAAGAGCAGGAAAAACTTCACGGCCCGGTTCAACGTCCGCGCCCCGGGCGAGGACGACTACAGCATCCGGGAAAGCCGCGAGTACCAGAGCGGCGAGCGGGTGGAGGAGACGACGGCGGACATCGAAAAAGAGTTCGACATCGGCGGTGCGCGCTACGTCTTCGACGGCTGGTACAAAGAGCTCCCCGGTTCGGTGACGGATGAGCCGGACCCGGAGGAAAAGGTATCGCAGGACGAGTGGGAAGAGGGCTATGAGCCCACCGACGAAGAGCTGGAAAACGGCGTCGTCAACTTCTATGCCCACTACGTTCTGGCCGATATAGACCCGGACACCGGCGTGGAGACAGGCTTCTTCGGGCTGCCGCTGATGCTGTATGCCGGTGCGGCCGTTCTGGGCTGCAAAAACAGAAAGAAGGAGGAAGATGAGTGAAGGAACCAAACGAGGCGCTTGCCCCGGAGGCCCCGCCCGGGACGCCGGAAGCGAACCTGTCTGGACCGGCGAAGCCGGAAAAAAGTCCCCTGCTGCGGGAAGTGCGCAGTCTGGCGGTGCGGCTGGCGGTGTTCGCCGCCGTGCTCTGGGTGCTTCTGACGCAGGTATATCTGGTGACGCAGGCATCCGGCAGCGAGATGTTTCCCGCCGTGAAGGACGGCGACCTCGTGCTGGGCAGCCGGCTGGAAAAAGCCTATGCCAAGAATGATGTCGTGGTATATGAGCGCTCGGGAAGGCTGCGGGTGGGCCGCGTGCTGGCCCGGGGCGGGGACATCGTGACCCTGAGCGAGAGCGGTGTTGTGGAGGTCAACGGCTCGGCGCAGGGCGGCGGCATCCTCTACCCCACCTACCCCAAATCTTTGCTCAGCTACCCCTACGCTGTGCCGGAGGACAGCGTCTTCATTCTGGGCGACTGCCGCACACAGGCCGAGGACAGCCGTGACTTCGGCCCGGTGCAGTGCAGTGCGGTCAAGGCAAAAGTCATCACCCTCATCCGGCGGCGGGGGCTCTGAGCCGCCAAAAGCCATACAAGACAAGATAGGAGGAACTCTAGGATGAAACAGAACAAGGTAGAAAAGCTTCTCGCGGGGGTGCTTTCCATCGCTCTGGCCATGGGCGTCAGCGTCATGCCCGCCTTTGCGGCCAGCGGCGAGACGTATGCGGACATGGACAGCGTGGTCATCAAGAAAAACTACGAGCTGGCCAACGAGGGGACCTTCTCCCCGGCGGAGACGTTCAGCTTCGACATCGAGGCGGACAATGTCACCGATGCGTCGGACGACATCACCCCGGAGAATATGCCGATGCCCACCATCGGCACGGTGAGCTACCTGAGAGGCGAGGCCGGCAGCACCACCAAGACCAAGGAGATCAAGATCGACCTGCCCGAGTACGACAGCGTGGGCGTCTACACCTACATCATCCATGAGGCGGCGGGCAACAGCGCAGGCGTGACCTACTACGGCGACGCCATCCTGCTGCGGGTGACGGTCATCGAGCAGGACGGCAAGCTCCGAATTGCCGCTGTCCACACCGAGGACCCGGAGTCCACCGGCGAGGGCAAGAGGGACGACTTCGACAACCTCTATTCTGCCGGTGAGCTGGAAGTCCACAAGGACGTCGAGGGCATCATGGGCAATAAGGAGAAATACTTCGAGTTCAGGGTGCAGCTGACCGGCGAGGAGGGCAAGACCTATCAGGACAGCTACGCCATCACCGGCGGCAGCTATGACGCGAACCCCGCCTCGATCAAGATCAAGCCCGGCGAGACGACGGAAGCGACTTTTTATCTGAAAGACGACGACACCATCCACATCGAGAACCTGCCCTACGGCGTCGAGTACAAGGTGTCTGAGACGCCGGTCGCAGACTATGTGACGACGGAGACTGGCACCGAGGGCGAAGTGGATGGGGCGGTCGAGCAGGCGAACTTCACCAACACCAAGGGCGGCACCGTGGACGCCGGTGTGGTGCTGGACAGCGCACCCTATCTCTTTACCCTGACGGGTGCTGCGGGCGTCGGGCTGCTGCTGACCCTGCGCCGCCGCCATCAGAAGTAAACGCGGAGGAAATAAGGCAAGGGAGGTGAGGAACATCCGGTGGCAGAAGATGGCCCTGCGGGCGGCGAACGGCCTGCTGGACGGGGTGACGGCCCTGCTGGTGCTGCTGGCGGTGGTCTGGTCGGGCTATGCGCTGTGGGACAACAGCCGGGTGTACGCCGCTGCCGACAATGTGCAGGCCGGGCTGTTGGCCTTCAAGCCCCAGCCGCAGGAGGACAACAGCCTCACCTTCGGCCAGCTGCGGGACATCAACCCCGATGTCTGCGGGTGGCTGACGCTGGACGGCACGGCCATCGACTACCCGGTGGTGCAGGGCGAGAGCAATTTCACCTATCTGAACACCGACGTCTACGGCAGCTTTGCGCTGGCGGGCAGCATCTTTCTGGATGTTGACTGCGACGCGGACTTCAGCGGGCGGTATTCCCTGCTCTACGGCCACCATATGGAGAACGGGCGGATGTTCGGCGACCTCGACAAATACAAGGACGGAGCATTCTTCCGCCAGAACACCACCGGCACCCTGACGCTGCCCGGCGGGAGCTATCGGCTGGAAGTGCTGGCCTGCCTTGTGGTGCCTGCGTCGGAACAGGCCATCTTTGCCCCGGGCAAGTGGCGCTCGGACGCAGGCGGGCTGCTCCCCTTTGTGGAGGAGAATGCCCTTCAGATGGATGCACAGGCCCTCCGTGCGCTGGAAAAGGAGCCGGAAGGAGCGCAGTTCCTGGCGATGGCTACCTGCTCGGGGGAGTACACCGACGCGCGGACGGTGGTGCTGGCCCGGATGGAACCAATGTCAGACCTGCAAAACGGAAAGGAGGAGAGCTTATCATGAGAAGGCTCCCGAAAATGGCAGCGGCCCTGCTGGCAGCAGCGCTTGCGGTAAGCGCTGCCCTGCCCGCTCTGGCCGCAGACCAGCGGGCGGAGCTGGAACTGGAGGCGTCCGTCCGCTGCACCGGAGAGGCAGCTGACGAGACGCTGACGGTGCGGCTGACCGCGTTGGACGGCGCGCCGATGCCGGAAGGCTGTGACGACGAGGCTGAGCTGGATTTTCCGGCCCGGGACTGCCGCAACGCCGACGACAAGACCCTGACGAAGACGTTTGATGCCATCGTCTACACCGCGCCCGGCATATACGAGTATACGGTCACTCAGGACGCGGGCGGACGGAAACGGGCCGACTACGACGACACCGTCTTTTACCTGAAAGTCATGGTGGCGTGGGACACCGACGGTGAGCTGAAAGGACACGTGTCCGTCCGGCGGGATGGGGACGACGGGGCAAAGACGGAACTGCTCTTCAAGAACAGCTACCGCAGCACCGACCCCCTTCCCCCGCCGGTGACGCCGCCCTATGTGCCGGATAAGCCGGCGCCGACCCCGAAGCCGGTGGAGCAGCCGGGCGAGATCACAGTCATCCGTCCGCCGACACCCTCGGCAGAGATGCCGGATGAAGTCATCCCGGCTGCGGAGCCGGAACCGGTGGGGACCCTCATCCAGACCGGCCAGCTGCTCTGGCCCGTGCCGGTGCTGGCAGGCGGGGGCATCGCCCTCGTGGCGGTGGGCCTCTGGCTGAGCCGGAAGAGCAGACACGATGCGTAGGCGGGTGCCGGAGCGGCTCTGCCTGATGCTGGGCAGTGCCTTGGTGCTGGCAGCGGTCTGCCTCTACGTCTACGACCGGCTCGAGGATGCAAGGGCAGGCGCTCAGGCCGCTTCGGCGGTGAGCCGGCTGCGCCAGAGCCAGAGCCAGAGCATCGCGGCAGCGTCGGAGACAGAACAGCCCGCAGACAGCGCGGAAAGCCTGCCCACGGAAGATGCAGAGTCCGGGCCGGAACCGGCTTCGGAAACCCCGGCGTCAAGCATCGAGCGGGAGTATCTGGGGGTGCTGACCATCCCCGCTCTGGGGCTGGAGCTGCCGGTGCAGACCGAGTGGAGCAAAGCGAACCTCAAGGTCTCGCCCTGCCGTCAATGCGGCAGCACGGCGGGCGGAGACCTTGTCATCGCGGCCCACAATTACAAATCGCACTTCGGGCGGCTGAGCAGCCTTTCGGAGGGTGACGAGGTGCGTTTCACTTCACAGGACGGCGCTGAGGCAGTGTACACTGTGGAGCGGACTGCGCAGGTCTCGCCCGAAGAACCCGAAGCCCTGCGGGAGGGCGGCTGTCCCCTCGTGCTCTACACCTGCACCCCCGGCGGAAAAGCGAGGGTAGTGGTGTACTGCCAGAAAAAATAGCAAAAAGGCGGGTCACAGTCCGTTGGGACAGTGACCCGCCTTTTTATGAGGAAACTTCTTCGGTATCGGTCATGATGAACCAGAACACGGTGCCTTTGCCCACAGTGCTGTGGACGCCGAAGCGGAAGCCGTGCTGCTGGAAGATGGCTTTGGTGATGGAGAGGCCGAGGCCGGTCCCCTGCTTGCCCGCGTCGGAGCGGGAGCGGTAGTAGCGGTCGAAGATATAGGGCAGGTCCTCGGCGGAGATGCCGGGGCCGTGGTCTTCCACCTCCACCCGGACGCCCTCGGGGCAGCGCAGCGCCCTCAGCACGAAGATGCCGTCTTCGCCGATGTGGTGCATGGCGTTGCCCAAAAGGTTATGCAGAGCGCGCTGCATCATGTCGGGGTCGGCACAGACCGGAAGCTCTTCGTCGGGGATCTCCAGCTTGAGCTGCCAGCCGTTCTGAGCGCAGACGGCGTCGTAACGCTCGCTGACTTCGTCGCAGAGCTGGCCCATGTCGAAGTGGACCTTCTCGCACTTGAGTGCGCCGCTCGTGACCTTGCTCAGCTCCATGACGCTGGAAACAAGGGCCGTCAGGCGGTCGGTCTCGTCCACGATGATGTTCATCTGCTCGTCGCGGTGCTTCTTGTCGTCGCCGGTCAGATCGCGCACCGTCTCGGCATAGCCCTTGATGAGGGTGAGCGGAGTGCGCAGGTCGTGGGAGACGTTGGCCAGCAGGTCGCGCTGCATCTGGGAGGCGTGCTGGACCTCTTTTGCCATGTGGTTGAACTCCTGGGCCAGGTCGCCCAGCTCGTCGTTCCGCACCGAGTCCACATGGACGGCGTAGTTGCCCTGTGCCACCTGCCGCGCAGCCCCGGAGAGAGCCCGCAGAGGCTTTGTGAACCACTCGCTGAACAACCATGCCGCCGACATCGAGAAGGCGAAAATGAGGGCCGCAGCCAGCGGCAGGACGGTGCTGAGCACCTTGCCGGCCTCGGCCACATGCATCAGGCTGGTAGTCACCAGCACCGTGTAATTTCCGTCGGAGGTCATCCGGCCCACCATCAGCTGGACCGAGCCGGAGGGCGTGGGCGGGTTGATCTTCCGCACCACTGTGCCGCCGCTCTCCCGGCAGAGCTGCCGCATGGCGCGGGCCGTGGTGTAGGCGGTCTGTTCATCGGCAGTGTCGGTGGGGCGGGTGCGGTGAAGGTTGCAGTAGGGCAGGGTATCCACCTTGAAGATCTGCCGCAGGGTGGTGTCGGAGATGTCGATGCAGAAGCTGCTCATCCCGCCCAGCTCGAAGATGTCGTCCCGCAGCGCGTTGAAGAAGGTGCTGTTGACGTACAGCCGGCTGCCGAAGGCCCAGTAGGAGAGGGTCTCGCCCTTCCCGATGGCCTCGTCCATCCGGGCCACGATGGCATCAGCCTGCTCGGTGAGCTGCTTCTGGATATGGGTGGTGTAGAGGGGCTCCAGCAGCTGGGTGCTCAGAAACCAGAACAGCCCCACCAGCAAGAGGCAGATGAAGCACAGAAAGCCCATGAGCTGGCCCCGGATGCCGATGGTGCGCCGTGTTTTGCTCGTTTGCCGCATGAAGAGCAGAGCCTCCGCTTAACGCGCCGCGTCGGGGTCGAACTTGTAGCCGATGCCCCAGACAGTGGCGATGTAGCCGCGGCACTTGCCCAGATGGCCGCGCAGCATCTTGACGTGGGTGTCCACGGTGCGGTCCTCGCCGAAGTAGTCGTAGTTCCACACCTTCTGCAGGATCTTCTCGCGGCTGAGGGCGATGCCCTTGTTGGAGGCCAGAAAGACCAGCAGGTCGAACTCCTTGGGCGTGAGGCTCACTTCCTCGCCCGACACCTTGACGGTGTGGCTGGCCGTGTCGATGGACAGCTCCCCGAAGGTCATGGTGCTGTCGGAAGCCTCGGTGCGGGGCATGGTGCGGTTGAGCACGGCCTTGACACGGGCCACCAGCTCCCGGGGGGAGAAGGGCTTGACCACATAGTCGTCAGCGCCGCCCTCGAGGCCGGCCAGCTTGTCGTACTCCTCGCCGCGGGCCGTCAGGATGATGACGGGGGTGTTGATGCGGCGGGTGCGCATCTCCCGCAGGCAGCTCATGCCGTCCATGAAGGGCATCATCAAATCGAGGATGACCAGATCGTAGCCGCCGCCGGTGAGCAGCGACAGGGCGGAAGAGCCGTCCCCTGCCTCCTCGCAGGTGTAGCCCGAATACTGTAAATTCTCCCGGATGAGCTCCCGGATACGGGGCTCGTCGTCAACGATAAGAATTTTTGCCATAAGGCATTCCTCCTAAAAGCTTCTATCGCCCAAGCGCCGGAGGCTGCTCAGAGCCAGCCCGGCGGAACTGTATACTGCGTTTAAGTCTATCATACCCGATCAATTAGGAATTTTTGTGAAGTTTGAGTAGATTTTTTGGGAAAACATCCCAGTGGGTGCGTTTCGTGTCTGCTCCGATTATAAGGGGCCGCTTCGGGGGCTGTCAAGCTTGGCCTCATCTTGCGCAGAAAAGCCGAAGTGTGCTATACTACAATGATAAAAGACTTCCCCGAAATCTGACAAATACAAAGGAAAAATTGTTCATGCGCATTGGATTCGTAGAGCTGGTATTGCTCCTCTTCATTGCATCCGTCACGGTGGGGCCGAACGCGGCCCTTTTTGTGGACCGGTGGCTCCGCCGCGCCCAGCGCACGTCTGCCGCCGCTGCCCGCCGGAAGGCCCAGCTGGAAGCACAGGCCGCCATCGAGCGGGAAGCCCTGATGACCCGCTTCCGGGTGGCCAGCAACATCTTTGCCCTGCTGATGCTGGCGGCGCTGGCGTACGGCCTGCTGCTGCGGCCCATCGACACGCCGCCGAAGGCCTACACCGCCCCGGATGTGCGGCAGGACACCGGTGCCGCGCAGACGGCCCTCTCCGCCGACAGCAAGGACGGCTGGAAGCTGGGCGGCTATCTGGGCGTGGACTGCGTCCGCACCCAGGACGGCCTTGTCTACGCTGCTGCCTACAACGGCGCAGCCATGAAAAAGCGTCAGAGCGACCTTGTCCGCACCGACGGCGGACACACCGCGGCTATCCTGTCGGTGGAGGGCGAGCTGACCGGCTTTGCCTTCGACGCCGACGGCGACTTGTGGCTGACGGTGGTGACGCCCTCCGGCGGGGCGCTCTGCCGCGCCCGGCATGACAGCTGGGGGACCTCAGTGGAACAGGTGGTGACCCAAATCGACGGCGCACCGCTGGGTGTGCTGTCGGCGGTGGAGACCGGCCCGGACGGGAAGGTCTATTTCGCCGTGTCCACCAAAGCCGCTGCGAAAAACGGGCTGGAAAGCGCTCTCCGCACCGAGCTCATCGCCCACACCGGCACGGGCTGCGTCTATGTGTATGACCCGTCGGCCCGGACGGTGGAACAGGTGCTGGGCGGCGTGGCCGGTGCGGCTGGTCTGGCACTCTCGGAGGATGGCCGAACGCTGTACGTTTCTGACCTCGGGGAGCGCTGCGTCTGGGCTGTGGACGCCGACGCCCGGGAGCTGACCGCCGGCGGCAAAAACTGCGGGAGCTTTGTGTCCGGCCTGCCGGGATACCCCGGCGCATTGGCGCTGGACGAGGACGGCACTCTCTATATCAGCTACCGCTGGACCCGCAGCGGCTGGCTGGAAAAGCACGCGGACAGCACCCTTCTGCGGGGCATCGCCCTGCGGGCCGGTGAGAACATCCAGAAGAAGCTGTTCAAGCTGCCTGCGGACGCCCCCTGCGCCGAGGCTGTGGACACCGCCGACGGAAGCTGGAAGCAGACATTCTCGGGCGGAGAGCTGGACGGCTGCACGGCGGTGTGCCCGGCGGGAAGCAAAGTGTATTTCGGCGCGGCAGGCTCTGCCAGCCTGCTGTCTGCAAGAGTATAAAACGAGGTGTTTTTTATGACGGAAGAGTTCAAAAAGCAGATCGAGACCGGAGCGCGGCAGGCTGTGACGGAGCTGCTGGCCCAGGCAAAGCTGAAAAAGGGCGACGTCTTTGTGGTGGGCTGCTCGTCCAGCGAGATCGTCGGCGGCCGCATCGGCAAGGACTCGAGCCTTGAGGCTGCACAGGCTGTCTACGCCGGCGTCGCACCGGTGCTGGCCGAAAACGGCATCTGGCTGGCCGCACAGTGCTGTGAGCACCTCAACCGTGCCATCATTATGGAGCGGGAAGCCGCTGAGAAATACGGCTGGGAGGAAGTCTGCGTCGTGCCGCGTCCCCATGCGGGCGGCAGCTGGGCCACCACCTGCTGGAAGCAGTTCAAAGACCCCATCGCGGTGGAGGAGATCCGCGCCCACGCAGGCATCGACATCGGAGGCACCCTCATCGGAATGCATCTGCGCCGGGTGGCCGTGCCGGTGCGGCTGAGCCTTTCGAAGATCGGCGAGGCCAACATTCTCTGCGCCCGCACCCGCCCGAAGCTCATCGGCGGCGAGCGCGCAAAATATACCGAGGAGGACTGAGCCTTATGGCGGAAAAGAATCTGGAAGAGATGCGGGAGGCAGTGGAGGCCATCCGCGAAAAGATGGCCGCAGCGGCCCGGGCAGCAGGCCGCGACCCCGCCGGAGTGCAGCTCTGCGCCGCCTGCAAGACCCGCACCGCGGACACCGTCGCCGCCAGCGCGGCCCTTGCCATCGATGTGTTCGGCGAGAACCATGTGCAGGAGCTTTGCGCCAACTACGATGCCGGTGCTTACTGCGGCAAGCCCAGTCACTTCATCGGCCATTTGCAGACCAACAAAATCAAGAAGGTGCTGGGCCGTGCAAGCCTCATCCAGAGCGTGGACAGCGAGCATCTGCTGGCCGCCATCGAAAAGGAAGCCGCCAAGGCCGGCATCGTGCAGGATGTCCTGCTGGAAGTGAACATCGGCGGCGAGGAGTCGAAGTCGGGCGTCTCGCCGGAACAGCTCTGGCCCCTGCTGGACGCTGCCGCCGCAGAAGAGCACATCCGGGTCAAGGGTCTGATGGCCATCCCGCCCGTCAACGACGACGACGCCCAGAACCGCCGGTATCTCGCTCAGGTGTACAAGCTGTTCGTGCAGGCCGGGGAGCGGGGGTATGAGAACGTGAAGATGGAGACCCTCTCCATGGGCATGAGCGGCGACTTTGAGAACGCCATCCGCGAGGGTGCGACCCTCGTGCGCATTGGTACGGCCATTTACGGCGAGAGAGATTATTCGAAGAAGTAACCTCTCAGTCGGGCTTGCGCCCGCCAGCTCCCCTAGTAGGGGAGCCTCTGGCGTATCCAGCAAGCTTCACCCGGCTGCCAAAGCCTCCCCTCGTTAGGGGAGGTGGCACGCCGCAGGCGTGACGGAGAGGTTTGAACCCGGAAACTTAAAAATGGAGGAACCATGCAAAAAGTCCACGACCCCGCAGTGCGGCACACCAGCAGCGGCGCCCTCATCCGGCGCTTTCTGCCCTATCTGGCAAAATACAAAAAGACCCTGTTCATCGACCTGTTCTGTGCGGCGATGACCACCCTGTGCGACATCATCCTGCCCAAGATCATGAGCACCATCACCAACTCCGCCATGGGCGTGGGCATCACCCTCACGGCGGGCATCGTGCTCAAGCTGGCGGCAGTGTACTTCGTGCTCCGCATCATTGACGGTGCTGCGCAGTATTTCATGTCGGGCATCGGCCACATCATGGGCGTCCACATCGAGACGGACATGCGCCGGGACGCCTTCGACCACCTGCTCAGGCTCGACCACACCTACTACAACAACACCAAGGTCGGCACCATCATGGGCCGCATCACCAACGACCTGTTCGACGTGACCGAGTTCGCCCACCACTGCCCCGAGGAATTTTTCATCGCGGGCATCAAGATCCTGGCGTCCTTCCTCATCCTGTGTCAGGCCAGTGTGCCGCTGACGCTGGCGGTGTTCGCCTGCGTGCCGCTGATGGGCGTCGTGTCCGTCAAGCTGAACCAGCGCCTGCGCGCCCGGTTCCGCCAGCAGCGCGTCCAGATCGGTGAGCTGAATGCCACCATCGAGGACAGCCTGCTGGGTCAGGGCGTGGTGAAGGCCTTCGCCGCCGAGGACGAAGAGCGCGAGAAATTCGCCAGGGGCAACAAGGATTTCGAGCACATCAAGACGCTGGGCTACTACGCCATGGCTGCGTTCAACACCTCCACCCGCCTCTTCGACGGCCTGATGTATCTGGTGGTCATCCTTGCGGGCGGTCTGTCGCTGGTGTACGGCAAGATAACCGCCGGTGACCTGGTGGCTTATATGCTCTACGTCACCACTCTCATCGCCACCATCCGCCGCATCGTCGAGTTCGCCGAGCAGTTCCAGCGCGGCATGACCGGCATCGAGCGCTTTGCGGAGATCATGGACACCCCCGTGACCATCCAGGATGCCGAAGACGCAAAGCCCCTGCAGCCCGGTCCGGGCGCCATCCGTTTCGAGGACGTCAGCTTCGAGTACCCCGACGACCACAACAAGGTGCTCCACCATGTCAGCCTTGACATCAAGGCCGGTGAGCGTCTGGCGCTGGTCGGCCCGTCCGGCGGCGGCAAGACGACGCTCTGCAACCTCATCCCCCGCTTCTACGAGGTGACGGGAGGCCGCATCCTCATCGACGGGCAGGACATCCAGCACGTCACCCTCAAGAGCCTGCGGGAGGACATCGGCATCGTCCAGCAGGACGTCTACCTGTTCAGCGGTTCGGTGGCGGATAACATCGCCTACGGCAAGCCCGGCGCGACCCGGGAGGAAATTATCGAGGCGGCCCGTCTGGCCGGCGCAGAGCGCTTTATCAGCGCCTTGAAGGACGGTTTTGATACCTATGTGGGTGAGCGGGGCGTCAAGCTCTCGGGCGGTCAGAAGCAGCGCATTGCGATCGCGCGGGTCTTCCTGAAGAACCCGCCCATCCTCATTCTGGACGAAGCCACCAGCGCCCTCGACAATGAGAGCGAGATCCTTGTGGGCCAGAGCCTCGAAAAGCTGGCCCATGGCCGCACGACCCTGACCATCGCCCACCGACTGACCACCATCAAGGACTACGACCGTATCCTTGTGCTGGGCGCAGAGGGTGTCGAGGAGTCCGGCACCCACGACGAGCTGCTGGCGAAAAAGGGTGTCTACTACCGCCTGTGGAATCAGCTGCCCGGGGAAGATACGTTGTAAAAGGAACAAATATAACAAAAGAGGCACTGCCAGCGGCAGTGCCTCTTTTGTTATACTCTCTCTTATTCCCCGACAATGAGCCGCACGGCGCCGTAAATACCGGCGTCGTTGCCGAGGCTTGCGGCCTTGATGGGCGTCTCGCGGCAGGACTTGAAGGCGAAGGTCTTGAAGTGCTCCACCAGCGGGTCGAAGAGGACGTCGCCTGCGCGGGCCACACCGCCGCCGATAAGGAACATCTCGGGGTCGGTGGTGCTGGCAATGGAGGCCAGAGCCATGCCGAGGGTGTCGGTCATCTCGTCCACCTCGCGGGCAGCGAGGGCGTCGCCGCTGCGGGCGGCATCAAAGACGTCCTTGGCCTCAAAATCCTTGCCGCGCAGGACGCAGTCTGCGTCGGGGTTCTCGTCCAGCAGCTTCTTCATGCAGCGGACGACGCCGGTGGCGCTGGAATACTGCTCGAGGCAGCCGTGCTTGCCGCAGCCGCAGGCGGCCGTCTCGTGAGGGTTGACGGTGATGTGGCCGATCTCGCCGCCGGCACCGTGTGCGCCGTCGATGACCTTGCCGTTGACGATGACGCCGCCGCCGACGCCGGTGCCCAGCGTGACCATGACTGCGCTGCGGCAGCCCTTGGCCGTACCCATCCAGATCTCACCCAGAGCAGCCACGTTGGCGTCGTTGCCCACCAGCACCTTCATGCCGTCCAGCAGGCCGGACAGCTGGGCCGAGACGTTCCGTTCGCCCCAGCCGCCAAGGTTGGCGCAGATGATGGGGACGACGAGGCTGTCCAGCACGGGGCCGGGGACGCCGATGCCGACGCCTTCCACCTGCTCGGAGGTGATCTCCTTCTCGGCCATCTTGGCGTGGATGGCGTCGGCCAGATTCTCGAGGATGTGCTCACCGGCGTTGGAGGTGTCGGTGGGGACTTCCCACTTTTCCAGCAGAGCGCCCGAGGTGGTGAACAGGCCGACCTTGGCCGTGGTGCCGCCGAGGTCGATGCCGAATGCGTATTCTTTCATGACTCATTTACCCCTTTTTCTGCGGCGGTCGCCCGCCGGTTATCATTTGACATCAGTATAACATACTCCGGGCCAAAAGAGCAGGGGGCGGGCCGGTTTTTATGCAATCAGACAGAAATAACACCGCCTTTTTGGCAGAATGGCATAAAACAGGCCGCAAAAAAGCGCACCCTGCAAGCAGCAGAGTGCGCTTTCGTGACGGATGGAAAAGCCTTAGTCCTCGTTTTCCTCTTCCTCTTCGTCATCGCCGTCTTCAGAGCGGGGCTTGTAGAAGATGCCGCTCAGGAAGATGCTGATGAAGTAGAGCAGCACCATGGGGATAGCCACCATGCACTGGGACACGATGTCCGGCGGGGTGACGACAGCTGCGATGAAGAAGATGAGCACGATGGCGATGCCGCGGCCCTTCTTCATGAGTTCGGGGTTCGCAATGCCCATCTTGGAGAGGATGATGGTGACCAGAGGCATCTCAAACACACAGCCGAAGATGATGAACATGGTCAGGCAGAGGCTGACATAGCTCTCGATACTGGTAGTGGTCTGGATGTAGTCGGCGCCCTCGATGCCGGTGCTGAGGAACTGGAGCATGAAGGGCATCATGAGCTTGTAGGCGAACAGCACGCCCACCACAAAGAGGGCCAGACCCAGCAGGATGACCAGCTTGAGGAAGAAGGTCTCGCTCTTTTTCAGGCCCGGCTTTGCAAAGGCGTACACCTGATACAGCGCCACAGGCACTGTGACCACCACAGCCGCCAGCAGGGAGACGCGGAAATACTGCATCAGCTTTTCCTGCGGGGCGATGGACACGAAGGTGTAGAAACCCTGGCCCATGGCGGTCAGCAGGTCGATGAGGCGGTCAGCGTAAGCCAGCGTGACCACGACCGCCGCCACGAACACCACGGCGCAGACGATCAGCCGGTTGCGCAGCTCTTTCAGGTGGCCCGTCAGCGTCATGTTGCCGTCGTCAGGCATGACTTCGGCTTTCTTTTTGCGCTTTACGTTCGTAGCCACAGATTACTCCTCGTCGTCCTTCTTCTCAGTCTGGGTCTCGGCCTTGGCAGTGGTCTCGTCCTCCGCTTCGGACTCCTCCATGCCCTTCTTGAAGTTGTTCATGGTCTTGCCGAACATCTTGCCCAGCTTCGGCAGGTTCTTGGGTCCAAAGATGAGCAGGACGACGACCAGGATGATAAGCAGCTCGTTAGTACCAATACGCATAATAATGATCTCCTTTTTACTTTGCCGCGCCGCGAGGCGGGCTGATTACAATGTATAAGGCAACCGCGGGCGCGGGTGCATCGGTGGGGGGATTAGAAGCTGTTTTCGTAAGCAGGGTGCGCCGAACAGCGAGGATTTTTGCCCGCAGACAAGGCGATTTTCCGCAGCAATCCTGACGGATTGCAAGGGAAAGCAACGCAGAATGCGAGCAAAAAGGCCGTTCGGGCGGTGTGCAATGCTTATGAAAACGGCTTCTTAAGCCTTTGCCTCTTCGGCAGGTGCGGCTTCTTCGGCAGCGGGTGCTGCCTCTGCGGGGGCGTCGGTCTTTTCCTCGGCCTTCACAGGCTCAGCAGCAGGGGTCTGCTCTGCCTTGGGAGCTTCGGCTGCGGGCGCCTCGGCAGGAGTCTCCTCGGGAAGCTCCTCGACCTCTTCCAGCTCGGTGACTTCCTCAGCCTGCTCGGCCTTGGCGGCCTCTTCCTTGCTGGTCTTGCCGATGCCGGTGAAGCTCTTGGTGACGTCCTTCACGCTGTTGTCGATGTCCTTCTTGATGTCGGTCAGGGGGGCAACGGCTTCCTTGAGGGGGGCCTGGATCTCGTTCAGAGGCTCCACGACGTTCTTCTGGATCTCCTCGGAGGCAGCGCCGGTGTACTTCTTCAGCTCGCGCAGCATCTTGCCCAGCTTCTTTGCGTAGACGGGCAGCTGGTCGGGGCCGATGAAGACGAACGCGATGACCACGATGACCACGAGTTCCCAAAAACCAATTTTCATATTCTTCCGATTCCTTTCCTCAGCCGCCCGGGAGAGCGGCGATATGGAGTGTGCTGTCAGGGGTTTTCGGCGCGCACCGCGCCTTTGATGCCATACATATACCGAAGATGCATGAACGGAATATGAATTTAATATGAATTGTTCGTGAACAAAAGGGTGATTCAAACGAAAATGCACCGAATGAGTAGAAATTCAGAAAAATAATACAAAATGGAATGCAAACCTGCTCAGCGGACGGTGTTCGTCAGGGTGCCGATGCCCTCGATCTCGCAGCGAACTTCGTCGCCCGGTTTGAGGAAGCAGGGCGGCTCCATGCCCATGCCGACGCCCGCCGGGGTGCCGGTGGCGATGATGGTGCCGGCCTTGAGGGTCATGCCCTGCGAAAGCTCGGCAATGACATGGTCAATGTCGAAGATCTGCAGGCCGGTGTTGGAGTCCTGCCGCATTTCGCCGTTGACGAAGCACCGGATGGGCAGCTTGGGCGGGTAGGCGTCGAACTCGTCCGCCGTGACGATGCAGGGGCCGATGGGAGTGAAGCCGTCGAGGCTCTTGCCGAAATACCACTGCTTGTGGGCGGTCTGGACATCCCGTGCGGAGACATCGTTCAGGATGGTGTAGCCGAAGACGTAGTCTTTCGTCTGCCCTGCGGGAACGTCCTTCGCGTCCTTTCCCAGAACGACGGCCAGTTCACACTCGTAGTCCAGCTTTTTCACGAGGTCGGTATGGGCCTCGATGAAGCCGCCGTCCGGCACGGCCCGGGTGACCCGCTTGGAAAAGTAGATGGCGTCCTGATGCTTGGTCGCAAAAGCGTCGGCGGAGTATTTCTCGGCCTCGTCGGAGTGGGCCATGTAGTTGATGCCCAGACAGATGACGTCCTGCGCCGGAGACGGGATGGGGCTTTCCGGCGTGACGGCCTCAATAGGCAGCGCCGGGATGCCTGCGATGGCCAGCGAAAGCCCGGCCCGCACCTGCGGGGTCAGGAACGGGATGGCGTCGGACAACGTCTCGTAAGAAAGGCCCAGCCAGCTCAGGGGCCAGACCTGACGGCCATCGGCAGAGAGGATGGCCGGGTCTTCCACGCCGTCGGGCAGACGGCAGGTGATGAAACGCATAGAAAGGCCTCCTTCTCAGTGCCGATACGCGATAGCCTTCTGGATGCGGTCGGCTTCGGCGGAGCCGGCCAGCTGGCGCACCAGCTCGAGGGCAAACGGGATAGCGCCGCCGAGGCCGTAGCTGGTGGTGATGCTGCCGTCTACGACGACTTCCTCATCGTGGACGATGGCACCGGCCAGCTTGTCCTGAAATCCGGCGTGGGCGGTGGCGTTCCTGCCTTCCAGCAGGCCGAGGCTGGCGAGGACGCTGGGCGCGGCGCAGATGGCGGCGACCTTCCTGCCTGCCCTGGCGAAGGAAACGCAGGTGTCGGTGACGGTCTTGTTCTCGGCGAGGTTGGGCGTACCCGGGATGCCGCCGGGCAGGATGACCATGTCCACGTCGCTGTAATCCACATCCTCGGCCAGCGCGTCGGCGTTCAGGTGGATGCCGTGGCTGCTGACAAGGGCGCGGCGGCCCATGGCGGACGCAATGATGACTTCGACCCTGGCGCGGCGGAGAAGGTCGGCCACCAGCAGGGCCTCGCACTCCTCGGTGCCGTCGGCAAAAAACAGAACAGCTTTGCTCATAATCAGATACTCCTTTTATAAATCAAAGAAAAAGCGCACCGCAGGCGGGGCGTCCCCGGCCCGCAGTGCGCCAGCGGTCAGTGAAATTCAGTCTTCGGTGCCAGCGGAGACGCCGTTCTTTTCCAGAATGCGGCGCAGGACGCTGTCGTCCCGGCCCAGCACACGGCTCACGCGGCTGATGATGGCGCTGGATGCGCCGATGTTGCCCATGATGCTGGTGTAGCTCTGCTTGCGCATGAGCTTTTCGGCGATGTTGTAGCGCTGCTCCATCGCGCTCAGCTCTGCGTAGCTGCATACATCCTGCAAGAAGCGGTAGCACTCCTCGGGCGTCTCAAGCTCCAGAAAAGCGGCATACAGGCCGGATTTTCCGGTCGGATGGTCCTTTGCCATATACGGTTCCTCCCCGGTCATTCAATGATGTTGGACCCGCAGACGGGTACTTCAATACACTACTTTAGTGTAGTACAAATGAGCAGAAAATGCAATGGTCTTTGCAGGAAATTTACAACATCCGCTCAAAGATCAGCTCGTTGCGCTCGATGCCGCCCTCACTCTCGGCAGGGCCGAGGGAGTGGTAGCCCCGGGCCTTGAAGAACTGCTGCACCGGCAGGGCCTTGGCGTTGACGCCGCACCAGACGCGGCCCCGGCCCTCGCCCCGGGCCAGACGCTCGCAGGACGCCACGATGTCCCGGCCGATGGCCTTGCCGCGGTATTCGGGCTTGAGGTAGAGGTGGAGCAGATGGAGCGAAGTGTTCTCCATCTTCCATGCAAAGTAGCCGATGAGGCTGCTGCCGAGGAAGACGAGGAAGTAGTTCACATCGTTGTCGATGTCCTCTTCGATCGCGTCGGCGCTCTGCAAGTTCTCGATGAGGGCGTCCAGCTGCTTTGCGGGGAAATAGCGTTTGTAGACCTCGTGCCAGACCTCGCTGGCAAGGTCGGCGGTCATGTGGATGTATTTGGCCTTGGCGACCAGCTTGTAATCGGGTTTCATAGTCCTCCTGAAAAATAGCGCGGAACTGCGCACGATAAGGTTCGGCGGGAAATCGCTTTACAAGATACAGTGTACCACATCCGGCCCCCGGGTGTAAAGCAAAAAGGCTGCCGTACCCGCAAAGAGTACGGCAGCCTTGATGGCTTTTTCGACGTCCTCAGACGTGATGCGTTTTACAGCGCAGCCTTGAAGTTGTGATGAGTGGAGCTGTAACGGACAACTGCTTCCATCAGGGTGACAGGCCACAGCAGGACCTTGCCAACCATCTCAGCCGGCTTGACGCATACCGTCTCCATGCTGTTGATGCCGAACAGGACCAAACAAGCGATGCCGCAGCCCAGAATGTAGTAATACATAGTCAAACCTCCTATATTTTCTCACAGGCCCGCAGTGTGCGGAGCCTGAAGCTCGTTGTTACGGGGGCGCTTCCCGCTCCCTGCAAGCTTACTATACACCGGTTTTGAAATAAAGTCAATAGCAGAAAACGTGAAACAAATTAAAGCTCTTTCTGAAATGCAATATCTATCATTAAAGTGAAGTACCGAAGTGAGTTTTGATTTATAAAACTAAAGTCACTGCACTGAACTGGCCTTGCGGCAGGGACAGTTCGGCCCGTTTTGGAGCTGAAACGGGCCGAAAACGGGGGTGCTGTTCTTGGGGCAAAAACAGGGTGGAAAACGACAGCTGCGGGGTCGTTTTTAAGATGTATACAAGTGTGCTCCGGCGGTGGGATTTGGGCCGGAGGGTAACGTGAGGAGATCTCCGCAAAACGAGCAGAATGCATAAAGAAATCCGCAAAAATTATGGAAAACTATTCTTGCTGCCCAAACCAAAATGCGTTATAATAAGAGCATCAAAAGTCTACGCTGAAAGGAGAACGCAGTTATGGCAAAGGCATCGCAGGTCGTATTATCAGAAAATGAATTTTACCTCATCAAGGCCCCCAATGGAAAGGTGCTGGAAGTAAAGAACTTCAACACGGAGAACGGCGCTGCGATCCGTCTGTGGGACTACGCAGGTCATCCGTGGCAGCAGTGGAAATTCGTGGATGCAGGCGAAGGACGCTGGCGCATCCAGAACCGTTTTACCGGCAAAATGATGGACCTCGCCCTCGGCGGCGTGGTGGAAGGCACCTGGCTCCATCAGTGGGGCCGCACCAGCGGACTGAGCCAGTGCTGGGAGCTCGAGCCTACCCGCAATGGCCGGACCCGCATCCGCAACGTGCTGGCCGACAAGTACATCGACCTTGTGGGCATGAACACCTCCAACGGTGCGCAGGCGCAGATCTGGAACTTCGTCTCGGGCGGCAATCAGGAGTGGAACCTCGAGCGTGTGGACCCCACCGTCCAGCAGACTCGGGCCAAGGCCGAAGAGGCCCATGATCCGGAGCCGACGCCCTCCCAGCGCAAGCACCAGAACGACCTCGTCCGCAAGCTGAACAATGCGGGCAGGGGACGCGCAGGCCGCAAGGCATAAACGCATAAAAACAGCGCCCCGCAGGGGTCATCTGCGGGGCGCTTTGCTGTTAAAAAAAAAAAAAAAGGGAAAGTAAGATGGATCTTGGTGCCTTTATGAATCCGGAATACCCGATCTTCAGCACGACGCTGTGCTATCTGGAGCGGGACGACGCCTACCTGATGCTCCACCGTGTGAAGAAGGAGGACGACTACAACCACGACAAATGGGTGGGCGTCGGCGGGAAATTCGAGCGGTTCGAGAGCCCGGAGGACTGCCTTCTCCGGGAGGTGAAGGAAGAGACGGGCCTGACGCTGACCCACTGGCGCAGCCGGGGCCTGCTGACCTTCATCTGGGGCAATATGACCGAGTTCATCCACCTCTACACCGCCGACGGGTGGACGGGCGAGAGGATACAGGGCGATGCCTGCCGGGAAGGCGTGCTGGAATGGGTGCCGAAGGAAAAGGTGGAGCAGCTGCCCATCTGGGAGGGCGATAAAATTTTCTTCAAGCTGCTCAACGAGGAGCATCCGTGGTTCTCCCTCAAGCTGGTGTATGAGGGGGATGTCCTCCGGCAGGCGGTGCTGGATGGGGAAAGAGTGGTATAAACAGGAAAAAGCCTGCTGTCGGCAGGCTTTTTCTATACGCTCAGTTCAGCTTCAAATCGCCGTCCTTGATCCAGCCAAGCTTGCGCTCGATCTCGCAGAAGAGAACGCTGAGCACGGCGGGCAGGACGAAGCAGATGAGGACGAGGGCAGCCCAGTCCATCGGGGTGATGGCGGCCTTGGTGCCGGCGGCGATGTCGCTGACCCAGCCGGTGTAGACGCCGATCTGGCCCACGAGGCCGCAGGTACCCATGCCGGAAGAGACGGCGGCACCGTTCATCTCCATGTGGAAGACGCAGGTGGCCAGAGGGCCGGTGATGGCGCTGGCCAGCGTGGGGGCGATCCAGATGCGGGGATTCTTTACGATGTTGCCCATCTGGAGCATACTGGTGCCGAGGCCCTGACTGATGAGGCCGCCGACGCCGTTTTCCTTATAGCTCATGACGGCAAAGCCGATCATCTGGGCGCAGCAGCCCGCCACGGCAGCGCCGCCGGCGAGGCCCGTCAGGCCGAGGGCCGCGCAGATGGCGGCAGAGGAAATGGGCAGGGTCAGGGCGACGCCCACGATGACCGAGACGAGGATGCCCATGAGGAAGGGAGCCTGTTCGGTGGCCCACATGATGAGGGTACCCACCTGGCTTGCGGCTGCGCCGATGGGGGCGGCGATGAGCATCGAGAGGCCGACGCCGGCAAAGATGGTCACCAGCGGGGTGACGAGGATGTCAACGCGGGTCTCCTTGCTGACGGCTTTGCCCAGCTCAGCGGCCACAATGGCGATGATGAGGACGGCCAGAGGGCCGCCTGCGCCGCCGAGGGCGTTGGAGGAGTAGCCCACCGTCACGAGGCTGAACAGTACCAGCGGCGGGCAGTGGAGCGCCCAGCCGATGGCCACGGCCATGGCCGGGCCGCTCATGGCCGTGGCGTAGCCGCCCAGGTCCACCAGCGTCTCAAGCCCGGTCTGCTGGCCCAGCGTCTTGATGATGGTGCCGATGAGCAGGCTGGCGAACAGGCCCTGTGCCATCGCGCCCAGCGCCTCGATGAGGTAGCGCTGGGGGGTGATGACGATGTCCTTGCGTTTTAAGAAATCTTTTACATTTGACATAAAGAATCTGCCTTTCCGTCTTAACACGTTCAGAGTGCAGCAAAAGCTGCATGACCATCATGATACCATACATGTGTCAAGACAGCAAGAGGAAAATGCAAAAATCCCGTTTGGAACGGAACTTTTTTCTTTTGGATGCAATAATACGGCGGCTTGGTTCGTTTTCCACATGGAACGTCGGCTGTGGTGGAAAACTTCCACAAAACGCCCCGCACGAGACACCGAAGGACATTGACGGGAGCTTGTGGTTGGGTGTATACTATAGACGTAAAAATAGAATTTGAAGCACTTCTGGCGGCGAGAGGCCGCGTTAGAATACAGCTTGGAGGCAGAGCAAGCGGAATGAGACAGAAAGATACAGGAACACCAAAAAAGAAGACGCGCCGTGCGGCGGGCCAGATGGTGGCCTCGGCGGTGATGGCGCTTGCCATCGCGGTGGGCGGTTTTGGCACCACAGCCCTGCTGGCGTCCCAGCCTGCGGGTCTGACGGTGGAGCCGTCGGCTCTGCTGTGGGAGGGCGAGACCGATGCGGCCCACAGCACCAAAAAGGAAACGAAGAAAAATAATACGGAAACCCCGAAAAACGACTCTGCATCCTCTGAGGCGGAGAGCACTGCTGCGTCTGCCGCGCAGCCGTCTGCTCCCAGCCAGAGCGTGAAAGAAGAGCCCGCTGCATCGGCGGCTCCGGCTGCACCCGCAGAGGAGACTGCCGCAGAGCCTGCGGCCCCGGAAACAGCTCCCTCTGCCCCCATGATGGGCGGCATCGACGAGCTGGAACAGGAGAACGGCTTCCCCCGCTTACAGCAGGAGACCGAGGCACTGGCCGCCGAAGACCCCCTGAGCGCTCCGGTGGAGCAGGATGCAGTGTCTCAGCCCGCTGAGCCGGAGACGAACTCCGAAGAGCAGAGCGCCCTGCCGGTGAAGACCGAGGAAGGCACCATCCTGCTGACGCCGGAGGAGATACGCGCGGCGCTGGATGCGGGTACGCTGGATGCGAGCAACATTGATACTGCCTGTCTTACCGACGAGAACGGCCTGCTGAGCTGGCTGTGGAACCTCCTGTTCGGGAAAAGAGACGATGACAGCACCACCCCGGCTCCGGCTCCGGTCTATTCCGGCTGGCGCACCGTGGACGGCAAGACCTACTATTATGACCAGTACACCAACCAGCCGGTCACGGGCATCCGGTCCATCGACAACAAGCTCTATTACTTCGACGCCAACGGTGTCCAGCAGGACGCCACCTTCGGCATCGATGTCTCCAAATATCAGTCGAACATCGACTGGGAGCAGGTCAAGACGGCGGGCGTCAAGTTCGTCATCATCCGCATCGGCTACCGCGGCTACGGCAGCGGCGCACTGGTGCTGGACCCCATGTTCGAGCAGCACTTCACCAACGCCCGGAACGCGGGCCTCAAGGTGGGCGTCTACTTCTTCAGTCAGGCAGTCAACGAGAACGAGGCCCGGGAGGAAGCACAGGGCTGCGCCTACGTCCTGAACGGCCGCAAGCTCGACTACCCCATCTACTTTGATACCGAGGCTTCCGGCGGCAGCAATGGCCGTGCCGATGGTCTGGGCGTCGAGGACCGCACCAAGTGTGCCATCGCCTTCTGCGAGGAAGTCAAGGCCCAGGGCTATCAGCCGGGCGTCTACGCCTCCACCCTGTGGTTCCGCAAGCGCATCGACCTGAACCGGCTGAAGAGCTACAGCATCTGGAACGCCCATTATAATGTGGCCGGTAGCCCCATCGCCTGCGATCTGTGGCAGGGTACCTGCACCGCCCGCATCCCCGGCTACGGCGGACAGATCGACGTGAACATCAGCTATGTGGGCTGAGGAGGCGCGCATGGATACCATCCGCCTCATTGCCTCCGACCTTGACGCCACCCTGCTGGACGGCCAGAGCCAGCTCCCGCCGGACTTCGCGGAGACTGTCCGCGCTCTGGCAGAGCGGGGCATCCGGTTCGCTGCCGCCAGCGGACGGCCCATCTATACCTTAGAGGAGATGTTCGCGCCCCTGCGGGACGACATCATCTTCGTGGGCGACAACGGCGGTGCCATCTGCTGGAAGGGCGAGAGCCTGTACCTCTCCGAGATGGACGCTGCCGACTGGCGCACGCTGGCCGGGCAGGCCCGGAGCGCGGGCCACGCCGCCGTCCTCTGCGGGCTGGAAACGGCCTATGTGGAGGAGCAGTTCCGGCCGTACGACAGGGTTTTCAAGAGATTCTACACCAAGGTGGAATATGTCCCTCATCTGGAGGACGTGACCGCCCGGGTGGATAAATTCACCATCTACTTCCCCGAGGGAGATGCCCAGAAGGGCTACGACGCGCTTTATGGCCCGGTCTGGGGCGGGCGCTTCTCGGTGGCGGTGGCCGGTGCAGACTGGGTGGACATCATGAACCCCGGCGTCCACAAGGGCGCGGCCTTGCTTCGGCTGGGGAAGCGTCTGGGCGTCCTGCCCGAGGGCATGATGGCGTTCGGCGACACCTTCAACGACGCGGAGATGCTGAAGGCGGCAAAGTACGGCTTCCTCGTGGAGAACGGCTCGCCCGCCCTCCGGGAGGAGGTGCCCTTCCTCGCGCCGCCCAACACCAGCTCCGGCGTGATGCAGGTCCTGCGCCGCGTTCTGGCCCAGAATGGCCGGGTCTGTGAATCGGATTTCAGAAGAGCAAAATAGAGAACGGCATCGGAGAAAAGCTCAGATGCCGTTCTTTTTTATTGGTATAAAACTGCGCCCAGCACCGCCGAGAGCAGGATCATCCCGATGGGCGAAGGGGCTTTGCCTCTGGCTTTCTGCCAGATGAGCCGCACCCCGGCCAGAATTGCAAGGATGCCAATGCCCCGCCATGATGGCGCGGGGGCGTCAGCGGCGGTGGAGATGCCCAGCAGAGTGCTCAGCCCCATGGTGAAGGCTGTGGAGAGGATGAGGGCCACGACGCAGGGCCGGACGCCGGAGAGGAAAGCTTCGACCCCGGCGTACTTGAGCAGGTCGTGGATGAGGGCCGCGATGAGCAGGATGATGAAAAAGGACGGCAGAACGACGCCCAGCGTGGCGCAGAGCGCCCCCGGCACCCCGCCCTGCGACGCGCCGATGAAGGTGGCCATGTTGACGGCCAGCGGGCCGGGTGTGGACTCCGACACCGCGATGAAGCTCAGAAACTCGGCCTCGGAGAGCCAGCCGTTGAGCAGGACTTTCTCCCGGATGAGGGAGATCATGCCGTAGCCGCCGCCGAAGGAGACGGCACCGATCTCCAGAAAGGTGAGGAATAATTTCAGAAACATCCTACTTCCCTTCCTTTCTGCGGCCGATGAGCCATGCAGCCACGCCTGCCGCACCGCTGAGAAGGATGAGCAGGATGGACGAGACGCTGACACCGGCCAGTGAGAGGCCCACCATCACCAGCATGACGGCGGCGAGAACGCCGGTGGCAAAGGGCGACTTGTCCAGCGCTTTGAGCATCCGCACGCCTGCCGAGAAGATGAGGTAGATGACGCAGACCTGAATGCCCTTGAAGGCGTTGGCGATGACGGTGAGCTGGGTGAACTGCTCGAAAAACAGCGAGATGGCGTAGATGATGAGGAAGGACGGCAGGCAGACGGCCACCGTGGCCGTGGCCGCGCCGGGAACTTTGGCCAGCTTGTAGCCGAGGTAGGTGGCGCTGTTGATGGCCACCGGCCCGGGGGTGGATTCCGCGATGGCGGTCATGTCGAGGAATTCGTCTTTGTCCAGCCATTTGCGGCGCTGGATGAACTCTTCTTCCAGCAGGGCGATCATGGCGTAGCCGCCGCCGAAGGTGAACAGACCGATTTTGAAAAAGGTGAAAAACAGCGTCCCGAGGCTTTTGGCCTCCTGCGCCGGAGTGTTATATTTCATGGGGAGAGCCTCCTTTCCTTTATACTACACGCGGGAAAGCCCGGTGTCAACAGCGGAGAAAAGCGGGATTTTGTTTCCAGCGGCTTTACAATCCGGCCAAAAGGCGGTATTCTTTACCCATACCACTCTAAGATTCAGGAGGAAACGATGGACATCCGCCAGCTGCATTATTTTCTGGTCCTCTGCGAGGAGATGAATTACACCCGCGCGGCCCAGCGCCTGTTTTTATCCCGACAGGCCCTGCGTCAGAGCATCTCGGCCCTCGAGGCCGAATTGTGCGGGCCGCTCTTCCTCAGCGCCCACCACAGGCTCAGCCTCACCGACCGGGGCGTGAGCCTGCAGCGCCATGCCGCACCGGTGGTGGAGCAGTTCCAGCAGATGCAGGCGGCGCTCCACGCCGAGATACAGTCGGCCCAGCCGGTGCGCATCGGCATCAGCGTCTCGCTGGTGCCGGACTATCTGCCCGGCCTAGAGACCCAGCTGGACAAGTTCCGCCAGCAGTACCCCCACATCGAGATGCGCTTCCGCCTGCTGGACAACGACGCCGTGGCCGAGGGCGTGGAGCAGGGCGAGCTGGATGCGGGCCTTGTGATGGACCTGGGCTGTGCCGCACCGGTGCTGGCCCGCACCACCCTGCGGGCCGACCCGGCCTGCCTGCTGGTGCCGCGGGGCCACCCCTTCTGGGAAAAGGAGAGTGTGCCGCTGGCCGAGCTGCGGAACCAGAGGGTCCTTCTGCCCAGCCTGCGGCAGGACCTGTTCGCCCCGCTGTGGGAGGCCTGCGCCCGGGCGGGCTTTGCGCCCAACGCCGAGATAGGCCCCAGCTTTTATCAGGCGTACTACCTCGTGCAGGAGCAGCTCTGCACCTGCCTGACCCGGTACGAGCCGGGCGCGCGGCGGGAGCTGGACCGGGTGCGGGATGTCCTGCTGGAAGACCTGCCGCCCCTCTGCGTCTCGCTTTTGCAGCGGCGCGACCATACGTCGGCTTATATCGACCTGCTGCGCAGCTATCTGATGGAGGTGCTGGGCGGTGCGGCCAGCCTGCCGCCCCGGCGCGGACGGTCGGCGAAGCCCTTCTATAACCTGCCCGTCCTGTCCAGCGCGGCGGCAAAGCCCGCCGTGGTACATCCTGCCCCCGGCACTCAGCTGCCCTTTGAGGGCGGACACAACTTCCGCGAGCTGGGCGGCTATGAGGCCGATGAGGGCAAGCACATCAAGTGGGGCCAGATCTACCGGGGCATCCCGACGTGGAAGCTCACCAGCGAGGCTGACCGGAAGCTGCTGGATTCTCTGGGTCTGCGCCTCATCCTCGATCTGCGCAGCGAGGCCGAAGCTGCCGAGACGCCCGACTATGTGCCGGACGGCGCGCGGCTGGTGCGCATCTGCGGCCTCTGCCTTGAGAACGGCAAAGAGGTGGACTTTTCGCCCGAAGACCGGGAGAACCTGCTGAAGGGAATGCCCGACGAGGGCCGTCGGATGGCGGACGCCATGTACGAGCGGATGCTCTTCGGCAACAAGGCGTACAAGGAGCTGTTCCGTGCGCTGGAAGCCGGGGAGACGCCGGTGCTCTTCCACTGCTCGGCGGGCAAGGACCGCACCGGCGTGGCCGCTATGCTCATCCTGCTGGCGCTGGGCGCGTCGGACAAGACCATCGCCGAAGATTTTGAGAAGACGAACATCTGGCGCAGGCCGGAGCTGGAAGCCGTCTGGGCCGAGCACGCTGAGGAGATCGCTGCTGACCCTGCCCGGAAGGATTTCTACCTCGGCGTGTTCGGCGTCCACCCGGAGTCTGCTCCCTTCGTGCTGGGCATCATCCGGGAGCGCTATGGCAGTGCCGACGCCTATCTGGAAGCCGAATACGGCCTCACCCCGGCCCGCCTGATGCGCCTGCGCCGGATGTATCTCGAATAAATAAAAAAATAATTTCCGCTTTCGGCCTTACTTCTCCTTGACATTGTGCAAAATGTTTCGTAATATAAGAAGTAGTATGGAATCTAAGACGCTGCAGGCGGAACATTCCGCGACCAGATATTTCAATGGGGCTTCATCTGCCCGTTTTTATAAGCACATCTTGTAAATCGAAAAGCTGCACCAGACCTACCGCACAGGAAGATTTTTCTCTGCGTCTGTTCTTGTTGGCTTCTTTTGCGTTGAAAATTTGATTGATGTCTGGCCCGCGTTCGGCCGCACAGCGTCTCCTGCCTGTTAAAGCAAAGTTTGACTGTTAAGGAGAGTGAAGAACAATGACCGTGATCGGAGTGATCGTGGCATTGATCGTTGCTGTCGCTGCCGCAGCTGCGGGCTATTTTATTGGTTACAACAACCGTAAAAAGACCGCAGAGGCCCAGATCGGCAGCGCCGAGGCCGAGGCGACCCGGCTGGTGAACGAAGCGATCAAGACCGCCGACCAGAAGCGCAAGGAAGCCATTCTGGAAGCAAAGGATGAGGCTTTCCGCCTGAAAGCCGAGGTCGATGCCCAGAAGGCGGAGGCCGATAAAGAGATCAAGCAGCGCCGTGCGGAGATCAGCCGCCAGGAGAACCGCATCGACCAGAAGGAAACTGCCCTCGACCGCAAGACCGAGGCTCTGGAAAAGCGCGAGGAGGAGCTGAAAAAGAAGCACGAGGAGGCCGAGGCCCATCTGGCCGAGGTCGATGCCCTGCGCGCCAAGGAGATGGAGCGTCTGGAAACGCTGGCCGGCCTGAGCCAGGAGGACGCCCGCGAAGTGCTGCTGCACAAGATGGACGAGGAGCTGACCCACGAGAAGGCCATCCGCGTGGCCGCCTACGAGACCGATTTGAAGGAGAACTGCGACGGCATCGCCCGCAACCTCATCGGTCAGGCCATCAGCCGCTGTGCTGCTGACCACTGCAGCGAGACCACCGTCAGCGTCGTCCCGCTGCCCAGCGACGAGATGAAGGGCCGCATCATCGGCCGTGAGGGCCGCAATATCCGCGCCCTTGAGACGGCCACCGGCGTTGACCTCATCATCGATGACACCCCGGAGGCCATTACCCTGTCCTCCTTCGACCAGACCCGCCGCGAGGTGGCCCGCATGACGCTGGAGCGCCTTATCGGCGATGGCCGCATCCACCCCGCCCGCATCGAGGAAATGGTGGAAAAGTGCCGCCACGACCTCGAGCTGCAGATGAAGCGGGAGGGCGAGCGCGCTGTCATGGAGCTGGGCATCCACGGCCTGCACCCCGACCTCATCAAGCTCATCGGCCGCCTGAAGTACCGCACCAGCTTTGGCCAGAACGCTCTGACCCACAGCATGGAAGTGGCCTGGCTGGCCGGCCTGCTGGCAGGCGAGATGGGTGTGAACGTCACGCTGGCACGCCGTGCCGGTCTGCTGCATGACATCGGCAAGGCTCTTGACCATGAGATCGAGGGCAGCCATGTCCAGATCGGTGTGGACATCTGCCGCAAGTACAAGGAAAATACCCAGGTCATCCACGCCATCGAGGCCCATCACGGCGATGTGGAGCCCAAGACTCCGCTGGCCTTCATCATTCAGGCCTGCGACGCCATCAGCGCTGCCCGTCCGGGCGCCCGCCGCGAGAATGTCGAGAGCTATGTGAAGCGTCTGGAGAATCTGGAGGAGATCTCTTCCAGCTTCGAGGGCGTCGAGCAGGCATTCGCCGTGCAGGCTGGCCGCGAAGTGCGCATCATGGTCAAGCCCGACGTCATCGGCGACGACCAGGTCATCCTGCTGGCCCGCTCCATCGCAAAGAAGATCGAGGACACGCTGGATTATCCCGGCCAGATCAAGGTCAACGTCATCCGCGAGAGCCGTGCCGTCGAGTACGCAAAATAAAATATCGGAAGACAGCAAGAGCCGCTGTGCGTATGCACAGCGGCTCTTTTTGCATCTGGTTCAAAAATTTTTCATAATTCACTTGACAACAGGGTTTGTATGTAGTATACTCCACGGCAACCGAACAAACATACATACAAAGTAGGTTTGTGCCAAATGGGAGGAACATCATGAGAGAGCGAATGTGTTGACAGACAAAAACGACATCACACTCAAAAATAAAGGAGGATCCGTTTTATGTCTGTAGAAATTCTGGATCTGGCCGCACTGGCCCTGACTGCCGTATTTTTTGCCCTGCTGTACTACCTGCACAAGAAAAAGCAGGTTGACTTCGGCGTGCGCACCATTCTGGCTGTGGGCCTCGGCCTCATCGTGGGCCTCGTGTTCAAGGGCCACCACACCTATATCGCCGCTGTGGGTACCATCTACGCCCACGTCGTTTCGGCTGTGGTCATCCCGCTGCTGATCTTCAGCATCATTTCCAGCATCACCAATCTGGGCAATTCCGTCCGCCTGAAGAACATCGGCCTCAAGACCGTTTTCTTCCTGGTCCTGAATACCTTCTTCGCCAGCCTCATCACCCTGATCGCCGGTGTCGTGACCAACGTCGGCCACGGTGTGAAGTATGAGCTGGCCACCGACTACACCGTCAAGGAAGTCCCCACCTTTGTGGACACGGTTATCAGCCTCTTCCCCCAGAACCTCGCTTCCCACTGGGCAAACGGCGAGGTGGTGCCTATCGTGGTCTTCTGCATTCTGGTCGCCATCAGCTACAACAAGATCGCCGCCAAGAAGCCCGAGGAGGTCGCCCCTTTCAAGAAGTTTATCGACGCCGGTGACCTTGTGATGGGCCGCGTGGTCCGCTATGTCATCTCCTTCACTCCGTATGCCGTCCTGTCCCTCATCGCCCGTGCCGTCAGCCGCTCTTCTCCGGCCGACCTCGTCCCCCTGCTGAGCGTTCTGGTGCTGGCTTATGTCCTCTGCGCGATTCAGGCCTTCGTGGTCGAGGGCGCGCTCATCAAGATCGTCGGCAAGCTGGATCCTGTCCAGTTCTTCAAGGGCGTCTGGCCCGCCGGCACTGTCGCCTTCACTTCTCAGAGCAGTGTTGGCACCATCCCCGTCACGGTCAACCAGCTGACCAAGAAGCTGGGCGTCAACGAGGACATCGCCGCCTTTGGTGCAAGTCTGGGTGCAAACCTCGGTATGCCGGGCTGTGCCGGTGTCTGGCCCACCCTGCTGGCTGTCTTTACCATCCACCTGCTGGGCATTGATTACACCCCGGTGCAGTACGCCTTCCTCGTTGTGCTGGCTGTGGTCGTCTCCATCGGTACCGTCGGTGTGCCTGGCACGGCTACCATCACCGCTACTGCTCTGTTTGCTGCTGCCGGTCTGCCGGTGGAAGCCATCATCCTGCTTTCGCCCATTTCCAGCATTGCTGATATGGCTCGTACTGCCACCAACGTCGTCGGCGCTGCCGCCGCTACCACCCTTGTGGCTGCCACCGAAGGCCAGCTGGACAAGGCTGTGTACAATGGCGAGGTCGAAGCACCTGCTGCCGAGGCAGTCTGAGCACGTTTCAAAGTGCTTTTGAGACAAAACCTCAGGCACATGAAGTAAAATAAAGTCCGGACAGCCCACTATGCAGAAAAAGCATAATAGGCTGTTTTCTTTATAAAAGAAAGATACAGCACGAAACCGTGCGCGGTAAGAGTACAAGTAATACTTATTTCACCTGAACTGTACTTCACATGAATACACATCGAGGGTAAAACTATACAAAATTCAAATCAAAATTTTGGTGTGCAGTTGGGCAAACTACAGAAATCGTTGGGTCGAGGGGATAAATTTGGCAAAAAGTCTTTTCTTTCGGCGGTGGACGATGTATAATGCCGCCAAGGCACAAGGGTGTGCAGAAAGCTCCAGAGGGGGAGCAGAACACCTTGTGCATTTTTCAGAAACAGTCGCTTTAATGCGTTAAAGCGGTGTTAGAGAGGGGAAAAGATATTATGAGATTCGATCGTCGTATTTCGCGCCGCAGCTTTCTGGCAGCAGCAGGCGTATCCGCAGCAGCTCTGGCCCTGACGGCCTGCGGCGGCTCCAGCTCCACGGCAGCGTCTACCGCTGCCTCCACCGGTGCTTCCAGCGCAGCTGGCACTGCCGCAGGCGGCACCCTGAACATCATGCTGGAGACTGAGGTCCAGTCTCTGGACCCGCAGATCGCCACCGACGGCACCTCCTTTGAGGTCATCGCCGACTACACCGACGGTCTGATGCAGATGGACGCCGACGGCGCAGCTGTTCCGGCTCTCGCCGAGACCTACGACATCAGCGAGGACGGCAAGACTTATACCTTCCACCTGCGCGATGCAAAGTGGTCCAACGGTGACGCCGTCACCGCAGCCGACTTCGTGTTCGGCTGGCAGCGTGCTGTTGATCCCGCCAACGCTTCCGAGTATTCCTACATGCTGTCTGACATCGGCCAGGTGGTCAACGCCGCAGAGATCATTGCCGGTGAGAAGCCCGTCACGGCTCTGGGCGTGACCGCAGTGGATGACAAGACCCTCGAAGTTCAGCTGAACGTCCCTGTCAGCTACTTCCTGAGCCTGATGTACTTCCCCACCTTCTACCCTGTCAACGAGGCATTCTTCAACACCTGCAAGGATACCTTCGGCACCAGCCCCGACACCGTCCTGTCCAACGGTGCATTCATCATGACCGACTACCAGCCCGCTGCTACCGCATTCGAGCTGACCAAGAACCCCGACTACTACGACGCTGCAAACATCGCTCTGGATGGTCTGGCCTATCAGGTCATCAAGGACAGCCAGCAGGCTCTGATGAGCTTCCAGACCGGCGCACTGGATCTGACCCTGCTGAACGGCGAGCAGGTGGACCAGGTAAAGGACGACCCCCAGTTTACCAGCGTGGGCGCCGGCTACCTGTGGTACATCAGCCCCAACATCGACGGTGTACCTGAGCTGGCAAACGAGAACCTGCGCAAGGCTATGACCTTCGCCCTCGACCGCGACGCCATCACCGGCGACGTCCTGAAGGATGGTTCTGCTCCCTGCTACACCGCCGTTCCTCCGCAGTTCGCCACCGGCCCGGACGGCAGCGATTTCAGCGCCGACCAGACCAAGTACGCTGAGTACTGCGCATTTGATGCAGCCAAGGCTGCCGAGTACTACGAGACCGCCAAGAGCGAGCTGGGCAAGGACAGCTTCACCTTTGATATGATCGTGGATGCCGACGATGCACCTCAGAAGGTGGCACAGGTCGTCAAGGAGCAGCTGGAGACCACCCTCCCCGGCTTCACCCTGAACCTGACCGTCGAGCCCAAGAAGCAGCGTGTGCAGGATATGCAGGATGGCAACTTCGAGGTCGCCCTCACCCGTTGGGGACCCGACTACGCCGACCCCATGACCTACCTGGGCATGTGGGTCACCGGCAACTCCAACAACTACGGTCTGTGGAGCGATGCCGAGTATGACTCCATCATCGCAGAGTGCACCACCGGCGATCTCTGCACCGACCCCGAGGGCCGCTGGGCTGCTCTGTACGATGCAGAAGCCATCGTTCTGGAGCAGGCAGTCATCTTCCCGCTGTACGGCCAGTGCAACGCCGAGATGATCTCCAGCGCTGTTACCGGCGTGGAGCATCACCCCTGCGCTCTGAACCGTGTGTACAAGCGCACCGTGAAGAACGCCTAAATTGAATCGCTGAACATAAGGCCGCACAGTGGCCCGCAAAAGCCACTGTGCGCCTTTTTGCCATTGCACCTGTCCGCGGACCGCGCACGACTGACCGCGGACAGGAAAACCAAAGGGGGTTCACCTGACGTGAAAAAATATACGCTCAAGCGTATCCTCACCTCGCTGTTTACGCTGCTGGCCATCCTGCTGGTGCTGTTCATCCTGATGCAGCTGATGCCCGGCTCGCCCTTCAACGACGAAAAGCTGACAGCCGATATGAGAGACGCGCTCTATGCAAAATACGGCCTTGACCAGCCGATCTACATCCAGTTCTTCCGCTACGTGGGCAATATGCTCCGGGGCGATCTGGGTGTGAGCTACAACATCTCCAAAAATACGCCTATCTCCCAGCTCATCCAGTCCCGCCTGCCCATCTCCATCCAGATCGGCGGCATGGCTGTTACGCTGGGCGCTCTGGTGGGCCTTGTGCTGGGCATCATCGCTGCCCTCAAGCGGGATACCATTTTTGATACCATCGCCACCATCATCTCAGTCATCGGCGTGTCGGTGCCGTCCTACGTTTTCGCACTGGCCCTGAGCTACACCTTCGGCTTCAGGCTCCGCTGGTTCCCGATGCTGTTCTCCGCCAAGGATGTCTTTGGCTCGAGTGTCCTGCCCAGCGTGTCGCTGTCCATGTTCACCATGGCATCCATCGCCCGCTTCACCCGAAGCGAGATGATAGAAGTCCTCGACTCCGACTATATGCTGCTGGCCGAGAGCAAGGGCATCTCCGGCCCGGCGCTGATCTTCCGCCACGCCCTGCGCAATGCGCTTATCCCTATCATCACCGTGTTGGCCCCGCTCATCGTTGATTTGATGACCGGCTCGCTGGTGGTCGAGAAGATTTTTGCCATCCCCGGCGTGGGCAGCCTGCTGGTGACGGCCATCCAGTCCAACGACTACAATGTGGTCATCGGACTGAGCTTCATCTACAGCGCCATGTACATTGGCATCATGCTGGTCGTTGACCTGCTGTACGGCATCATCGACCCGCGCATCCGTCTGGCAAAGGGGGACGACTGATATGGCAGAAAAAGCGATTCGACTGGGCGGCGAAAGCACCGCCGCAGCCATCACGCAGGCCGTGCAGGAACTGTACCCTGAGCACAAGTTCACCGAGGCAGAGTTTGCCCGGAAGAACAACGCGGCTGAAATCGCGGTGGATACCAACTTCGCGGCCCAGAGCTTCTGGAAGGACGTCCGCATCCGCTTCTTCCGCAAGAAGAGCGCCGTGCTGGGCCTCGTGATGATCGTGATCATCCTGCTGCTGGCCGTCTTTGGCCCGGGAATGAATGCGTATACTTATTCCGGCCAGGATCTGAGCCAGAAGAACTTCGCGCCTCGCGTCCCCGGCATCGAGCAGTTCGGCATTCTGGACGGCAGCGAAAAGATGAGCACGACCACCGGTACCAAGATCGTCAACAACTATGCCGAAAAAGGCAAGGATGACGTCTACTACTGGTTCGGCAGCGACCTCTATGGCCGCGACATCTGGACCCGTACCTGGGAAGGCGCCCGCGTCTCCCTGATCATCGCCGTGGCGGCTGCCGTCATTGATATGCTCATCGGTATGAGCTACGGCCTCATCTCGGGCTACTTCGGCGGCAAGGTGGATATGCTGATGCAGCGCTTTCTTGAAGTTGCCAACGGCATCCCCCGTCTGGTCATCGTTACGCTGCTGCTTCTGGTGCTGCAGCCCGGCATGATCACCATCATCTTCGCTCTGATGCTGACCGAGTGGGTGGGCATGAGCCGCATCGCCCGCGCCGAGATGCTCAAGCTGAAGGATCAGGAATTCGTTCTGGCTTCCCGCACTCTGGGTGCCGGCAGCTTCTTCATCATCTTTAAGGAAGTGCTGCCCAACATCATCGGACCCATCATCACTCAGGTCATGTTCAGCATCCCCACCGCGATCTTTACCGAGGCATTCCTTTCCTTCGTGGGTCTGGGCATCCCGGTGCCGCAGTGCTCGCTGGGCTCCCTGATCAGTGAGCTGTACAACAGCTTCACCACCCATCCCTATCAGATCATCCCGCCCATCGTGGTCATGAGCCTGCTGATGCTCAGCTTCAACCTGCTGGCCGACGGCCTGCGCGAGGCACTTGACCCCAAGATGAAGAGTATGTAAGGAGGCGCACAACATGCCTGATACGAAAAGAGAACAGGTCTTGTCGGTGCGAGACCTTGATATTACCTTTAAGACGACGGCCGGCCCCGTCCACGCCATCCGTGGCGTGAACATCGACCTGTACAAGGGCGAGACGGTGGCGCTGGTGGGTGAGTCTGGTTCCGGTAAGTCTGTCACCATGAAGGCGGCCATGGGCATTCTGGCCCAGAACGCCAAGGTGAACAGCGGCAGCATCCAGTTCAGCTACCATCACGCCGACGGCAGTCCTGAAACCGTCGATCTGCTGCAAAAAGATAAAAAGTGGATCCGCCGCCACATCAACGGCAAGCGCATCGCCATGGTCTTTCAGGACCCCATGACCAGTCTTGACCCCACCATGACCATCGGCAAGCAGATCATGGAAGGGATGCTCTGGCACTTCAAGATGCCCAAGGCTGAGGCATATCAGAAGGCCCTCAAGCTGCTGGAAGAAGTCGGTATCACTGACGCCGAAAAGCGGATGAAGAGCTACCCGCACCAGCTGTCCGGCGGTATGCGTCAGCGCGTGGTCATCGCCATCGCGTTGTCCTGCGACCCGGACCTGCTCATCTGCGATGAGCCCACCACCGCACTGGATGTGACCATTCAGGCAAAGATCCTCGAGCTCATCCGCAGCATCCAGAAGGAACGCGGCATTTCGGTCATCTACATCACCCATGACCTCGGCGTCGTGGCAAAGGTGGCCGATTATGTCGATGTCATGTACGCGGGCAAGATCGTGGAGACAGGCACCATCGACGAGATCTTCTACGACCCGCGCCACCCCTACACCTGGGGTCTGCTGTCGGCCATGCCCGACCTCGATACCGCCGACGAGCGCCTGTATACCATCCCCGGTTCGCCGCCGAACCTGCTGCATGAGAAGGCCGGCGACGCCTTCGCGCCCCGCAACAAGTACGCGCTGGAGATCGACGACGAGATCGACCCGCCCATGTTCAAGATCAGCGACACCCACTTCGCAGCCACTTGGCTGCTGGACCCCCGCGCTCCCAAGGTGGAGATGCCGCCTGAGCTGAAAGACCGTGTGGCCCGTATGAGCGCAGAAGCAAAAAAGATCGAGGAGGCGGAGTAAATGGCAGCACAGAGCGCTACCCCTCTTCTGAAGGTCGAGGGACTGAAGCAGTATTTCAAGGTGAACAAGAACTTCACCGTCAAGGCCGTGGACGATGTCAGCTTTGAAATCTATCCCGGCGAGACGTACGGTCTGGTGGGTGAGTCCGGCTCGGGCAAATCCACCATTGGCCGCAGCATCATCCGGCTGTATGACCCCACCGCAGGCAAGATCACCTTCGACGGGCAGGACATCAGCGGACGTCTGACTCACGCCCAGAACAACACCCTGCGCACCCAGATGCAGATGATATTCCAGGACCCGATGGCGTCCCTGAACCCCCGCAAGAAGGTGGAGGACATCATCGGAGAGGGTCTGGACATCCACCATATGTACAAGACCCAGGACGAGCGCCGCGAAAAGGTGGAGAAAATTCTGGAGAAGGTCGGCCTTGCGCCCGAGCACGCTGAGCGCTATCCCCACCAGTTCTCCGGCGGCCAGCGCCAGCGCGTCGGCATCGCCCGCGCCCTCATCATGAACCCGAAGCTCATCATCGCCGACGAGTGCATTTCGGCACTGGACGTGTCGATCCAGGCACAGGTCGTCAACCTGATGAAGGACATCCAGCAGGAGACCGGCACGGCCTACCTGTTCATCGCACACGACCTGTCCATGGTCAAGTACATCTCCGACCGTATCGGTGTGCTCCATCTGGGCCACCTGCTGGAAACGGGTACCACGGAAGAAATTTTTGCAGATCCCATTCATCCCTACACCCGGAGCCTGCTGTCGGCTATCCCGCTGCCGAACCCGGTGGTGGAAAAGCGCCGCGTGGCCGAGACTTACGACTATGCCACTTCCGGCATCGACTACAGCAAAGGCACCAGCCACCTCGTCAGCGGCAGCCACTACGTCAAGTGTACCGATGAAGAGTTTGCAAAGTGGTGTAAATAAAATGAAAACGCAAGTCTCTTGACAACCTGCGTTCTAACGTCTATAATGAAGACAAAGAAAGGCGCTGCCCGCACAGTGGTCAGCTCCCTCCTCTATCACGGAAATTTAAGAAAATTGACCGCTCGAGTTTGGTAGACATGGGGCGGTCATTTTTCTTGTCAGTTTATTTTCTCGAATAGTGTTTTGCGTGGTGCGTATTCCGAAAAAATACTTGGGCAATCGTCCAAGTGATTTTGGCAGTGCCAATGATAACGGTGGCCAGAAGGCCGAGCAGAGCAATAACAGTATTCAAAATATCCATGATGGATTTCCTCCTTCAAGTCTTTCATGTATAAATGATCAAGACCATCCGGAGGATGACAAAAATTGGACTTCCTCCGGACGGCACACGGAATGTGATGCCGAGGAGGGAGCATGACCGCTGCACTTGCAGGACAGCGCCTTTCTAATCACAGAATAACACAAATAGCAATGGATTTCAATGGCACGGCCTACCTTATATAGTGGGGCTCAAAATGTCTTCGGGCGGGGCGTTGTATTCCACACGGAAATTTGGTATCATATACAATACGGCTTTTGTTATGCGACGCGGCGCGATTTGCGCCCGGAGAGATATTGGGAGGAACGATATGATAATCCCCGGCATCCTGTTTCTTTTTGGATTGCTCTGCCTCATCAAGGGCGGTGACTGGTTTGTGGACGGCGCATCGGCGCTGGCCCGCCGGTTCCATCTGCCGGAGCTGCTCATCGGCGCAACGGTGGTGTCCGTCGGCACTACCCTGCCCGAGGTGATGGTGTCCACCATCTCGGCAGTGTCCGGCCACGGCGAGATCGCCTACGGCAACGCCATCGGTTCTGTCATCTGCAACACGGCCCTCATCGCGGCCATTACGGTGGCCGTGCGGCCCGGCAAGGTGGACCCCAAGCCCCTGCGTGTGCCGGTGGCTTTCTTCTTTGCAGCTGCGGCCATCTACTGCGTGGTAGCTTACGGCATGGGCCGCTTTACCCGTCCGATGGGCCTGCTGATGCTGGGGATGTTCGTGGCCTATCTGGCGGCGAATGTCTGGCAGATGAAAAATGCCCCGGCAGAGCCGGAGCATGAGGAAGAGCCGATGGGCATCGGAAAGATCGTCCTGCTGCTGGTGGTGGGCGCAGCCCTCATCGCGCTGGGCGCGAACCTGCTGGTGGACAACGGCACCATCATCGCGCAGGCGATGGGCGTGCCGGAATCGGTCATCGCGCTGACCTTCGTGGCGCTGGGTACCTCGCTGCCTGAGCTGGTCACGGCCATTACTTCGCTGATGAAGGGCCACAGCGACCTCTCGCTGGGCAATGTCGTGGGTGCGAATGTCTTCAACCTCGTGCTGGTCAGCGGCATGTCGGTGACACTGGCACCGTTTGAGATCCCGCAGAGTGCGACCCTGTTCGGTATCAACTCGAGTCTGGTGCTCGAGCTGCCCGTGATGCTGCTGGTGATGGCGCTGCTGACCATCCCGGCGCTGGTGCGTGGAAAGCTCTCCCGTGTGCAGGGTGTGGCGCTGCTCTGCATCTATGCCGCATTCTGCGCAGTGCAGTTTACAATGTGAAACCGCGTAAATCGACAAAAAGCAATCTTTTTTCGGTTGACAGGCGTTGACAGGATCCTTTATTATAAGAGTATAAAATGGTTTGCCCAATAGGATGGACAGAGAAAATGACCGCTGCGGAGCAGGAGACCGCAGCGGTCATTTTTTGCTTGTCTTGAAAAATGCTATCAGGAAACGAATACAGCCACGACGAGCGCCTGACCGCCGATGACGCCGACGGCAAAGCCGGTCTTCTGGCTGGCAGTGCGCTGAGAACTGTCAGAGTAAACAAGAAGAGTCCGATTGGTGAGGAGGGTGAGGGCGACACCACTGAGGTCGGCATCTCCCCGCAAAGCACCATCTTCCAGAACATCGGCGCTGAGAAGCGCATAGCTCACCAAATATGTCTCATCGGGAGAAGGCGAAAGCCTGTTCAAGACTACATCGGCACAATTTGAAAGCCCGGTATCCCTGCTCTCAGACAGTAGCTCGATGGCAGCGGCTGCATTGTTGCCAGATTCCTTCTGGATGCACAGGAAGATCGTCTCGGCGACAGAGTCGGCACCTTGGATATAGGAGTCCTGGGTAGTCTCGGGGCGACGGATGTCTACGGTGTTCAGGGCGGCGAGCAGTTTCTCCTTTCCCTGGGAGGTGTTTTTTGAGGGAACATTGTCCGGCAGGATGAGCGGCCCGGCCCCAGCCTGACAGCTGCAGAGCAGGAGCAGGATGCTGAGAACAGCTCCACAAATAAAACTGCATCGTCTGACACACTGCATCATGGTGGGACCTCCTGTCGGTATGGCACGATTTCACTGAAATGGAGTAGAAACGATGGAATCCAACTCGCAGCAGCACTTTTCATCTCTTATGACACAATTATATGATTTCGACGACAGAATGTCAATGTTTTTGAGAAAACTCGCAAAAATCTGGAAAGATAGCCAATGAAAACCGTTGAAATTTGACGTATCAGACAATTTTCGAGAAAATGAACAGCAGCCCCGCCTGAAAAGCGGGGCTGCTGCAATTACTGGGGGATATTGAGCTTTTTACTCGAGTCTCAGGCTGTCCAGCACTTCATTCACTACATCCAGCGCCACCTGTCCGGGCGCGCTGGCCTGCCCGGGGTTGGCGAAGGTCATGGCAGAGCCGAACGTCTCACCGCACAGGCGGCTCACTGCGCCCAGCGCACCCATGCTCATGGTGATGACGGGCGTTTCGGGATGCTGCTCTGCCATCTCTGCTGTGGCGGCCAGCAATTCGAGGACGTCAGACGGCGAGTTCGGCATCACAGCCAGTTTGGGCAGGTCAGCTCCGGCCTGCTGCATGGCGGTCAGGCGCGTGACCATCTCCGTCCGGGACGGCGTTTTGTGGAAATCATGGCTGGAACAAACCACTGTGACACCGGCCTTGTGCGCCTGCCCGATGAGGGCCGGAAGTCCTTCTCGATTCGGGAAGAACTCGATGTCAAGCAGATCGGCACAGCCGCTGACACAGACCGTGCCGCAGAAATCAGCGTATTGCTGCCGCGTCAGGGAGACCTCTCCGCCCTCTGCTTTGGTGCGAAAGGTCACGAGCAGGAGTTTTTCGCCCAGCGCTGCTCGCAGACCGGACAGCACCCGCTTCCGTGCGGCAGCATCCAGAACATCGGAAAACCAGTCGGCCCGCCACTCGATGCAGTCGGCCTTCAGCGCGGACAGCCGCCTGGCCTCACGGAGAATATCGTCCTCTGTGCGGGCGACGATGGGCAGGATGACTTTCGGACGGCCTGCGCCGATGCAGCAGCCGCGGATGGTGATGCTGGACATGATAACTACCTCACTGCAAAAAAGATATTTTCATCATACGGCCTGCCCCGCCGCTTGTCAAGCCTGCCGGAGCAAAAACCGAAAGCAAGCCGCTTTTTGTGGAAATTTGCACTTGCGGGATGACCGAAAATCGTTTACAATAAGCGCAGCAAAGGCAGTGTGGCCCGCATGGGGCTGCGCTGCCTTTTTCGTTTTGGGAGGGAAAGAAAATGAAGGAAATGAAAACGACTGCGCAGGTGCTGGTGGACTGTCTGGAAGCTGAGGGCGTTGATGTGATGTTTGGCATTCCGGGCGAAGAGACGCTGGATCTGATGTTTGCGATCCGGGACAGCAAGATACGCTTCATCCCGGTGCGCCACGAGCAGGGTGCGGCCTTTATGGCGGATGTCTATGGCCGTCTGACCGGCCGGGCCGGCGTCTGCCTGTCCACCCTTGGCCCCGGTGCCACCAACCTTGTCACCGGTGTGGCGGATGCTTATCTGGACGGTGCGCCGCTGGTGGCCATCACGGGCCAGGTCGGCACTGACCGGATGCCCAGAAGTAACTATTATATATAAGAGAGAGCATCCGTTTGCCCGGTGAAGGCAGCAGATGCTCTTCTTATTATTATATATAGTGCAACGCCCCCTCCCACTGGGAGGAGCCGCACGCCGCAGGCGTGCTGAACAGGTGTCAAAGCAGGGACTGATTTCAAGCAAAAAACTAGCGGATGTATACAAAAGCGAAAAAAGAGCAAAAAACTTGCAAAAAAGGCTTGCAAAGTGGCCCGGCGTATGGTATTATACTTGAGCGCCAAGCGCTGAGACAAAAGAATGACTTCTGAGTCCCAGCTGGAAGTAAAGTGAAAAGAACCAATAGACGTCCGAAAGTTCCGGCCAGCGCCGAGAAACCGAGAACGATCCAAGTTCGATAAGAAACGAAAAACTTCGAAAAAAGAGCTTGACAAAAAATCACTTCTGTGATAAAATAATCAAGTCGTCAGCCGCTTGGCTGAGGCGCTTACAGGACCTTGAAAATTGAACAATATCGAAAAACTTGTAACGGAACCTATTTTC
>ERZ809713.59-NODE-59-length-70249-cov-10.4727_pt1 | contig 70249 bp, 62 predicted proteins | sample MGYA00520443_ERZ809713 | MGnify/ENA primary metagenome ERZ809713 (study PRJEB31588, sample SAMN03401218) | human gut metagenome | study: EMG produced TPA metagenomics assembly of the PRJNA231909 data set (A prospective, longitudinal analysis of the...
ACCTTGTGAAGTGGCAGGACGAGTTCTGGCAGCACATGGTCAAGCAGTACCCGGAACTGGAACGGGGCGAAAGTGCCAGCCAGACCGGACGGGAGCACATCCCGCCTCGCATCTTCAAGGAGATGACCCAACTGATCAAGCAGAAGGAGCAGTTGGATGCCCTGCTGGTGGGTATCAACCCCTTCAACAGCAAGAGCCGTGCGGCGGAGATCAGCAAGGTGCTGGACAGCTATATTCCCAATGTGGCACGGATGAAGGACCAGCTGCGAAAGTACAACGTAGCCTTCACCAAGACCGCCACCGAAAACGAAAAGCTGAAAGAGAAGAACAGGACGCTCTCTGCCTCGCTGGATAAAGCGAAGGAAGGGAGCGTCTTGAAGCGTCTGGAGAATGCCAAGCTGCGGCAGGACTATGAAGCCGCCCTGAAAACGCTGGACAGCATCCCGCCGGAGGTCATTCGATTCTATGAGAACCGCACGCAGGAGCCTGCGATGCGCCACGATAAGTAAGGAGAACTGCCTATGTGTAATAAAATGTACGAGAATGTGAAATCTTTGAATTATACGAAAAAGTTCTTGCAGTCGGACTCTGATCCGGCTACAATGGAGGTGGTCACTCGAACCAATGCCGTCAAGTCTCCGACCAACAGCCCTAAAGCCCCGAAGCTGGTGTACACGGTGAAGGAAGTCGCGCAGATGCTGGCCATCAGCCAGCGTGCCGCCTACAACCTGTGCAACAGCACCACCGAGTTCCGTGTCCTGCGGGCAGGCGCAAGCATCCGCATCCCGAAGGACAGCTTCGATGCGTGGCTCTACCGGGCAGCTTGATAAGGAGGCAAATCTATGGCATATATCACGAAACGCGGCAGTTCTTACAGCGTCCGCTACACCTATCAGGACGAGCACGGCAAGAGCTGCGACAAATGGGAGAGCTTTCCCACCAAAGAGGAGGCGGTCAAACGCCAGAAGCAGATCGAGCATGAGCTGGCGACCGGCAATTTCCTGATTCCGTCCACGGTGACGGTGGCAGCGTTCCTGATGGATTGGCTGCCCAAGCAGTGCAGCAAGCACAAGTGGGCACCCAAGACCTACCAGTCCAATCTGGCGCTCATCCAGAACCTCATCATCCCCTATATCGGGGAGATGCAGATGCAGAAGCTGCGGCCCTACCACATCGAAGCCCTGTACGACACCCTGAGCAAGACCCCCTGCGGGCAGTATGTGGGCGGGAAACGGCGAGACCTCTCGCCCAAGCAGCAGAAGCGCACTCTTTCCGGCACCACCCTTCACGAAGTCCACCAACTGCTGCACAATTCGTTCCTGTTGGCGGTGGAGTGGGGCGTCCTCATCAAAAGCCCCGTCCCGGTGGAAGCCCCCAAAAAGACTACCCAAGAGCGCAGCATCTGGGAGGTGGACGAGATGCGGGCAGCACTGGACAGCATGGAGGACCCCATCCTGCATCTGGCGGTGCACCTGACGCTGGTGGGTGCGCTGCGGGAAGGGGAGGTGGCGGGACTGACCCCGGAGGACATCGACTTTGATGCCGCCAACGGCATGGGCACCTTCACCGTCAACCGTTCCATGCAGCGGGTGCAGAAGGACACGCTGGCACAGGTAGACAAGGGCTGCATCCTCCGCATCTTCCCGGACAAGCTGGAGGGCAGCAAGACCTCTCTTATCCTGAAGGACACCAAGACCGAAGCCTCTTGCCGCACCATCTTTCTGACCGCCGCCCTGCGGGAGGAGCTGAAACAGTGGCTGGAACGCTTGAAAAGGGAAGAAGCCCTTGACCCGGAGCGATACCGCAACAGCGGGATGCTGCTGCGGCTGCCCAACGGTCTGGCGGTGGAGCCGGTGCTCATCCGCAAGAAGTTCCTGAAATGGCAGGATGCACACCCGGAGTTTCCGCGCATCGTCTTCCACGGTCTGCGGCATTCCAGTGCCACCTACCAGCTGATGATCTCCGGCGGCGACATCAAGGCGGTGCAAGGGACCACAGGACACGCCAGTGCGGATATGCTGGTGAACACCTACGCTCATATCCAGCAGTCCTCCCGTGTGGAGCTGGGCAAGAAGTTTGAAAGCGGCTTCTATGCCAAGCCCGACACCTCCAGCCCGCAGGCTGTACCCGCCGCAGGCGAACCCACCATCTCCATGACAGCTCTTTTGGAGTTGCTGAAGGATGCCGACCCGGAAATGAAGGCAAAGCTCCGCTTGGCCCTGCTCACCTGATGCAAAAAAGGGCACTGATTGCAATGCAATACAGCGCCCTACATAATCGGACATGGATAACACCCACCGTGCAAAAACCGTGCAGAAACCGTGCAGCCATGGCTTACAAAACAAAAAAGCCATGAAATCTTTCGATTTCACGGCATTTTCTGGTGCAATGGAAGGGACTCGAACCCCCGGCCTACTGATTCGTAGAGGGCCTTTATATGAGTTTCGACGTTTTTTGTCATTACAGCTTATGTAGATTTATCGTCATTTTTGTGTTTGTTCGTGCATGGCCGTTTCACTTCTTTTCGATTCAATAAGGCACTTTCCAGAGGGCATATAATCCCATAAAACGGACACCATGAAGAAGGCAAAAAAGTTGACGGCTCACGAGGGCGGCAGAAACGCCCCTGTGAGCCGTCTTTCGTTATGCGTGGGCTTTTCCTTGATACGACTAAAAACGTCCGTCAGCGCGTCCGCTGCCGCTGCATCGCTGGAACGGATGAACCCGGCGTAAATGTCCGTGGTGGTGCTGGTCTTTGCGTGGCCAAGTCTGCCCGAAACCGTTGTAACAGGCACATGAGCCGCTATCAGCAAGCTGGCGTTGGTGTGGCGCAGGCTGTGGAAGTGTACCGCCGGGAGCGTTTTGTCTTGGGTGCTGTGAACACCGTGCCGCGCCCGGCGATGTTCTGCACCGTCCTGTTGATGGAGATCACACCCGCGTCAAGGTCAATGTCCGACCAGCGCAAGGCGCATATCTCGCCCCGGCGGGCACCTGTGAGCAAGGCAAGCTGTGTGATAACGCTGTACTGTGCTGGCGTGTCCTGCAGGGCTTCCAACAGCTTTGCAACGTCCTCTTCCTGTAAGGCTTCCACTTCGATTTCTGCCGCTTTTGGGGCTTCTGTGCGCCGGCAGGGGTTTTCATCAATCAGTTGCCACTTGACCGCCTTTTCAAACACGCTCGACAAAAAGCGGTGATAGTGCAGCTGCGTGTTGCCGCCCAGCTTACCACCCGCCCTGACCTTCTCGGTAAAGGCTTTGGACAGGGGCAGCCCGGCGGCATCGGCCACCTTCTCGGCGGTCTTATGGCTGACCGGCTTGCCGCTACACAGCCCCCGCATGGTTTCCTCGCCCACCCCGGCGGCCTCCCGGATCCTTGCCCGCTGACCTTTCGGCAGCAGCTTCAGCAGCGCAGCCGTTGCCGTATAGGTGGAATCTTGACGCACTCCGTCCTCGGACAGGTTCGTATAGAACGCCATGAGGTGCGCCGGGCGTATCTGGTTGACCTTCATGTGACCCAGAGCAGCGGACACGCGCGGCACCAGCTTTCTGTATTCGGTGGCCGTCTTGGGCTTCAGCTGGCGGTCTGCGTACTCGGTAAACCAGCGTTCTATTAGATTATCCAGCTTCATGGACGCATCCAACGAAATGCCGCTGTGCACTTCCTGTTCAAAAGCATCTGCTTGACGCTGCAGCTCCTTTTCCAGCTTTTTCCCGGTCAAGCCCGGCGGGGGAGTGAAGGTGCGGTTTACCAGCACCTGACGGCCCTGCCAATCATAGCCGTTGGAGACCCGGATGCAGTAGGAGCAGGTGCCGTCCTTCTTTGTGCGCTTTATGATTTTCGCCATACTGTTTTCCTCGCATCAGCATCTCTGCTTTACAGATTTTCTATATCCACCTCAACAGACAGTTCTTTCAGTTTTTCATGCTTCAGATGCTTCATATAGTCTTCGACCGCTCTTGATGCTCTGAACAGGCAAAGTTCCATATCTGACGAATCAGCATCTCTTAAATCCAATTCCGCCTCCCCTTTCAACAGTTCCTCTGCTTCATGCACCTGTTCTTCAGTTGCTTTCAAGTAAAGATAAATGCTATTTACAATTTGGTGCAAACAGCTTTCATCTGAAAGCATATCAGACAATATTTTCTTTTGACTTCTATCATAACACTCAAACATTTCCGAATCTTTGAGTGCCAGAATCGCATTTTCCGTCAGTCCCGTATAATCAGCAACCGCCCTTAAATCTGTGTCTACCGTTTGGGCTTCCGTCAAACCCAACAGGTAATCCGCTGATACACCAAAATACTTGGCAAGCTTCGCAATAGAATCCCCTCGTGGGGTCTTATTTCCGTTTTGCCAATCTGACAGGACACCAAGCGACACATCCAAATCCTTTGCCACAGCCCGAAGATTCTGTCCTGTTTCTTTCTTTCTCTTTTCAATGATTTCTCTTAGTCTGTTTCCAAAATCTTCGTTTATATTTCGCTTTTCCTCTACTGCCACAGCTATGCGCCTCCGTTTGTTCCGTTTTAGAGAACTTTATTGACTTTTGTTCTCCAAAAGTTTATAATTGCATCAACGAGAACAGCAACAAGGCTTGTTCACCCAAAATTATATCTTGTTGACGTTCTATTGTCAACGTCAACGAGAAGAAAGGTTGATATTATGTTAAAACAGGCGCAGTCAAACAAAGACATCCGGGAGGCCGCTGCATCGGCTGGCGTTTTTCTCTGGCAGGTTGCCGAGGCTATCGGTGTGACCGATGGAACTTTTTCCAGAAAACTCCGCCGGGAGCTTCCCGATGATGATAAGGCCGCAATCCTCCAAATCATTCAGCAGCTTAGTTCTTCGGCCAAGCCATAATCACTTTCATTCATCGTATTGATGAATCAATTTCATCAATGTTTTTTGATATGCAAAATCAGCAGCATTTATCCATAAATCAGGTGGGCATCCCTCTGTAAATCCATTGCAAAACAAGGTAATCCGTTGCAAAGCGTGACACTGGATATCACCAGATGACACCAGATGGATTTTGACGCAAAAGATTTCATTTCAACAATGGTTCATGGCATCAATTTTCAATCAGAATTTGGCGGTATTGCATTATTTTTCGATTTGTGCTTTACTGCTGACACGGCATCAAAAAGCAACTTTCAAGCAACACCAAGGAGGTGCATCGAATGGGAGATTTAATCCGATACCCGCAGATGGCCACCGTGAAAGCGGCCGCTGAAACCTACGGTCTACCGCCGACCTACATCCGCTCTCTCTGCCGGACAGGTAAAATTCGGTACGTTGTGGCGGGTCACAGGTGGCTCGTGAATATGAACAGCTTGGCCCAGTATTTCAATGAGGGCGACCCAGTCCCGGCGGAACAGGATGAAGCCGTGGGCGGTATCCGCCGGGTGGCGAGGTAAGCGAATGGCTGTAAAACGAATGTTCTCAAGTTCAGTGACTGAAACAGACAGCTTTCTGGAATTGCCACTGAAATCGCAGGCCCTGTACTTTCATCTTGGTATGCAGGGTGATGATGGGTTTGTAGCAAACCCCCGCGCCATTATCCGTTCTATTGGCTGTACCGCTCGTGATTTGAAGCCCTTGGAAACCGCCGGATATGTCATTTCTTTCCCTTCAAAAGTGCTCGTTATCACCGATTGGAAAGCCAACAACAATTTACGCAATGACAGATACAAACCAACTGCGTTTCAAAACGAACTTGCGCAGCTTGAAGAAAGCGCGAACAAGCGATATATTTTGGCAAACCTTGGTATACCAACTGGCAACCAAATGGATACCATTGGTATACCATCTGACAACCAAGTGACAACCCAGCATAGCATAGCAGAGCATAGCTCAGGAAGAAGTTGTAAGAAAGCCGCCACAACAGCAGCCCGGACAGATTCAGACCTTGCTCAGATCGTACAGCATTTTCAGGCCGAGATAGGCGAGTTTCCCCGCTCTGCGCTGGACAAGCTACAACGCTACCGGGAAGCGTTTTCAACTGAGCTGATTTGCAAGGCCATTGATGAAGCCGCAGAAAACGGCGTGAGAAAGTGGCGCTATGTTGACGGCATTCTGAAAGGCTGGCAGGCTGATGGGGTGCGCACATTGGGCGATGTAGAAGCCCGCCGGGAGGCCCGACGGAAGCCTGAACCGCCGCAGGAAAAGAAAATGGAGGTACTAACATGAACACACACAAAATTTTACTGGGTGCCCTGCTCATAAAGCCCGACCTAGCACCCTATGCCCTGCCTGATTTGGAAATCGAATATTTCCCGGCGGATCTTCAACCAGTATTCGCCGCTCTATCTGGCTTTTGGAATGCGACCGGGAAGCTGGACGCTGTGGAGGCTTGCACCCGATACCCTGAGCAGAGCACAGCCATTGTGGAATGCGCACAGGCGTGTGAAGCAGAATGCATCCGCATCACCCGTGAAACCGTGGAGAGCTGGACGCAGCTCATTCGGGAACAGGCAGCCTTGACCCAGTTCCAGAGTCTGGCCCTGCAGGCTGGCAGCGCTCAGACCGCCTTTGCAGACTTGCCGGAACTCTACAGCCGGATGGGTGAGGCACTGACCCTTGACCGAGAAGGACAGGATTTCAGACCTATCGGGGAGCTGGTAGATGATTATGTTCGGCATCTCGATGAGAAGCCGAACTACATTCCCACCGGGCTTTCCGTGCTAGATAAGCACCTCAAGCTATCCCCGGGCAATCTGTTTATCATAGGCGGCAGACCCAGCGCAGGCAAAACGGCTTTATCCTTGCAGATGGCTTGTGAGATGGCCCGGCGGGGGCTGAGAGTGTGTTATTTCTCGCTAGAAACCGGCCCGGACACTCTTGCCGCCCGCATCATCGCGAACCGTCTGGCGGCCCCGCTGGCCGATGTGAAGGAAAAACGGGTACCACAGTCCGAGCTTGACGGCCTTGCAGACCTGCACAAACTGCCGTTGCTTATCCGTTCGGCATCGAGTAAGAGTGTTGGGTGGATAAAGGCGCAGGCCCAGCGGATGAAAGCGCAGGTCGTTTTTATCGACTATCTGCAACTACTGGCAGACGGCAAGGCCAAAGACCGCTATCAGCAGGTAACGGCTATTTCTATCGCCCTGCACGAGCTGGCACAGACTACCGGAATATTGGTGGTAGCGCTGGCTCAGCTGAACCGTGGTGCTGCCCACAGCGCCCCCTCTGCCGCCGATCTGAAGGAATCTGGCCAGTTGGAACAGGACGCGGACGCTATCCTGCTTCTTTCGGACGATGGAGAGCAATATCAAGCCGTCCTTGCAAAAAACAAGGAAGGCCGTGTGGGGGAAATCCCTCTGACCTTCGACAAGCCCCGACAGCGCTTTCTCGCTGTCACGAGCGAACTGGAAGGGAGGTGAACACACATGAAGCACAGTCAGAACAAACCGCGCCGCCGGGAACCGTACCACTATGACGCAAGCGGTGCACAGTATATCGCCTGTATCGAAACCGCCTTGCAGCACGGCCAGAGCATCCCGGTGCACGTTTTGCAGCTGGTCTACCATATGCTGCTGCCGTATATGCACAACTAAACCGCTTACCACACTCAACAACAGGAGGCGCCAATGAACACCAGCATCCATGTCAACGTGGACGAGATCCCGCCGGAGGTCGCAGAGCGAATCGGTCGTGTTTTCCTCGAATACCATAAGCGGTTCCAACAGGATCCGAAGCTCATGGCCGAATTGGAGGCATACCGAGCCGCACGCCATCTGAACCATAAAGGCAGCGAGAGCGGCCGGCAAACGAAGGGCAGACCATAGGGCAAAACAAAAGGCCGCCATGCAAGCAGCGAACTCGCAAGGCAGCCAAGCGGGAGCGATTGACAGACCACATCCCGCAGCCATTCTATCACACCCGGCAGCCCACCTCAAGCCCGGCGGCCCACTAATGCAAGGAGGACAGCTACATGAAAATCATCATCGCCATCAACGGCCACGGCCTCCGCTGGCACGTCTGCAACGCAATCGCCAAAGGTATCGTTGCTGAACTCTCTGCCAAAGATGGGAAGTATTACAGCCTCGAAGGTGCACGAGTAATGGTTGAAGGGGTTCCGACCCGGCGGCTATTCGTCCTCTTTGCAAAGTTTGTGCTTCTCCGCCCCATCCGGCGCACACCCTAAGCCCCCTCAAGGTACTGTGAACGGGTGCCCTAGTCCTTAGCGGGCTCGTCGACCCCGAATCTCACTCAGTTAGAGTACGAAAATTTTGGCATTTCGTTACGCCATTCTAGTGCAATCTGTACACCATAATGCTAGGAGGCAAACTATGGACAACGATATTCGTATTCACCTTGATGAGATTTCACCAGAGGACACTGCCAGGCTTGCACGAGGCTGCAAACGGTTATATCTCAAGATCATGGCTATGCCGGATGGCGAGGCCAAGCTGGACGCAGCATGGGTCGCCTACCAGCAGAGAAAGGAAGGGGGTGAGTCCCAAAAGGATTCTGACCGCACTCCCTGATAGAACTATGCCCCTCGCCGTTCTTGCCGCGGTGAGGGGCATAATTGCACCCGCCGGGTGCAGCGCAATCGAATATGGCAAGAGAAAGGGATTTTATGGCTCTAAACAGAGGGGATGCTCCCCCGTGTTCAGACCGTATTCTCCAAAATCGCCTCCGCTGCTTCCACCGCACTGGCAGGAGCAGGCGGCAGCTACAGCGGCAACATTCCCGGCTATGCAGTCGGTACGGAATCCGCTGCGCCGGGCTTTGCCATCGTTGGTGAGAACGGCCCGGAGCTGGTCTACTTCAACGGCGGCGAAACCGTGCTGACTGCGCCGGAGACCCGCGCAGCGTTCGATGAAGCGCAGCAGTTCACGCAGATCGTCAGCAAAAACGCCCTTGACTTTGCAGCCATTCAGCAAGCCGCCGGGTTGTCCGAGAATTCCATGCAGACGTTCTACCATGACTGGACAGTGTGCAACGAGTATGAAGCACTCACCGCGAACACCGCCGCCTCGGCGGAAGTCGTGCCGGCATCCAGCTTCACACACTCAGAGGGCAGTCCGATCTCCATCGACTTCGCCCCCGTCTACAACTTCTCTGGCGTGTCTGACACGCAGCAGTTTGAAAGCCTCTTGACTTCCCACGATGACGATATGCGGGAGTACATCCTCGGCGTTGTCGAAGAAGCGGAGCACGATAAATTCCGCAGAGCATACGCATGATGTGCCTTGCACCTGCAAGCAGTGCGCCGTGGTACCACCATAGGCGCTGCAAGCAGTGTCTTTGTATGTACAAAGCCCCTTGCCTTGCAAGGACTTGTTGGGCAGCATCCCAAACCCTTTGACCGTGCAGCACCCGCCGGGCGCAGCACTTCAGCTACACGATTCTGTTGACCTCAACAAAATCGCTGCATGACAAAGCCCCCAGACCGCGACAGCGCGTGTCTGAGGGCTTTGCTTCTTTCCGTGGGTGTTTTCCTTGCCGTTGGTTCTATTCTTGCTCAGGCAGCCCCGGCGGGCTATCAGTCGCGGTAGAACTTGCCCAGTGCTTTCAGCAGGGGCAGGAAGTCGTTGCAAATCTGTGCAGCCACATCCTCGGCGGTCTTTTCATCGTAGACATGGGAGGTGATGTTGCGGGCTGTGATGATCTTGTTCCATTCCTCTGCGTCCTGAATCACTCCGGCGGCAAAGGCTTCTTTCAGCACAGCACGAGGGGTAGCGATAGGCGTTGTGCTGCCCTGATCTTCCAGATACTCCTTGATGGACTTCCATGCCAACTCCACCGTAAATTCAAACCGCTGGATCAGGCCGTCACGGTAAAGGGCATCCTGCTGGCTTTTCTGATAGATGGCCACAGCCTGTTCCAGCTGCGCCAGTGCGCTGATATAGTGTTCAATCTTCTGCAGCATAAAGGGTTACACCGTCCTTCTTGATATTTTCGATAAATACCGGGTTCATACCGTCCGTGATATGCACGATGTCAAATTTCAACAGCGTGGGCAAGTCCTCGCAATCCATCCAGAAGTTTGCCCGGTTGCCCTCTGGCATTCCATACACGGCCAGATCCACGTCACTGTTATAGCGGTTGTCCCCTCTGGCACGGGAGCCGAACAGCACGAGCCGCCGGGCACCGTGCTGGCGTGCGAGTGCTGCCAGCTGCTTATACAGTTCTTCCATGCTCATTCCTCCCCGGCGGGTTCATCCAGCAGCTTCTTTACAAGTTCTTCCGTGGGGCCTGTAAAATGCTCACCGCCGCCGTTGTCCAGTTCCTTGATGGCTGCTATTGTTTCAGCGTTCGGAATCTCATCGGCCACATACTCCAGCAGATCACCCGGCTGGCAGTCGAGCAAGCGGCAAACCGTGTTCAGCGCAGCCCATGAAATCAATTCACCCTTTCGCAGTTGCTGAACATAGGACTGCCCCAGCAGCTTTTCTGCTCGGATTCTGGTTGATGGATACCCAGCCGCTTTCAGCAATGCCAAAACATCAGCCTTATACTGTATCGCCATGTGCTTTCACTCCTTTCTATCCCTTTCTATTATATCCAGAAGCTGCACTAGAATCAAGTTCAAATATACACAGTAACAGCACTTGATATTCGTGCATTTCGTCAATAGAATACACGAGATGTTAGTGCTATAATATAGACACAGCAAGGGAAGCACGACCGGAAGGCAAGGGGCGAAGGATGTACCGGGAGCGCAAGAGCAGAACGCCAGCTAAGACAGTAACCCACTTCCTGAAAGCTGTATATGAAAAATGGCCCGGCGAGAGCTACCAACTACACACCGAGCCAAACCCACAACAGGGTCAAGCCCATTATACAGGAGCTGACCCGCAAAGTAAAGCGAGGACAGTATGAAGAAGTACAATCTCTCCGAGATCATGCACAAGGCATGGAAGCTGTACCGCAAGGGCGTGAGCAGCTTTGCCGAAGCCCTGCACCGGGCATGGAACAGCGCAAAGGCCGCCCCGGTCAACGCCCAGCGCATCGAGGAAGCCCAGCAGGCCGCCGGAATCACCGAGCCGGTGAACACCTGGGCGGGCTGGAAAGCCGCCGGGTACATGGTGGAGCATGGCGCAAAGGCTCTGTTTCAGGCGGTGCTGATTCACAGCAGCAGGGGAGACGGCCAAACCTACCGGGCATCGTTCTTCGGTGCATCGCAGGTGCAGCCGCTGGAAGTCCAGTAACACGAACAGAGACCCCCGGCGGGAAGATGGAAGCCCACCGGGCATGATGGGAGGATATGACCATGAAGTTGGAGAAGAAAATCAGCTTGCACGCCTTTGAGGTGGAGTACATCGACCAGCGGGAAGCAAAGCCCCGCACCCTGCACCGGGAAAGCATCGTGCTGGATGGTGGCCGGATGAACACGCTCGACCACCTGAACCAGACCCCGCAGAGCTGGATCCGGCAGCAGTACGCCCAGCAGGGCTACACCGTGTCAGCGATCCACAAAGGTGAGAGCCTAACTGCCAAGGTTGACACCGGCTTTCTGTGGAAGCTGGCCGCACTGGATGCAGCCGCAACAAAGGCCGGCAAGAGCGTGGCCAAGCTGCTGGAAGGGGGTGCAGCGGTATGACCGCAGCCCAGTGGCAAGAAGTCCTCTGCCGCGTCCGCAGCCTGTCAGCCGCCGACAAAGACCACCTGTTGACCTATCTCCACGCGCTGCACGATGCAGCGCAGCAGACCCAGAGAGTAGAAGCCATGCCGAACACGCCCAAGATACTGTAAAGCCCCCGCCGGGCTGGCAGCGGGCTTTCCAAGCCCTATCTTTACCCAGTCAGCCGAGAAAACTTCCGGCACTTTAATTGAATTATGAAAGCGAGGTACACTATGCAGCACTCTGATTGCACCCCCAGAATTCCCACCGTTACCGCAGAAGAAGCCGTGAAAATGTCGTGGCTGTGGAGTTCGTCCCAGACCCTCAAGGAAGTAAGTCAGCTTTTCAACACCATTGCAGAAGTCCCCAATGAATTTGGCCTAACAGGCGCATATCGCTTCATGGGGCTTATCACCGACCTTTGGAACGCTGGCAGGGTGCAGGGCATCCGGGAAGAACGCGCCCGGCGGAAGCGCAGGGCACAGACCATCGAACAGTGACAGAAACACCCTCTGACAGTCCACAAACGGCCGCAGAGGGTGTTTTTCATCGTTCTATGATAGATTCTTGGTTTCTTCTGTGGTAAAATAGGCGCAGTCGAATTGATGAAAGGGGAAACAATGACACTCACAGAGATCTCTCGCTACTTCCACCTGAACGAGACCATCCAAAAGAACCGTGAGGCTTTGAAGTTCCTGCGTGAACGAGCCGAACCCGCTGCACCATCACTGAACGGTATGCCCCACGCATCAGGCGTGAAAGACAGCACCGGGAGGCTGGCTGTTGAGATCGCCGACATGGATGCACGAATCACCTACCTTGAGGAACAGGCCGAACAGGAGCGAGATAAGGCCGTTGCCTTTTGCTCCACGATTCAGGACGCACGCCTGTATCTGATCTTCCGTCTGCGCTTTGTCCGCTGCCTGACATGGGCAGAGGTTGCGGACCTCTTGGGGGACTACTACACCGAGGAGGGTGTCTGCCGCATGGCCTACAACTACCTTGCCAAGACTGAAAAAGAGAAGCCCACCGCCCAGAGTGCATGACCCGCGATAGAGCCGCAGCACCTACAGACAGCACGAAAGCCCGCCCGGCTACACACCGGACAGGCTTTTTCTTTGCCCTCAGACCGCCCCGCCGGGCATCCAGCACAAGGCACGCGGTAAGGCACTCCAACAAGGCATTTTTTGAGTCGTAAGGCACAAATAAGGCACATTCCAGCCGTTTCGGGGTCGTTGTAAAACAAGAAATCCCACGATTTGCACCGCATTTTTAACGGTCAATCGTGGGATTTTTCTTGGTGCGATGGAAGGGACTCGAACCCCCGGCCTACTGATTCGTAGTCAGTCACTCTATCCAGCTGAGCTACCAACGCATATGTTCCGTTCGGAACATGATATATTTTATCATTCATCCGGGGTTTTGTCAACACTTTTTCGGAAATATTTTTGAGATTTCCGAAAAAGAACGTCTTTTCATCCACTTTTCTTTCATTTTCTATGCATCAGCCCTGCTCTGCGAGGGTCTGGGCGATGCGGACGCCGGTGGGCGTGGCGGCAAGACCGCCCTGACCGGTCTCCCGGAGGTCGGGGGAGAGCAGGCTGCCCACGCGGCCCATGGCGTCGATGACCTCATCACAGGGGATGGCGTAGTCCACCCCGGCAAGGGCCATATTCGCACAGGAGACGGCGTTCACGGCGCCGACGACATTCCGCTTGACGCAGGGAACTTCCACGAGGCCGGCCACGGGGTCGCAGACGAGGCCCAGCAGGTTGCCCAGAGCCATTGCGGCGGCAGCGGCGCACTGCTCCGGCGCGCCGCCCTTGAGGTGGCAGAGAGCGGCGGCGGCCATCGCGCTGGCAGCGCCCACCTCGGCCTGACAGCCGCCCTCCGCGCCCGCGAGAGTGGCGCGGGCCGCGATGACCTGACCGAACCCGGCGGCGACATAGAGGGCGTCGCAGATGGACTCTTCGTCGGCCTCGCCGCTGCGGGCCAGCGGCAGCAGAACAGCGGGCAGGACGCCGCAGCTGCCCGCCGTGGGGGCAGCGACGATGCGCTTCATGCAGGCGTTGCACTCGGCGGTCTTGAGAGCTTCGGCCGTCACTGCGGCGAGGTAATCGCCGCCAAGGCTCTTTCCTTCCTGATGGGCCTGCTCCACCTTGGCCGCATCGCCGCCCGAAAGGCCGCTTCGGCTGCGCTGGGCCGGGTCATAGTCCCGGCTGGTGGCCTGCATCACCTGCCAGAGGTGGTGCATCATCTCCCGGCTGTGGGCCTCGGTGAGGCGGCTCTCGGCCAAATCGCTGCGGAGGATGGCCTCCGAAAGGGAAATATTCTGGCTGCGGGCAGCGGCCAGCATCTCTTCACAGGATAAAAACGACACTTCTCAGCCCTCCTCGCATTCTTCCGGCTCGTCGATGTTCAGGCAGGTGACTTTGCGGATGCCCGGCATCACGGCCATCTGCTGTTCCAGCACGTGGGGGATGTGGGAGTCGCATTCCAGCACCATAACGGCGTAGCCGCCCGCCGCGGCGCGGAACACCTGCATGGACGCGATGTTGATGCGGCGCTGGGCCAGCGACATAGTGACCTCGGCGATGCAGCCGGGGGTGTCCTCGTTATGGATGATAAGGGTGTTGCTGTCCCCGCCAAAGTCGGCAGGCACACCGTCGATCTCCGTCACGCGGATGCGTCCGCCGCCCACAGAGGCCGCCTTCAGGACGAGGGTCCGGCCCGCCTTACTCTTTAAGGTAAGCACCGCCGTATTCGGGTGGGCGGCACGGAGCTCCACCGGATGGATGGTGAACTTCATGCCGGCCTCCTCGGCCAGCGCGAAGCTGTCGGGCAGGCGGGGGTCGTCCGGGCGGAGGCCCAGCAGGCCCGCCACCAGCGCACGGTCGGTGCCGTGGCCCCGGCCTGTGGTGGCAAAGCTGCCGTAGAGCCCAATGTCCGCCGCGGCGGGGACATCGCCCAGCAGCTTCTGGGCCGTATATCCAATGCGGGCCGCACCCGCCGTATGGCTGGAGGAGGGGCCGATCATCACCGGCCCGAGAACGTCGAACAGACGCATGAGATGTACACTTCCTTCCGTTTTGTAGCGCCCGGAACTCCATTCGCTGACAAAAGAACAGATTTTCTTTCTTTTTATTATACCGCTTTTGAGCTTATTGTGCTATAATAACTTTATAATGCTTTGAATCTTGCCCTTTCAGGGGGCAGCACGGAGGGTAGAACCTATGAAACTGGTAAGCGTGGAAACTCCCGAAAAGAGTGTCTGCAAAATGACTTTCAGCGCTTCGGCTGAGGAGCTGGAAGCTGCGTCCAACGCCGTGTACGAGCGCACCCGCGCAACGTACACCATCAAGGGCTTTGCCAAGGGCGAGGCTGACCGCGCCCAGATCGAGGCCGACCGCGGCGAGCACACCTTCTGGTACGACGCCATCAACGATTTGATGGACAAGGACGTCCCGGCCCTGTACGATGCAGCGATGGCAGAACACGGCTTCCACGCTGTGGACGAGCCGGTCTACGACCTGGTCAGCGTGAAGAAGGACGAGGGCTTTGTGGCCACTGCCACCACCGCCCTGCAGCCCGAGCTGAGCCTGACCCAGACCACCGGCTTCAAGACCGAGTGCGTCACCCCGGAAGTCACCGACAAGGAGATCGACGCTGTGCTGGAGCGCCGCCGCGCCATGGCCGCTGAGCTGGTGCCTCACAAGGGTCCGGCCGTCAAGGGCAACATCGTCCACATCGACTACGAGGGCCTGCTGGAAGGCAAGCCCTTCAACGGCGGCACCGCCCAGAACCAGACCCTGCAGCTGGGCAGCGGCCGGATGATCCCCGGCTTCGAGGAAGGCATCCTCGGCCACAAGGGCGGCGAGGCGTTCGACATCTTCGTTACCTTCCCGGCACGCTACCACGTCAAGGACCTGGCCGGCAAGCCCGTGGTCTTCAAAATCAAGCTGCATGACGTCTGTGTCCGCCAGCTGCCCGCTCTGAACAGCGATTTTGCCAAGAAGGCTGCCAATGTGGACACCATGGACGAGTTCCGCGCCCAGATCCGTCAGCAGCTCCACGACAGCAAACACGCCGCTGCCCTCAACCGCGCCAAGGACGCCATCCTCACCCAGCTGGCCGCAGCCGCTGAGGGCGAGCTGCCCAGCGTTCTCGTCGAGAGCGCCTATCAGCAGGAGATGGAGCGGGTCCAGCAGCAGCTGCAGATGCAGCGCCTGAGCCTCGACCGCTACCTGAGCCAGATCCATCAGACCCGCGAGAGCTTCACTGCCGCCGTCCGCACTGCTGCGGAGAAGAACACCCGCGCCCGGATGGCCCTGCTGCAGATCGCTCAGAACGAGGACCTCGTTCCCACTGAGGAGGACATCGACGAGACCCTGTCTGAGCGCGCTGAGCGCACCAAGAAGACCCTCGAGGAAGTCAAGGCCGCGTCCAACGTGGAGGCCATCCGCCGCAACGAGGGCATCCGCCGCGCTGCCGACTATGTCATCGAGCACTCCACCATCGAAGAGAAATAATTTATCCTGCTTTTGCGCCTGCACCACTGTGCAGGCGTTTTTATTGTTCATTTTTTCTCTCTTGACTTTTTTTCTCTGCTGCGGTATTTTTAGGGTGAGAGATTCTATCCGAGCCGCAGCTGCGGCCCGGACGGATAAAGTAAAATCTTCTGCGGGACATTCCGCTCATCTATTTTATTGCGACAGGAGGTTTTCCTTATGAAAAAGTTTCTTCTCGCTCTTCTGACAGCTGTCACGGCGGCTGCGCTCTTCTGCGGCGCGGCGGCATCTGTGGCCACTTACAGCGCCAGCTATGACGCACCAGCCGGCATCAACACCATCGTGGTGCAGGACAGCAGCGCTGCGGTCATTCTGCAGGCCGCCGACATCGACCACATCCGCGCCGATTACACCTACACCTCGAGCTACGCCTTTGAAAGCTCCAAGCTCTACGACTTCACGGTGGCGGGCAGCACCCTCACCGTGACCAAGACCCAGGAGCCCAACGCTTCCCTCATCATCCAGAGCCAGGACACCCGCAGCTGCACCCTGACGCTGCAGGTACCCCGCCAGACGCTGGCAACCATCACCGTCAGCACCACCAACGACAGCATCACGCTGAACGGCGTTTCGGCACAGACCGCCAGCCTCACCACCGACAATGGCCGCATCGAGGTGTCGAACTTCAACGGCTCCACCCTGAGCGGCACCACCCGCAACGGCAAGATCACCATGAGCGGCGTCACCTCCCAGAATGTGGCCGCCACCATCCAGAACAGCGGCACCCTCAAGCTGGAAAACATCTCTGCCAACGTCTGCAACGCCAAGGTGCAGAACGGCAGCATCACCGGCTCCGTGATCGGCAGCGGCAGCTCTTACGGCCTTGAGCTGGCCGCAGGCGGCGGCAAGATCCGCGTCTCCGACGCCAGCGACAAGAACTTCCTCTTCTTCGGCAAGGACACCCTGCAGCAGAATGCAGATGCCCCCAACAAGCTGAACCTCGCCACCAAGAACGGCGACGTTGATGTCGAGTTCGTCCGTTAAAAGAACATTCAAAATGCCTGTGCCGCATCTGCCGCACAGGCATTTCTTTTTGTCCGGATACGGTCAGCTGAGCCAGTTGAAGCCCATGACCACCACGCCGAGGATAAAATGTTCATCCTTCTCCTTCCAGAATGGCGTCCAGATTCTCATTTATAATGTCCATCGTCTCGAAGAACGCCTTTCGCTGTGCTTCGTTGGTGTGTTCCAGCAGACGCGCGCCAAATTCCTCCTGCAAGGCCCGGCCCTGCTCAATGATGGGGCAGGCTTTTTCGGTGCAGCGCAGCAGGGTGCGGCGGCGGTCGCCGGGGTCAGCCTCGCGGACGAGGCAGCCCTCCTGCACCAGACGGTCTATGTTCACCGAGACGAGGTTTGCTTTCAGTTTGCGCACCTCCACCACGTCGCTGGCGGTCTGGTAGCCGGGGTTGTTGGCGAGGAACATCAGGATGTCAAAAGCCGTCTGGGGCAGATGGAGCTTCTGGCACAGGGGCTTGCAGAGGGCGGCGTAAGCCGCCGAGATCTTCCGCCCGAATTCGATGCCCGGGGTATTCATGGGGCGCCTCCTTGTGATTCAAAATTGTATCGTTCAAATTTGAAGTAATAGTAGCACAAAAACGCAGCGATTGTCAAGAGAAAAGGAGCGGCCCGCATCTTGCAGGCCGCTCCCCGTTTCCGTTTTCTTTACAGCATCATGATGAGCCGCGTGCCGAAGGCCGCCAGCCATGCTACGATGCACTGATTTGCCACCATGATAAACGCCCACCTGCCGCCCAGCTCCCGCTTGACCGAGGCCACCGCCGCGATGCAGGGCGTATAGAGCAGGCAGAACACCAGCAGGGGTGCGGCCGCCGCCGGGGACAGCGCGGCGGCAAAGGCCGCAGAGGAGCCATAGAGGATGGTGAGGGTCGAAACGACGCTCTCCTTGGCCATAAAGCCGGTGATCAGGGCCGTAGACACCCGCCAGTCGGCAAAGCCCAGTGGCGCAAACAGCGGCGCGATACCGCTGGCCAGCCATGCAAGGATGCTCTGCTGCGGGTCAGCGGTGAGGCTGAGCCGCAGGTCAAAGCTCTGCAGGAACCAGATGATGATGGTCGCCACAAAGATGACCGTAAAGGCGCGCTGGAGGAAATCGCGGGCCTTTTCCCAGAGCAGCTGGACCACATTCTTGAGGCCGGGCAGGCGGTAGTTGGGCAGCTCCATCACAAAGGGGACGGCCTCGCCCTTAAAGACACTGCTCTTCAGCAGGATGGCCATCAGAATGCCCACCGCAATGCCGAGGAAATAGAGGCTGACCATCACCAGAGCCGCGTGCTCCGGGAAGAAGGCCGCCGCAAACAGGCTGTAGATGGGCAGCTTGGCCGAGCAGCTCATAAAGGGGGTGAGCAGGATGGTCATTTTGCGGTCTCGCTCCGAGGGCAGGGTGCGGCTGGCCATGACGCCGGGGACGGTGCAGCCGAAGCCGATGAGCATTGGCACGATGCTGCGCCCCGAGAGGCCGATGCGGCGGAGAAGCTTATCCATCACGAATGCCACGCGGGCCATGTATCCGGTATCCTCCAGCAGAGAGAGGAAGAAGAACAGAGTCACGATGATGGGCAGGAAGCTCAACACACTGCCCACACCGGTGAAGATGCCGTCGATGACCAGCGAGTGGACGGCTGCGTTGACGTTCCACGCCGTGAGGGTGGAGTCCACCGCGGCGGTCAGGGCATCAATGCCCACTTCCAGCAGGTTCTGGAGCGCCAGACCGATGACGCCGAAGGTGAGGTAGAACACCAGCGCCATGATGCCTACAAAGGCCGGGATGGCGGTATAGCGGCCCGTGAGGAACCGGTCGATCCGGGCCGAGCGGAGCTGCTCCTTGCTCTGGCGGGGCTTCACGACGGTCTGCTCCACCAGCTGGTGGATGAAGTGGAACCGCATATCCGCGATGGCGGCGGCGCGGTCCAGACCCCGCTCCTGCTCCATCTGGACGATGATGTGCCCGATCATCTCTTTTTCGTTCTGGTCGAGCTTCAGGGCCGCCTCGATGCGCTGGTCGCCCTCCACGAGCTTTGTGGCCGCAAAGCGCACCGGGATGCCTGCGGCCTCGGCGTGATCCTCGATCAGGTGGATGATGCCGTGGATGCAGCGGTGGACTGCGCCGCCGTGATCCGCCTCGCCGCAGAAATCCATCCGGCCCGGCCGCTCCTGATACTTTGCGACATGGAGCGCATGATCCACCAGCTCGTCCACGCCCTCGTTCTTTGCCGCAGAGATCGGCACGACCGGGATGCCCAGCATGGCCTCCATCTTATTGATGCGGACAGTGCCGCCGTTGCCGCGCATCTCGTCCATCATGTTCAGCGCCAGCACCATCGGCGTATCCAGCTCCATGAGCTGCATGGTGAGGTACAGATTCCTCTCGATGTTGGTGGCGTCCACGATATTGATGATGCCCGTGGGCTTCTCGCCGATGATGAACTGCCGGGTCACAATCTCCTCGCTGGTATAGGGCGACATGGAGTAGATGCCGGGCAGGTCTGTAACCTCCGTATTCGGGTTATTCCGGATCGCACCGCTCTTGCGGTCCACCGTCACACCCGGGAAATTGCCGACGTGCTGGTTGGAGCCGGTGAGCTGGTTGAAGAGGGTCGTCTTGCCGCAGTTCTGGTTGCCCGCCAGCGCAAAGGTAAGGGTCGTGCCGTCGGGCAGAGGGTTCTCGCCCTTTTTGGTGTGGTAGCGTCCGCCTTCGCCGAGGCCCGGGTGCTCCACCGGCTTTTCACTTTCTGCCGCCGCCTTTTTCACCGCCGGGGCTTTGGCCAGAGTGACCCCGATGCGGGCGGCATCGTCCAGCCGGAGGGTCAGCTCGTAGCCGTGGATGCTCAGCTCCATCGGGTCGCCCATCGGGGCAAATTTGACCAGCGTGACCTCCTCGCCGGGGATCAGCCCCATATCCAGAAAATGCTGCCGCAGAGCGCCTTCGCCGCCCACGGTCCCGACCACGGCAGTCTCGCCGATGTTCAAATCTTTCAACGTCATATGGAATGCTCCTCTCGAGCGCGTTTGTTAGTTTGCATTAACAACAGTAATATAGGCTAACTTTCCGGCGTTGTCAAGAGAAACGGGGCTGTTCTGAACTGTTCTCTGAAAAAAATCATGCCGCCTTCCTCAAATATCAGAAAAAGTGCAAAAAATAAGAGCCTGTACCCGGGAATTACCCGCCGTACAGGCTCTTATCGTCTTTTATTCAGTTCGCGGTGTGGTAGCCGTCAGGGTTCTTCTTCTGCCAGTTCCAGCTGTCGGCGCACATCTCCTCGATGCCGTACTCAGCCACCCAGCCAAGCTCATTCCTGGCCTTGGTAGGGTCGGCATAGCACTCGGCGATGTCGCCGGGGCGGCGGGCCTCGATGACGTAGGGGATGGGCTTGCCACAGGCCTTCTCGAAGGCGTGGATGACATCCAGCACGCTGTAGCCCTTGCCGGTGCCGAGGTTGCAGATGAAGAGGCCGCAGTTCGTTTCCAGCTTCTTGATGGCGCAGACATGGCCGCGGGCCAGGTCCACGACATGGATGTAGTCGCGGACGCCGGTGCCGTCGGGAGTGGGGTAGTCATTGCCGAAGACATGGACCTTTTCCAGCTTGCCCACAGCCACCTTGGCGATGTAGGGCATGAGGTTGTTGGGGATGCCGTTGGGGTCCTCGCCGATGAGGCCGGACTTGTGGGCGCCGATGGGGTTGAAGTAGCGCAGCAGAGCCACGTTCAGGGCGGGGTCAGCCTTGCAGACATCGGTGAGGATGCGCTCGGTCATGGCCTTGGTGGTACCGTAGGGGTTGGTTGTGGCACCCACGGGGAAGTCCTCGGTGATCGGCACACTGGCGGGGTCGCCGTAGACGGTGGCGGAAGAGCTGAACACGAAGTTGTGGCAGTTGTGCCTGCGCATCACATCCAGGATGACCAGCGTGCAGTTGAGGTTATTGTAGTAGTATTCGATGGGCTTGGACACGCTCTCGCCGACGGCCTTATAGGCTGCGAACTGGATGACCGCCGTGATGTCGGGACACTCGGCGAAGATCTTCTCCACATCCTCGTGTTTGGTCATATCGGCCTGATAGAAGCGGAAGTCCTTGCCGGTGATCTGCTTGACGCGGTCGAGGACCACAGGGGATGCATTGTAGTAATTGTCCGCCACGACAATGTCGTAGCCGGCATTCAGGAGCTCGATGCAGGTGTGGCTGCCGATGTAGCCTGCGCCGCCGGAAACCAAAATAGCCATGTCCAGTACCTCTCTTGTTCCAGATGTTGCTTTGCGCAGAGCCCTTGTGCTCTGTCTGACTAAAGGATACCGCTTTTTGCGCAGAGAATCAAGTACCGGCTTTTTTATTAAAATGTATTTTTGTTGCATCTTTTCAGCCAGTCTGATGAACTGCAAGGATTTTTAGTCCGCAAGGCATGGAGAGGACACGCAAAAAACAGCAAAGGGCAGCTCCCGCAAGAGAGCTGCCCTTTGCTGCGGCTGATATTTGCTTACAAACGGCCGCACTGACGGCCGGTGAAGAAGCGGAGCGTAGTGTTAGCCCGGAAGACTTTGCCTGCCCGCAGCACCGTCGTCGGGAACTCCGGGTGAGAGGGGCTGCAGGGGAAGTGCTGGGTCTCAAGGGCAAAGCCGCCGTACTTTTCCAGCGGGACGCCGCCCTTGCCGGGGGAGGGGCAGTTCTGCAGGAAGTTGCCGGTGTAGAGCTGGATGCCCGGCTGGGTGGTGTACATCTTCATGCTGATGCCGGTCTTGTCGCTGGACGCCCAGGCGCAGAGGCTCTGGCTGGCACCCCGGGGCCGGTCGAGGACATAGCAGTGGTCGAAGCCGCCGCCCGCCATGGTGGTCTGGTAGAAGCCGGTGTCGAGGTCGCGTCCCAGAGGCTTTCCGGTGCGGAAGTCCATCGGCGTACCGTCCACGGGCAGGATCTTGCCCGTGGGGCAGGTCTCGTTGTTGCCCTCGAGGTAGTTGGAAGCGTAAATGCGGAGCTTCTGGCCCAGCACATTGCCGCCGCCGTCGAGGTTGAAATAGGTGTGGTTGGTCAGGTTGATGATGGTGTCCTCGTCGGTGGACACACGGTAGTCCATCCGCAGGGTGTTGTCCGGCGTGAGGATATACCGCACACTGACCTTCAGATTTCCGGGGAAACCGTCTTCGCCCGCCGGGCTTTCGGTCTCCATCAAAAGGGTGTCGCCGAACATCTTCACATCGTAAATTTTGCGGGGGAAGGTGCCGTGCAGGTGATTTTTGCCATTGTTGGCTTCCAGCTTGTAGGTCTTGCCGCTGAGAGAAAATTCCGCATTTTCAATGCGGTTGGCGTACCGGCCCACGAACGCACCGCAGCAGGTGCTGCCGGATGAGTTGAAATCCGCCTCATAGTCGGCGAGGGTGTCGTGCCCGACGACCACATCCACCATACCCGTTTTTGTAGGGACGAAGAGATTTTTGATCACACAGCCATAGTTCAGCACGCTGATCTCAAGTCCACCGGGATTGGAGATGATATATTCATCCACCTTATCACCGTTTTGGGTCACACCAAAGGGCTTGGAGCGGAACTGTGCCATAAGGCTCGCCTCCTTCTTCATTATTTTCGGTCAGGGCAGCGCAGCCCCGGCCTCATCCATAACTATGATTATAGCACAGTTTTCCAGCCTTGTGTGAGAATGATTTTAGATTTATCTTCCAAAATTTCGAGAGATTTTTTGGATATATTGCGAAAAATCCTTTCATCTTAAAAGGCTCTCCCTTTGGGAGAGCTGGCGCGAAGCGCCTGAGAGGGCAAGGACGCTGATAAAAAACTTCGAGCGCGGCGATGGCTCGCTCTGACAAAAAGTCTGCTTATCGCTGCATAGCGGCTCTATCTTACCGGGCTTGCCCGGCGCGCCCCGGACGCTGCTGCTATCAGGGAACAAAAGAAACCGCCGCACATCAGACTGTGCAGCGGTTTCGGGGCAGATGCTTATTCTATGTGGGCTCAGAAAGCCCGGACCACGGTGGGCGGCTTATTTTTCGTAGATGACGATCATGTAGCAGTAGGTATCACCGCCGTCCTGCACACGGTGGACGGCCACCTTTACGCTCGTCCAGTCCGAAGAAGAGTTGGTATAAACTCTCACGCCGCCTCGGGAGCAATGGAGCACATAGGAAGCCTGGGTGATGGCACTGCCCGCCGACTCGGGCATTTTTGCCGCATAAAACTGCACGCTGACGCTGGTGCTGTAATCCTTCAGCGCCTCTTTCAGCATGGCAACACCGGCAGCGCTGGAGTTGTAGAAATACTCGCCCGCAGCGTTGCTGGCCAGATAACCGGTAGATCCGTTGAACCATTTTGCCTTGTTTGCCCGTAAGTCCTCATCGATCTTCTCAAGGGCAGCCGGGGAGACATCGTAGGTCACCTTCAGGTCAGGTTTTCCTATCTGGCCCCGGAGATAATCTCCGTAGGCCTTTTCCATGGCACGCTCGGTCACCTTGCCGCCGCAGCCGGTAAGCAGGGTCAGTGCCATCATGGCCGCAAGGGCCAGAGACAGGATACGGTTGAGTCGTTTCATAGTATGCGTCCTCCTTATAGTATGGCGGTGTTCCAGCGAAGCATCGACACCTTTTTCTTATTATACCCCCCCCCTACATAATTGTCAATAGGCTGTCCATGAATGCTCCCGCCACCGACATGATCCTACCCGGAGCGAGACGGAGAGGGCCTTCCGGGACAGTGCTCTATCAAAGAGCCTTCCTATCGCCGTGTGGGCGGCCCACCGGCAGCGGGCTAACCCTCTCAGGCGCTTTGCGCCAGCACCGGGTTGCGGCGTGACTGAGAGGGCTAGCCCCCCCAAAAAGAAACCGCCGCACATCAGACTGTGCAGCGGTTTCGGGGCAGATACTTATTCTATATAGATAGGAGACAGCCTCAGGCCTCCGGCTGAGCCTCGGCGGCGTTCGACTGCGCGATATACTCGGCGGCGTCATCGGGGATGTCGTCCATCCCGTCGTCACCCACATCGACCACCAGCGGCGGCTTCTTGAAGAGGATGTCGTAGAGGATGGGGACGATGTACAGGGTCATCAGGGTGGCATAGCTCAGGCCGCAGATGATGACGATGGCCATGCCGCTCATGAGCTGGCTCGCCATATCGTTGCTGAACACCATCTGCAGCATGGCCAGAACGGTGGTCAGGGTGGTCATGAGGATAGGACGCATACGGGTCTTGCCGGTGGCGACAAGGGCCGCACGGCGCTCCAGACCGCCCAGACGCAGCTGGTTGGCGTAGTCCACGAAGACGATGCCGTTGTTGACGACGGTACCCATCAGGACGATGAAACCCATCAGGGAGATCATGGTCAGCTGCTGGCCGGTGACCAGCATGCCCAGCAGGCCGCCGGTGAAGGCCAGCGGCACCGTGAACAGGACGATGAAGGGGGACAGCAGGCTCTGGAACTGAGCCACCATGACCAGATAGACGAAGGGCAGGGCCAGAGCCATCCACTGCACCATCTCATCGACCATCATGTTGACGGTGGAGGACTCGCCGTCCAGCGAGAAGGAGCAGCCCTCGGGCATCTCATCGGTGAGGGCGAAGGCGTCCAGCTTCTTCTGCAGCACACGGGACTGGACCGTAGTGTTGTAGCCGTCCAGCGTGTCTGCCGTCACCGTGATATAGCGGGTCTGGTTCTCGCTGGTGATGGAGTCGGGGGCAGTACCCGTCGTCCAGGAAGCAATATCGCCCAGCGTGCAGGTGCCGGTGGTGATGGTGCCGGTGGCGTCCATGACGCTGGTGGTGAAGGTCATGTCCATCATGTTTTCCTTGGTCACAGGGTCAAGATTATCGCTGATCTGGACTTTCATGGTGGAGCCGTCTACCGTGACGGGCGTCTCCGCCGTCGTGGTGGTGGTGAGCTTGGCGGCGATCTGCTGGTAGACCTGCGCAACCGTCAGGCCATAGGCGCGGACCTTGTCGCGGTCGATGTCCAGATTGATGGTCGCATCGCCCTGGCCGAGGCCGGTGGCGGCATTGGTGAAGCCCTCGGTGTCGTTGACCATCTGGACGACCTTATCGCCCAGTGCGGTAATGGTATCGGCGTCAGGGCCGTAGATCTTGACCGAGAGGCCGCTGCTCAGCTGGCTGGTCAGGTCCTGCATACCGCTGATCTCGACGGTGCCGGTGCAGTTCTCGACGCCGGAAACGGCATCTTTCAGGGCCTGCTCCACGGCGGCGATCCGGGTAGAGGACAGTGACTGGTCCAGCATGACGTTGAACCGGTAGCTGCCGTAGCTGTTGGCGGCGCTCAGCAGGTCAGTGATAGCGCTGGGCAGGCCCAGCTGGCCGATGTCGATGCCGGCCACAGTGGTATCGGTGGTGACGCCCACCTCTTCCACGCCGTCCACGGCCATGACGGCCTCGACGACCTGTCCGGCCACACCGTAGGATTCCTCTTTGGTCAGGCCGTCGTCGGTGGAGAGGGCGATGGTGGCCTCATTGCTGGAAATTTCGGGCAGAAGGACGACGCCCATGGAGAAGACCTTCCAGCCGCAGAAGGCCAGCAGCACGACAGCGGCCAGCAGCGGCAGAGCGCGGTGCTGCAGGCACCACTCGAGGCTGTGGGCATACTTATCCTGAATCTTTTCGAACCAGACCAGACGCTTCGGCTCAGCCTTTTTCAGGACGGTGGAAGCAGCGGCAGGCACAACGGTGATGGCCACGATGAGAGAGGCCATCAGGCAGTAGCCGATGCACATGGACATGGGCTGCAGCAGGCTGCGCACCGTGCCGGAGGCAAACACCACCGGCAGGAAGACGCAGACCGAAGTAAGGGTGGAGGCCACGACCGACATGCCCACCTGACGAGCGCCCTGCACGGCGGCGCGGGCCGCCGGTACGCCCCGGCCCCGCAGACGGTAGATGTTCTCGATGACGACGACCGAGTTATCCACCAGCATACCGACGCCCAGCGACAGGCCCGCCAGTGTCATGATGTTCATGCCGAGGCCGGTGAAGTACATCAGAACGACGGCGAACAGGACGGACAGCGGGATGCTGACGCCGACCACGAGGGTAGGCTTGATGTCCTTCAGGAAGATGGCCAGCACGATGATGGCCAGCGCAGCGCCCACCAGCATACTGCTGATGATGCTGTTGACGATGATGGTGATGTAGTTGCCCTGGTTGGACAGGACGACGACGTGAAGGTCAGAATACTGGGCCTGCAGCTCCTTGAAGGCCTTCAGGCAGCCGTCCGAGACGCTGCTGGCGCTGGAATTGGCGTTGCGGAAAATTTTCAGCACCACGGCCCGCTCCCCGTTCAGGCGGGTGTAGCTGGCCTCGGCGTTGTCGATGACGGCCACGTCGGCCACATCAGAGAGGCGGACATCGCCGAAGCCATCGACGTGGAGCAGAAGTGCGCCCTCGATGTCCGAAACGCTGTCGTACTCTTCGCCGACCTTCAGCAGCCAGGACTCGCCGCTCTTATCGGCGACGTAGCCGGCAGGCATCGAGAAGTTCTGGGCGTAGATGAGCTGGGCGAGGGTCTTGATGTCCAGCTGCTTGGCCACATCGGCGCTGGCAAGAGCCTTTTCCTTGGTCTCCTCGTAGAGCTGCTTGGCGTCTTCCAGCTGGTTTTCGTAGTCCTTCAGCTTCTCCCGGGCTTCGGTGAACTGCATATAGGCGCTGAGCTGCTGGCTGGAATAGCTGCCCAGAGCGACGGAGAACTGGTTCATCAGGCCGGGGACATTGTCCATGGCTTTGATGACCTCGTCCAGAGTCTTATAAATGGTGCTCAGGCTGTTGGAGACTTCCAGCTCGTTGGCAAGGTCGGAGACGGTGCCGTCGCTGGTACCCAGACGGCCCTGCAGCTCCTGCAGAGCGGCGGTGAGCTTATCGGTGATGTCGCGCAGCTCGCCGACGATCTCGATGAGGGAGTCGATGTCCCGCATACCGGTCTGGTTGAACTGGTCCACGACACGCTGCAGGCCGTCGCGGACGTCGATGAGGGCCTGCTGGATCTCCGGCTCATTGACCACGCCGATGAGCTGGTTGACGCTGTTCAGCAAAGCCTGCGCCTGGTCGCGCACGACGGTGACGGCGTCGGCCACCTCCGTACCCATCTGGGCCATGACCGTATCGGAGACGGTGTTGCCGAAGTTTTTCAGCTGTTTTTCATACTCGGCGCGGCCCGCGGCGATCTGCGCCTCAGCGGCGTCGAGCCGGACGCGGGCGTCGGCCAGCTGGGTGTCGATGAGCTCCAGCAGGCGGGCGTTCACTTCGTCTATCTTATCCTGATTCAGCTGCACCTGCACCATCTTTTCGATGAGACCGTTGGCCGACACGCTGGAAACGCCGCTGGTGCGGCCCACATAAGGCACGAGGGTGTTATCCACGAAGTCCGACAGATCGTAGACATCGCTGCCCTCCCGGCTGACAGCCACCGTCATAAAGGCGTTCATGTTCAGGCTGTACTCGATGATGGAGGGGGTCAGACAGGTGCTGGGCAGGCCGGTCGCGGTCTGGTCCACCTTATTGGAGGTCTTGACCATCGCGCTGTTCATGTCGGTGCCTTCGGCGAATTTCATGAGCAGAAGGCTGTAGTTTTCTGCCGAGGTCGCCGTGATGCTCTCGACGCCGGACACTGTACCCAGCGCGTTCTCCATCACATCGGAGACTTCTGACTCCACACGCTCCGGGCTGGCACCGGGGTAGACGGTGACCACCATGAGGTATGGCGTGCTGATGTCGGGCAGAAGGTTCGTCTGCATGTTCGTGATGGACACGAAGCCCAGCAGCAGGACCATGATGACCGCAACAAGGATGGTGAACGGCTTTTTGACACTGAATTTTTCCATGATTTCCTATCCATTTCTTTTTTATACCGCCGCGCGGCAAGAGGTACGCCGCAACCACGGCAGCACACTCCGAACGCTTCTTATCGTTCCTATTATACACGAGGGAATCTTCCTTGCAATAGTCCTGAGGTTAATATTTAACAAAACTTTCCTTAAGCCACCTTAGTTTAGGAAGTCAATGGGAATATCCCGGCTACTTTCTTGCCATATTTCGTGGAAATACGGGCCGGATTATGCTATACTAGAATGCAGAATGGAATTTTATCGCAATTTCAGGCACAGCGCCTATCCAGACTGCTCAAGGCCCATGTTCCGGGCTTATATACGTTTGATACGACCCCAAAGAGGAATGCTATGAAGAAAGTTATATCCGTCCGTTTCAAGGACAACGGCAAGACCTATTATTTTGACCCCGCAGACACCCCCATCAAGACCGGCGACTATGTTATCGTCGAGACGGCCCGGGGCGTGGAGTGCGGCGAAGTGGTGCAGGGCGTGAAGGAGATCGCCGACTCCGCCGTCCCCAAGGCCCTCAAGCCCATCACCCGGATGGCCGACAGCGTGGATGTGCGCCGGATGCGCCAGAACCGTGAGGACGAAAAGCGCGCCTACCACACCTGTCAGGAGTGCATCGCCCGCCACGGGCTGGAAATGAAGCTGGTGGAGGCCGAATACACCCTCGACCGCTCCAAGATCATGTTCTATTTCACCGCCGATGGCCGTGTGGACTTCCGTGAGCTGGTCAAGGACCTGGCCGGCATCTTCCACACCCGCATCGAGCTGCGCCAGATCGGCGTGCGCGACGAGAGCAAGATGATAGGCGGTCTGGGCATCTGCGGCCAGCCCTTCTGCTGCAGCCGCTTCCTGAAAGACTTTCAGCCCGTCTCCATCAAGATGGCAAAAGAGCAGGGTCTTTCCCTCAACCCGGCCAAGATCAGCGGTGCCTGCGGCCGCCTGATGTGCTGTCTGGCCTACGAGGAGAGCGCCTACGAGTACCTGAACAGCATCATGCCCATGGTGGGCAGCACCGTCCGCACGCCGGACGGCCTCGGCACTGTGCTCGAGGTCAACCCCATCTCCGGCTATCTGCGGGTGCGCTGCGGCACCGAGGCCTTCGCGCCCCGGTACTATAAGGTGAGCGTCTGCGAGTATATCTCCGGCGGCAGGCGCGCACCCCGCCGCCCCGACCCGGACGACGATTATTCCGGCGTGCGCGACCCCGCCCCGGTGGTGGCTTCGGCCAACGCCGACGGCACCTCGTCCTGCCCCGGCTGCGGCAGAAAAGATAAAAAATAAGAGGCTGGAAATGGCGGGGTCTCCGAACGGTTAGTCTGTTAAAACTAACTTTGCTTCGTGATTTTCGCCAAAAAACCTCTTCAAATTTCTCCAAAAGTTAGCCCGTGCTTTTGTGCAACCCACCAAAAAACGAAAAATTGCTTTTGGGTGGGTACGGTTAGTCTTGCCTTTTTGAAACGGCTTTGTTAAAATGCAGTCAAGGATACGATTTCCGAGGGGTCTGCCAGAGCCGTGCAGGGGCAGATTTCTTCATAAATACTGAGCACGGGGAGATAAAGGAGAGTTCTATTATGGCACACAAGGTTTCTGACGCATGTGTTGGCTGCGGCGCTTGCGAGGGCGCTTGCCCCGTTGGTGCAGTCGCTGTTGAGAACGGCGTTGCAGTTGTGAACGCAGACGCCTGCATCGATTGCGGCGCTTGCGAGGGCGCTTGCCCCACCGGTGCTATCACCGCTGAATAATTTTTAGCAGATAGCGCGCGAATAACGCATCAAAAGCAGCAGACCTGCCAGGCGGGTCTGCTGCTTTTCTTTCTTGCATAATTTTTTCATCTTTCGGGACACAATATTTTGTCGGAGGATTTCGGCTGGGCGTATGGAACATTCTACCGAGATTTTGTATAATAAAACAGAAGTATACTGCTCCGCCGTCCACCGGTTCGGCTCGGACGCGCTTTTGCTGGCCCGCTTCTGCGAGCCGCGGCGCAGCCAGAAGGCGGCAGACCTGTGCTCCGGCTGCGGCATCGTGAGCCTTGAGTGGCACGACCGGGGCCATCGCGGCCCCTGCGCCGCCGTGGAATTGCAGCCCGAGGCCAGTGCGCTCTTACAGGAGGCTGTGGCCGCGCAGGGCATCGGGCACATCACGCCCTATCTCACCGACCTGCGCACCTTCCGGGAAGGGGAGGGCCAGTTCGATGTCTGCGCCTGCAACCCGCCCTATTTTACCGCCGGGCCGCAGAGCACCGACGCGGGCCGTGCCACGGCCCGCCACGAGACGGACTGCACCCTCGAGGATGTCTGCGCCTGTGGTTTCCGCCTGCTGAAGGACGGCGGAAAGCTTTCCCTCTGCCATCGGCCCGAGCGTCTGGCCGAGGTGCTGGCTGTGCTGCGGGCGCATCGCCTCGAGCCGAAGCGTCTGGCCTTTGTGAAGAATAAGCCTGACGCCGCGCCGTGGCTTTTTCTTGTAGAAGCCCAGAAAAACCGCCGCACCGGCCTGCGCATCGAACCGGATGTGCTCATTATCGCCGGGGCGGCGATGTACGGAGAAGTAAAATAACAACATCAGGGAGGTCAATCATGGCCGGTATTCTTTATATCGTGGCAACCCCCATCGGCAATCTGGACGACATGCCGCCCCGCGTGGCCGCCACCTTCGGCGCGGCGGACTTCGTGGCCGCCGAGGACACCCGCGTGACCATGCGGCTGCTGAACTATCTGGGCCTGAAAAAGCCGATGGTCAGCTACTACGAGCACGCATTGCAGAAGGGCGAGGGTATCCTGCGCCGGATCGAGGCGGGCGAGAACTGCGCCCTCTGCTCTGACGCCGGAATGCCCTGCGTCTCTGACCCGGGCGAGGTCATCGTGCGGGACGCGCTGGCCCGGGGCATCAAAGTCGTGCCTGTCCCGGCGGCGTCCGCCTGCGTGACGGCGCTGGCCGTCTCGGGCCAGGACACCTCCCGCTGGGTGTTCGAGGGCTTCCTGCCCGTGAACCGGAAGCAGAAGAAAGAGCGTCTTGCTGAGCTTCTGGGTGAAAAGCGGACCGTCATCTTCTACGAAGCACCCCACAAGCTGCGCACGACGCTGGACGACCTCGTGAACGCCTTCGGCCCGGAGCGGAGCATCACTCTCTGCCGTGAGCTGACCAAGCTCCACGAAGAGATTTGGAAGACCACCCTCGGGGAGGCACAGGCCCACTACGCCGCCAACGAGCCGAGAGGCGAGTATGTTCTGGTCATGGCCGGTGCGCCGGCTTCCACAGAGCCGGAAGCAGAAATGACCCTCGAACAGGCCGCACAGCGCGCCCTCGAGCTGACCGGACAGGGCTTCGGCCCCACTGCCGCCGCCAAGGCCGCAGCCCAGGGGACGCCCTACTCCAAGAGCGAAGTATATAAGGCGCTGCTGACCATCCAGCAGCGCGACCCGGAATAAAATTTGAGGAGGATCCTTTTCCCGTGACGAAACTTCTGATTTTGAGCGACAGCCACAACAGCCGTCTGGCCATCGAAAACATTCTGGCCGCCGAGGCGGACAGCATCGACGCGCTCATCTTTCTGGGCGACGGCCTGCGCGACCTCGAGCAGGCGCTCACCTTTTACCCCTCTCTGCGGGCCTATGCTGTAGCCGGAAACTGCGATTTCGGTGCGCTGGAGCCGCTGGACGGGCTTGCCGCCTTTGACGGGGTGGTCGTCTTCTACACCCACGGCCATATGTACGGGGTGAAATACGACCTCGACACGCTGGCTGACGCAGCCGCAGCCCGGGGCGCGAACGTCGCTCTCTTCGGTCACACCCACATCCCGGTGGCAGAAGAGCGGGGCGGGGTGTTCCTGTTCAACCCCGGCTCCTGCGGCCGGTGCTACACCGGCCCCAACACCTACGGCATCCTGACCCTTGCCGACGGCAAGGTGGTCAGCCACGAGCACAAAGAGGTACCCAAAGCATGAGCATCAACGAGGTGCGCTGGCTGTCCGAGTGCGGCAGCACCAACGCTTACGCAAAAGAGCATTTTGAAGAGTTCGGCCCGGTGGGCGCGGTATATACCACCAATCAGACCGCAGGCCGGGGCCGTCTTGGCCGCAGCTGGGTGAACGCCGAGGGCCGCGCCCTCTATTATACGGCGGTCATCCGGGAGCCGCTGGCCCAGCCTGCCACCCTGCCGCTGCTGGCAAGCCTTGCCGTCCGCGATCAGCTGGCCCAGCGCTACGGCGTGGACTGCCAGATAAAATGGCCCAATGACCTGCTGCTGAACGGCAGGAAGATCGTGGGCATCCTCTGCGAGAGCGTCAGCTACGGCTTCCAGATGCAGGGCCGGGGCATCGTCTGCGGCATCGGCATCAATCTGGCACAGCCCCAGAGCTATTTCGACGCCGCAAACCTGCCCAACGGCACCTCCCTCGAGTTGCAGGGCGCGAAAGTGGACCTTGCCGCCGACCCCCAGTGGCTGGCCGAGGCGCTGACGGACTTCGGCTTTGACCGTCCGCTCTACACCTTCGCGCGGGAGGGCTTCGCTCCCTTCCGGGACGAGTACAAGGCGGCCTGCGTCAACCTGGGCCGCCACGTCACCTTCGATCTGCCGGGCGGCGGCACAGGCAGCGGCACAGCCATCGATGTGGACGCCGACGGCCAGCTCATCGTCCGCACCGACAGCGGCGAGGAGAAGGTCTTCACCGGCGAAGTCTCCGTCCACGGCATCTACGGGGCCGTATAATTTTTCCAGCATTCCAGCGCCTCTGCGGGCCGTCCGGCCCCGGGGGCGCTTTTCTTTTCTCCCTGCAAAGTTTGTGGAAAACCCGGGTTTTCCCACGGTTTTCCACACATGGTTTTTGCCGGGCAGCGTTTGTGGAAAACTCCTGCGCCAAAAATTCCAGAGGGGAGAGGCGCTTTTGCCCCAAGCGCGAAACGCCGCAGAAAATAAATTTTTGGCCTCGACTTTCTTTTCAAAAAAAGGCTCTGTGACCTCTTTTCTCCCCAGATTTTCCCTCTTTTCCCGTTTTAGAATACATCGTGTATAACCCAAAGCTCAATTTTCTGTGGAAAACTCGGTGGAAAAAGTGGAAAACACTGTGGGAAACCCCGCTTCTTTTTCACAAAATCGGTGGAAAACCCAGTGGAAAAAGTTAAAAAATCATTCCAGACGGGATACTCTTCCGATAACGCACCAAAATGGAGTCCCGCACTTCCCACGGATTTTCTTGAATGGGCCGGGCAAACATGATACAATGAAAAACAGAAAACGGCCCCGGACATGGGCCGCAAAAATTCTTTTCACGGAGGCTTCTGTCTATGAACTGGATCTCCCGCCTTGAGCGGAAATACGGCCGCTTTTGCATCCCCAACCTCATCTCCATCATCGTAGGCGGACAGATTTTAGTCTACGCCATCGAGCTGTTCGTCAACCAATTCATCTCCGTCTATCTCGGCCTGAGCCGGAGCCTGCTGCTGATGGGGCAGGTGTGGCGGCTCATCACCTTCGTCTTTATCCCGTTTTCGGGGGGCGGGCCGCTGAGCGTCATCCTCGGCATCTACTTCACATGGTTCATCGGCACGGCTCTGGAAAAAGAATGGGGCGATTTCCGCTTCAACCTCTACTTCCTGCTGGGGATGATCGGCACCGTGCTGGGCTGTCTCGTCACCGGCATCCCCGCCGACACCTACTGCCTGTCGCTGTCGCTGCTGCTGGCTTTCGCCATGCTCTACCCCGAGGTGCAGGTGCTGCTGTTCTTCGTCATCCCGGTAAGGGTGAAGTATTTCGGCCTCTTCGCCGCTGCCATGTGGCTGTTCAGCTTCCTGACTGCCGGGTGGCTGTATAAGGTGAGCTATCTGCTGAGTATGCTGGGATTTGTGCTCTTCTTCGGGCCGCAGGCACTGCGCAGCGTCCGGGCGTGGATACGCCGGGAGCAGTGGAAGCGGAAGAACCGGAGGTGAGCCGCACATGATGATAGACCGCCTTGCGGGCAATGCGGCCCTGAAAGACAGCGTCCGCCTGATGCTGGGCAGCCGCCGTCTGACCCACAGCGTGTTATTGGTGGGCGAGACGGGCCTGGGCGCGGGCTACGCGGCCCGGTGCGTGGCGGCAGACTATCTTTACCCGGCAGGCGGCGCACCTGCTGAGGCCCTTCTGCGGGGCGAATGCTGCCGTGCCGTGGGCAAAGCCGGCGACCGCGACAGCGGCCGCATCGAGACCGGCGTGGTGCGGGAAGCCATCTCCGTCACCGGCATGGGCTCGGGCGGGCGGTATCTCGTCAGTCAGGTCAAGGCCATGCGCACCGAAATTTTCAATACCAGCCTCTCCGCCGAGGGCCGCGCCGTCCTGCTCTACCATGTGGAGCGGATGAACGAAGAATCCGCCAACGCCCTGCTGAAGGTGATGGAGGAGCCGCCGGAAGGCGTGCTCTTCCTGCTGACGGCAGATTCGCTGGCCGGTGTGCTGCCCACCATCCGCAGCCGCTGCATCAGCTTCGCCGTGGCCCCGGTCAGCCCCGAGGAATGCGCCCAGTGGTGCATCGGGCAGGGCGTGGACAAAAAGCAGGCCCGGCTCTACAGTGAGCTGTTCGACGGCCACATCGGCACAGTGCTTGCCGCCGCCCGGGACGACGCCCGCCGGGAACAGGTGGAAAAGGCCCTGACGCTGGCCAAGGCCGCGGCGGCTCACGACAGCTATGCCGCCGCCGTCCTGCTGGCCGGGTACGAGAAGGACAAGGCCGCAGCAGCGGCCCTGCTGGGCGATTTCCGGGCCGTAGCCGCCGCCGGGCTCCGGGGGTGCGCCAGCACCCCTCTGACGGCTGACGCCGCCCGCCGCGCCCTCTCGCTGGCCGATGCGGCCATTCAGCGGCTCGGCGCACAGGTGAACCCCAAAATCACACTTTCCGTTCTTGCAGCGAAGCTTGGATAAAGCAAAAGCTCCCCGGAAGGGGAGCTTTTGCTTTTGCTATTGCTATTTGATCCTATTATCTTCTGCGGGACCGACTCCGCCGCCGCAGGTTCAGCGAACCGCCGCCGGCCACCATCGTCAGGAAGCCCAGCACGATGAGGATGCCGATGAGCGCGGCCATGAGAAGAAGGGTCGTTTTGGCGTCGGTGCGAAAGTCAGACACATATTCTTTGTGGGTCACAAGGTCCACCGTTCCCATCTCGTAGCCGTCGAGGTAGACGGTGGCCGTACCAAGCACAGCACCCTCCTTGACGGTGGCCGAAGTGCTCTCCGGCACCGAGAACTCGAAGGTCACTTCATCGTCGGCGTGGCCGTAGCCGCTGAGGTCGCTGGCGGCGTAGAGCTCCACGGCTTCCTCCGTGCGGCACTTGGTCAGCGGGATGGTGGTCAGCACCGTCTCCGTGTCCACGAGCTGACGGTCAGAAAAGCTGGAGAAAGCCCAGTCCAAAATCTCCGCACACTCGCGGTAGATGTTGTCCATATCACTGCCCAGCACCACGAGGCCGTAGGTGTGGCCGTCCTGCTGGGCAAAGGTGACGAAGCACCGGCCTGCGAGGGTAGTAAAGCCGGTCTTCATGCCCCGGACATAGTCGCGGTGATAGGCATACTCCGGGTCCAGCATGAGGTTGGTGGACTTGATGGTCCGCTCGTTCTGGTGCAGGTTCGTGGCGGGCAGCGTATAGGTGAGGGTGTTCGCGGCCTGCATATAGGTCTCGTTGGCGTAGCAGGCAGCGGCAATTTTTGCAAGGTCCTCTGCCGTGGAGACGTTGCCGTAGTCGTACAGACCGTGGACGCAGGAGAAGGTGGTATCCGTGCAGCCCAGCTCCTTGGCGCGGGCGTTCATCTGGGCCACAAAGGCCGTCAGGTCGCCGCCCGAGACGTCGCTGGCGATGACGCTGGCCGCGTCGTTGGCGCTGGCCACCAGCAGACCGTAGAGCAGGTCGATGCGGCGCACCGTCTCGCCGATGCGGAGGTTCATGGTGGAGCCGTTGGCGTTCTGGATGTCCTTGAACTCCTGGGTCAGGCTGGTGGGGATGGTGATCTCAGCGTTCATGTCCTTGCCGCTCTCGAGGAAGAGCAGGGCCGTCATCATCTTGGTGAGGCTGGCGATGTAGCGCTGCTGGTCAGAGTTCTGCCTGAGGATGGGCTTGCCGGTATCCAGATTGAAGAGATAGACCGACTCGGTGTCGCTGGCCGTCTGGATGGGCATCTGATAAGCGGCAAACCCGGGCAGGGCGGCGCAGACCATCAGCACCAGCGTGAGCAGCAGCGCCGTGCTCCGGCGCAGGAAGGTGGATCGATTCATAGGCTTGTCCTCCTTAACATTCAAACATCAGCCAAACACTTTGTGCCAGAATGCACTCAGCCCGTGCTTCTCGAGTTCGGCCTCGGGCTTTGCCGGGGCGGGGTGCAGTTCGGGGCTGGTAAAGGCCCAGTCGAACAGCTCTGCCGCCTCCCGGAAGATATTCTGGGAGTTCGAGCCCAGGATGACCAGCCCGTATGTATGGCCGTCCTTCTGGGCAAAGGTGACGAAGCACCGCCCGGCCTGGGTGGTGAAGCCGGTCTTCATGCCGTGGGCGTAGCTGCGGTAATAGCCGCTGCCGGGCTGCAAAAGCTTGTTGGTGGTCGTGACCGTCCGGGCCGGATGCAGGTTGGTGGCGGGCAGTTCATAGGACACCGTGTCCGCTATCTGGCGGTAGGTCGGGTTCGCATAGCAGGCCAGCGCGATCTTCGCCATATCGCGGGCCGTGGAGTAGTTGCCGCCGTCGTAGAGGCCGTGGGGGCAGGTGAAATGGGTGGCCTTACAGCCCAGCTGGCTGGCCCGGACGTTCATCTGGGCCGCGAAGGCGGCCAGACTGCCGGAGGTATCGACGGCCAGCACGCTGGCCGCGTCGTTGGCGCTGGGCAGGAGCATGGCGTACATCATATCGATGCGGCGCACCGTCTCGCCGGCCTGCAGGCCGATGGTGTGGCCCCGGTTGGCCCGGATGGACTGAAGTTCCGGCGTGAGGCTGGCCGGGATGGTGATACTGGCATTGAGGTCGGTGCCGCTTTCCAGCACGAGAAGGGCCGTCATCATCTTGGTCAGGCTGGCAACGCAGCGGGGAAGGTCGGGGTTCTGCTCCACAAGAGCTTCGCCGGTGTCGGCATCGAAGAGGTAGATGGATTCCTGCGGGTAGGCGGCCTGAATGGGCATCGCGTAGACGGCGAAACCGGACAGTGCCGCTGTAGTCATGAATGCAGCGGTCAGGGCCAGAGCCAGAAGCCGCCGCGCAAAGGGATGAAACTGCATAAATTGATACTCCTTCGGAAGCCTGGGGGCTTCCTTGCTCCGACAATAAGAGCTATAATAAAGAATACCATAAATGAAGCAAAAGAGAAAGGTGGTTTTTCAACAATGATGCTCTCCTTTGGTGGAAAAATGCCCCGGGATGCGGGCGCTGTCTTTGTGGCGGCGAATGCGACGGTGCTGGGCGACGTGACACTGGGCAGGGGCGTGAATATCTGGTACGGAGCTGTACTGCGGGCCGACGAGGGCGCACTGATACTGGGCGAGAACAGCAACGTGCAGGACAACGCCGTGCTCCACTGCGACCCCGGCGGGCAGGTCGTTCTGGGCAAAAACGTCACGGTAGGCCACAGCGCCATCGTCCACGGCTGCACGGTGGGGGACAACAGCCTCATCGGGATGCATGCCACCATCCTCAACCACGCCGTCGTGGGCAGAAACTGCATCATCGGGGCCGGGGCGCTGGTACCTGAAGGAATGGTCATCCCCGACAACTCGGTGGCGGTAGGCGTCCCCGCCCGGGTCATCAAGACCATCCGGGACGACCAGCTGGCCCACAACATCGAGAACGCAAAAGCTTATGTGGAGATGGGCCGTCAGCACGCGGCGCTGTGAAATACTACGTTATATATTACACTGAACCGCTTGTACCGCTGGCTTTTCTATGCTATCATCGAGTCAAAACAGGGCGCGTCCCGCCCGCACGGAGGTATGAAGAATGTCTGAGATGTTTTCCCGCCGAGTATTCCTGAGAGGTCTGGGCGTCGTGGCCGCTGCCGCCGCCCTGACGGCCTGCTCTTCCACCAATGAAGCTGTCAATCAGGCTTTGATCGAGGGCGCAGTCGGCGGCATCGTGGCTGCGGATTGCAAAATTGACAGAAGCAGATATTGGGCCGCAAATGCCACTGTTCCCGTCAACGAGATCTCTTTCAGAATCGTCATGACTAATGTCAGCTCGAAGCCTGTGACGCTCAGCGGTGATAACTTTGCCACTACGCTGGATGGTACCCCCATCCCCCCGTTCAACTTCAGCGCACGGGATGTGGGAGATGCAGACATCTGGCGCACCTATGACAGTCTCACCATCAGACCCGGCGAGGAGCGCAGTGTTGCCTTGGCGTATGAAATCAGCCAGCCAACCTATGACAGCTGGTACCGTTCCAGCCGCACCGTCGCCGTTAGCTTCACCTGCGGCAATCAGCGCGTGACCTACACCAAAAATTCCCGCTCTGACGAAATCACCGTGAGTGACATCGAGACGCTGTAAGCAAAGCGCTGCATTTCCGCTCCAAAAATTTCACAGGCCGATTAACAAATCTTTCACAGGAAAGACATGATTTTGGCCGGTAATTCGGGTATACTATAGCTCACAAGGGTGCGGGGCCGCAACCGCCCCTTGCACATGATTCCTCCTCACACCAAAGCAATACCCCAAACAGCAAGGCCCCCTCTGGCGTCGCCGCAAGCGCCAGACGGGGGCCTTGTTGTATCTGGGAAACAGAACGCCCCCGCTCAGCACTTACTGAGCAGGGGCGTTTTTGTGTATTTACATCATGCCGCGGAAGACAGCCTGTGCGATTTGGAAATACAAGATCAAGCTGCAGGCGTCCACGATGGTGGTGATGAAGGGGGTCGCCATGATGGCCGGGTCGGCGCCCAGCTTCTTGGCGGCCAGCGGCAGCATACCGCCCACCAGCTTTGCGAGGATGACGCTGAAGAACAGCGACACGCTGACGACCACTGCGTAGCCGATGACATTGTCATACTGGCCGGCATAGAGGTAGGTGTACATCAGGTAGATGCGCAGACCGTTGACGAGGCCCAGTACCGCACCGACGATGGCGGAGACCCGCAGTTCCTTGCCCAGAACTTTGAGGAAGTCGCTGGGCTCCACCTCACCCAGAGCGAGGCCGCGGACCATCAGGGTGCTGATCTGGTTGCCGCAGTTGCCGGCGGTATCCATCAGCATGGGCATGAAGGAGACCAGCAGGGGCAGGCTGACGAAAGCCTCTTCGTAGTGGGTCGTGACCATGCCGGTGAAGGTTGCAGAGAGCATCAGGATGAGCAGCCAGGGGATACGCTGCTTGGCGTGGGTCCAGACGCTGGTGCCGAAGTAGGTGGTGGCATCGTCGTCGGGCAGAATAGCTGCCATCTTCTGCATATCCTCGGTGCTCTCATCGGTCAGGACGTCGATAGCGTCGTCGATGGTGATGATACCGACGAACATGCCCTCGTTGTCCAGAACAGGCATCGCGGTGAAGTCGTAGCGCTGCATCTCGCGGGCCACGAACTCCTGGTCATCCGTGACCTTCACGGTGACGACATTGTCGTCCATGATGTCCACGATGGGGGTAGAGGGGTCAGACAGCAGCAGGCTGCGGGCCGACACGACGCCCAGCAGGCGGTTGCGCTCCACCACATAGCAGGTGTAGACCGTCTCAGCGTTCTCACCCTGCTTACGGATAGCGGTGAAGGCGTCACTGACGGTCATATCCTGCCGCAGACGGACGTATTCGGGGGTCATCAGGCTGCCGGCAGAGCTCTCGGGGTAGTTCAGCAGCTTGTTCAGGCTCTCACGGGTCTGGCGGGACGACTTTTCCAGCACCCGCTTGACCACGCCTGCGGGCATATCTTCCAGCAGGTCGGCGGCGTCGTCAAGGCTCATATCTTCGATGGCGCTCACCAGCTCGACGTCGGAGAAAGCATTCACGAGGTCGTCGCGGGCCTCATCGGACATATAGGCGAATGCTTCTGTTGCAACGTCCTTTTTCAGCAGACGGAACACCACGAGGCGGTTGTTCTCGTCCAGCTCTTCCAGCAGCTCGGCCAGGTCGGCGGGCTGCTCTTCCTCAGTCACTTCGCGCAGCTTGACGTACTGCTTCTTGACGAGCAGCTTGAGCAGACGGCTCTTGGTCAGCATCTCGGGGTTGGCCTTGACTTCTTCGTCGTTGGCCTCCTCTTTTTCGGCCTCGCGGACGTCCTGCTTGAGGTCTTCGGTGGCCTGCTCATTCAGGTCTTCGGCCAGCTTCTGGCGCACCTCAGCGGGAATATCCGTGGGCAGCTCCTGCACCGGAAGAGCCTGTTCCTCTTCGCGCTCCGGGGTCTTCTTTTCTTCTTCCATTTGTGTTCCTCCTCTTTTCTGTCTCAGGAGGACACAGCCGCATCAACGCAAAAAGCGCCGCTCCTGCGCCGCAGACCCGGGCCGCACTGCCCATCTGCACGCACAAAGCTGCGCCTCTTTTGTACGGCAGCCGGACAGCGGATACTCCGCTGTTCAGCGTACAAAAAAGGCGAACGCAGCACCTTTCGCGGTCATTCCGGCCGCATCATTCCATCGTCTTCGACTATGATCCGGGTCCATTGTCCTGCGTTCACCTCCACAAATTCGTTTTACTAAGTTTCTTAGCCTACAGGTTTATTATATCTCCACTCAAATGCCCGGTCAACCCTGTAAGGCGTCCATTTCCGGAATATTGACGCAGAAAAACGCACAGCGCCCTCTCCGGTGCTTGCGGCTTCACCGGAAAGGGCGCTGTGTTTGGATATTGCTTTGGTGTGAGGAGGAATCATGTACAAGGAATCGGTTGCGGCCCCGAATCCTCATGGCTGTAGTATAGCAGATTCCGCACCGGATTTCATGAAAAACCTATGAAGAAAGTGTAAAAGACACAAAAATACGCCCCGGACACTGTTTCCAGTGAGCGGGGCGCTAAAAACGGGATCCGTTTTTGACTGCGGCAAGATACCTGCAAGCAGGTCTTATGCAGCAGGCGGGGCAAGGTATCTGCGAACAGACCTTATGCTCCTGACACACGCGAAGTATGCTTTCAAGGACCCTCGCGGGCGCTTTGGTATTTCATGCTCTGCCCGACCCGACGCGTTCGGAGGCGGGCAGAGAGTTGAAATCAGTTTGGAGTACAAAGCTCCAGTCTCTGCGTAGAAATAAGCCTGTCATTTCTTCTCTGGCCGGGGCCACAGTTTCGTACTGCTGCGTTGCGCAGTAATCGCCAGCACGGAGCAGCCGCCCTTTCGGGACTAAGGTGCCGCTGCGGCAAAATTCCAGCCAGAGTCAAAAGAACTTTGGTTTACTTGTACAGCTCGACCAGGCGGGTCAGATGCTCGTAACGGTCGTTTGCGACCTGCTCGTTGCGAGCGAACAGCTGCTTTGCACGCTCCGGGAATGCACGAGTCAGGCGGCTGTAACGAGTCTCGTTTGCCAGCAGGGCCTGATACTTCTCGGCATCCACAGCCTTGGAGGTCAGGGTGAAGGGGTTCTTGCCCTGAGCCTTGTTGGCCGGATTGAAGGTGAACAGGTTCCAGTAACCAGCCTCAACTGCCTTCTTCATCTCGTTCTGGCAGTTGGTCATGCCGCCCTTAACACCGTGCAGCTCGCAGGGAGCGTAGCCGATGATGAGGGAGGGGCCGGGATATGCCTCAGCCTCTGCGATAGCCTTGACAGCCTGGTTCATGTTAGCGCCCAGAGCGATCTGAGCAACATAGATGTAACCGTAGGTCATAGCGATCTCAGACAGGCTCTTCTTGCTGATCTCCTTACCAGCAGCAGCGAACTGGCAGACCTCGCCGATGTTGGAGGCCTTGGATGCCTGTCCGCCGGTGTTGGAGTACATCTCAGTATCGAAGACCATGACGTTGACATCCTCGCCGGAAGCCAGGACGTGGTCCAGACCGCCGAAGCCGATGTCGTATGCCCAGCCGTCGCCACCGAAGATCCAGACGGACTTCTTGGCGATGAACTCCTTGCTCTTCAGGATCTCAGCGGACTCGGTGCAGCCAGCGGCAGCAGCCTTCTCCAGCTCAGCAATCAGAGCCTTAGCGGGGGCATCGTTAGCCTTGGTGTTGTTCTTGGTTGCCATGAACTCGTCAAAGGCAGCCTTCAGCTCAGCAGAAGCCTTGTCAGAACCAGCGACCTCAGCGATGCGCTTGATCAGGTTCTCACGGACGGTCTTCTGGCCCAGATACAGGCCCAGGCCGTGCTCTGCGTTATCCTCGAACAGGGAGTTGCACCATGCAGGACCGCGGCCGCTGTCCTTGTTGACAGTGTACGGAGAGATGGAAGCAGTACCGCCCCAGATAGAGGAACAGCCGGTGGCGTTGGAGATGTACATCTTCTCGCCGAACAGCTGGGTGATCAGACGTGCGTAAGAGGTCTCAGCACAGCCTGCGCAGGAGCCAGAGAACTCCAGCAGCGGCTGGTTGAACTGAGAGCCGATGACGGTGTCGTCTGCGAACTTAGAGGGCTTCTTGGAGATGTTGGCGACGCAGTAGTCGAAGACTGCCTGCTGATCGGCCTGAGACTCCTGAGGAACCATCTGGATAGCCTTGGTGGGGCAGACGGTGACACACTCGCCGCAGCCCATGCAGTCCAGAGGAGACACAGCCATAACGAACTTGTACTCGTTAGCGGGCTTGTTGTCGCGGCTCTTGGTCTGTGCGGGAGCTGCTGCCAGCTCGTCAGCGGTCAGCTGGAAGGGACGGATGGTTGCGTGAGAGCACACGAATGCGCACTGGTTGCAGCCAACGCACTTTGCAGCATCCCACTCGGGGACGTTCACAGCGGTGCCGCGCTTCTCGTAAGCGGAAGCACCCTGCTCCCACTCGCCGTTTGCGTTAGCAACGAAAGCAGAGACGGGCAGGCTGTCGCCGTCCATACGAGCGATGGGCTCCATGACGTTGCGGATCTGCTTGACCAGCTCGGGACGGCCAGACAGCTCCTTCGGAGCGGGATCGGCCTCGGGGTTGGACCAGGAAGCGGGGACGTCCACCTTGTGGATGGCGTCAACACCGGCATCGATGGCCTTCCAGTTCATCTCAACGACGTCCTGACCCTTCTTGCCGTAGCTCTTCTGAGCTGCCTGCTTCATGAAGTTGACGGCGTCCTCGATGGGCATAACGTCAGCCAGCTTGAAGAAAGCGGACTGCAGGATGGTATTGGTGCGCTTGCCCATACCGATCTCGATAGCCTTGTCGATCGCGTTGATGGTGTACAGCCGGATGTTGTTGTCAGCGATGTACTTCTTGGCCTCAGCGTTCAGGTGATGGCCCAGCTCCTCATCGTTCCACTGGCAGTTGATCATGAACACGCCGCCGGGCTTGACATCCTGGACCATCTTCATGCCCATGTGGATGTAAGCGGGGTTGTGGCAGGCCACGAAGTCAGCCTGGTTGATGTAGTAGGGGCTGCGGATGGGCTTGTCGCCGAAACGCAGGTGGCTGATGGTCACGCCGCCGGTCTTCTTGGAGTCATACTGGAAGTATGCCTGAACATACTTATCCGTGTGGTCGCCGATGATCTTGACGGAGTTCTTGTTCGCACCGACGGTACCGTCGCCGCCCAGACCCCAGAACTTGCACTCCTTGGTGCCAGCTGCTGCGGTGATGGGAGCGGGCTTGACCTCAGGCAGAGACAGGCCGGTGACATCATCGGTGATGCCGAGGGTGAAGCGCTCCTTCGGCTGATCCTTCTCCAGCTCCTTGAACAGAGCGAAGATGGAGGACGGGGGAGTATCCTTGCTGCCCAGACCGTAACGGCCGCCGGTCAGGATGACATCATTCTTGCCAGCCTCACGCAGGGTAGCTGCGACATCCAGGTACAGGGGCTCGCCCAGAGAGCCGGGCTCCTTGGTGCGGTCCAGAACTGCGACCTTCTTAGCGGTAGCAGGCAGGACCTTCAGCAGAGCGGAGGACACCCAGGGACGGTACAGGCGGACCTTGATGATACCGACCTTCTCGCCCTTAGCGTTCAGGTAATCGACGACCTCGTCCGCAACGTCGCAGACAGAGCCCATAGCGATCATGACGCGATCGGCATCGGGTGCGCCGTAGTAGTTGAACAGGTCGTAGTTGGTGCCCAGCTTCTCGTTGATCTTGGCCATGTACTTCTCGACGACTGCGGGCAGTGCGTCGTAGACAGAGTTGCAGGCCTCACGATGCTGGAAGAACACGTCGCCGTTCTCGTGGGAACCGCGCATCTTGGGGTGCTCGGGGTTCAGAGCCTTTGCGCGGAACTCCTCGACAGCCTCCATGTTGCACATTTCCTTCAGGTCGGCGTAGTCCCACTTCTCGATCTTCTGGTACTCGTGAGAAGTACGGAAGCCGTCGAAGAAGTTCAGGAAGGGAACCTTGCCCTCGATTGCTGCCAGATGGGCAACAGGGGACAGGTCCATGACTTCCTGCACGCTGCTCTCGACCAGCATTGCGAAGCCGGTCTGGCGGCATGCCATAACGTCGCTGTGATCACCGAAGATGTTCAGGGACTGGGTAGCAACGGTACGTGCAGAAACATCGAACACGCAGGGCAGCTGCTCAGCAGCGATCTTGTACATGTTGGGGATCATCAGCAGCAGGCCCTGAGAAGCGGTGAAGGTGGTGGTAACAGCACCTGCACCCAGAGAGCCGTGCACAGCGCCTGCAGCGCCTGCCTCAGACTCCATCTCGACGACCTTGACCTGGTTGCCGAAGATGTTCTTCTGGCCCTGAGCGGACCACTGGTCCACAGAGTCAGCCATCGGAGAAGAGGGGGTAATGGGGTAGATGGCAGCCACGTCCGTGTAGGCATATGCTACATGAGCGGCAGCGGTATTGCCATCCATGGTTTGCTTTGCTCTAGGCATTTTTCTTCCTCCATTCAGAATTTGGTACCTTCTGCGCGGGGCAAACGTCTTTTTACCGGAGCCGGAGAACTCCCTTAAAAAACGTATTGCTCAACTGATAAGCGCCGCACTTCGCCGGAGCCGGAGAACTCCACAAAAGCACACGCTCATCGAGGGCAATAGCCCTGCCCGGGGCCGGAGAACCCCATGAAGGCACTATTGCTCATCTAATATAATAGCAAATTCCGCCGGTAAAGGCAACGCAAACCGACTGTAAAAACACAACAAAAATTCAAGAAATTTTTTAGCGCTTTTTTACAGATGTGTTCTTTGCTGCATCCATGAAGGTGTTGTGCTCCAAAATCCAGTATCCATGAGGCTTTTTCTTACAAAATTCTAAATTTATAATTGACATTTGTACAGATTCTGCCGTAAACTTTATCTATAGTATCATGCGCCGCACAGCGCAGGGAAGGACAGGCACAAAACGATGGATGCTGCACATTTTGAAAAGACGCTCTCGAGCGAAGTTCTCTTTGAAGGCCGGGTGGTCACGCTGACCAAAGACGTGGCTCTGCTGGAAAACGGTGAGACTTCTATCCGGGAGGTGGTCCACCACCACGGCGGGGCCTGCATCGTACCGTATTTTGAGGACGGCACCCTCTGCATGGTGCGCCAGTTCCGCTACGCCATGCAGCAGGAGCTGTGGGAGCTGCCCGCCGGCAAGCTGGAAAAGGGCGAAGACCCCTTCGAAGCCGCCAAGCGGGAGCTGGGCGAAGAGTGCGGCCTGACCGCCGACCACTACACCCCGCTGGGCGAGTTCTACCCCACGGTGGGCTATGACACCGAGATCATCTATATGTGGGTGGCCACCGGCCTGCACACCACCCAGATGCATCTGGACGATGACGAGTTCCTGACGCCCGACCGCATCCCGCTGGCAAAAGCCTACGAGATGGTCATGAGCGGCGAGATCAAGGACGGCAAGACCATCGCGGGCGTGCTCAAGCTCAAGGCGCTGGTGGACGAGGGCAGGCTGTGATACTCTACGAAGATACAGCCCTCGTGGTAGTGGACAAGCCCGCCGGGCTTTCCAGCGAGGACGGCGTACCCGCCGCCCTGCGGAAGCTCTGGGGCAGGCCCGACGCCTATGTGGGCGTCATCCACCGGCTGGACACCGGCGTGTCGGGTCTGATGGTCTATGCAAAGACCCCGCAGGCAGCCGCCGCCCTCAGCCGGCAGGTGACGAAGAGCCAGCAGGTTTATGCCGAACAGGATGGCCGGGCCGAGCCTGCCGCCGGCACACCGGACGCGCCGCCTTTCGTGAAACAATACCGCGCCCTCATCGCAGGCGGGCCGGACGAAAAGCTGCCCGTCGAAGGCGTCCTGCGGGACTACTTATTCAAGGACAGCCGGAAAGGCCGTGTTTTTCCGGTGAGCCGTCCGCGCAAGGGCGTGAAGGAGGCTGTGCTGGAATATCGCATTTCTGCCTCCGCCCCGGACGGCAGCACCAGTCTCGCAGACATCACCCTCCACACCGGGCGCACCCACCAGATACGGGTGCAGTTCGCGTCCCGCCGCCACCCGCTCTGGGGCGACGGCAAATACGGCAGCCGCATCAAGGGAGACATTGCGCTTCAGAGCGCACGGCTCCGCTTCATCCATCCCGACACCGGAAAGAAAATGGATTTCCGCCTCCCGGTCCCCGGGACATGGCCCGCTTGGGGCATCAGACAGGAAAACGACAATGGAACAACAGTATAAAACAGATTCTGAAATATACGCCGTCCTCGAGCGGGAGATCATCGATTTGACCCTCCGGCCCGGCTGTTCGCTGAGCGAAAACCCGCTCTGCACCCGCTTCGGCGCGCCCCGCTCCCTCATCCGAGTGGTGCTGCAGCGGTTACAGGAGAACGGGCTGGTGAAGATCGTGCCGTACAAAGGCACGACTGTCACCCGGCTAAACCGGGACATCGTGGACGAGCTGATCTATGAGCGCATCGCGGTAGAAGCCCGGGTCCTGCGGGACTTTGCGCCCCACTGCACACCGGAGCACCGCGCCCTCATCCGCCAGCGTGCCGCCGCCTACGACGAGCTGGCCAAGGCCGAAATGCTGGACTTCAACCGCCTTTATGAGGCCGATACCCGGCTCCACGAGACGTGGTTCTCTGCCATGGGCAAGATGTATCTCTGGCGGACGCTGCAGAATGCCCACGCCGACTACAGCCGCTTCCGGATGCTGGACACTCTGACCACCGGCGGGCTCGCCGAAGTGGTGGCCGACCACCACAATCTCATCGACGCCATCGAGCGGTGTGACCTGGCGGCCTTTGAGCCGCTGGTGGAACGCCACCTTTACGGCGGCATCCGCCGTTTGGGCAGTAAGCTCACCGAGGAATACGCCGATTATTTTGAATGATGTTCCATGGGGAACAATAAATATCCCCCGGCGGAGCCGGGGGTTTTTCATAAGAAGTCTTTTACTGAACCACTCGCCTAGCGAGTGGTTTTTCATTATACAAAAAAGGGGCCGCCCCGGGTGGTTCCCCAAGGCGGCCCCTGTAAGGGGTCTGTATTTTTTTAGCGCATCTGGCACTTCAGGCTCTCGGCCTGAGCTGCGCTCAGCCGCCGGCTTACAAGGCCGTTGTGCTCCAGAGCAAACCAGCTGCCACCCTCTGCCAGCAGGTCTGCCACCGGCAGGGTGGTCGTTTTGAAGCTGGTGACAAACTGGATCTGCTCCACTCCCTGCTCCTGCAGAGCCTCCAGCGCCTGCCGGGTGCCGTGGAGCCGGGCGGCCAGAGTGTTGGACGTTACCCGCAGGGTGCTGCCCTGCTGCTGGGCGTCAAAAGGCAGGAGGTCGCCCTCCAGCGTCTCCACATGGAGGCCGGGGGTACCCAGGCTCACCTCATTGCTCTCCCCCGCCGGGGCATTCGGGTCCTCCGGGTTGGGCTGAGGACTCTCCGGGTTGGGCTGGGGGCGCTCCGGCTCCCACCACTCCCGTTTTATGGTGGTGCCGTCCTGCTCGTAGATGATGTGGTGGATGTAGCCGGTGGTCACGCCGCGGATGTCCGCCTGGATCTCCTCGCCGTCGACAGGTTGACCACCCGTCTCATTGCCGCCGCTGCCGATGGTAGCACCGGCACCGTAGTAGCCATCGCTCTTGCCGGCGGTCGCCGTCACCTGAGCGGCTCCGCTCACGGTGACATTGCTGCCGCTGGCATTGACACCGCCGCCGATGCCGGCAGCATTCGTGCCACCGTCAGCGTTCACCGTGCCGTCGGTGATGGTGATGTTTTCGCCGATGCCACTATCACCGCCGCCGATGCCCGCACCATGGATGCCGCCGGTAGCCGTCACCGTGCCGTCGGTGATGGTGATGTTTTTGCCGTTGCCGTAGCCGCCGTAGCCGCCGTCGCCGCCGCCGATGCCGGCACCACCCCAACCACCGGTAGCGTTCACCGTGCCGTCGGTGATCTTGATGTTTTCGCCGATGCCACCATTACCGCCGCCGATGCCGGCACCACAGTCGCCACCCTTAGCAGTCACCGTGCCGCCTTTGATGGTGATGTTTTTGCCGCTGCCGTAGTTGCCGCTGCCGTAGTTGCCGCCGCCGATGCCGGCACTACCCCAACCACCGGTAGCATTCACCCTGCCGCCGGTGATGGTGATGTTTTCGCCGCTGTAGTACTCGCCGCCGCCGATGCCAGCACCATATTTGCCTCCGGTGGCCTTCAGGCTGCCGCTGCCGGCTTCTTTATCGTCCTTCAGGGTCAGCGTGCCTGTGGAGGTGGAGGTGTTTTTTTCAAGGCCCGCCCTCTGAACGCCGCTTTTCAGCTCGTTATTGCCGTCCAGCTCGATCTCCACATTGCCCTTTCCCTGAACGCTCAGGGCGGCTTTTCCTTCTACCCAATAGCTTCCGGTGTCGCTCACATCGATCTTCACGTCTTTCAGGGTGAGGTTCAGCACTGTATCGGCAAAGTTGTTGATCACCGTAATGGTGTTGCCCCAAAAGCCATCATCCTTTGGGTTCACCGGAGTAGTGTCTGCGGGGGCAGCAGCCGGGGCTGCCTGCTGGTCTGCACTCTCCTGCCGGTCTGCGCTTTTCGGTTCCTCAGCGCTCTCCGGCTGGTCTGCGCCTTCCGGCTTCTCAGCGTCCTCCGGCTGGGCCGGCTGGTAGTTATCCTCTACCACAGGGCCAAAGTCGGAATCCTCTGCTGCGGGGCCTTCCAGGTCGCTCTCCTGCGTGGCGATGACCGTATTAGAGGTGGTGATGACGGTCTCCTCCCCGGCCTTGTCCGTCCATTTCTCTCCGCCCTGTTCGATGGTCTGGCTGCCATCCTCATTTTTGGTGATGGTAATATCTCCGTAGTCGATGTAGTAGGTATCTGCAAAGGCCGGAGCCGCCAGAGACACCGTGATGCTCAACGCTGCCATCAAAGCTGCTGCCCGGCGGAATGCGTTGTTCTTCCTCATGGTAGAGGTCTCCTTTCTTTTTCTACGTTTTCGTTTTCTTGTGCTTTTTGTACTTCTTTGTTGAGAGTGTTTCTCATTTTCATTGTACCACCCCCCCCCCCCCACGTTGGCAATAGGGAAAGACAGCGAAATTTTGGGTTCAAAATCCTCATTTTTGTGGCAATATGCTACAAAATGCGGCAAACTTCCTCCCTGCCCCGGCGGGTGCTTCCCTCGGGCATAAAACAGCAGCGCCTCTGCACAAATGTGCAGGGGCGCTGCTGTTATTCTCAGCCCATCATGCCGGAGATGAAGATCTCCAGACCGATGCCGATGAGGATGACGCCGCCGAGGACGGAGGCTTTGCCGGAGAGGTCTGTGCCGAACTTTTTGCCGATGGCAAGGCCGGCCTCGCAGATAAAGAAGGTGACGGCCGCCACGATGAGGGAGCAGACCAGAGCCATGAACCAGCCGTACTCCGAGATGGTGAAGCCCACCGACAGCGCGTCGATGCTGGTGGCCACGCCCTGCATGAAGAGCGCGCCCGCGCTCAGCTCAGCGGCTTCCTCGGCCTCTTCGCCCTTGATGCCCTCGATGAGCATTTTACCGCCGATGTAGCCCAGCAGGATGAGGGCGATCCAGGGGATGAACTGTTCAAACGAAGAGAACAGCTCCACGATGGTGTGGACACAGACCCAGCCCGTCATGGGCATGACGGCCTGAAAGATGCCGAAGGTGCCTGCGATCTGGGCGCCCCGGCGGCGGGACATCTGCGGGTCATGCAGACCGTTTGCCATCGAGACGGAAAACGCATCCATGGCAAGGCCCACGCCCAGCAGGGCGCTGTTGAAGAAAAACAAAAAACTCCATTCCATAACGATGCCTCCTGATTTGACCGGAATTGGTGGGCAGACAAAAGACCCGGGATCGGCGCGCATTTCGCCAATTCCGGGTCGGATTTTTACAAACTGACTCCATGTGGAATGGGCGTGGTACTCGCACCAAAGCACATGAGTCTCGCAAATGAAAGCAAGCCAGACAGCCGCCCTGGCCGTCATTGTGTTGACTTGCTGCGCTGCCTGCAAAACAGCGCCTGCTACTCCCCCATGAGGATCTTTCTTGTTGTCCGGCTATCGTACCACACAAACAGCGGATTTGTCCAGTATAACCGTGATTTTTTTGCAAAAAACCTGCGGGAGAGCACCGCAGAAAGCGTGTACTCCCCCGCAGGGTCAGTTTATGTGTGAAAATGAGGTTTATTCCTCGTCGCCGGTGTCAGCCTCGGGAGCTTCGGCGGCCGATGCCTCATCGGCTGCTTCCATCTCCGCCAGCTGTTCGGCAGTGGGCTCGTCCTCGGTGTCGGCCTCGATGCTCTCGGTCTGTGCCTCGTCGTCGTGGTCGGTGCGGGCCAGCACCATCACCTTATCGTTCTCGCCCAGACGCATGACCCGGACGCCGGAGCCGTAGCGGCTCTGGACGGGGATCTCGTTGGCGTGCAGGCGGATGATGATGCCCTCCTGACTGCTCAGCAGCACATCGTCGATGTCGTCCACGATCTTGACGGCTGCCACCTTGTCCTTGGAGGCGTCGTAGTTGCGGATGCCCTTGCCGCCGCGGGCGGTGATGCGGTAGGTGTCGATGTCAGAGCGGCGGCCCTTGCCGTTTTCGGTGACGGTGAGCACCGTGCCGCCCTCGCGGCAGATGCAGACGCCGACGACCTCGTCGCCCTCGGCCAGCTTGATGGCGCGGACGCCGTGGCCGCTGCGGCCCATCGGGCGGGCATCGGCCTCATTGAAGCGGATGGCCTGACCGTTGCGGGTGGCCACGATGAGCATATCATTGCCGGTGGTCAGGCGGGTCCATGCCAGCGCGTCGCCCTCGTTGAGCGCAATGCCGATAAGGCCCGTCTTGCGGATGTTGGCGTACTGCTCCAGCGGGGTGCGCTTGATGAGGCCCTGCTTGGTGACCATGGTGACGAAGCCGCCCTTGTTGTCCTCGTCCTTCGGGTAGCAGAGCATATTGGTGACCTTTTCGCCCTCGGCCAGCTGCAGCAGGTTGACGATGTTGCTGCCCTTGCTGGTGCGGCTGCCCTCGGCGATGGTGTAGCCCTTGATGCGGAAGAGACGGCCCTTGTCGGTGACGAACAGGACATAATCATGGGTAGAGCCCACGAACATCTCCTGCACGATGTCCTCTTCCTTCCGGGTCATGCCGGAGATGCCGCGGCCGCCGCGCTTCTGGGCCTGATAGGTGGCCTTGAGCTGGCGCTTGATATAGCCGGCCTCGGTGAGGGTGTAGACGCACTGCTCCTCGGCGATGAGGTCTTCGATGTCCACCTCGCCGGTGACGGACTGGATCTCGGTGCGGCGCTCGTCGCCGAAGCGCTTCTTCATGTCCAGCAGCTCGTTCTTGACGATCTCCAGAACCCGGGCGTCGTTGGCGAGGATGTTCTCCCAATCCTTGATCTTTGCCTGCAAGCCGGACAGCTCTTCCTCGATTTTGAGGATCTCGAGACCAGCCAGACGGCCCAGCTGCAATTTCACGATAGCGTCGGCCTGCGGGTCGTCGAAGCCGAACTGCTCCATGATCGCGGCCTTTGCCTCGGCCATGCCGCCCTTGCAGGCGCGGATGGTAGCGATGAGCTCATCCACGATGTCGGTGGCCTTTTTCAGACCCTCGAGGATGTGGGCGCGCTCCTTGGCCTTCTTCAAATCATACTGCGTGCGGCGGCGGACGACTTCATCCTGGAACTCGACGTACTTCTGTATCATCTGTTTCAGGGTCATGACCTTCGGCACCTTGTGGTCGATGGCCAGCATGATGACGCCCACGGTATCCTGCAGCTGGGTGTACTGGTACAGCTGGTTCAGGATGACCTGCGCGTTGGCGTCCTTGCGGATGTCCACCACGATGCGCATACCCTTGCGGTTGGTCTCATCGTTCAGGCCGGTGATGCCCTCGATCCGCTTGTCCTTGACCAGCTCTGCCATGTTCTCGATGAGACGGGCCTTGTTGACCATATACGGAATTTCCGTAATGATGATCTGGGTACGGCCATTCTTGGTCTCTTCGATGGTAGCACGGCCCCGCAGGGTGATCTTGCCGCGGCCGGTGGCGTAGGCGGCGCGGATGCCGCTTCGGCCCATGATGATACCGGCAGTGGGGAAGTCCGGTCCCTTGATGTGCTCCATCAGGCCGGGCAGGTCGATGTCGGGGTTCTCGATATAGGCCACGCAGCCGTCGATGACCTCACTGAGGTTGTGGGGCGGGATGTTGGTGGCCATACCGACGGCGATGCCCTGACTGCCGTTGACCAGCAGGTTGGGGAAGCGGCAGGGCAGGACGCTGGGCTCTTTCTTCGTCTCGTCGAAGTTGGGGTCCCAGTTGATGGTGTCCTTGTCGATGTCGGTCAGCATCTCGACCGCCATGCGGCTCATGCGGGCCTCGGTGTAACGGTAAGCAGCCGGGGGGTCGCCATCGACCGAGCCGAAGTTACCCTGACCATCCACCAGCGGGTAGCGCAGGGAGAAATCCTGTGCCAGACGGACCATGGCGTCGTAGACGGAGGCGTCGCCGTGGGGGTGGTAAGAGCCCAGCACAGCACCGACGGTATCCGCCGACTTGCGGTAGGGATGGCTGGGGTCGTTGCCGCGTTCGTGCATGGTGTAGAGGATGCGGCGGTGGACAGGCTTCAGGCCGTCACGCACATCCGGCAGGGCGCGGGCCACGATGACCGACATGGAGTAATCCAGAAACGCCGTTTCGATCTCCTTCTTGACGTCCCGGATGATCATCTTGGTACCGCTGCCCGGTATCATCACATAATCTTCTTCCATTGTTTCCTCCAATTACACGTCGAGCTTTGCGTACTGGGCGTTGGTCTCGATAAAGCGGCGGCGGGGCTCCACCTGATCGCCCATCAGGATGGTGAACGCCTCATCGGCCTTCTCGGCATCCTCGATGGTGATGCGGACGATGACGCGGTTCTCGGGGTTCATGGTGGTCTCCCAGAGCTGCTCCGGGTTCATCTCGCCAAGGCCCTTATAGCGGTTTATCTTCGCGCCGGGCATCTCCTGCGAGAGCAGGGCCATTTCGGCGTCGTTGTAGGCGTATTTGATGGTGCTGCCCTTCTGCACCTTGAACAGCGGGGGCTGTGCCACATAGACATGGCCCTGCTCGATGAGGGGGCGCATATAGCGGAAGAAGAAGGTGAGCATCAGAGTGCAGATGTGAGAGCCATCGACATCGGCATCGGCCATGATGAACACTTTGTCATACCGCAGCTTGGAAATATCGAACTCGTCGCCGATGCCGCAGCCCAGTGCCAGCACGACAGGCATCAGCTTGTCGTTGCCGTAGATACGGTCGGCGCGGGCCTTTTCGACGTTGAGCATCTTGCCCCACAGGGGGAGGATGGCCTGAATGGCCGAGTCACGGCCCATCTTGGCCGAGCCGCCTGCAGAATCACCCTCGACGATGAAGATCTCAGTGCGGGTGGGGTCTTTTTCGCGGCAGTCTGCCAGCTTGCCGGGCATCCGGCTGGTCTCGAGGGCGCTCTTGCGGCGCACCAGCTCACGGGCCTTCTTGGCGGCAGCGCGGGCGCGGGCGGCCTGGGTGGCCTTCTCGAAGATGGCCTTGGCCACGCCGGGGTTCTCCTCGAAGAACTCCATCAGCTTGGAGTAGACCATGTTGGAGACGAGGGTCCGAATTTCCGTATTGCCCAGCTTTGCCTTGGTCTGGCCCTCGAACTCGGCCTCCTGCAGCTTGACGGAGATGACGCAGATGAGGCCCTCACGGACGTCAGCGCCGGAAAGGTTCTCGTCCTTGTCCTTCAGCAGGCCGTGGCTGCGGCCATAGTCGTTGAAGACGCGGGTGAGGCTGCTGCGGAAGCCCTCTTCGTGGGTGCCGCCGTCGGGGGTGTTGACGTTGTTGGCGAAGCTCAGCAGCAGCTCATTGTAGCTGGAATTATACTGCAGGGCGATCTCTGCCATGCCCCGGTCGGTCTGGCCCTTGAGATAGATGACGTTGGGGTGGAGCACCTCGAGGTCGCGCTTCTCGCCCAGATAGGTGACGAAGCTCTTGATGCCGCCCTCGTAGCACATGACCTCGGTGCGGTAGGTGGGCTCGCCCTCCTTGCCGTCCTCGAGGACAGGGGTGTAGAGCTCGCGCTCGTCGGTCAGGGTAATCTTGACACCGGCGTTCAGGAAGCTCTCTTCCCGCAGGCGCTTTTCCAGCGTTTCGAAGTTGTAGACGGTGGTGTCCTTGAACATCTCCGGGTCGGGCTTGAAGGTGACACGGGTGCCGGTGACACTGGGGTCCACGGTGCCGATGCACTTCAGCGGGCCGTCCGGGTCGCCGCGGCGGAAGGTCTGCTCGTACTCGCGGCCGTCGCGGCGGACATTGACGGTCAGCCACTCCGAGCAGGCGTTGACGACGGACGCGCCGACGCCGTGCAGGCCGCCGGCCACCTTGTAGCCGGAGTTCTCGCCGCCGAACTTGCCGCCGGCGTGGAGGATGGTATAGACGACGGTGACGGCAGGCAGACCGGTATCAGCCTGGATGTCCACAGGGATGCCGCGGCCATTGTCCGTGACCTGAATGATGTCGCCCTTCAGGATCTTGACCTCGATGTGGTCGCAGTAACCGGCCAGAGCCTCGTCGATGGCGTTGTCCACGATCTCGTACACCAGATGGTGCAGGCCGCGCTCGCCGGTGGAGCCGATATACATACCGGGGCGCTTGCGCACTGCCTCCAGGCCCTTCAGGACCTGGATCTCGCTGGCGTTGTATTCATGGTCCGTCGCAGTTTCTGCGTTGGTACTGGTAATGATTTCCTCTGCCATTTCCTTTCTCCCTTTTGTTTTGTTTCGTTTTTTCGTTACTATTTGTAAAAGCGATCAATCGCTGGTTGGTAATGGAACCTCTCAGTCAAAGCCTGTCGGCTTTGCCAGCTCCCCTGACAGGGGAGCCACTGGCGTACCGGGCAGGCCCACGCTGGACAAGCAAAGCTCAATATTTCGGAAGCTGCAGTGCCCTGCTGTCCAGGTCAGCGACTGTTGTCTCCGTGCGCCGTTTGAGCGCAGCCGGCGACAGCTCCGAGAGATAGATCGTATCCACCGGGGAATCTGCCAGCACATAGCTCTGGGGCAGCTCATCGGACAGGCTCACCACCGCCCCGTTTTTCTGGGCGTAGTTCAGAAACTCCCGCCCCCGGGGTGAGATGGTCGTCGTTTCCAGATTGAAGATGCCAATGATGTCCCGGTCGTTCAGGACATAATCGCGGCCAAGGTGTACATACATTGCATCACACTTTCGTCAGGACGCCGCCGTTCATCCGGTAGACCTCGCCGTCCGTTTTGAGGAAAGCGGTGTCGTCGCAGCTGGTCACGAAGGTCTGCTTTTCCCGCATCCGGGTGAGCAGATACTGCTTGCGGCCGTCGTCCAGCTCGCTGAGCACGTCGTCCAGCAGCATCACCGGGTGTTCTCCCGTGATGGAGGCAGCCGCGGCGGCTTCGGCCATTTTCAGGCTGAGCACGACGCTCCGCTGCTGTCCCTGACTCGCATACACTTTTGCGGGCTGACCATCCAGAAAAAGGTCCAGATCTTCCCGGTGAGGGCCGCAGAGGCTCTGCCCGGCCCGCAGCTCTTCGGGCATTTTCTGCCGCAGAAGCTGGGCCAGACCGCCCGGCTCGAACTGAGCCGCATACCGCAGACTCAGTGTTTCCGCCCCGCGGGAAAGCTCCTCATAGTTGGCGCAGGCCAGCGGGGAGAGGGCGGCGAGATAGGCTCTGCGCCGCTGCTGGATGGCTTCGCCCTGCTGGGCAAGCTCCAGATTCAGCACCTCTAACAAGGCCCGCTTTTCGGCATAAGGCCGCTCAACGCCATTGGAAGAGCGTCGAAGCAGCGCGTTTTTCTGCTGCAAGGCCCGGACATAGCGGCGATAAAGGGTCAGGTAGCCGGGGTAGAGCTGGCAGAGGGCAGCGTCCAGAAATTTCCGCCGCCCTTCCGGCGCGCCCTTCACGAGGCTCAGGTGTCCGGGGTCGAAGACCACTGCCGGAAAGCTGCCCGCAAGGCTGGCCGCCCGCTTGACTGCGCCCCCGTTCACCGAGACTGTCCGGCCCGGGCGGGGAGAGTCCGGCGCGCCCACCGTCAGGCGGACGCGGTTCGGCTCTTCCGTTTCCTGCTCTTCCTGCTGTGCGCGGAGGGTGGACGCTTTGAGCACGGCGAAGGGTTCGCCCCGGCGCACCAGCTCTGCGTCCTTGCCGCCCCGGAAGCTCTTGCCGCCGGTGAGCAGCCAGATGGCTTCCAGGAGGTTCGTCTTGCCCTGGCCGTTGTTGCCGCAGATGACAGTCAGCTCCCGGCCCGGCGTCAGGCTGGCCGAGGCGATGTTCCGGTAATTTTCGACTTCGAGAGAGAGCAGCCGCATCAGCCGCCCATCCCGATCTCGATGGTCTGTCCGTCCAGCTCCACGGTATCGCCCGGGCGGCACTTCTTGCCGCGCATGGTGCAGACTTCGCCGTTGACCTTCACGGCCCCGCCCTGAACGAGCTCCTTGGCTTCGCCGCCGGTCTCGCACAGGCCCGCATATTTCAGCAGGGCGTCCAGCTTGATAAATTCGGTATGGATGAGGATCTTTTGCATTTTATTACGCCTCTCAGTCGTTTTTGAAGCGGACGGGCAGGACCAGATACAGGAAGTCATTGCCCTCCACCGGCAGCACCTTCACCGGGCTCAGCGGGCCGCTGATCTCCATCCGCACTTTCTCGGTGCGGGCATTGCGCAGCGCGTCCAACAGGTAGCGGTTGTTGAAGCCGATCTCCACCTCGTCGCCCTCGCACTCGGCGTTGAACTCATCGACGACGCGGCCCAGATTGGTCTGGCAGCGGACGACGACTTTACCCTCTGTAAAAGTGATGCGGAGGGGATTTTTTAAACGCTCTGTAATAATCAGAGAGGCGCGCTCGATGGTCTCGATGAACTCCTTGGTGTCGATGGTCACCCGGGTGCGGCTGCCTGCCGGAATGACATTGTGATAGTTGAGGAACTCACCCTCGATGAGGCGGCTCATGATGGTGTAGCCGGCGGTCATGAACACGACGTAGCGGCGGTTGGCACAGATGTGGACCGGCTCTTCGTCATCGTTGGGCAGCAGATGAGACACTTCGGTCATGGTCTTGCTGGGGACGATGATGCGGATGTCCTTGACGGCAGCGACGGGCCGCTCCACGATGGCCAGACGGTAGCCGTCCAGGGCAACGATGGTCATTTTATCCGGCTCTATCTCAAAAAGTTCACCGGTATGCGCAGGTTTTTTCTCGTCCTGGCTGACAGCGTAGAGGGTGCGGTCGATCATATCGCGGATCACGCCGGTCTTGATGGTCAGGGTCTCCTCGGCGCCGGTGTTGGGCAGCTCGGGGAAATCGGTGGCCGACATGGATTGGATCTCGAACTGCGCCACCCCGCTCTGGATGGTGGTTTTGCCATTATCGGCAGACTGGATGGTGATCTGGCCTGCCGGCATCCGGCTGATCATGCTGCTGAGCAGCTTGGCGTTCAGCACGAGCTCACCGGGTTCTTTGACATTGGCTTCGATGGTGGTCACGATGCCCATTTCGAGGTCATAGCCGGTGAGGGTCAGCTGGAAGCCTTCTGCCTTCAGTAAAATGCCCTCCAGTACCGGGATGGTAGAGCGCAGAGTGACTGCTTTGGATACGCCGTCAATGGCTGCACTCAGAAGAGTTTTGTCGCAGATGATGTTCAAATCTTCTTCTCTCCTTTTTTGCGTCAGTTTTGCTGTCGTTCCTCATGGGATCCGATGCAAAAACCTGTTTTCTTTATTGAACTTGTTGTAGTAATCGTAGTAGGGGGTGGGGAAGATGTGGAAAACTCTGCAAACCCTTGCCGGGATGCGGGAATTTGGTTTTCCACGGAGATGTTGAGGAACTGTGGATGGAATGTTGAATCGGGGAGAGCGGTTCTTCTTTCCACATCCGCTGTGAAAAACGGAGGTTGAATGTTGAAAACCATGTGGAAAGAGTGGAAAGTTTCGGCCTTTCACCACAATATCTAGGTCTATTTTCCCCTTTTTGTTCCTCTTTCTCCCCATATTTTGGGGTTTGGTCCCTGAATGAGTATGACTTTTACACCGACTCCGGTGCGTTAAGCCTTCACATTCTTGATGATGTCGCTCACCGTCTCCCGCAGGTGCTGGTCATTCTTCATGTCCCGCTCCATGGTCTTGAGGGAGTAGACGATGGTGGAATGGTCACGGCCCGAGAACTCCCGGCCGATCTCCTCCATGCTCATGCCGGTGACCTCGCGCAGGATGTAGATGGCCACGCGGCGGGCAGAGGCCACATTGGCGTTCCGCTTGGTGCCGCGGATGTCGGCAGGGGAGACGTTGAAGGTGCGGGATACCTCGCCCACGATCTTCTCGATGGTGACAGGCACGGGCTGGGTCTCGTTGAGGATGTCCTTGATGGCATTCTGTGCCACGCTGATGACCGGCTGGATGCCCTCGAGCATATAGTAGGCGTTGAGCTTTTTGACCGCGCCTTCCAGCTGGCGGATGTTATTTTTCAGATGGTTGGCGATGAACTCGGCCACGTCCTCGGGCAGATCGAGGTGGAGAAGCTCCGCCTTGCGCTTGACGATGGCCACGCGGGTCTCGAAATCCGGCGGCTGGACGTCGGCGGTCAGGCCCCACTCGAAGCGGGTGCGCAGACGCTCTTCCAGGCTCTTGATCTCCTTGGCCGGGCGGTCGGACGCGATGACGATCTGCTTGTGGGCATCGTGGAGAGAGTTGAAGGTGTGGAAGAATTCTTCCTGGGTGGACTCCTTGCCCGCGATGAACTGGATGTCGTCCACCAGCAGCAGGTCGGCCACGCGGTACTTCATCCGGAAGTCCTCGGTGCTGCCGGCGCGGATGGCCGCGATCAGCTCGTTGGTGAACTGCTCACAGGTGACATACATGATGACGAAGTCGGGGTGGGTGCGCTTGATCTCGGTCTGGATGGCCGTCAGCAGATGGGTCTTGCCGAGGCCCGAGCCGCCGTAGATGAACAGCGGGTTGTAAGCACCGGAGGGGTTGGCCGCAACAGCCTGCGCCGCAGCAAACGCAAACTGGTTGGACGGGCCTTTGATGAAGTTCTCGAAGGTAAATTCATAGTTGCCCTGCGGGGAGGCGGGGTTCGCCTCGTACTGCTGGGCCAGCACCACTTCGTGGGGCGGTGTGCTGGGGACGACGAGGGTGATGTCCACGTCAAAGCCCAGCACTGTTTTGAAGGCCTCTTTGAGCAGGCCGAGATAACGGTCCGTCACGATCTTGCAGATGAAGTCGTTGCGCACCGAGAGGGTGATATGGCTGGAGTCCTCAAAGCTGATAGGCTCCAACCCGTCGATATAGAGATTATACGTCGGCTCCGCCATCTGCGCCTTGCAGTAGCTCTGGGCAGCCTCTAAAACGTCCTTGAAAGAATCCATAGTACATCCACTCCATTGAAGTTTTCAACAATGCTGCTGATACCAGGTTAGTATACCACAAAAATCCCCCTGCGTCTATATTATATAAGGTAATTTATAATACATAAAAAAGACATACCTGCGTCTGGGAAACGGCCTTGTGTCCAAGGCGGAGGAAAGCCACAAGATATTGTGGATAAAAAGTTTTCCACGGGAAATGGGTGAAAAAGTTGAAAGTTTCTCCACAGAGGTTTTTCAAAAAAGTTTGAAGGAAAGCGAAAAAAATGCTTGACAGAAGGCCATAGTGTGCGATATACTGTTGAATTGCAAGCCTGTCCCCATTTTGGGACCAGAATAGACCCCATACCGGGGACGAGTTTTTACGGAGGAAATACACCATGAAGAGAACTTTTCAGCCCAAGAAGCGTCAGCGCAAGGAAGTTCATGGCTTCCTGACCCGCATGAGCACCAAGAACGGCCGCAAGGTCATCAACGCACGCCGTGCTAAGGGCCGCAAGAGCCTGACCGTCTGATCCTGAGCAGTATGCATCAGGTCCGGCGCAGAATGGAATATGCGCAAAAAGGCCGCTGATATTGGATTGGCGGTCTTATTTTTTTACCCGGCATTCGGGAAAAAGTCCGGAAAGCTGCGGTGAATAGTCGCATTGCCTAAAAAAACTGTCAAAGATTTGGCAGAGAAAACGCCCGGATGAGCTTTTCATGTCGGCGTTTTTTTGCTATACTGAACACTGAGCATTGCTTTTTTCCGGGCGGTGCTCCCACATCACCTGAAGGGAGGCGCACAGGATGCGCTATCGTCCCATCCGCCGCAACGGCGAGTTTGGCCGCGTGTATGCCCGCGGCAAGTCCTATGTCAACCAGGCGCTGGTGCTCTACGTGCTCAAAACGCGGAGCAAGCGCACCCGGGTGGGCCTGACGGCCACCAAAAAGATCGGCCACGCCGTGCAGCGCAACCGCGCCCGCCGCGTCATGAAGGCCGCCATCGACGAGCATCTCGACTACAACATCGGCGGCTACGACCTCGTTTTCGTGGCCCGGGGCATGACCCCCCGGCTCAAGAGCTGGCAGCTCAGCGCCATCGTGGCAAAGCTCTTCGCCCAGGCCGGCCTGCCGGATAAGGCAAAGCAGCCGGGCGCAAAGCCCCCTGCCACCCTGCCGCCGGTCCGGAAGCCCGAGGCGTGAGCATCTTTCAGAAAGCCCTCTGCGGGCTCATCCGGCTCTACCAGAAGTTCATCAGCCCGGGGCTGGGGCGGAACTGCCGCTTTTCGCCCTCCTGCAGCCAGTACGGCATCGAGGCCATCCGCACCCACGGCTGCGTCAAAGGGCTGCTGCTGACGGCGTGGCGCATCGCCCGGTGCAATCCGCTGGGCCGCTGGGGCTACGACCCTGTGCCGGAAAAGGGCCGCTGGAAAAATCCGGCCCGGCATCTCTCGGCCTCGGCTCTGTTTTCCACCAGACACGAAAAATAAGTGGAAAACTTCTTCGCCGATGCTCTCTGGAAGAGCGCTGAAGCGGGGAAGACCTCTTTGTCAATGCTCTTTGGAAGGACACAAAAGAGGGAAAAACCTCTCCGTCAATGCCCTTTGAAAAAGGGCGGCAGAGGGGAGGAAAACCTCTCCGTCACGCCTGCGGCGTGACACCTCTCCTATCAGGAGAGGCTGAGAGGAAATGCTATTATCATTGCTTCTTGTGACGTGCTGAACTGTGGGCGGCGTGTCCTACGATAAAAATAACCGTCCCGCACCACAGGCGGGGCAGAATGGACAGAGACATGAATATTTTGTACATCCTCGGTGTACCTCTCGGCTATGTGATGGAGTGGATCTACAACCTCATCCCGAACTACGGCTGGGACATCATCATCTTCACCATCGTCATCCGCCTGCTCAGCATCCCTCTGCAGCTCAACCAGCAGAAGAGCATGGCCAAGATGTCCGCTTTCCAGCCGATGATCGCCGACATCCAGAAAAAGTACAAGGACAAGCCCGAAAAGCAGCAGGAAGAGCTGATGAAGCTGCAGCAGGAGTTTGGCTATAAGCCCACCGCCGGCTGTATGCCCATGCTGGTCAACTTCCTCGTCATGTTCGGCGTCATCGAGGTCGTGTACCGCCCGCTGCAGCGCATCTTCCACATCGGCGCCGAGGCCATCACCGCCGCAGGCGATGCCATGACCGCTCTGGGCATCAGCTTCACTCAGGTGACCCGCGACACCAATATCATCGCACAGGTGCTGGCCGGTGAGTCCACCGTCACCTCTGCGTTCACCCCAGACCAGCTGAACACCATCACGGAGTTCGGCCAGCACATGGACTTCTTCGGCATCGACCTGACCCGTGTGCCGCAGTACAGCCTGGCAGCAGACAACCTGCCTCTGCTGATCTTCCCCATCCTGGCTGTCGTCACCATGTTCATCTCCACCCACATCAGCATGAAGGCCTCCGGCCAGGAGATGCAGGGCAGCATGAAGCTGACCATGTATATGATGCCTCTGATGTACGTCTTCTTCTGCTTTACCGTTCCCTGCGCATTCTCTCTGTACTACGTCATTTCCAATATCGTGATGACTGTCCAGACCCAGGTCATGCGCAAGATCTATGACCCCGAGAAGATGAAGGAGCAGGTCAAGGCCGAGATCGCTTCCCGCAGGAAGGAAGAGAAGCGCGGCGTGAAGAGCACCACCATCAAGGTCCAGGACGAGAAGACCGGTGAGGTCGTGGAAAAGAACATCTCCGCCAGCGAGATGAACAAGCGCCGCCTCGAGTATGCCCGCCAGCAGGATGCTGAGCGCTACAAGGACGAGCGCACTGTCCCGCTGAGCGAGCTGCAGAACAAAAAGGAGGATTGACGGTTATGATCCGTACGCAGGAAGCGACCGGCAAGACGGTCGATGAAGCACGCACCAACGCCTGCGCTCTGCTGGGCGTGGAAAAGGACGACATCAACGTCAGCTACGAAGTGCTGGAAATGCCCCAGAAGACCGGTTTTCTGGGCCTGAAGCTCACTCCCGCCAAGGTCCGCGTCAGCGTCGAGCTGCCGGACGAGCCTGTGGCAGCTCCTGCTGCCCCCGTTGAGGAGCCCGCTCCCGTTGTGGAGGAGAAGGCTGCTCCTGTGGCTGAGCCTGTCGTCGAAGAGACTGCCCCTGAAGCTCCCGCTGCTGTGGAAGAGCCTGCCGCACCCGCTGAGGAAGCTGCCCCTGCCGAAGAGCAGGCTGCTCCCGCCGCAGAGGGCGAAGAGGTGGAAGTCCCCATTAACATCGAGGAGAACGCCAAGGTCAAGGCCGCTGTGGACTACCTGCAGGAAGTCATCGAGAAGATGGGCGTACAGGACGTCAAGTTCAGCGCTGTGCAGAAGGGTGAGGCTACCATCATCCGTCTGGACGGCGAGAAGATGGGCGCCCTCATCGGCCGCCGCGGCGAGACGATGGAGAGCCTGTCCTATCTGGCAAGCCTCGTGGCAAACCGCCTCGAGGGCGACTACATCAAGCTGGGCCTCGATGTGGCCGGCTACCGCGACAAGCGCGAGAGCGACCTGACCGCACTGGCACAGCGCATCGGTGCCAAGGTGCGCCGCACCGGCCGCAGCTTTGCCATGGAGCCCATGAACCCCTACGAGCGCCGCATCATCCACTCTGCCATCGGCAAGATGGAGGGCGTCCGCAGCGAGAGCAAGGGCGAGGGCCGTGACCGCCGTGTGGTCATCTACTCCACCGACCCCAATGCTGTGGCTGAGAGCGCAAATGCACGTCCCCGCGGACCCCGCGGCGGCCGTGACCGCAACGGCAATGGCCGCAATGGCGGCTATCATCGCGGCGGCGAGCGCCGTGGTGACCGGAATGGCCGCGGCCCGCGCAATGGCAGCGGTCGTGGCGGTTACCGCTCCAATGTGCCTGAGCGCACCTACACCCCGCGCGATGCCGAGAATGCTGCCCCTGTGGCACCCAAGCGCACCGAGCGTGTGGATGACTTCGCTGATCTGAGCTTCGGCAAGATCGAGCTGTAAAAGCTGAAGGATAAGCCCCTCTCCCGCATGGCGGAAGCCGTGCAGGGGAGGGGCTTTTTTGTACGAGGCACACTATAAATTTACACGTCTTTTGCATGAAGATGGTTTACGATGAAAAGCAAATCTGAAAGAATAATTTCGAAAGAAAAGTCGTTCTTATCGAAAAATTGGAGAATATGCCCAATTCCGGAAGAAATTTTTCTCCTATTTGTACATTGTAAAACAATATCGGCAAGCCTTATACTAGAGCTACAAATGCTTCGGAGCGTATACCAAGCAAAAAAGAGAGGAATTATTATGGAACAGAATAAGATCTCCCGCCGTAATTTCCTGCGCGTGGCCGGTGCATCGGCTACCGCCGCCGCAATGAGCGGTCTGGTCCCGGCTGCTTCCGCTGCCGGCATCAAAGACCTGTGGAGCATGGACCTGCAGATCCTTGCCACCAGCGATACCCACGGTAAGTTTGACCCCTGGGATTACGCCGCCAACAAGGCCGACGCATCCGGCAGCGTGGCCCAGCAGGCAACTGCCATCAAGGAGAACCGCACCAAGACCACGCTGGTCGTGGATGCAGGCGACACGATTCAGGCAAACTCCGCTGAGCTGTTCCTGAACGACGATGTCCACCCCATGATCGCTGCTCAGAACGCCATCGGCTACGATGTCTACGTCACCGGCAACCATGAGTACAACTATGGCATGGCCACGCTGGAAAAGGTGCTCTCCCAGCAGAAGGCCAAGGTGCTGACCGGCAACGTCTACAGCCCCGAAGGCAAGCCTCTGGCGGACGGCTACACCATCATCAAAAAGGGCGGCGTCAAGATCGGCGTCATCGGTATGGTCACTCCCAACATCACCCGCTGGGACGCCAAGAACCTCGAGGGCTGGACCGTCACCAACCCGGTGGACGAGAGCCGCAAGATCATTGATAAGATCAAGAACGACGTGGATGTCATCATCGGCGTTATGCATATGGATGTTGACAATGAGTACGGCGTCTATGGCTCCGGCGTCACCGACCTGGCAAATGCCTGCCCCGAGTTCGACGTCATCGTCGCCGCTCACGGCCACAAGAGCATCCCCAACAAGATGATCAACGGCGTGCTGGTGGTCGAGAACAAGAATGCCGGTGCCACCGTCTCCGACATCCATGTCTATCTCGAGCGCGGCCTGAACGGCAAGTGGAAGGTGAAGGACCGCACCTCTGAGAACCTGACCATCAAGGACTACGCTCCCGACCCCGAGCTGACCGCTCTGCTGGCAGAGTACGACCAGCGCGCCAAGGACGACGCCGTGACCCCCATCGGCCAGCTGGTCGGCGGTGATCTGGCCCCCGAAAACGAGATCGACTGCCTGCCGCAGGCCATGGTGCAGGATACTGCTCTGCTGGACTTTATCAACGAGGTACAGATGTACTACACCGACGCTCGGGTGTCCGCAACGGCCCTGACCTCCATGACCTCCCAGATGCGCGAGGGTACCATCCGCAAGTGCGACATGGCAAGCATCTACACCTACCAGAACACCCTGTACAAGCTGCAGATGAACGGCTGGCAGCTGCGTCAGTTCATGGAGTGGTCTGCTGCCTTCTTCAAGACCTGGGAGCCGGGCGATGTGACCATCGCATTCGACTCTTCCGTCCGCTACTACCTGTACGATGCCTTTGCAGGCGTCAAGTATGACCTCGACATCTCCAAGCAGCCCGGCAACCGCATCCAGAACCTGACCTGGATGGATGGCCGTCCGGTGGAGGACGATGACAGCTTCGTGGTGGCCGTCAACAACTACCGCGCCACCACCCAGCTGCTGGCTTATGCCGACATCTTCAAGGAGGGCGACGAGCTGCCCAAGCTGCTGGAGATCGACGTGCGCGGCGATGTGGGCGGCATCCGCGAACTGCTGGGCGAGTACATCCGCACCGTCAAGGGCGGCACCATCGAGCCGCACGTGGACAACAACTGGAAGCTCGTGGGCGACAACTGGAACGCTGCTGACCACGAGAAGGCCGTCAAGCTGCTGCGCGAGGGCAAGCTGGCTCTGTCGGAGAACGCCGACAGCCGCACTCTGCCCGGCAAGGCCATCACTACGGCCGATATTGCCGCATTCTGATTTTTCTTTCACACGCAACGGGGTGTGCAGTCTCTTAGGGGCTGCACACCCTTTTTTGCGCAGCATATTTCTTTTTTTGGCGGTTCGTGGTAGAATATACTGTATTCATCTGCGCATAAGGAGGGGAGAAGATGCAGCATTCGACCATTGCGGCCATTGCTACCGCTCCGGGTGCGGGCGGCATCGCCATCGTGCGGCTGTCCGGCCCGGAAAGCTATGAAGTGGCGGCGAAGGTGTTCCGTCCGGCCAACCCAGCCAAAAAGGTCGCGGACGCCAAAGGCTATACCGCCATGTTCGGTGCATTCGTGGAGGGGGAAGAGGCTTTCGATGAGGGCGTGGCGCTGTTTTTCTGCGCGCCCCACAGCTACACCGGCGAGGATGTGGTGGAGCTTTCCTGCCACGGCGGCAGTGCAGTCGCCCGGCGGCTGGTGGAAGCCTGCATTGCGGCGGGGGCGTCGCCTGCCGCTCCCGGCGAGTACACCCGCCGTGCTTTCCTGAACGGCAAGCTCAGTCTGACCCAGGCCGAAGCCGTCATGGACATCATCTCCGCCGATGGCCGACAGGGGGCCGCGCTGGCAAATGCCTCTCTGAACGGTGCGCTGGCCCGGAAGATAGCGGCCCAGAAAGATGCTCTGACGGCCTTGCAGGCCCATCTGGCCGCTTGGGTGGATTTCCCTGAGGAAGATGTTCCGGAACTGAGCCAGAGCCATCTCTGCGACGTTTTAGGCGGGGTAGAGCAGGAGCTGGACGCCCTCATCCAGAGCTACGATGCGGGTGCTGTCCTCCGCGAGGGCGTGGACTGTGCCATCGTGGGAAAGCCCAATGCGGGCAAATCCACCCTGCTCAACCTGCTGGCCGGGTTCGACCGGGCCATTGTCACGCCGGTGGCCGGAACCACCCGCGACGTGGTGGAGCAGGCTGTTCAGCTGGGCGACGTCCGGCTGAATCTCTTCGACACTGCCGGTCTGCGTCAGACGGAAGACGAGATCGAAGCCGAAGGCATCCGCCGCAGCTGGAAGAAGCTGGACGAGGCGGGGCTTATCCTCGCCGTCTTCGACGGCTCGGAGCGCCCGACCCGGGAGGATCTGGAGCTGGCTCAGCGCTGCGGGGGCCGTCCGGCCATCGCGCTGGTCAATAAAGAGGACAAGCCCACCCGGTTCGACGCCGAGCTCATCGCACCCTATTTTGCGATGGTGCTGCCGGTCTGCTGTCAGGAAGAAGGGGCGCGGAAGGTCATCGCGGCGGCGGTAGCCCGCCTGTTGGGGACCAACCAAATCGACCCCCACGCTGCCAGCCTCTCGGGGCAGCGGCAGCTTTCCGCTGCCACCCGCGCCCGGGATGCCGTGGCCGGAGCGCTGGACGCTGCGCAGGGGCTCGGGCTGGACGCTGTGTCGGTCTGCGTGGACGACGCGCTGGATGCACTTTGCGAGCTGACAGGGGAGAACGCCTCGGAGGCGGTCATCAATGAGGTGTTTGAGAGATTCTGCGTGGGAAAGTAAGGACAGTATCGTTGCGCGCCGGTGGCGCGGGGCAGAGCGCTTTTTCATTAAGGCTGATTGTTCTCTTTTGATGTCAAAAGAGAACCAGAAAACCACCAGCGATTTCGACGCGCTGGACCCACGAGAAAGGGGCTGCTCGCCCCTTTCAGACCCCGAAGGGGAAGTCGAAGTGGAAAAATGCTAGCCGCTTCGCTAAACGCATTTTTCTCACTTCTCCGATTTGCTGCTCCGCAGCTGGTGTTACCTCTCTGCTGACGGTAAAGTTCTGCTAAAGCCTGAAATCTTCGGCGAAGCCGTAAAACGGCGGAGGCTCAAAATGCGGTTAAGAGATCTTCACGCCGAATGGCGTGAATCTCCAGCATTTTGAGTTGGAGCCCACCTCTCCGGGGTTACTAGGGGCGAGCAGCCCCTAGTTCGTGCCTCCCGCGCCTCGAAAGTAGCGGGCACTTTTCTGGTTCTCTTTTGGTGCGCAAAAGAGAACTTAGCCCCAATGCAAAAGCGTTCTAACCCCCGCGCACAGGCGCGATATGCACATAAAAACTCAGAGGAAAAAATAGACAACAATGAACCATTTAGGAGACTACGACGTTATCGTCATCGGTGCCGGACATGCGGGCATTGAGGCGGCCCATGCTGCCGCGATGCTGGGCGCAAAGACGGCGGTGTTCACGATGAGCTTGGACGCCATCGGCAATATGCCCTGCAACCCCAGCATCGGCGGCACGGCAAAAGGTACGCTGGTACGCGAATTGGATGCTCTTGGCGGCGTGATGGGCCTTGCGGCAGATGCCACCTATTTACAGAGCCGGATGCTCAACAAGGGCAAAGGCCCCGCTGTCCACGCTCTGCGCGTCCAGACCGACCGCAAGCGCTATCATGAATATATGAAGCACGCCCTTGAGCTGACGCCGGGGCTGTCCATCCATCAGGCGGAAATCATTTCCATCGAGGTGGAGGACGGCCATGTGAAGGGCATCGTCACCCAGCTGAACGGGGAGTATGGCGCAAAGTGCGTGGTCATCGCCACAGGCACCAACCTCGGCGGAAAAATTTTCGTGGGCGATGCATGGTACGCCTCCGGCCCCGACGGGATGCACGCGGCCAACGCCCTCACCGAGAGCCTGAAGGCCGCCGGTCTGCCGCTGCGCCGCTTCAAGACCGGTACGCCTGCCCGGGTGCATCGGCGAAGCATCGACTTCGCCAAGCTGGAATGCCAGCCCGGCGACCCGGACAATGAGCTTCAGCCCTTCAGCTTCATGACCGATGCCCCGATGCACAACAAGGTGGAGTGCTGGATCGCCTACACCAACCCTGAGACGCACAGGATCATTCTGGACAATATCCAGCGCAGCCCGCTCTACGGCGGCATGATCGAGGGCGTCGGCCCGCGCTACTGCCCGTCGATCGAGGACAAGGTAGTGCGGTTTGCAGGGAAGGACCGGCATCCCATCTTCGTGGAGCCCTGCGGTGAGAACACCGAGGAAATGTATCTGCAGGGTGCGTCCAGCAGTCTGCCGGAGGATGTGCAGAATGCATTCTACCGGAGCATCAAGGGCTTCGAGAATATTGAGATCATGCGCCCGGCCTACGCCATCGAGTACGACTGCGTAGACCCCACCAGCCTCGAAGCCACGCTGGAAAGCAAGGTGGTGCGGGGCCTCTACGGTGCGGGACAGTTCAACGGCACCTCGGGCTACGAGGAAGCCGCCGCGCAGGGCCTTCTGGCCGGTCTGAACGCTGCCCGGAACGCATTGGGCGAAAGCCAGCTCATCCTGCCCAGGCAGTCGAGCTATCTCGGCACGCTGGTGGATGACCTTGTGACCAAGGGCGTCATGGACCCCTACCGGATGATGACCAGCCGCAGCGAGTACCGCCTGACCCTCCGTCAGGACAACGCCGACACCCGGTTGACGCCCATCGGCAGGGAATACGGCCTCGTGCAGGACGACCGCTGGACAAAGTACCAGCAGACGCAGGCTGTGCTGGACGCAGAGCGCCGCCGTCTGCATGACGCCCATCTGCGCACGGCGGACCTGCGCGCCGCGATGGAAGCAGCGGGCCTCGCCCCGGCCGCAGAGGGCGGCATTGCCGAAGAGCTGCTGCGCCGGCCGGAGATCGACTATCCGCTCATCGCGGGCATGATCGGCTGGGGTGAGGGTATTACGCCCATGCTGGCTGAGCGTCTGGAAACTGAAATCAAGTACGCGGGTTACATTGCCCGGCAGGACCGGATGATACACGAGGTGGCCCGCCACGAGAAGACCCTCATCCCGGAGGATTTCTCTTACACAGAGCTCACCGGCCTGACATTGGAAGCCCGCGAGAAGCTGGCCCGCATCCGCCCGAAAAACTTGGGGCAGGCGGGACGCATCCCCGGCGTGTCGCCGTCGGATGTGGCACAGCTGAGTATTGCGCTGGCGGCAAATCGATCGAAAGCGTAATAGCTGATGCAAAACGGGGCGTGTGAAAAAGGGAGACGACATTGCGCGCCTGTGGCGCGGGGTAGAGCGCTCTTTCATTAAGGCTGATTGTTCTCTTTTGATGTCAAAAGAGAACCAGAAAACCACCAGCGATTTCGACGCGCTGGATTCACGAGAAAGGGGCTGCTCGCCCCTTTCAGACCCCGAAGGAGTTGTCGAAACGGAAAAAAGCTAGTCGCTGCGCTTAACGCTTTTTTCTCGTTTCTCCGATTTGCTGCTTCGCAGCGGGTGTTAGGTCCTCGCAGGGCGTGAAGTTCAGCAGAAAGGTAAAATCTTCGGCGGAGCCGTAAATGGGAGAAGCACAAAAAAATGCGTTTAGCGAAGCGGCTAGCATTTTTGGGCTTCGACCTCATCTTTGGAATTGTTAAGGGCGAGCAGCCCTTAACTCGTTGCGGGGAGAGTGGAGTCCAGA
>ERZ809713.63-NODE-63-length-65097-cov-8.6016_pt1 | contig 65097 bp, 54 predicted proteins | sample MGYA00520443_ERZ809713 | MGnify/ENA primary metagenome ERZ809713 (study PRJEB31588, sample SAMN03401218) | human gut metagenome | study: EMG produced TPA metagenomics assembly of the PRJNA231909 data set (A prospective, longitudinal analysis of the...
TCGCCGAAGATTTCAGGCTTTAGCAGAACTTTACCGTCAGCAGAGAGGTAACACCTGCTGCGAAGCAGCAAATCGGAGAAACGAGAAAAAAGCGTTAAGCGCAGCGACTAGCTTTTTTCCGTTTCGACTTCTTCTTTGGAATTGTTAAGGGCGAGCAGCCCTTAACTCGTTGCGGGGAGAGTGGAGTCCAGAGGTAGGGAGGGGGGATTCGAAACACCCCTCCCTACCTCTGGCCCGCGCGGAGCGCAAAGCCATTTGACCGAAAAAGAAAAACCCGCCCCGCGCCACCAGCGCGAGAACCCACACAAAAGAGGAACGAGAACCATGCAGAACATCGACCTGATCTGCGTCGGCAAGCTCAACGCGAAATACTTCGCCGAGGGCGTGGCCGAATACCAGAAGCGTCTGGCGGCGTTTGCGTCTTTCCGCATCGTCGAGCTGCCGGAAGAAAAAATCGAAGAGAAGAACGCCTCCGACGCCGTGGTGAAAAAGGCGCTGGACAAAGAGGGCAGAGCCATCCTCGGCAGCGTCCGCAGGGGCGCGGCCATCGTCGCCCTGTGCATCGAGGGAAAACAGATCTCCTCCGAGGAGCTGGCCCAGTTCCTCGCCGACCGCGCAAACAGCGGCGCGGGAGACGTGGCGTTCGTCATCGGCTCGTCCCACGGCCTCTCGGACGAGGTCAAGCGCGCGGCGGCGCTCCGATTCAGCATGGGCCGCATCACGATGCCCCACCAGCTGGCCCGCCTTGTCCTCACCGAACAGATCTACCGTGCCTGCACCATCAACGCGGGAATGAAGTATCATAAATAAAAGGTCGGAGAGGGCGCTGAAAATGCCGGAGCGAGCCAAACAGGTGGGAAAACTATCACAACGTGTTATTGAATTGCTGGGACTGACTTTATCAGAAGGACGAAGCATTTTGCTGGGTGAGTCCAATATTGCGCATATGGTCAGCCGCCATCCGGAAGACTATGCACTTTATGGAGAGTACATCCCCCTCATTTTATCAATGCCGGATTATGTAGCGCTGAATACAAAGGATGAATCGATAGAGTACGTCAAAGAAGTGCAGATGGATGATGTATATGTTAAAGTGGCAGTTAGAGTCTCAGCGAGAGGGCAGTTATTTGCAAGGTCAGTCTATCGCTTGAACACGAATCGAGCTAAAAACTTTATTGAAAAGGGAACATTGAAGAAATACTGATTCAAAACGGGGATTTGACAAATTTTTAAGTTCTGGTATAATAATCTTGATAAGAGGATCGGAGGACGGAACAGGCAGCCGTCGCCCATTGTTAGGAGATGCGGGAATCGTCACCCCGCCTGATTCTCAGGGAAAAGGCCGCTGCAGAAATGCAGCGGTCTTTTTGCGTGGAAAAGGTCAGGCTCTCCTTCGTACAACCTCTCAGTCTGCTTCGCAGACAGCTCCCCTAGTAGGGGAGCCTCTGGCGAAACCGTTCACTTTGCGGGGACTGCCAAAGCCTCCCCCTTTGGGAGCAACGGCGACGACCGCCGCCAGTGGCGGAAACAGGGAGGAGCTGTTGGGGCCGCGGCCAGCAGGATGCGAGCGGCAGCGAAGCAGACGCTGGGAGCCGCAACCCGGGCAGTGTCACCGAAGGTGACGGAGAGGGCAAGCCCGGCACGAAAGAGCCGTGGGCGCGGCGATAGGCAGGCTTTTTGTCAGAGCGATACTATCGCTGTGCCAGAGCTGTTTGTCAGCGGCCTAGCCCTCTCAGTCGGGCTTGCGCCCGCCAGCTCCCCCAAAGGGGGAGCCATTGGCATGTCGGTCAGCTTTCGTCTGGACGAGCGAAGCACAATATCTCGGAAACGGTAGTGCTCCGCTGTCTAGGCCAGCGACAGCTTGACAAGGAGCGTTGTCCAGAAGCCGCTGTCCCCGTAAGCAAGGCCCGCCCTCTTGCGTCCTGTCGAGCCTCAGTCATCCAGTGGAAAGTTATCCGGCCTGCCAAGGGCTCTCCCTCTGGGAGAGCTGGCGCGAAGCGCCTGAGAGGGCGCACCCGCTGTCCCCGTAAGCAAGGCCCGCCCTCTTGCGTCCTGTCGAGCCTCAGGCGTCCAGCATAGACCTGACCGGCCTGCCAAAGCCTCTCCCTTTGGGAGAGGTGGCATTGCGAAGCAATGACGGAGAGGGCTACCGTGAATTTGTGGAAAATGCACGACAGAAAAGAGAAGAATTTGTAAAGGTGATAAAAATGCGAAGAAGATATTGACAAAAACAATGGGTGGGGTATAATGATAGCACAGGCCGACAGCCGGAAATGGATGGCCTGCCTGTATAATTCATTTTTATTTATGGAGGCAAAAATCATGAAAATGGCAAAGAAACTTCTGGCCGTCGTCCTCGCTGGTGTCATGGCTGTGTCCATGCTGACCGGCTGCGCAAGCATCTCTTCTCGTCGGGTGGCTGACGAGCTGGAGGGTATGCTGAAGGCCGCTAACGACAAGGCTACCGTCAAGGCAGTCGATGATGATCTGGCAAACAAGGCAGCCAAGGTTGCTAAGCAGGACAATAAGGACGCTCTCAAGGAGGATGCCGCTCTGAAGGCTGCCGTCAAGACTGAGCTGACCAAGGATAACAAGCTCGGCGACTCCTATATCTGGGTTGCTTACTTTACAACCAAGGATGTGAATAAGACTGTTAAGGCTCAGAACATCGCCAAGGCGCTGATTGGCACGGACGGTAAAATCGCCACCAGTAAGGCTATCAACAGCACCGATGTCAAGGTCGGCGACAAGAGCGGCAATCAAATCGAGGCTGGCAACAAGTTCGAGCTGAGCATGAAGCCGTTCACTGTCGGCGGTACCGATTACGTCATGGTCGTTGTCACCTGCAAGGCTCAGGCCAAGGCTGCAGGTTGATCGCACCTGAGCTGACACAAGCCCAGCGATAAAACGATATTATCTATTCCTCGAAATAAAAATGGCACAAGGGCCCGGAGTGGAAACACCCCGGGCCCTTGTGTTTTTTGCTGTCTTCCCACACTCTGACATCCTTTGCCTTTCGTATCTGGTAGGATGGAATGGAGGACAGGCCCCGAGGGCGCTGACTCTGAACGAGGAACAAAAAAACTTCTCACCAGCGGAAAGGAAAGGATACTATGAGGAATCATCAGATGCAGATGCCCGCCCAGTATACATCCATCGGGGACGACGAAATGGCGCTGCTCTGCGGCGGCGAGACCACGGCATGGCAGACCTTTCAGGACATTGGCCGGGTGCTGAACTATGTGGCCCGTATCTTCTCGGCAGGCAGCTCCATCGTCAACAATGTGGTCACCATCGTCAATTATTTCAATAAGCTCGAAGACCTGCTCCCGGTCATCGGGGAAGTATAAATGAAAAGAGGCTGTTGCAGTGCAACAGCCTCTTTGTGTGTTATAGCTTAGTAGTGCAGCTCGTCGGCGGTCAGCGCCTCGAGCAGGGGCAGCATGGCAGCAGCCTCAGCCCTTGCGGCGGGCAGGTCCATGTCGCGGTAGTTGCCGCACTCCACCTCGCTTGCGCCGGGGACATCGCCCTCGAACGCAGCCATGAAGCAGAAGGACTCCACCGTCAGGCTCAGCGCCTCGGCGGGGGTCAGGCCCCGGGTCAGCAGATAAAAGCCGGTGCGGCAGCCCATGGGGCCGACGTAGATGACGCCGTCCTGATACCGGCTGTTGCGGGCGTAGGTGGCGAAGAGGTGCTCCAGCGTGTGGGCCGCGCCGGTGGAGAGATAATCGCCCTGGTTCGGCTTCTTCATCCGGATGTCCCAGGTCAGAACATCGCCGTCCTGACGGCTCAGGTACATGCCGCGGTCGAGCCGGGTGTGGTCTACGCAGAAGCTTGCGATGCGCTCCATGTCACGCCTCCCGGGATCAGGCCTGCAGGCGCTGGACGCTGCCGTGTGCGCAGTCCACAGCGACCATCAGACCGTCGCGGATGTGGGCGGTAGCGCCGACGGCGCCCACGATGGTGGGCTTGAGCAGGGCCTTGCCGGCGATGGCGGCGTGGCTGTTCAGGCCGGCTTCCTCGACCACCAGAGCGGCGGCGTCACGGACGTAGCTCAGCATCTCGTTGGAGGTGGAGGGGACGACCAGGACCATGCCGGGCTTGAACTTTGCGCGGATCTCCTCGATGGTGCGGCAGACGCAGGCCTTGCCGGTGGCGTTGGCCAGAGCAGCGCCCTCGGGGCCGACGCCGACGCCGGTAGCCAGGCAGTTGCCGATCATGTGGATCTTGATCATGTTGGTGGTGCCGGAGACGCCCACGGGGACGCCGGCGGTCACGACAGCCAGCTCACCGTCGTGCAGATAGCCGTGCTCCTTTGCCAGAGCGGTGGACTTCTCGATGAGCTCATCGGTGCTGGTGGCGAGGTCCATCATGAGCGGGGTGATGCCCCAGGAGACGGACAGCTGGCGCTGGACCTGCTCGTCCATGACGCAGGCGATGATGGGCTGAGAGGGGCGGTACTTGCTCAGCAGGCGGGCAGTGTTGCCGGACTCGGACACGGTGACGATGGCAGAAGCGTTGACGTCCTTTGCGGTCAGGCAGGCAGCGTGTGCGGTAGCGTCGCTGACGCTGATCTGGCCGGTGGTATCGGTCAGGCGGTTGTCGCGGTAGTGGACCTCGTTCTCGGTGCGCTCTGCAATGGCGGACATGGTCTTGAGGGCCTCAACAGGGTATGCGCCCGCAGCGGTCTCGCCGGAGAGCATGATAGCGGAGGTGCCGTCGTAGATGGCGTTTGCCACGTCGGAGATCTCGGCGCGGGTGGGGCGGGGGTTGACGATCATGCTGTCCAGCATCTGGGTAGCGGTGACGATGGGCTTGCCGAAGGAGAAGGAGCGGTCGATGACGCTCTTCTGGATGCCGGGCAGCTCGGTGAAGTCGATCTCGACGCCCAGGTCGCCGCGGGCGACCATGACGGCGTCGGCAGCGGACAGGATGCTGTCGATGTTATTGACGCCCTCGCGGTTCTCGATCTTGGCGATGATGCGGATGTGGGAGTCGTACTCGTTCAGCAGGTTGCGGATGTCGTAGACGTCCTGTGCGGTGCGCACGAAGGAAGCGGCGATGAAGTCGAAGCCCTGCTGGACACCGAAGATGATGTCATCCCGGTCGCGCTGGCTCAGGTAGGGCATGGACAGGTGGACGCCGGGGACATTGACGCCCTTCTTGGTCTTGATCTTGCCGCTGTTGAGCACTTCGCAGACGATGTCGGTGTCCGTGACGCTCTTGATGGCCAGCTTGATGAGGCCGTCGTCCAGCATGATGGTGCCGCCCTCGTGGACGTCCTGAGGCAGGTCCTTGTAGGTGATGGAGCAGATCTCCTTGGTGCCCTCCACCTCGCGGGTGGTCAGGGTGAAGGTCTGGCCGGCTTCCAGCATCTCAACGCCGTTCTTGAACTCCTTCAGGCGGATCTCGGGGCCTTTGGTGTCCAGCAGGGCGGCAACGGGCTTGTTCAGCTCAGCGCGGACAGCCTTCAGCAGGTCCAGACGGCCCTTGTGCTCCTCGTAGGAGCCGTGGGAAAAGTTGAAGCGGGCCACGTTCATGCCGCTGGCGACCAGCTCGCGCAGGACGCCGTCCTTATCGGTAGAAGGGCCAAGGGTGCAGATGATCTTCGTTTTTCTCATAAATATACCTCTAACAGTCTCTTTTTTCCTCTATGATGGGCGCGCAGGTGCCAGATATGCCCTGCGGCCGCTGGCCGGACATCGGCCCGGTCAGGTGTGTTTGAAAACCATACCATTCTATATTATAACCGCTTGTGTACAAGAGAGCAAGAAAAAATTCGGCAAAGAAAACCTTAAATTTTCGTGATAGATGCCGAAGCGATAAAAAGCTTGCGAAAAGTGCGTCCATCGCCTATAATAGGACTAAGCAAAAGTCTCACTTCTGCCCCGAAGGGACAGAGGGGAGCGCAAAATAATAGAAACGGAGTGAAAGCGTAATGGAAAAGCGCGTTTTTCTGATCGTCCTGGACAGCTTCGGCATCGGCGCAGAGCCGGACGCCGCCGCCTTTGGCGATGAGGGGACCAACACCCTCGGCGCCATCGCCAAGCACCCCAACTTCAACTGCCCCAACCTGAAAAAGCTCGGACTGTTCAACATCGACGGTGTGACCGCCGGCGAGAAGGATGCCGCCCCCATCGGCTCCTTCGCCCGCCTGCAGGAGCAGAGCATGGGCAAGGATACCACCATCGGCCACTGGGAGATCGCCGGTGTCGTCAGCCCGAGACCGCTGCCCACCTTCCCGGACGGCTTCCCGGACAGCCTCATCCACGAGTTCGAGGAAAAGACCGGCCACAAGGTCCTCTGCAACAAGCCCTACTCCGGCACACAGGTGCTGAAGGACTACGGCGAGCAGGCCATGAAGGAGAACGCCCTCATCGTCTACACCAGCGCCGACAGCGTGTTTCAGGTGGCCGCCAACGAGGAGCTGGTGCCGGTGCATGAGCTGTACCGCTACTGCGAGATCGCCCGCGAGATGCTGAAGGGCGAGTACGGCGTGGGCCGCGTCATCGCCCGCCCCTTCCTCGGCCGCACCGCCGACACCTTCTACCGCACCACCAACCGCCACGACCTGAGCCTCAAGCCGCCCCGCAAGACCATGCTGGACCTGCTCAAGGACGCGGGCAGGGACGTCATCGCCGTGGGCAAAATTTTCGACATCTTCGACGGCGAGGGCGTGACGGAGAAGATCAAGACCACCGGCAACACCAACGGCATCGCCTTCACCAAGGCTTTGCAGACCCGCGACTTCGAGGGTCTGGCCTTCGTGAACCTCGTCGATTTCGATATGCTCTACGGCCACCGCCGCGACGTGGCAGGCTACGCCGCCGCCGCCACCGAGTTCGACAAGTTCGTTGCCGACTTCATCCCCGGGATGCGGGAGGGCGACATCCTGATGGTCACGGCCGACCACGGCTGTGACCCCTCCTACACCAAGACCACCGACCATACCCGCGAGTATGTGCCGTATCTCATCTGCGGCAAGGGCGTCAAGCCGGGCGTTGACCTCGGCACGAAGCTCTGCTTCGGCACCATCGCACAGACCATCTGCGACTATCTGGGCGTGGATGCTTCCACGCTGGACGGCCAGAGCGTGCTGGGCGACATCCTGAAATAAGCATAGACGCAAAGATCCCGCAAGGCAGCTGCCTTGCGGGATTTTTTGCGTCTATCGATTATGCTGCATCATTTTCAGCGCTGGAAGCGTCGCCGCTGCCGGAGCCGAACAGGGCGTCCAGCACGGTGGAAGCGGCCTGATGCAGGGAGGAAGCCGCCTGCTCCACCTGCTCCTGAGTCGGCATACTGAAGGACGGCGACTCGGTGGAGCCTGCCGGGGCTTCTTCGCTGCCGTCTGCAGGAACCTCGGTGGAAGCGCTGGGCTCACCGGAGGCGTCGCCCTCGGCGGGCTGGCTGTCAGCGGGGGCCTCTTCCGCCGGGACTTCGCTCCCGGCGGGCTCTTCTGCGATCACGCTGTCGGGAGATTCCTCCGGGATGGATACACCGGCGTTGGGGTCGGCGGTGGGCGTGAAGACATCGGTCTTCTCGGGGGTCTGGCTGGTGCTGGTGAGCTTGTCCTCGCCGCCCAGGACCGCTGCGATGAGGGCCTTGGCCTCGTTGACCGAGTTCTCATCCGGCTTCATGACGTAGAGGCTCTGGCCCTTGGCGGAGTAGCACTTGGTGCTCTTCGCGCCCGAGCCGGTGACGGTGTAGCTCTGGATGTCCCAGTTGGCGAGGTCGCCCAGCTGCATCCGGACCAGCGCAGAGATCTGTTCCTGCGAGAGGCTGGTGACGAAGCAGTCGGCGGCGGCGTCCATCAGCTTGGAGAAGCCCATGAGCAGGGCGGGGGATTTGAGCTTGTTGGCCATCGCGTCGATGACTTTCATCTGGTTGATGCCGCGCTGGATGTCGCCGGTCTTGAAGGCGTGGCGCTCACGGGCAAAAGCCAGAGCGGACTTGCCGTCCAGATGGTTCCAGCCCTCGGCGAAGGTGGTGGGGTCGTAGTAGCCGGGGCTGCCCACCGAGGTGAAGGCCTGGTCGGAGTAGACGTCCACGCCGCCGATGGCGTCGATGATGTTGATGAAGCCCGCAAAATTGATGCGGAGGTAGTGCTCCACATTCACGCCGTAGAGGTTGCCCAGCGTGGCCATGCTGGTCTCGACGCCGTAGAGGCCGGCGTGGGTCAGCTTGTCCTTGCTGTCGGTGCCTGCGAGGTCAACATAGTAGTCGCGCGGGGTGTTGATGAGGGCCGCCTGCTTGGTGGTGGGGTTGACCACAGCGAGGATGTTCACGTCGCTGCGGGCCTTTTCGGTCAGCTCGCCGCGGTTGTCCACGCCGCTGAGGTAGACGACGAAGGGCTCTTTCGTGATCTTATTCGCCTCCGCGCCGGTGAGCAGGCCGGAAGTCATGCTGTCCAGTGCGGTCAGACCCTGCTGCGCCCAGACACAGCCCACGGCCAGCGCGGCGCAGAGCAGGACGGACAGCACCCGGGCCACGACGGCACCGCTGCGGGAGGCGAGGCACTTGCGCACCAGCAGCCAGAGCAGCACCAGAAGCGCGGTGATGATAACGAGGTAGAGCACCGGCAGCATCTGGGTGCGCCAGAGCTGCACCAGCGCGGCAAGGCTCAGGATGGCCTGCAGTACCAGCAAAACCATTCCTCCTTTCGGAAGTTTGTCGTCAGCGGGGGCGGGCTCGCTGGGGTGCGGCGGCTCCCACTGTCTGCGGGGCGGCACCGGAGACTCCGGCGGCTCAGACGGCGGCGTCGGTGACGGTTTCGGCGGCGCTTTGGGGCGGGGAGGCTCCGGCGAGAAGAAATCGGCGCTGTCTACCACCACCTCGTCAGGCTCGCTGCGATTGATGCCCCGGTGGATGTGCCGGGGGCCTTCGTCGTTATTCTGGGGATGGATATGCTCGTTTTCGTCAAACATAGGCGTTCACTCCTTTGGATGTGTATGCCGTCATGTGGTGGGGATGATGCTCAGCACAGCCCGGGCGGGCAGGCAGGTGGCCGTCTGGTCTTCCTCGCTGAGCCAGCCGAAGGATTCGCAGATGTGGTCAGGGCAGGGCGAGTCCACAAAGCGGGCCGCCCCGTCCCGGATCCGGATGTGGACGGTGAGGTAGCCGGTGTCCACAGCGTAATCGGCGTCTTTTTCGAGAGGAAAGGTGAGCCTGGTGTTGCTGTCGCCATAGATGAGCTCTGCGCAGAGCGGCGCACCGGTCTGGTTTGCTTTCCGCACCAGCAGCAGCACGGCGGCTGCGGCCAGAATGACGGCAGCAAAGACCAGATTTATCAGCAGTTTTTTGTGTTGTTTCATAAAAAATCATCCTTGGAGCGGGATCTGCTCCAGCTCGGCCAGCCAGAGCGCGGCGGCTGCGTCGCTGGGCATCCGCCAGTCGCCCCGGGGCGAGAGGGTGACGCTGCCCACCTTGGGGCCGTCGGGCAGGCAGCTGCGCTTGAACTGCTGGGCGAAGAACCGCCAGTAGAAGTTGCGCAGCCACTTGTAGAGCACTTCGTCCGGGTACTCGGCCCGGCCTGCGAAGGCCGCTTTCGCCAGCCGGAATATCTTCGACGGGCCGAAGCCGAAGCGGAGAACATAATAGAGGTAGAAGTCGTGCAGCTCATAGGGACCCACGAGGTCTTCCGTCTTCTGAGAGATCTCGCCGTCCCTGGCAGGCAGAAGCTCCGGGGAGACGGGGGTGTCGAGGATGTCCAGCAGCACCCGGCGCAGCTCGGCGGAGGCGGCAATGTCGGCCTCATACTGGACGAGGTGGCGCACCAGCGTCTTGGGGACACCGGCGTTGACGCCGTACATGCTCATGTGGTCGCCGTTGTAGGTGGCCCAGCCCAGCGCCAGCTCGGAGAGGTCGCCGGTGCCGACGACGAGGCCGCCGGTGCGGTTGGCGGTGTCCATCAGCTCGAGGGTGCGCACACGGGCCTGTCCGTTCTCAAAGGTGACGTCCAGCACGCTCTCGTCCTGGCCGATGTCCCTGAAGTGGCTGTGGACGGTGTTGGCGATGTCGATCTCGGTAAAGCTGACGGCCAGCTCATCGCATAAGATCTCCGCATTGCTGCGGGTGCGGTGGGTGGTGCCGAAGCAGGGCATGGTCACGGCCAGCACATCGCCGGTGGGGCGGCCCAGCTGCTTCATGGCGCGGACGGCCGCCAGCAGAGCGAGGCAGCTGTCCAGACCGCCCGAGATGCCGATGACCGCCGTCTTGGCGTGGGCATGCTCGAGGCGCTTGGCGAGGCCGTCGGCCTGCATTTTCAAGATCAGCTCACAGCGCTCGGCCCGGCGGCGCTCGTCGTGGGGGATGAAGGGCGTGGGGTCTACCCAGCGGGAGAGCTTGGTCTCGGTGAGGACAAGGTCGAAATCGACGGTCAGATACCCCTCGGCGCTGGGCTCGAAGCTGGTGTTGCGCGCCCGCTCCGACTCCATCCGCTGGCAGTCCAGCTCCGTCTCAGCCCAGCCGCCCTCGAAGGGAGACGTCTCGGCGAGGAGGGTGCCGTTCTCGGCGATGAGGTCGTGGCCGGCGAAGACCATGTCCTGGGTGCTCTCGCCGTGGCCGGCAGAAGCGTACAGGTAGCCGCAGAGCAGGCGGGCGGACTGGTTCGACACCAGCGCCCGGCGGTACTCGGCCTTGCCGACCGTCTCATCGCTGGCCGAAAGGTTCGCAATGACGGTGGCACCGGCCAGCGTGTGGAAGGTGGAGGGGGGCAGAGCGCTCCACAGGTCTTCGCAGATCTCCACGCCCAGAACGAAGCTGGGCATCTGGCGGCAGCGGAAGAGCAAGGACGTACCGAAAGGCACCTCCTGCCCGCAGACCGTCACATTTTCCACCTCGGTGCTGCCCGGGGTGAACTGGCGCTTTTCGTAGAACTCGCCGTAGTTGGGCAGGTAGGTCTTGGGGACAAGGCCCAGCAGACGCCCGCCGCAGAGGACGGCGGCGCAGTTGTACAGCTTGCCCCGCACCAGCAGCGGCAGGCCCACGAGGGCCACGACATCCAGCTCCCGGCTGGCGTCCAGCACGGTCTGCAAAGCGTCCAGTGCGCCCTGCTGCAGCGTGCGCTGCAAGAACAGATCGCCGCAGGTGTAGCCGGTGAGGCAGAACTCGGGGAACACCGCCAGCCTGACGCCGCGGGCCGCAGCGTCCTGTAGCTGAGATACGATCTGGGAAGCGTTATAATTGCAGTCGGCCACCCGCAGTGAGGGCGAGAGGGCGGCTGCTTTCAAAAAACCATCTTTCATCGGAGGATTTCACATCCTGTCTGTTGAATTAAGGCCCCGGCGGAGACGTGCGCTGCGGGGTTTTGTTCAGTATACCACAAACCGGCCCAAACGAAAAGTGACAGTGTGGTTAAAGAAACGAAAAAACGCTGCCTGCACACCGCAGACAGCGCTGAAAACAAAAGATGGAAAACGAGATAGACCGTAAGCCGGGTTCTGTATTAAACGACGATCTGTCTAGACCTGCCATTGCTGACAGGTTCGTGCCGCCTTCGGGACACGCGAGCAGCGCTGTACGTCCCATATAGGCGTTGCTTCCGGTAGGGTTTACAAAGCCGCATAGTCACCCATGCGCTGGTGAGCTCTTACCTCGCCCTTTCATCCTTACCGCATTGCTGCGGCGGTTTCCTTTCTGTTGCACTTTCCCTGAGGTCACCCTCGGCTGCCGTTAGCAGTTACCGTGCTCTGTGAGGCCCGGACTTTCCTCAGAGCGGTCAAAGCCGCCCCGCCGCCGTATGTTCCACTCGTTTTCCGCTCCTCATGATACCATAAAAAAACAAGATTTGCAAGAGAAAGAGAATTTTGCTATACTTATCTTATATGTTGCCCGCGCTGGAGGTGGGAAGATGAAGCTTTATTTCAAAGTCCCGCCCGAGGCGGATGGGATGCTGCTGCGCGGTTTTCTGCGCAGGTGCAGTGTCTCCACCGACCTGTCCCGGGCCGTGAAATTCCGGGGCAGCGGCTTTTTTGCCGACGGCGCCCCCGTCCTGGCCAACCGCCGGGTGGAGGCCGGGCAGGTCATCTCCTTTGAACTGCCGCCGGAGGGGGAGGGCGTTGCGCCGCAGGACGACATCCCGGTGGATGTGGTCTACGAGGACGCTTTCGCCCTCGTGGTGGAAAAGCCGCCCCATCTCGCGGTGCATCCTACCCTGAATTACCCGCTGGATACGCTGGCGAACGGCTATGCGTCCTGGGCGCTGCGTCAGGGCAGAAGCCCCGTTTTCCGCCCGGTGAACCGCATCGACAAGGACACCAGCGGCCTCGTGCTGGCGGCTCAGAATGGTTACGCCGCCCCGCTGCTGGCTCAGCGGGTGGAAAAGCTCTACTACGCCGTTGCAGAAGGAGAACTTCCCCTCGGGCCGGGCGTCATCGACGCCCCCATCGGGCGGCAGGGGGAGAGCATCATCGGGCGGTGCGTCACCCCCGACGGCAGACCCAGCCGGACAGAATATACCATATTGAAAGCCGAAAACGGCCTGAGCCTCGCGGCCTGCGTCCCGGTGACGGGCCGGACCCACCAGATACGGGTACATTTTGCATCCATCGGCCACCCGCTGGCCGGCGATGACCTCTACGGCGGGAGCCGGGCGCGCATCGGGCGGCAGGCGCTCCACTGCGCAAAACAGACGTTCTGGGTGCCGCGCTGCGAGCGGATGCCGGACGGCATCCGCATCGAAGTGCCGGTGGACGAGACGACCCTGAGGCCGGTGACGGTGGAAAGCCCGCTGCCGGAGGATATGGCAGCCCTTTTTGACTGAATTTGTGTATTTCGTGAAAAGTAAGTGAAAGCTAAGCCCAAATTCTGTGTCAATGCTTGTTTCGGCGCTGGCAGGGTGTATAATAAATAGAGTTATTCCTGTCAAAAAAGCTGTCCTGATGCGGCAGCGTGTCGATAACAGAGAAAAGAGACAAATCAGAATCTCCTGAAGATACAGGAAGGAGCATCCTTTTTGCTGGAAGATAAAACAACTGAAACGCGGCAGGACGAGCCAGCCGGTGCGCCGCGGCACACCGGCTTCCGCGCAAAGCTGCGCTCGCTTTGGGCGCAGCTCCAGTGCGTCCGTCTGCTGCGCCGCCACCGGCGGTATCGCCGCCGCAGACACCGGCTGGACAATGTCTCCCGGAAGCTGCGCTCGTCGAAGCTGGTATTGCGCGTTGGCGCAGTGCTCTACGCGCTGGGCTTTGGCGCGGAGTATGCTGCCGTGCGGGTGGGACGTGCCGTCAAGTACGCCGCTCTCTGGGCTGCTGGAGGCATCCGCCGCTTTGCAAAGGCTCTGGCGGAGACGGCGTTCCCCGGCGCAGCGCAGGTGGCCAAAGACCTGTTTGGCCCCATCGTGCTGTTTGCAAAGGGCATCGTGTCCCTTCTCATCCATGCCCACCGCATCCGCAGGGAGCAGGGCTTCGGTGCAGCATTTGAGGCCAGCGTCCACTACTTCAAAAACGGCGTCCGCCGCAACCTCAGTCTGCTGCCCCGCATGGCGATGTATGCCCTGCCCATCTGCGCACTGGCGCTGGGCGCGGCAGTGTTCCAATATGTCATCCACCAGCCTTATGCGCTGGCCGTCCGGGTCAACGGCGAAACCGTGGGCTATGTGGCGAATGAGGACGTCTTCAACACGGCCCGCGAGGACGTGATGGAGCGTATCAGCTACGCCGGCACCGACAAGACCGAGTGGACCATCGAGCCGAGCTACACCCTCGCCATCGCCCACCACATGATGGACGAAAACGAGATGGCAAACGCCATCATCCAGAGCGCCGGCGACCAGATCAGCGAAGGCACGGCTCTTTATCTGGACGGCGAGTTGACGGCGGTGTGCAGCGACGGCAACGCGCTGCGGGATTACCTCGCCGCCATGCTCGACCCCTACGAGGAAGAAGAGAACGGCCCCGATGTGAGCGTGGGTTTCAACAAGCAGGTCACGCTGGAAGACGGCCTCTACTTCAAGGAAGGCTTGCAGGATTTTGAGACCGTCCGGCAGGAGCTGGTGGGCGTGAAGCAGGCTCAGAAGGTCTACACCGTCAAGGCGGGCGACACCCTCTGGTCCATCGCACATAACAATGACCTGACCTTCCGTGAGCTGTGCGCCCTCAACCCGGCGTTCAAGGGTGAGCCGCTGAGCGAGACGTCCAGCATCCTTGAGGGCGACCACCTCGTCATCACCAAAGAAGAGGCTGGCCTTGAGGTGCGCATCACCCGCATCGAGACCCGTGAGGAAGAGATCGCATTCTCCACGGAGACGACAAAATCCAACGAATATACGAAGGGAACCACCAAGGTGCTCCAGGAGGGCGAGAACGGTCTGCGCCGCGTGACCCTCCAGAACGTCTACGACACCAAGAATATCCTTGTGGACCAGAGCGTGCTTTCCACCGAGGTCATCAAGGAGCCGGTGAACAAGAAGGTGGTCGAAGGCACCAAGAAGGTGACTTCCAGCACCAAGTACATCACCGGCAGCGGCCGGTTCATCTGGCCTGTGCCGAACTACCGCTACTGCTCGCGCTGGTACGGCGGACGCCACAAGGGCGTGGACATCTGCGCCTCGGCCGGTACGCCCATCTACGCCTCCGCAGGCGGCACCGTCGCAAAGGCGGGTTACAACAAGGCCGGTGCAGGTACGGGCTATGGCTACTCGGTCATCATCAACCACGGCGGCGGATACAGCTCTGTGTATGCACACTGCCTGTCCCTGACCGTCAGTGCGGGCCAGACCGTCAAGCAGGGCCAGCTCATCGGCTATCTGGGCAGCACGGGCCGTTCCACCGGCAACCACTGCCACTTTGAGATACGTCTCAATGGTTCGTACATTCCCCCGCAGAACGTATTCCCGGGGAAGAAATAAACCTCTCCGTCACGCCTGCGGCGCGCCACCTCCCCTAAAAAAAAAAAAAAAAAGGGGAGGCTTTGGCATGTCGGCTGACATTCGGCGGAATGAAAAAAAGCTTTTGGGTAACGCAAGGCGGCGGACTCCGCTGCCTAGATAAAATTCATAAAAAGGAGATAATTATTATGGCTACTCCTCACATCAGCGCCGAAAAGGGCGATTTCGCAAAGACTGTCCTGATGCCGGGCGACCCCCTGCGCGCAAAGTTCATTGCTGACACCTTCCTGAAGGGTGTCCGTCAGGTGACGGATGTCCGCGGGATGCTGGGCTTTACCGGCACCTACGAGGGCCGTCCCATCAGCGTGATGGGCAGCGGCATGGGTATGCCCTCCATCGGCATCTATTCCTACGAGCTGTTCAAGTTCTACGATGTGGACAACATCATCCGCATCGGCTCCGCCGGCAGCTACACTGCCGACGCCAAGCTGTTCGACACCGTGCTGGCTGCCGGTGCGGTCAGTGAGTCCAACTATGCCCGCGTCCAGAGCGGCAACGACCACGACATCACCTTCCCCAGCGAGACTCTGAATGATAAGCTGCGCGCCTCCGCCAAGAAGCAGGGCATCAAGCTCATCGAGGGCAACATCCACTCCTCCGACGTTTTCTACCGTCAGTCCTCCGACGCAAAGCCCACCTACTGGGAGCTGCTGCGCGACGAGCGCGGCTGCCTCTGCGTGGAGATGGAGAGCTTTGCTCTGTTCGCCAACGCCGAGGTGCTGGGCAAGAACGCCGCCTGCCTGCTGACCATCTCCGACAGCTTTGTCTCCCCGGAGATCACCACCGCAGAGCAGCGCCAGAAGAGCTTCACCGATATGATGAAGGTCGCACTGGGCGCGGAGTATTGATTTCACCATAATGCATAATACAAAAAGACTGCTGTCGGCCGACAGCAGTCTTTTTGTATTATCAGGTATCCGTGTAATGACCGTAACAGGACGCAATGATGATGTTTCCATCCTGCTCCCGGTAGACGATGCGGTGGGTGTCGTCGATACGCCGACTCCACCATCCGCTCAAATCTCCCTTCAAAGGCTCGGGCTTGCCGATGCCCTCATAGGTGTTCCGCTGAATGTCTTTTATGAGGGAGTTGATTCGCTTCAGCAGCTTTTTGTCCCGCGTCTGCCAAAGACAATAATCCTCCCACGCTTCCTCTTCCCACAGCAGCCTCATCAGTCCACCTCGATCAGTTCATGTTCGGTGAGCTTGGCTTTGCCGGTGTCAATATCATGGACGATTTGACGGAGATGGTTGATGTTGCTTTCGGAATAGAAGGGGTCGGCGGAGACTTCAAAGGGAATCCGATGCTCGCGCGACACTTTCTTTGCAAAAATCGTGAAGGCTGTCGTCATCGAAAGCCCCATCTCGGCGCAGACCTCCTCCATGCTCCGCTTGAGGTCGGGGTCCATCCGAAAATTCACGTTGACTGCATTTGCCATTCTGATGCGCCTCCTTTGTAATTCTATTATATTCATTTGTAATGATAAATGCAAGAGCTGTCATTGCATAATGCTGCGTAATTATCGCCGCTTGCACTTCTCAAAAGAATGATTTATACTTAAATACACGACACAGAAGAATGTACGACACAGAAGGGAATGAGGCCGATGAACAGAGAAACGGTGAACATGGTGCGCAGTCCGATTTCTGTGGAGGGGAACATCCGGCTTGTTCCGTATTATCCGGCCTACGATACAGCACTTGCGTGGTATCAGGATGCACAGCTCTGCAAACAGGTAGATAACAGGGACTTCGTTTATGATTTGCCACTGCTGAAGCGGATGTATCATTATCTGGACACACACGGGGAACTGTTTTATATCGAGTATCGGGGTGTGCTTTGTGGTGACGTCAGCCTGCGGACGACCGGCGAGCTGGCCATCGTCATCTGCAAGGAGTACCAGAATAAACACATCGGGCGGAAGGTCATCGAAAAAATGCTGGAGCTGGCTCGGGAAAGGGGCTTGGCGGAGTGCTTCGCGCACATCTATTCCTTCAATACCCAGTCGCAGAAAATGTTTGAATCCGTTGGCTTCGTCCCGCAGGACGAAGAACGCTATATCTGCAAATTGCAAAAAGGAGAACTGACCATGACAAAACTGACTCTGGAAGAAAAGCAGGAGCTCATCCGGATGGCCCTTGCGGCCAGGGAGAGGGCTTACGCGCCTTACAGCGACTTTATGGTGGGTGCGGCCCTGCGCGCCGAGGATGGCCGCATCTTCACCGGCTGCAACGTGGAGAATGCCGCCTTTACCCCCACCAGCTGCGCCGAGCGGACGGCCCTGTTCAAGGCTGTGGCCGAGGGCGTGACCAGGTTCACCGACATCGCCGTGGTGGGTGCGCGCCGGGGCGAAGTCAACAAGCAGGTCACCTCGCCCTGCGGCGTCTGCCGTCAGGCGCTGTTCGAATTCGGCGGCCCGGAGCTGAATGTCATCATGGCAAAAAGCCCGGACGATTTCATCGAGCGCAGCATGGACGAGCTGCTGCCCTTCGGCTTCGGCCCCTCCAACGTGGCAGGCAACAAGGCTGTGGAAGACTGAACGCAGCTGCGCGAAAAAGGCAGGGCGGAGCGGATCTTCCGGGATAAGTGTGATTTTTATACAATTTTGATAAAATAATTGTAAATGTTTTGTAATCGGAAAAGGCTTGCATCTGTCCCTTCTTCCCGCTATACTTGAGCCAGTAAATGTGCAAGTGCGCACATTTCGTCAACAAAACGCGATTATATTAAAATAAAAGGAGAGTTTTCATTATGATGATTTCTCGTCGTAACTTCCTGGCAGTGGCTGGCGCCGCTGCTGCTGCCGCTGCTCTGACTGCCTGCGGCGGTTCTTCCTCTTCCACTGCTTCCTCTGCAGCTGCCTCCACCAGCGCAGCCGCTTCCACCGCTGAGGGCGGCGAGAAGATCGTGAAGGTCGCTCTGACCTGCGACACCGGCACCATCGACGATGAGAGCTTCAACCAGGCCTGCTGGACTGCTGTTTCCGGCTACATGGGCGATGACTGCCAGTACTACATCCCCGAGGCTGACGCTTCCGATGAGGACCGCGAGACCATGATCCGTCAGGCTGTCAACGACGGCGCTGATGTCATCGTCTGCGTCGGCTACCTGTATGGCGCTTCCCTGGCATGGGCTGCTGACCAGTATCCCGATGTCAAGTTCATCGCCATCGATGTCACCCAGGGCGACATCGGTACCGACGCCATCCCCGCAAACTGCTACTGCATCACCTTCAAGGAGGAGCAGGCAGGTTATCTGGCTGGCTACGCTGTCGTTAAGGACGGCAAGACCAAGCTGGGCTTCCTCGGCGGCATGGCTGTCCCCGCTGTCATCCGTTACGGCTACGGCTATGTGCAGGGCGCTGACGCTGCTGCTCAGGAGCTGGGCACCAACATCGACATCAACTACTTCTACGGCGGCCAGTTCTACGGCGATGCAAACATCACCTCCCGTATGGAGGGCTGGTACTCCAACGGCACCCAGGTCGTCTTCGCCTGCGGCGGCGGCATCTACACCTCTGCTGTTGAGGCTGCTCTGAAGAGCAACGGCTATGTTGTCGGCGTTGACGTTGACCAGAACTACATCGGTGTCAACGGCGTGGCAGACGGCTCCTTCGCTTACAACCCCTTCATCACCTCTGCAATGAAGGGCCTGACCGAGGCTGTCAACACCGCTCTGTCCGACATCGAGGCAGGCGATTGGAGCGAAATCGCTGCTTCCAACGGCAACTTCGGTCTGGAGGACGGCGACTACGTCGGCCTGCCCACCGATGCTGACAGCTGGAACTTCGAGACCTTCACCACCGACGAGTACGAGGCACTGAAGGAGAAGATCAAGAGCGGCGAGATCGCTGTGGACAACAGCTCTGACGACAGCACCAAGCCCACCGTCAGCGAGTTCACCACCGTCAACTACATCCAGTAATCAGAAACTTCCCGGGCGGGACGCTTTGCAAAGGGCGTCCCGCCTTTTTTGTATGCTTTTTTCAAGACGATGAAGGAATGCCTGTCAAAATGCACAAAAGTAATACTTATGATATGGCAAAACACTAAATTTTCAAAAAGAAGTGTGCAAAACAGCAAAAATACGGTATAATGGGCATTACAATAGTATAAGTGTCGTTTGGACACGAAAGGAGAGTGAGCAGATTGGCAGAGGATTTTGTGATCGAGATGCTCCATATCACCAAGGAGTTCCCGGGCATCAAGGCAAACGACGACATTACCCTGCAGCTGCGCAAAGGTGAGGTCCATGCCCTGTTGGGCGAGAACGGCGCAGGCAAAAGCACCCTGATGAGCGTGCTGTTCGGTCTGTATCAGCCGGAGGAGGGTAAGATCCTCAAAAACGGCAAGGAGGTCGCCATCCGCAACCCCAACGATGCAAACGCACTGGGCATCGGTATGGTCCACCAGCACTTCAAGCTGGTGGAGTGCTTCAGCGTGCTGGACAACATCATTCTGGGCGTGGAGCCCAACAAGCTGGGCTTTTTGCAGAAGGCCGAGGCCCGCAAGAAGGTCGTGGCCCTGAGCGAGAAGTACGGCCTGCGTGTTGACCCCGATGCGCTCATCAGTGATATTTCGGTCGGTATGCAGCAGCGCGTGGAGATTTTGAAGATGCTCTACCGCGACAATGAGATCCTCATCTTTGACGAGCCCACCGCTGTGCTGACCCCGCAGGAGATCGACGAGCTGATGGAGATCATGCGCGGGTTCAAGAAGGAGGGCAAGTCCATCCTCTTTATTACCCACAAGCTCAACGAGATCATGGCGGTCGCCGACCGCTGCACCGTCCTGCGCAAGGGCAAGTATATGGGTACCGTGGACATCAAGGACACCACCAAGGAAGAGCTTTCCCGCATGATGGTCGGCCGTGACGTCCAGCTTCAGGTCGATAAAAAGCCCGCTCACCCGGGCGATGTCGTGCTGGACGTGGAGGGCGTCACCATCCACAACGACCAGCGCAAGAAGGACTCCGTCAAGGACGTCACCTTCCAGGTCCACGCAGGCGAGATCGTCTGTCTGGCGGGCATCGAGGGCAACGGCCAGACCGAGCTCGTCTATGGCCTCACCGGCCTCGAAAAACTGTCGGGCGGCAAGATCACGCTGGACGGCAAGGACATCACCCGCGAGAGCATCCGCCAGCGCTCGAAGGACGGCATGAGCCACATCCCCGAAGACCGCCACAAGCACGGTCTGGTGCTGGATTACAGCCTCGAGAACAACATGGTGCTCCAGCGCTACTGGCAGCCCGAGTTCCAGAAGGGCGGCTTCATCCAGTCCGATAAAGTCCGCGAGTACTCCGATAAGCTCATCGCTCAGTACGACGTCCGCAGCGGTCAGGGCAGCTCCACCATCGTGCGCAGCATGTCCGGCGGCAACCAGCAGAAGGCCATCATCGCCCGCGAGATCGACAAAGACCCCAAGCTGCTGGTGGCTGTTCAGCCCACCCGCGGCCTGGATGTCGGCGCGATCGAATACATCCACCGCCAGATCGTCGCCGAGCGCGACAAGGGCAAAGCTGTCCTGCTGGTCAGCCTCGAGCTGGATGAGGTCATGAACCTGTCCGACCGCATCCTCGTCATGTACGAGGGCGAGATCGTGGGCGAGTTCGATCCCAAGACCACCACTGTGCAGGAGCTGGGCCTCTACATGGCCGGCGCACGCAAGCAGGGAAAGGAGAGCAAATAAATGAACAAGAAAAAACTTTCCCACAGCAACCTCAACAGCTCCATCACCAGTGTGCTGGCCGCGCTGCTGTGCATCGTCATCGGCATGGCTGTGGGCTTCCTCGTGCTGCTGGCCATCAACCCGGCCCACGCATGGGGCGACGGCTTTGTCCGCATCATTAAGGGCGGCTTCCATGACGCCCCCTACGGCGTCGGCAAGGAGCTGGCCAACGCAGCACCCCTCATCATGACCGGTCTGTCCGTGGCCTTCGCCTTCAAGACCGGCCTGTTCAACATCGGTGCTGCCGGTCAGTACACGCTGGGCGCTTACGGCGCACTCTACTGTGCCATCATGCTCAAGATGCCCTGGTATGTCTGCCTGATCGCCGCCACCATCCTCGGCGGAATCTGGGGCGCGATCCCCGGCTTCTTCAAGGCTTACTTCAACATCAACGAGGTCATCACCTCCATCATGTTCAACTGGATCGGTCTGTATCTGGTCAATGAGCTTATCTACCAGAACGGCACCGGCCCCATGTACGACGTGCGCAACACCCGTACCCTGAACCTCGGAAAGAGCGCCGAACTGTCCAAGGCCCTCATCCCGGACTTCGGCCTGAACAAGATGTTCCAGACCAACAGCACCACCATTGCGATCTTCCTCGCTGCGGCAGTCGCCATTCTGATCTGGGTCATCCTGAACAAGACCACCTTTGGCTATGAGCTGAAGGCCGTCGGCCTGAACAAGAGCGCCGCCCGCTACGCCGGCATCAACGAGAAGAAGAACATCATCCTCTCCATGGCCATTGCAGGCGCTCTGGCAGGCTTCGGCGCCGGACTCTACTACCTGTCCAATGTCTCTCAGTGGAACCCGCTGAACTCCACCAGCCTGCCGGCCATGGGCTTCAACGGCATCTCTGTGGCCCTGCTGGCAAGCTCCAACCCCATCGGCACCATCTTCTCCGCGATCTTCATCTCCCACATCTCGGTCGGCGGCTCTTTCCTGTCCACCAAGTATTACCCCACCGAGATCTCCGACCTGATCAGCGGTATCATCATCTATCTGTGCGCATTCTCCATGCTGTTCCGTGGCAAGATCCACTCCATGCTGTTCAAGAATGCGGACAAGACCAACGTGAATGCAGAGCCTGCCCCTGCTAAGACCGAAACCAAGAAGGAGGGCAAGTGATATGCTGCTTCTCATCAAGTATACTCTGCTGTATGGCATCGTGCTGATGCTGGTCGCTCTGGGCGGTATGTTCAGTGAGCACTCCGGCATCATCAACATCGCACTGGAAGGCATCATGGTCATCGGCGGTGTGGCGGGTGTCCTCACCCTCACCATGCTGCCCGCGAGCATGCCGGCTTTCGCCACCGTGCTCATCGCTGTGCTGGTGGCTGCTATCGCCGGCATGATCTACAGCTTGCTGCTGGCCTTCGCGTCCATCAACCTGAAAGCGGACCAGACCATCGGCGGCACAGCCCTGAACCTGCTGGCAACGGCGGTGGCTGTGGTCATCTCCAAGAACTTCAGCGACAGCGGCAGCGCCAAGCTGAACTACTCCAACAAGCCTTTCCTGTTCAGCATCGGCGGCCTGGAGCTGAGCATCTTTGTCCCGCTGGGCATCGCACTGCTCATCATCAGCTACATCGTGCTGTACAAGACCCGCTTCGGCCTGCGTCTGCGCGCCTGCGGCGAGCATCCTCAGGCTGCGGACTCTGTGGGCATCAACGTCTACAAGATGCGCTATGCCGGTGTCATCATCTCGGGCGCTCTGGGTGCGATCGGCGGTCTGGCCTATATCGTGCCTCCCGTCCAGACCTGGAACTTCGAGGTCGGCGTGGCCGGTGCAGGCTTCCTTGCCATGGCTGTTATGATCTTCGGTCAGTGGAAGCCCTTCAACATCTGCGGCGCAGCCATGTTCTTTGCCGTGTTCAAGAGTCTGGCCAACATCGCCGACTCCACCTTCCTCGCACAGCTCCACTGGTCCAGCAACATCTACAACATGATGCCCTTCGTGGCATCCATGGTCATTCTGGCCTTCACCTCCAAGAACAGCATGGCTCCCAAGGCCGAGGGCATCCCCTACGACAAGGGTTCCCGCTGATTCGAGCGCATTTTCCGGGCGCAGCTGCTTATCCGGGCGGCTGCGCCCTTTTTGCTTCTTTTTCAACAGATTCCACAAAACGGCGCTTGCTTTTGCGGGAAAATTTGCTATACTTGAATTACAATGTCATACGATTGCCGGAGGCGGGGCAGCGCGGCCCGGGCCGTCGGCGGAGAATACGATTTAGGAGCGTGACCTTATGCGCATTTACGATTTGATCGCCAAAAAGCGGGACGGCGGCACCCACAGCCGCGAGGAGTTGGAAGCCATCGTCAACGGCTTCGTCAGCGGCGAGGTGGCCGATTACCAGATGGCGGCCTGGATGATGGCTGTCTACCTGCGCGGTATGACCGACGAGGAGACTGCCGAGCTGACCGACGTCATGGCCCACAGCGGCGTCATGGTAGACCTTTCGCCCATCCCGGGCATCAAGGTGGACAAGCACTCCACCGGCGGCGTGGGCGATAAGACCACGCTGGTCATCGCGCCCATCGTCGCGGCCTGCGGCGTCAAAATCGCCAAGATGAGCGGCCGCGGCCTCGGCCATACCGGCGGCACCATCGACAAGATGGAGAGCGTCCCCGGCACAAAGACCGCCCTCTCGCAGGAGGAGTTCTTTGCACAGGTGAATAAGATCGGCCTGTCGGTCATTGGCCAGAGCGAGGGCATCGCCGTGGCAGATAAGAAGATGTACGCCCTCCGCGACGTCACCGCAACCGTCAGCTGCATCCCCCTCATCGCGTCCAGCATCATGTCCAAGAAGCTGGCCTCCGGCTCCGACGCTATCCTGCTGGACGTCACCACCGGTACCGGTGCGTTCATGAAGACCGTGGACCAGAGCATCGAACTGGCCAAGCTGATGGTCTCCATCGGCACCCATCATGGCCGCCGCGTCGCTGCGATGATCACCGACATGGACACCCCGCTGGGCCACAACATTGGCAACAGCCTCGAGGTCATGGAGAGTATGGACGTGCTCAAGGGCCACGGCCCCGCCGACCTGACCGAGGTCTGCCTGCAGCTGGCTGCGAATATGCTGGTGCTGGCCGATCAGGGGTCTCCTGCCGAGTGCCGCGCCATGGCCGAAGCAGTTATCGCAGACGGCTCTGCCTATGCAAAGTGCAAGGAGATGTTCGCGGCCCAGGGCGGCGACACCCGCGTTCTGGACGACTACAGCCTCTTCGAGAAGCCCGCCGCCAGCTATGAGCTGCTGGCCGAAGAAGACGGCTACATCGTCGCCAACGACGCCGAGAAGATCGGCTCTGCCAGCGTTCTGCTGGGCGCAGGCCGTCAGAAGAAGGGCGACCCGCTGGACTTCGCCGCCGGCATCACCCTCCACAAGAAGCGCGGCGACTACGTCCACAAGGGCGAGAGCCTCGCCACCTTCTACGGCGCGGCGGATAAGTTCGACGCTGCCGCCGCCGAGTACCGCAGCGGCCTCATCTACGGCCCCGAAAAGCCCGAGGAAGCCCCGCTGGTCTATGCCCTCGTCACCAAGGACGGCGTGGAGCGGTACTGAAATACCTGAATCGCTGAGAACGGCCCCGGGATCTTGTGTATTCCGGGGCCGTTTTTTCGCCAAAACTGCGCTTTGTGGTGGATAAAGCCGACAGAAGGGCTGATTTTGTAGATGTTTTGTCCGAGATGTGGTATAATCTACTCAATAGCGCCCAGACGGCGCAGGAGAAGAGAAAGGGTTATTCTATGAAGATCGTTTTGGTGGGCGGCGGCAAAGTCGGCACAGCGCTGGCGCGGCAGCTCAGTGAAGAGGGTCACAACGTGACCGTTATCGATACGAACAAGGCCCGTGTGGAGCATATCGGGGAATCCTACGATGTGATGAGCATTCTCGGCAACGGTTCGTCCATCACCACCCTGTCCGAGGCGGGCGTGGAGGAAGCGGACGTGTTCATCGCAGTCACCGGCTCGGACGAGCTGAACCTGCTGTGCTGCATGTTCGCCAAAAAGGCGGGCCACTGCCACGCCATCGCCCGCGTGCGCAACCCATCTTACAGCCATGAGCTGGACTTTATCAAAAAACAGATCGGCATCTCGGCCATCATCAACCCCGAAATGGCAGCGGCAAAGGAAATCTCCCACCTGCTGCGGTTCCCGGGCGCAAGCAAGATCGACACCTTCGCGGGCGGACGTGTGCGGCTCATCAAGTTTGCGCTGACCGAGCAGCAGGGTCTGGACGGCGTGGCCATCTACGAGATCCCCACCCGCCTCAAGAGCGACATTCTGGTCTGCGCGGTGGAGCGTGACGGAGGGGTCATCATCCCCAACGGTAACTTTGTGCTGCAGAACGGCGACCAGGTCACCTTCCTCGCCACGCAGGAGAAGGCCCACGAGTTCTTCCAGCGTATCAATATGCCGGTGCGGCCGGTGCGCAACGCCCTCATCGTGGGCGGCGGTGCCATCGCCTATTATCTGAGCCAGGAGCTGCTGGAAAATCACGTCCGCGTCCGCATCGTCGAGCGGGACCCGGCCCGCTGCAATGTTCTGGCCGAGTCCCTGCCTGAGGCACAAATTTTGAACGAGGACGGCTCCAACCGCGACTTCCTGCTCTCGGAAGGCTTGGAATCCACCGAAGCCTTCGTGGCTCTGACCAACATCGATGAAGAAAACGTGCTGCTGACCCTGTTTGCAAAAAAGCACTCCAAGGGAAAGCTGGTCACGAAGATCAACCGCCTCGAGTTCGACGATATTCTGGCCGGGCTCGATCTGGGCAGCATCGTCTACCCCAAGTACATGACCTGCGATTACATCGTGCAGTACGTCCGCGCCCTGCAGAACGAGGCCGGCAACAACATCAAGACCCTTTACCGCATCCTCGACGACCGCGTGGAAGCGCTGGAATTCACTGTCCATGAGGAGAGCCGGGCCACCGGCGTGCCGCTGAGCCAGCTGCATCTGAAAAAGAATCTGCTGCTCTGCTGCATCACCCGCGGCGACCATATCCTCATCCCCCGCGGCGGCGATCAGATCCAGGTGGGCGACAACGTCATCGTCGTCACGCTGGAACACGGCCTGCACGACCTGCGGGACATCGTGGAAGAGTAACGGGGGACAGGACGTATGAATTATGCGATCGTCTTTCGTCTGCTGGGCTACATCCTGATGATAGAGGGCGCGCTGCTGCTGCTCCCGGCGGTGACGAGCCTCATCTACGCCGAGTGGGCCGTCATGGGCGTGTTCCTGCTGACGGCGGCCGTCAGTGCGGCGCTGGGCTTTGCCCTGCAGGCCATCAAGCCCCGTAGCAAGGTGTTCTATATGCGGGAGGGCTTTGCGGCCACCGCCCTGAGCTGGATCACCATCAGTATCATGGGCGCAGTGCCGTTCGTCCTCACCGGCTGCATCCCGAACCCCGTGGACGCCATGTTTGAGACCGTTTCGGGCTTCACCACCACCGGTGCCAGCATCCTGCCCGGTGTGGAGGGCCTGCCCAACGGCATCCTGTTCTGGCGCAGCTTCACCCATTGGATCGGCGGCATGGGCGTTCTGGTGTTCCTGCTCTCCCTGCTGCCCCTGACCGGCGGCTCCCACGTCAACCTGATGAAGGCGGAAAGCCCCGGCCCGCAGGTGGACAAGCTGGTGCCGAAGGTGCAGTCTACGGCCAAGATCCTGTACGGCATCTATTTCGCGCTCACGGTGGTGGAGCTCTGCTTCCTGCTGGCGGGCGGAATGAATGTGTTCGACTCTCTGCTCACGGCCTTTGGCACGGCGGGTACTGGCGGCTTCGGCTTCAAGAACGACAGCTTTGCCAGCTTCTCGCCCTACATCCAGTGGGTCGTGACCGTCTTTATGATCCTCTTCGGCGTCAACTTCAACGCGTATTTCCTGCTGCTGCTGCGCCGGTTCCGCCGCGCAGCGTCCAGCGAGGAAGTCCGCGCCTATTTCGCCATCATTCTGGCGGCGGTGGCCGTCATCACGGTGAACATCCGCAGCCTCTACGGCACCTTCGGCGAGGCGCTGCGCCATGCGGCCTTCCAGGTCGGCTCCATCATCACCACCACCGGCTTTTCCAGCTGTGATTTCGACCTCTGGCCCACGCTGGCAAAAGAGGTGCTGGTGCTGCTGATGTTCGTGGGTGCCTGCGCGGGCAGCACCGGCGGCGGCATCAAGGTGAGCCGCTTCCTCCTGCTGGGAAAGACGCTGGGCAAGGAGCTGAAGCAGGCCCTCCACCCGCAGGTGGTGGCCCCCGTCCGGATGGACGGCAAGCTGGTCAATCATGAGACCATCCGCACCACCAACGTCTTTCTGGCGGCCTACATCTTCATCTTTGCGGCGAGTTTCATGCTTGTCAGTCTGGACGGCTTTGACATGGTGACGAACTTCACCTCCGTCGCCGCCACCCTGAACAACATCGGCCCCGGCCTCAATCAGGTGGGTCCCATGATGAACTTCGGGGCCTACTCCAACTTCGCAAAGCTGGTGCTCATCTTCGATATGCTGGCCGGTCGTCTGGAAATTTTCCCGATGCTGGTGCTCTTCCTGCCCGATGCGTGGAGAAGATTCTAAAAGTTTTATAACGCAAAAGATCCCCCGGTCCAGCCGGGGGATTTTTGTCTGTATCAGAACGTCAGCTCGACCTTTTCCTGCGCACGGTATTGCAGAGCCTCGAGCAGCGAATCCTCGTCGAGGAGGCGCTTGCCGGAGAGGTCGGCAATGGTGCGGGCCACCCGGAGGATGCGGTCGTGGGCGCGGGCCGAAAGGCCCAGCGTCTCGTAGGAGGCCCGCAGGAGCTGTTCAGCGGCGGGGGTCATCCGGCAGATGCGCCGCACCTGCCCGGCGGTGAGCTGGGCGTTGCAGCGCACATCCTCGTAGCCGGGAGCAGCGTACCGCTGGGCCTGGATGGCCCGGGCGGCAAGGACCTGTTTCCGCAGCTCGGCGCTGCTCTCGGAAGGGGCAGCGCCATGCAGTTCATCGAAGGCCACCGGGTCCATCTCGACGCAGAGGTCGATGCGGTCCAGCAGCGGGCCGGACACCCGGCTGCGGTACTGCCGCACCGCGCTGGGCGAACAGGTGCAGGCCCGGGTAGGGTGGCCGTAGTAGCCGCATTTGCAGGGGTTCATGGCGGCGACGAGCTGGAAGCGGCTGGGATAAGTGGCGCTTCCGGCGGCTCGGCTGACCGTGATGCAGCCGTCCTCGAGGGGCTGGCGCAGCACTTCGAGGCTCTCGCGGGAGAACTCGGGCAGCTCGTCGAGGAAGAGGACGCCGCAGTTGGCCAGACTGCACTCGCCGGGGCGGAACTGCGCCCCGCCGCCCGCCAGCGCAGCCGAACTGGCCGAGTGGTGGGGGCTGCGGAAGGGCCGTGCCGTCACGAGGCCCCGGCCTGCGGGCATCTGCCCGGCGATGGAGTAAATTTTCGTCGTCTCCACGGCTTCTTCCCGGGTCAGGGGCGGCAGGATGCCGGGCAGGCGGCGGGCCAGCATGGATTTGCCGGTGCCGGGCGCACCGACGAGCAGGACGTTGTGCCCGCCCGCAGCCGCGATGACCATCGCCCGGCGGGCCAGCGGCTGGCCGCAGACGTCAGCGAAATCGGGAACCTGGCTCCACGCATCGGCAGGGTCGAAGGGGACAGGCATCGTAGGCAGGATGGGCTGGATGCCCCGCAGTGCATCCACGACCTGACGGGCCGTTGCGGCAGGGTAGACCTGCATCTCGCTGCCGCAGGCCTCAGCGGCTTCGGCCGCGTTCTCGGCAGGGACATAGAGCGCCCGCACACCGCCGGCGGCAGCTTCCAGCGCCATGGGCAGGACGCCGGACACCGGGCGGAGACTGCCGTCCAGTGCCAGCTCCCCCAGAAAGGCCGTGTCCTTCGGCGGCGGCTCCAGCTGCCCGGAAGCGGCCAGCACCGCCAGCAGCAGGGGCAGGTCATACACCGGGCCGGTCTTGCGGACGTCGGCGGGAGCGAGGTTGATGGTGATGCGGCGGTCAGGCCACTTGAAGCCCAGATTTTTCAGGGCTGCGTGGACGCGGTCGCCGCTCTCCCGGACGGCGGAGTCCGGCAGGCCGACGATGGAGAGGGCGGGCATCCCGCCCGAGATGTCGGCCTCGACTTCCACGGGGAAGCCGTTGAGGCCCTTGAGGCCGAAGCTCTTGAGGACTGCGTACATGGGTGCTCCTTTCTGCCCGATGGGGCGGCAGAGACCATCCATAAAAGGGGATGACGGAATTTTTTGCGGTATTTCGAAGTTTCTTCTGAGATAACAGACAAAAGACATGGAATGGTCGGCTAAGAACTGACTAAGAAATGGCAAAGACAGGGCGCAGATGCCCAAGTTCGACACAATTTTCTGTTTGAATCTATTATATTAGAGGGCATGTGAGATGTCAACGAAACGCGGGCGATCTGCGATGGGAGGAAGAATCTTATGGTTGCGAAAGAGTACTGCTGTTACACCAGGCCCTATTCCAGGATCGAAGGCTTTCAGCTTGCACACACGCTGTACTACAGCGCAAGCGTAGAGGAAGAGGGGGTTGTACTGGCAGTGCGGCGGCAGCAGGGAGAAGAGTGTGTCACGGAGCAGGTCATCTGCCCGGTGGGCGACTTCGGGCGGCTGATGTCCCTGATGCGGTATCTGTGCGAAAATGGAGTAGGGCTGGGCCACTGGCTGGATGTACTGGACGACGCAGGGCAGGTGTACTGGCCCTGCACGGCTGCAAATGGGCAGCAGGAGAGCGGAAAGCCTGCACGATTTGTGGCATTTGCTGGTTTTGAGGGGGGAAACTTGGTACATAATCCTGAATTGACACAAAGCGTATAAAAGCTTATATTATAAGTAGACTTGGATGAATTTGTCCATTATGGTCAAAAATTATAAAGGTAAGGTGTGCAATATGTATCAGGATGAGTATAAGCGCTGGCTGGCAGCGGATCTGGAGGACGCAGATCTGAAGCCGGAGCTGGCCAAGGTCGAGGGAAACGACGACGAGATCAAGGACCGCTTTGCCGTTGCACTGAAATTCGGCACCGCCGGCCTGCGCGGCGTGCTGGGCGCTGGCACCAACCGCATGAACATCTACGTCGTGTGTCAGGCCACCCAGGGCCTGGCAAACTGGGTCAAGACCCAGGGCGGCAGCCAGACCGTGGCCATCAGCTACGACAGCCGCCTGAAGAGCGACCTCTTTGCCAAGACTGCCGCCGGCGTTCTGGCCGCAAACGGCATCAAGGTGCGCATTTATGATGCTCTGATGCCTGTCCCGGCCCTGAGCTTTGCCACCCGTTACTATGAGTGCAATGCGGGCATCATGGTCACCGCTTCTCATAACCCCGCCAAGTACAACGGCTACAAGGCCTACGGCCCCGACGGCTGCCAGATGACCGATGACGCCGCCGCCATCGTCTACAACGAGATCCAGAAGACCGATGTCCTGACCGGCGCAAAGTACATCTCCTTTGCCGAAGGCGTCGAGCAGGGCCTCATCCGCTTTGTGGGCGACGACTGCAAGAACGCCCTCTACGCCGCCATCGAGGCACGTCAGGTGCGCCCGGGCCTGTGCAAGACCGCCGGCCTGAAGCTGGTCTACAGCCCGCTGAACGGCTCCGGTCTGGTGCCGGTCACCCACGTTCTGAACGACATGGGCGTCACCGACATCACCGTCGTGCCGGAGCAGGAGTACCCCAACGGCTACTTCACCACCTGCTCCTATCCCAACCCCGAGATCTTCGAGGCTCTGAAGCTGGGCCTCGACCTCGCCACCAAGACCGGCGCCGACCTGATGCTGGCCACCGACCCCGACGCTGACCGCGTGGGTATCGCCATGAAGTGTCCGGACGGCAGCTATGAGCTGGTCTCCGGCAACGAGATGGGCGCTCTGCTGCTGGATTACATCTGCGCTGGCCGCATCGAGAAGGGTACCATGCCCAAGGACCCCGTCGCCGTCAAGTCCATCGTCTCCACCCCGCTGGCCGATGCCATCGCCGCCCACTACGGCGTGGAGATGCGCAGCGTGCTGACCGGCTTCAAGTGGATCGGCGACCAGATCGCAAAGCTAGAAGCTGCCGGTGAAGTGGACCGCTTCATCTTCGGCTTCGAGGAGAGCTACGGCTATCTGGCCGGCCCCTATGTCCGTGACAAGGATGCTGTCATCGGCTCCATGCTCATCTGCGAGATGGCCGCTTACTACCGCAGCATCGGTTCCTCCATCAAGGAGCGTCTGGAAGAGATCTACAAGGAGTATGGCCGCTACCTGAACAAGGTGGACAGCTTCGAGTTCCCCGGCCTGACCGGCATGGAGAAGATGGCCTCCATCATGCAGAAGCTGCGTGACGAGCCCCTCACCGAGCTGGCCGGCCACAAGGTGGTCAAGGTCACCGACTACAAGAAGCCCGAAGAGACCGGCCTGCCCGCCGCAAACGTCCTCATCTACACTCTGGACAACGGCGCTACCGTGGTCGTCCGTCCCTCCGGCACTGAGCCGAAGATCAAGACCTACTTCACCACTCTGGGCAAGGACCTGGCCGAGGCTCAGGCTCAGAAGGATGCTCTGGCCGCTGCCATCGAGCCCATCCTCGCATAACGCAGAAATTTCATAAAAAATTTATGCCCCCGTACAGCGCCAAAAGTGCTGCACGGGGGCATTTTTGATGGGCGCGGGCAGTTGCAGTTTGTGGGTGGATACGCTATAATATTCAATGAATAATAATACGCTCTGTGCAGTGCGGCACGGGGCAGGAATAAAATGGGGCAGGTGTAAGAAATTGGAATGTCGTGTGACGGCAGTCCTGGTGGCGGCTGGTTCTTCCACCCGGATGGGATTTGATAAACTGAGCTTCGATCTGGGCGGTGAGACCGTCCTGGAGCGGAGCGTCCGGGCCTTTGACGAGTGTCCGGAGGTGGACGAGCTGGTGATCGTGACCGGCGCGTCCGGTGAGAATGCCCAGCGGGCTGCTGCCCGCTGCAAAAAGCCGGTGCGGCTGGTGAAGGGCGGCTCGACCCGCGCCGAGAGCGCCCGCAGCGGTGTGGCCGCTGCCCACGGCAGACTGGTGGCCGTCCACGACGCGGCCCGGCCCTTCGTGAGCCAGAGCATTATCGCCGACACGATAGCGGCCGCTGCCCGCTGCGGTGCCGCCGCCCCGGCGGTGCCGGTGAAGGACACCATCAAGCGGGCGAAGGGCGGCGACGGCAAGACTGTGCCGGAAGGCTGCAGGGTGGAGAACACCCCCGACCGCAGCACCCTTTATGCGGTGCAGACGCCCCAGTGCTTCGACCGGGCCGCCTATCTGGCGGCGCTGGATGAACTGGACGAGGCCAGCGCCCGCCTCGTCACCGACGACTGCAGCCTGTTCGAGCTGACGGGCCGTCCGGTGGAGCTGGTACAGGGCGACTACGCAAACATCAAGATAACCACCCGGGAGGACCTGCCCCGGGCCGAGAACGGAGGAAAGAAAATGCGCATTGGTCATGGTTACGACGTCCACCGTCTGGTGGAGGGCCGCAAGCTCATCCTGGGCGGCGTGGAAGTGCCGTATGAGAAGGGCCTGCTGGGCCACTCGGACGCCGACGTGCTGGCCCACGCGGTCATGGACGCCGTGCTGGGCGCAGCGGCGCTGGGCGACATCGGCCAGCACTTCCCCGATACGGCGGAAGAGTACGCCGGGGCCGACAGCCTCATGCTGGCCCGCCGTGTGGCAGAAATCGTGACCGAGCACGGCTGGCGCATCGAGAACATCGACGCCACCATCCTCTGCCAGCGCCCGAAGCTGGCCCCCCACATCCCGGCCATGCGGGCAAAGCTGGCCGAGGCTTTCGGGATGCCGGTGGACGCCGTGAGCGTCAAAGCCACCACCGAGGAGCATCTGGGCTTTACCGGCGAGGGGCTGGGCATCGCGGCCCACGCCGTCGCCCTCATCGAAGCAGTGTGAACGGGAGAATGTGACCCATGACTCTGAACTCTATCGTAGCAAACTTCCAGACCTTCAAGCTGGTAGACCTGCTGGACATCCTCATCATCGCGTTCCTCATCTACCAGCTGCTGGGCTTCGTCAACCGCACCCGCGCCGGCCAGCTGGCCAAGGGCGCGCTCATCGTGATGGCGGTCTATCTGGTGGCGAACATCCTGAATATGCGCACCGTCACCTGGCTGCTCAACTCGCTGCTGCAAGTCGGTCTGCTGACGCTGGTGGTGCTGTTCCAGCCCGAGATACGGCGTGCGCTGGAGCGGATGGGCCAGACCGACCAGTGGGCCTATCGCTTCTTCAATAAAAACCGCTACAACGACACCAGCCTCAAGGGCGCGTGGCGCAGCGCCATCATCGCCATCTGCGACGCGGCAGAGCGCTTTTCGGAGACCAAGACCGGCGCGCTCATCGTGCTGGAACGGAACACCAACCTTTCTGAGATCGTCCGCACCGGCACGCCCGTGAACAGTGCAGTCAACCTCGAGGTGCTGGGTACCATCTTCTACGAGGGGACCCCCCTCCACGACGGCGCAGCCATCATCGAGAATGGCCGCATCAAGGCGGCAGGCTGTGTGCTGCCCCTTTCCAACAACCTGGACCTGGGCAAGGACATGGGTACCCGCCACCGCGCCTGCCTCGGCATCGCCGAGAACTCCGACGCCATCGCCATCGTGGTCAGCGAGGAGACGGGCATCATCTCGATGGCGAAAAACGGTGTACTCATGCGCCACTTTGACCGTCAGACCCTTTACACCCGGCTGGTGGATGAGATGATACCCAAGGAGACCGCCAGCGAGAAGAGCGCTGCCGAGGGCTGGAAGGCACGGGGCAAGCGCCTGCTGAACTGGGTGAACAACAAGGAGGAGGATGAGCAGCAATGAGCACTGAGCAGAACAACGGCAAGCCTGCCGTACCCCCCAAGCGCAACCTGCTGAACAACCGCCGCATCCGGCTCCTGCTTTCTTTGCTGGGTGCGGTCATCGCGTGGATGGCTGTCACCATCGTCGTGCAGCCCGGCACCACCACCACCATCTATAATGTTCCGGTGGACTTTACCTATGATTCGGCTGCTTACACTTCCCGGGGCCTGAGCATCGTCAATGCGGAGGAAAAAACGGTCAACCTGAAGCTTTCCGGCGACGGCTACACCATCGGCAGCCTGTCGGCCAACGACTTTGTCGTCTACCCCGACTGGTCCAGCGTCCGCGACAGCGGCGAAAAGAGCCTGCGCCTTCAGGTGCGGAGCCAGAGCACCCTGCTCACCGGGGTGTCCGTCTCCATCGACGGCGACAACACCGTGGACGTGGTGTTCGATGTGGTGGAAGAAAAGACCCTGCCCATCCAGGTGACGACGAATTACCTGAAGATAGCAGACGGCTATATCCTCTACGGCACCGACATCTCGAAGGAGACGGTGACGCTCTCCGGACCCAGCACCGAGCTGAGCAAGGTGGAGACCTGCACCGCCGAGGTGACCTACAACGGCGAGCTGACCAGCCCCGTCACTCTGGACACCGGCCTGCGTTTTTACACCCGCAGCGGCAGAGAGGTGGAATTTGAGTATACGACTCTGGAAACGGACAGCGTCGAGGTCACGCTGCAGGTGTATAAGCTGGCCACCCTGCCGGTGGAAGTCAGCTTTATCAACGCGCCCCGCGACTTTGACCCCTCGGTGCTGGTCTACTCCCTGAGCAAGAAGACCCTCAATGTGGCCGGCCCGGAGTCCCAGATCGACCGTCTGTCCACCCTGTCGGTGGGTACCATCGACCTTTCCACCTTTGCACTGGATAAGGTGTACGAAATGCCCATCGAGCTGCCCAGCGGCATCCGCCTGCTGGACAACATCTCCAGCATCACGGTCAGCTTCGACAGCTCCCGTCTGGAAACCAAGACCATGAACCTGCCCGCCAGCTGTGTGCAGGTCATCAACCTGCCCTCCACCTACACCCTGACCGTGGAGACGGAGCGGCTGATGAACGTCACCCTCTGCGGCCCGGCCGGCTCGCTGGAAGCACTGAATCCGGAACAGGTGGTCATTGAGATCGACGCCGACGACTTCTATGTCGCCATCGGCCAGCAGAACATCGCCTGCCGCCTCTATGTGCCGGCCAACGACAAAATTTTTGCGCTGGGCAGCTATGTGGTGCAGTGCAAGATAGAAAGTAACTGAGTATATGATCCTGATCCATGATATTCGCCTGCCCCTCTCCGCCGGGGAGCCGCAGGCCTACGAAAAAGCCCTCCGCCTTGCCCGCATCCCCCGGGGAAAGGTGAGCCATCTGGGCATCGCCCGGCTCTCGGTGGACGCCCGCCACGGCCAGCCCAAGCTGGTGTACACCGTGGCCGTGACCCTGAAAGAGGAGGGGGAAGAGGCCGCCTGTGCGGGTGCTTCCCGCAGCGTCACCGTCCGGGGCAAGACCGATCTCTCGGTGCAGAACGGCACTCTGCCGCTGACGCACCGGCCTGTGGTCTGCGGCCTCGGCCCGGCGGGCCTCTTTGCGGCGCTGCTGCTGGCCCGTCAGGGCTACCGGCCCATCGTGCTGGAACGCGGCCCGGCGCTGGACGAGCGCGTCAAGGCCGTGGAGCATTTCTCCGCCACCGGTGAGCTGGACGAAAACGCCAACATCCAGTTCGGCGAGGGCGGCGCCGGAACCTTCTCGGACGGCAAGCTCACCACCCGCATCGGCGACGAGCTCTGCGGCTTCGTGACCGAAGTGTTCCTCGAGCACGGCGCGCCGAAGGAGATCGCCTGGCAGCAGAAGCCCCATGTCGGCACCGACCTGCTGCGGGGCGTCATCACTTCGATCCGAAAAGAGATCGAGTCGCTGGGCGGTGAGGTCCACTTCAACACAGCCCTCACCGGCTTCGAGCGGCGGGACGGCCGGCTCGTCGGCATCCAGACCACGGACGGCGCCTTCCCCTGTGAGGCGCTGGTGTTCGCGGTGGGCCACTCGGCCCGCGACACCTTCGGGATGTTGATGGACAGCGGCCTCGTGCTGGAGTGCAAGCCCTTCAGCGTCGGCTTCCGGGCAGAGCATCTCCAATCGGAGATCGAAAAGAGCCTCTACCACGAGGCGGCGGGCCATCCGGCCCTGCCGCGCGGCGAATATCAGCTTTCGCAGCACGTTGAAAAACGGTGCGTTTATACGTTCTGTATGTGTCCGGGCGGCCAGGTGGTGGCTTCGGCCAGCGAAAAGGGCCGCGTCGTGACCAACGGCATGAGCTACCACGCCCGCAGCGGCAGGAACGCCAACGCGGCCGTGGTGGTCAGCGTGGGCGGCGAAGACTTCGGCAACGACCCCCGGAAGGCCATCGCCTTCCAGCGGGAGCTGGAAGCCCGGGCCTATGCGGCAGGCCGTCCCGGCGGAGAGTATGCCGCCCCGGCGGAGAACATCCAGAGCTTTTTGGAGGGCAGGGGCCGGCTGAACATTGGCCGCGTCCGGCCCACCTATGACCGGGGCGTCGTCGCTGCGGACCTCGGCGCACTGCTGCCGACCGAGCTGGCCGACACTCTGCGGGCCGGTCTGCGGGCTTACGAGCGGAAAATTGCGGGTTACACCGCCCCCGAGGCCATTCTGACCGGCCTCGAGACCCGTACCAGCAGCCCGGTGCGGCTGAAACGGGAAGAAAATTTTGAATGCGCCCAGCTGGCAGGATTGTATCCCTGCGGCGAGGGTGCCGGATATGCGGGCGGCATCATGAGTGCCGCCGTCGATGGCCTGCGGGTGGCCCGCGCCATCATCAGCCGGTACAGCCCGGCAGAAGGGTGAGAAGTTGAATGACTGATCGTGAAGACGATTTTGACCGCACGGCGAAGGACAGCGAAGGCCGTAAGGTGCAGCAGGAGCTGGAACGCCAGCTCCGCGAGCTGGGCAACACCATGTCCGACTCCTTCCGCCACGGCTTTGAGGGCCGGGGCGAGGAGATCGGCGACCGTGTGTGGGATGTGGGCCGCGCCGCGGTGAACGCCGCCGGTTATGGCATCTCGGAGGCAGGCCGGGCCTTTCAGGCCGGAAAACAGGAGTACCGGAAGCGGGCCGGGGAGGCCGGAAGCAGCGCCAGCGGGATGACCGACTGGGCGCGCAATTTCTTTGCGAAGAAGCCGGAACCGACGGCCATCGAGAATATCCGCACCAGCGCCAAAAAGCGCCACAGCGCAGGCGTCGCCATGCTGGCGACCGGCATCACCTTCGCCGTCCTCTTCGGCATCACGGCCATCGCCTGCTTCGGCACGGCGGGGGCGTTCACGTCCGGCGGCGTGATGGTGGCGGCTGATATGACGGTCCTCAGTGCCATCGGCGATTTTGCACTGGGTGCTATCGCGGTGACGGGGTGGTGCTCTGCCGCTGTGACCGCTGTGTTCGGCTGGCTGACCGCAGCGGGCGCGTCCCGTATGAAGGCCGCCAAGACCCTGGAGCTCTACGCCGATACCGCCGAGGGCTTCGACTGGCACAAGGGCCTGTCCCTTTCTATGCTGGCCGACCTGACGCATAAAAAGAAGACCAAGGCGCTCAAGATGCTGCGGAAATTCATCCACAAGGGCTGGCTCAGTGCCTGGCTGGACGAGAAAAACGACAAGCTCTACCTGACGGCGGAGGACTACCGCGCCGCGCAGGAAGATCAGCCCCAGCCCGAACCGGAAAAAGCGCCGGAACAGGCCGGAGAAGTCCCCCTGAACCTCGAGACGACCCGCCGCTTTGCGCAGGTGCTCGAGAAGGAGCAGGAACTCATGGAGGATGAGCGGGCTGTGGAGGAGCTGCAGCATATGCAGAAGACCACCGAGTCCATCTGTGCCTGGCTGGAAGCCCACCCCGAGAGCCTGCCCAAGGCCCGCCGCTTTGCGGAATACTATATCCCCACCACCCTCAAGCTCCTGCACACCTACAACGACGTGCAGAGCCAGCAGGGCGAGAACGCGGAGGCCATCCGCCGGGATATTGCGGGCATCCTGCACACCCTGAATCAGGCTTATGATAACCTCTACGATAAGCTTTTGTCGGACGTGGCGCTGGACGTTTCCAGCGAGATCGCTGCGCTGCAGGGGATGCTGGCGAACGATGGTCTGGCCGGGGAGGGATTGCGATGACCTACCGGGCCTGGAACACCAAGACCGTTGACCGCGCCGCCCTGAAAGAGCTGACAGCGGCCATCGCCCAGCAGAACACCGAAGAGCTGGAATACCAGAACATGGACGAAGAGTGGAGCGAGGAAAAGTACCGCTCTGTCCTCGCGGCCCAGCAGAAAGAAGCCGGTCTGCTGGCCGGCATCCTCGCTGCCCGGGGCATCACCGACCCCGCCGAGGCGCTGACCCTTCTGGCGGGCGAAGAAGAGCTGAGCGACCCCATGCTCCTGACCGACATGGACAAAGCCTGTGAGCGCATCCTGCGGGCCATCGACGAAGGGGAGACCATCGTCGTCTTCGGCGACTACGACGTGGACGGTGTGACTGCCACGGCCCTGCTCTATCAGCACCTGAAAGGGATGGGCGCCGCCGTCAAGTGTATGCTGCCCAGCCGGGAGGGCGACGGCTACGGCCTCTCGAAGAACGCCATCCAGTCGATTTACGATAAGGGTTGCCGCCTCATCGTCACGGTGGACAACGGCATCTCTGCCGTAGAGGAAGCCGCATTCGCGGCCAGCCTCGGCATCGACCTCATCATCACAGACCACCATCTGCCCCACGACACCCTGCCCCAGGCAGTGGCCATCGTGGACCCCCGCCGTGCCGACGACCACAGCCCCTTCAAGGGCCTGTGCGGCGCGGGCGTGGCCTTCAAGCTCTGCGCCGCGCTGGATGGCTGCCCGCCGGAAGAGATGCTGGAATACTGCGGCGACCTCGCCGCTGTTGGCACCGTGGCCGACGTCATGCCCCTGACAGGGGAGAACCGCACCATCGTCAAAGCAGGTCTGCGCCAGCTGCAAAATACGGACAGACCCGGCTTCTGCGCCCTTTTGGAAGAAGTGGGCCTTGCAGGCAAGCCGGTGACGGCAGAGAACATCAGCTACGCCATCGCGCCCCGCATCAATGCGGCGGGCCGGATGGACAGCGCTGTCACCGCTTTGCAGCTGGTGCTCTGTGAGGACGAAGACCGGGCGGTCGAACTGGCCCATAAGCTGAGCGACATCAACATCCAGCGGCAGGAGACGGAGATGGAGATCGTCAAAGCCGCGCAGGAGCTGCTGGACGCTGAGCCGGAACGCCTCGAAGACCGGGTCATCCTGCTCTGGGGCAGAGACTGGCACCCCGGCGTCATCGGCATCGTGGCCTCCCGCCTTGTGGAAAAGACCGGACGCCCGGTCATCGTGGTGTCGGTGGATGAGCACGGCGAGGGCAAGGGCAGCGGCCGCAGCGTGCAGGGCTTCAACCTGCACGAGTGCATCGCCTCCTGCGCCGACATCCTGCTCCGCTTCGGCGGCCACGCCATGGCAGCGGGCCTCTCGGTGCGGGAAGAGGATCTGCAGACGCTCCGCCAGCGGCTCAACGACTGGGCGGCCCGGGAGTGTCCCGTGCTGCGCACCCCGCCGCTGGAATGTGATCTGTCCGTCCACCTCGACCGCCTGACGGTGGAGAGCGTCCGCCGCCTCGACCAGCTGGCACCCTACGGTGCCGACAACCCCAGCCCGGTCTTCGTGCTGGAAATGGCTGTCGTGGAGGGCGTCTACGCCGTCTCGGAGGGCAAGCACTGCCGCCTGCGTCTGCGGCAGGGCAATTCCAGCATCTACGCCGTCTGGTTCGGGATGCACCCGGAACAGGTGCCTTACTCGACGGGCGACGTCGTGGACGCAGCCATCAGCCTTTCGGTCTACGATTCGCCCCGGGGCGCACAGCTGTCGGGCCGCATCATCGAGCTGCACCCGGCGGGCCTCGGCAACACAGCTGCGGAGCAGGCCGCGCTGGTGCAGGCGCTGCGCCGGGGTACGCCCCTGACGCCGGAGCAGAAGGAGAGCATCGCCCCGGAGCGCAGCCATATCATCACCGTTTATCGGGAGCTGCAGGCGCGGCGCTGGCACGCCGAAGACCTGCAGCCCCTGTTTGCAAAACTCGGCGAGGAGAACACCGGCCGGACGCTGGTGGCCGTCGCCGCGCTGGAACAGGTCGGCCTCATCACAGCGGCTGACCGGGGCGGGGCAAAGTTCTGGGAACTCGTGCCTGCCACCGGCAAGAAGAACCTTGCCGATGCGCCCATCCTGAAATGTCTGGAGGAACGATAAAGATGCCTGAGGGAAAGAAACCTGTCGTCCCCGCGCCCGCGGCACCGGCTGCGGCGAAAGAGGACAGCTACTCTGCAAAGACCCATCTCCACCAGCCCGTGCCGGTGACGGAGATGGCTACCGTGGCCGCAACGGCCCTGCCGGCCAACGCCCCTGAGGGGACCCTTCCCTCGGAGGTGCGGCCCGAGATCGTGACCTGGGAGAAGCTGGTGGAGGCCATCAAAGCCAGCGGCAAAGCCTACAATATGGCCATGATAGAAAGGGCTTACAATCTGGCCAACGACGCCCACAAGGGGGTCTGCCGCCGCAGCGGTGAGCCCTATATCTGCCACCCGCTGGCTGTGGCCCGCCTCGTGCTGGACCTCGGCATGGACAGCGAGAGCATCGCTGCCGCCCTGCTCCACGACGTAGTGGAGGACACCCCCACCACGCTGACCGACCTGACCGCCGCTTTCGGCGAAGAGGTGGCCGCGCTGGTGGACGGCGTCACCAAGCTGACCAAGATCCAATTTTCCAATATCGAAGAGCTGCAGGCCGAGAACCTGCGCAAGATGCTGCTGGCCATGAGCCGTGACGTCCGCGTCATGATCATCAAGCTCTGTGACCGCCTGCACAATATGCGCACCGGCGACGCATGGCCGGAGCAGAAGCGCCGCGACAAGGCCCGGGAGACCATGGAGGTCTACGCTCCCATCGCCAACCGTCTGGGCATCCTGAACGTCAAGGAGGAGCTGGAAGACCGCAGCCTCCACTACCTCGACCCCGTGGGCTACGAGGAGATCAACAAGATGCTCAGCGAGCGCGCGGGCGACGAGTTCCTGGCCAGCGTGTCGGGCGTCATCAAGAGCCGCCTCGAGGAGAGCGGCATCGAGGGCGCGACCATCAAGCGGAGAGTCAAGAGCATCTACGGCATCTACCGCAAGACCATCATGCAGAACAAGTCCTTCGATGAAATTTACGACATCTACGCGGTGCGCATCATCCTGGACACCCTGGCTGAGTGCTACAGCACCCTGGGCCTCATCCACGATATGTACCACCCGCTGCCCAACCGCTTCAAGGACTATATCTCCACCCCCAAGCCCAACGGCTACCAGAGCCTCCACACCACCGTCATCGGCCACGAGGGCATCCCCTTCGAGGTGCAGATACGCACCCGCACCATGGACGAGCAGGCCGAGTACGGCGTTGCCGCCCACTGGAAGTATAAGGAGGGCCTCGAGGGCCACGATAAGCTGGACGAGCGGCTGGCATGGGTCAGCCAGCTGCTGGAAAACCAGCGCGTCAGCGAGGATTCCGGAAACCTGCTCCACGATTTGAAGAGCGACCTGCTGCCGGAGGAGGTCTTTGCCTTCACCCCGAAGGGCGACGTCATCAACCTGCCTGCGGGCGCCAACTGCATCGACTTTGCCTACGCCATCCACTCTGCCGTCGGCAACCGGATGGTGGGCTGTAAGGTCAACAACCGCATCGTCCCCATCGACCACGTTGTGGCGACGGGCGAGATCATTGAAGTCATCCTCGGACCGGCGGACAAAGGCCCCAGCCGCGACTGGCTCAAGATCGTGCGCACCAGCGAGGCCAAGAGCAAGATACGCAACTGGTTCAAGAAGATGCGCCGCGAAGAGAACATCCAGCAGGGACGCGACGCGCTGGCCAAAGAGCTGCGCCGGGAGATGATCTTCATCCCCGACGACCAGCTGGACGAGTTCGTGGGCAGCTGCAGCCGCCGTCTGCGTCAGAACAACGCGGAGGAAATTTACGCTGCCATCGGCTACGGCGGCATGACCATCGCCAACTGCCTGCCCAAGCTCAAAGAGGAGTGGCAGAAGCTCAAGGCCGCCGAGGCTGCCGAGAACAAGTCGATGGAGGACCTGCCGAAGGTCGATTTGAGCCGCGTCCACGCCACCGACGGCGTGGTGGTGGAGGGCTTCGACAACACCCCCATCAAGTTTGCAAAGTGCTGCTCGCCCCTGCCCGGCGACCCCATCGTGGGCTTCATCACCCGGGGCTTCGGCGTCTCCATCCACAAACAGAGCTGCGCCAACGCGGTGTCCAGCATGAAAGACCCCTCCAACGCCCCCCGCTGGGTCAAGGCGTACTGGGCCGACAGCGTCAAGGACAGCTACAAGGCCGGTCTTGAGATCATCGCCCTCAACCGCAACGAGCTGCTGTCCGATGTGCTGGCCGCGCTGGCTGACATCCGCGTCCCCATCTACGCCATGAATGCCCGTCAGGTGGAGAACAACTGTGCCGTCATCAGCCTGACCATCGGCATCAACAATACAGAGCACCTCAACCGGGTCGTGGCCCGTCTGTCCAAAGTCAAGGATGTGCTCAAGGTAACAAGGAGCTAATATGCGTGCAGTCATTCAGGCCGTATCCTCGGCCAGCGTCCGGGTCAACGGCGGCGAGCCGCGCCCCATCGGTCCCGGCCTCGTCATCCTGCTGGGCGTCAAGGACACCGATACCCTCGACATCGTGCCGAAGCTAGCTGAAAAATGCGCGGGCCTGCGCATTTTCAAGGACGAAAACGACAAGCTGAACCTCAGCGCAAAGGACCTCGGGTACTCTGCACTGGTGGTGAGTCAGTTCACCCTCTACGGCGACACGAAGAAGGGCTTCCGTCCCAGCTTCATCAAGGCGGCAAGACCGCCGCTGGCTGTGGACGCCTACGAGCTGTTCCTCGCCGAGATGAACAGGCAGGGCCTCAAGGATGTCCAGCACGGCGAGTTCGGCGCGGATATGCAGGTGTCGCTGGTCAACGAAGGCCCCTGCACCATCGTCATCGACACCGACGAGTGGCATAAAGGAGAAAAATAAACCATGAAGGCATTTCATCTGGTCGGCCCTGCGCCGTTTTACACCAACAGCTTCCTGCTCATCTCGGACGCAGGCAATGCGGTCATCATCGACCCCGCCGCCGAGGTGCAGGAGTACGATAAGATCTTGAAGGAGCACGGCGGCAGGCTGAGCCTTATCCTCTGCACCCACGGCCACTACGACCATGTGGGCAGTGCGGGGGTCCTGAGCCGCGAGTGGGGCGCAAAGCTCTACTGTGAGCCCGCCGACTGCCGGGGGACCCAGCTGCTGCCCCTCAAGGGTTCGGACAGCGGCTACGAAGAGGGCGAGGTCATCCCCCTCGACGAGCTGCGCTTCACTGTCTGGCACACCCCCGGCCACACGGAGGGCAGCGTGGTGCTGCTGTGCGAAAACTATCTCTTCGTGGGCGACACCGTCTTTCAGGGCAGCATCGGCCGCACCGACCTCGAGGGCGGCGACAGCCGGAAGATGGACGAGAGCCTGCGCAAGTTCGCGGCCCTGCCCGTTCCGGCCGAGGCGCAGGTGCTGCCCGGCCACGGCGATTTCTCCACCTTCGGGCAGGAGGCCGCCACCAACTTCTATATCAAAAATGCGCTGAGAAACGCATAAAAAGGCGGGATTTCACATGAATATCTATATCACGGGCCTCGGCTCGGGCTACGAGGTGGAGCACCTCGTCCGCCTGTTCTACCCAATGGCCCCGCTCACCCTCACCCCGCCCGAGGACGGCGCAGACTGCGTCTGGGCCGAGAAGCGGCCTGACAAGCTCTGGGCCATGGTGCGGCAGGGCGGCAAGAGCCGGACCGCCGAAGCACCACTGCCCATTCCCGTGGAAGAGGGCGGCGAGACGCCGGAATTTGCGCTGGCCAGCCTGACCTATGACCTGCTGCGCAGCTGGACGGGTGTCCGCCCGCCCTGGGGCAAGATGACCGGCGTCCGCCCGGTGCGCCTCGTCCACGACAAGCGGGCCGCAGGCTGGACGGAAGAGGAGATCGACGATTTCTTTTTGAAGCGCTTCGACTGCTCGCCCGAAAAATACGGCATGGCCAAGGCCATCGCGGACTTGCAGGAGCCTATCCTGAAAGTGGGCAGCGCGCCCAAGACCTACAGCCTCTATATCGGCATCCCGTTCTGCCCCTCCCGGTGCAGCTATTGCAGCTTCGTCAGCTGCAACCTCGACCGTGACCGCAAGCTGGTGCAGCCCTATGTGGACTGCCTGTGCAGAGAGGTCGAGGCTATCCGGGACGAGGCTGACAAGGCCGGGCTGAAGCTCTGCAGCATCTATATCGGCGGCGGCACCCCCACCAGCCTCTCGGCAGCGCAGCTGCGCCAGCTCATGGGGACGGTGCGGGACTGCTTCGACCTTTCCGCCATCGTGGAATACACGGTGGAAGCCGGACGCCCCGACTGCACCGACGCCGAAAAGCTGGCCGTCATCCGAGAATACGGCGCGACCCGCATCTCCATCAATCCGCAGACCTTCTCGGATGAAGTATTGGCGAACATTGGCCGCAGGCACTCGGCTCAGGACATCCTCGACTGCTATGCCGAGGCCCGGGCCGCAGGCCACGACGACATCAACATGGACCTCATCGCCGGCCTGCCCGGCGACACGGTGGAAGGGTTCGAGAAGAGCCTGCGTCAGGCCATCGCCCTCGACCCCGAGAACATCACCGTCCACACCCTGACCCTCAAGCGGGCCTCCCGCATCGTCATCGAGGACCAGAAGGAGAACGACTACGCCGACGTAGCCGCCATGCTGGAAAAGTGCCATCTGCTGGCCGAGGCGGGCTATCGGCCCTACTACCTCTACCGTCAGAAAAATACCCTCCAAAACCTGGAAAACGTGGGCTGGTGCAAGCCGGGTCACGAGGGGTATTATAATATCTATATCATGGAGGAAGTCCAGACCATCCTCTCAGCCGGCGCAGGCGGCAGCACCAAGCTGGTGGCCGACGGCGGCAAGCGGATGCAGCGCATCTTTAATTTCAAGTATCCGACAGAATACATCCAGCGTTTCGACGAAGTGCTGGAACGGAAAAAAGGAGTGGCGGTTTTTTATGATCACGATTTGGGTACCAAAACGTCTGGTTGAGATAGATTTGTACAACGTCGCCGCCCAGAGCCCGGCGGCGCTGGCGGAGATGAGCGAGAAGAGCTACCGCCAGCGGGTGGCCTATGCCGCCCAGAAGATCAGGGACTCCCGCGCCAAGATCGTCATGCTCACCGGCCCGTCGGCCAGCGGCAAGACGACTTCGGCTCATAAGGTGGCCGAGGCTCTGGAAGCCTCCGGCACCCCGGCCCATGTCATCAGTCTGGATAACTTCTTCAAGGGCGCTCAGTATTACCCCCGCCTGCCCGACGGTACGCTGGACTACGAGAACCCCGACACACTGGATATGTCCCTCATCCGCCAGTGCCTCAGCGATCTGAGCACCACCGGAAAGACCGTGCTGCCCATCTACGACTTCACCGCCGAGTCCCGCTCCTCCGAGACGGAGACGCTGGACCTCAAGGGCGGCGTCTGCATCGTGGAGGGCATCCACGCCCTGAACCCCGAGCTGACGGGCCTCGTGAAGGGCGACGACGTCTACCGCATTTACGCCGGCCTGCGGGAGGAATACTGCATTGATGGCCGCCGTGTCATCAACACCCAGGACATCCGCCTCTGCCGCCGCACCCTGCGGGATGCCGCAGCCCGGGGCCGCAGCCCCGCCAAGACCCTCGCCATGTGGGACAGAGTCCTCGACGGCGAGACCCGGTATATCAAGGGCTTCAAGACTACGGCAGACTTTTTGCTGGACACTTCCTTCACCTACGAGCTGGGCCTCATCGCAAAGCTCCTGCGCCCGGTGAGCCAGCGCTTCACGCTGGAAGGCCACAACGCGGAGCTCTGGGACGAGACGGCCCGCCGCTTCGAGCATGTGGCCCCGGTGGAGCTGGAGCTTCTGCCCGCCGACAGCATGCTGCGCGAGTTCTACGCAGGTGAAGTTTGAGAAGCCGTTTTCCTAAGCATTGCACACCGCCCGAAACGGTCTTTTTGCCCGCATACTGCGTTGCTTTCCCTTGCAATCCGTCAGGATTGCTGCGAAAAATCGCCTTGTCTGCGGGCAAAAATCCTCGCCGTTCGGCGCACCCTGCTTACGAAAACAGCTTCTAAACGACATCAGAACGCGGAAAGTGTGCAAATTGCGAAAAAAATGTTTCCAAATCCGCACGATTCTGTAAAACTTGGGTGGGATTCGTTGCATTCCCCCCGGGAGTGCGCTATAATGAAAATAATCTCCGGTGGCACAGGGACAGCCTGAGCAGAAAACGCAGAGGAGTGCTGCCCGCCCCGGGCATAGACAAGTGAGGTGTCTTTTATGGACTTCAATAAGATCAAGGAAATGGGCCTCGAGTATGCCGAGAAAGGCAAGAATGCCGCGCTGGATCTGGCCGAAAAGGGCCGCACCCAGGCAAAGATCGTGAACGCGCAGAGCAAGCTGTACAAGGCGCAGCGCCAGCTGGGCGCTCTGGTGTATAGTCTGGCCAAGGGCAACGAGGAGAACCAGCCCCTTGTGGACAAATACATCGAGATGATCGCCAACATCGAGCAGGAGCTCTCCGACCTGAAAGCCTCTCTCGAGCCGGATACCGTCATTGAGACGACGTTCGAGGATACGGAAGAGGCCGCCGATGGGACGGCTGACGCAGCCGCAGAGCCCGCCGAGGAAAAGCCCGAGGACAACGAGGCCAAGACCTGCCCCCAGTGCGGCGCGCCCGTCTCGGACGACGCGCTGTTCTGCAACAAGTGCGGCGCACAGCTGTAAGCGAAAAAGCCCACGCAGGGCGGTGTCCTCCGGGGGATGCCGCCTTTTGTTGTGAATGAAATGAAAATTTTGCCGCAAAAAGCCGGAAAATGCGCTTGTACCCTTGCATTTCGGCAGATTCTGAGGTACAATTTGAATCTGTTCGCAGATGTTTTCGGAATGCGGAAAGGAGACGCTCCATGCAGGATTGGACGCCGCGTGAACACTATACGGCGGAAGACCTCGTGGAGATCATCCGCATCCTGAGAGACGGGGAGAACGGCTGTCCGTGGGACAAAGTCCAGACCCACGCTTCCATCCGGAAAAACTTTCTGGAAGAAACGTGCGAAGCGCTGGAAGCCATCGACGCCGACGACCCTGTCATGATGCAGGAAGAGCTGGGCGACGTCCTGATGCAGGTGGTGTTCCACACCGTCATCGAGGAGGAGCGGGGCCGTTTCGACATGGAAAAGGTCTGCCGCGAGGTGTGCGAGAAGCTGGTCTTCCGCCACCCGAACATCTTTGCTTCCTCTGCGGCGGAAAATGCTGGTATAAACAGCTGGGATGCGCTCAAAAATAAGGAAAAGGGCCGCACGACTCTGGCCGATGAGTTGGACGCCGTCTCGGCTACCCTGCCCGCCTTGATGCGCGCCCAGAAGCTCCAGAAGCGGGCCGCGCGGTTCGGCTGCGGGCCGGAGGATGCCGCCGGTGCGGCCAGGACTCTGGACAGCGCCAGGGCCGCGTGGGACGCACAGCAGACGGCAGAGAACGCCGGTGAGCTGCTGCTTGCCGCCGCCGATGCCATGCGTCTGGCCGGTGTGGATGCCGAAGAGGCCCTGACCTTCGCGGCCAAGCGCTTTACCCAGAGGCTGGAAGCGGACGAAACGTAAACGGGTACCAGACGGTCAGACCGTCTGCTCGAATAGAAAATGTTGAGAATATTGTGGAGGCTTTTATTATGACCAAGACCGATCTGATCGCACAGGTTGCGGCAAACACTGAGATGAGCAAGAAGAGCGCCGAGATGGCTGTCAATGCTGCATTCGAGGCACTGGGCAAGGCTATGGCCGAGGGTGAGAAGATCTCCATCTCCGGCTTCGGCACCTTCGAGGTGCGTGAGCGCGCTGAGCGTCAGGGCATCAACCCCCGCACCCGCGAGGCCATCACCATCGCTGCTTCCAAGAGCATCGTGTTCAAGCCGGGCAAGGCTCTGAAGGACACCCTGTAAGAGAAAACCCATCGCCGCCGGAACCTTTAGGCCCGGCGGCTTTTTTGTAGCCCTCTCAGGCGCTTGCGCGCCAGCTCCCCCAAGGGGGGAGCCACTGGCGTGCCGGTCAGGTCTGAGCGGGATGAGAGACGCTTTTTGGACCGGAAGCGGTAGTGCCCTGCGACAGAGGGCAGGCGATGCAGGACGGAGAGGTCATGCTTTAAGAAACAGGAGGAAATAGTATGAGACTAGACAAATATCTGAAAGTTTCGCGGCTCATCAAGCGCCGCACGGTGGCAAATGAGGTGGCCGACGCGGGCCGCATCCTCATCAACGGCAAGACCGCCAAGGCCAGCCAGGCCGTCAAGGCCGGCGACATCATCGAGGTCACCTTCGGCAACCGGCCCATCAAGGTGAAGGTCCTCTCCGACGTGGAGCCCCGCACCAAGGACGTGGCCCGCGAGATGTACGAGATCATCGAGCAGGACAACGTGCTGGCAGCCGCCCACGACGCCCCGAAGGCCGAGTAAATCCGGCATGACCCCGCCCCGCCCTGCATAAGATGGCAGAAAAGGGGAGGGGAATGTCATGAAACAACAGGACGCAAAGCCGGAGCAGGCTCTGCCTCACGACCTCATCCTGGAGGGGCGGAACAAGCTGACCGTCACCGGTGTGCGGCGGGTCATCCGCTGCGACGCCGAGGGGGCGGCGATGCTCACCTCGAAAGGGACGCTGGAACTCACCGGGGCCGAGCTGAGCGTCACCAGCCTCGACCTCGACAAGGGCGAAGTCAAGCTTACAGGCCGGGTGGACACGCTGGAATACACCGCAGAGCATACGCCGGGCGGCTTTCTGCGCCGTCTCGTCCGGTGATGGGCCCGGCGCTTTCGCCCGGGGCGGTGGGGCAGGAGATGGCGGCCTGCGCGGTGCTGGGCGGTGTGCTGGGCGCGGCGCGGGCCGTTCTGCCCACCCGGGGCAGGGCCGCGTTCCTGCCGGATATGCTTTTTGTGGGAGTGGCGCTGATGGCATTGCAGAGCTACGCCGTCTCCCAGAGTCAGGCCGGGCAGCTGCGGGGCTATATGGCGCTGGCGGCGTTCTGCGCCGCCGGGGCGGTGCAGGCAGCGCTGCGGCCTCTGTTCGCCGCTGCCGAAGCCTTTGCAGGGAAACTGCTGCTGGGGCCGGTGCGGCTCGCCGCCCGGTGCATCGCCCCGTGGAAAGCCGCCCGCGCCGCCACCAAAGTACGGCGGAACGAAAAAAGACTTGCAAAAAAACAGAAAAAGAGCTTGCCAACACCACGGCGTATGTTGTATAATTCAAACGTATCAAAGTGAGAGTACAGGCGCATCGGGCCTGCTGTCCGAAAACGGGAGGCACTGTGTTATGGCAAATCCGAGCCGAAAAAAGCGGAAGAGAAAGGCGTCCGTCGTGGGCGCTGTGCTGAAACTGCTCTTCCTTCTGCTTTTGCTGAGTATGCTGGCGGCGTACATCGCAAATCAGGTGGCGCTCAGCTCCAAGAAAGCGGAGCTGGACACCCTGCAGGAGCAGATCGACCAGCAGAAGACCCAGAACGAGGAGATGCAGCGCATCCTCAGCGGCGACTCGGACGACGTGACCGAGTGGGTCGCGCGGGACTCTTACAATTATGCGGCGGCCAACGAGCGCATCTTCGTGGATGTGACGGGCAACTGATGCCGCGCCCCGGGCGGCTTGCGGCCGGCGGGAAACATATTAGTCAACAAGGAGTATTGAGTTTTGGCGATTGAGGTAGGGAATATTTTTGAAGGCCGTGTCACCGGCGTAAAACCGTTTGGCGCATTCGTTGCGCTGCCGGAGGGCCGCGTGGGCATGGTCCACATTTCTGAGGTGTCCAACGAGTATGTGCAGGACATTGCAGCTGTGCTGCATGACGGCGACACCGTGAAGGTGCAGGTCATCAACGTGGCACCGGACGGCAAGATCGCGCTGTCCATCAAGCGGCTGCTGCCGCCGGCACCCCGCGCTCCGCGTGAAGGCCGCGGCCCCCGCCCCAACAACAACGGCCCGCGGGAAGGCGGCTTCCGCCGCAACGGTCAGGGCGGCCGTCCCCAGGGCGGACGCGGCCCGGCACGGGACGCAGCGCCCCGCGTCTGGCAGCCCAAGGCCCCGGCCAAGAGCGACAACCTGAGCTTTGAGGACATGATGAGCCGCTTCAAGAGCCAGAGCGAAGAGAAGATGGCCGACCTCGACCACGAGACCAACAACCGCCGGGGCGGCGGCTACGCACCCCGGGGACGCCGCGGCAGCCGCTGAGCCGTCCGCACAAGACGAAGAAGCTTTGGGCCTGCCCCCAGCGGGGCGGGCCTGTTTTTTGGTGCGGCACGCCGCACCCGACAGGAAAGGAAACCAGAATGCCTGCAAAATTTGAACTCATCGCCCCCTGCTTTTTCGGGTGCGAGTCCACGGCCAACTTTGAGCTGCGCCGCATCGGCGCCGAGGACATCCGGGTCAGTGACGGCCGTCTGACCTTCAGGGGCGGCGCGGATATGATCGCCGCCGCCAACCTCAATCTCCGCACCGTGGAGCGCGTGATGCTGCTCCTGAACACCTACACGGCCGCCACCTTCGACGAGCTGTTCGACGGCGTCTACTCCATCCGCTGGGAAGAGCTGCTGCCCGCCGACGCGGCCTTCCCGGTCACCGGCTCTTCGCTGAACAGCCAGCTGTCCAGCGTGCCGGCCTGCCAGAGCATCATCAAGAAGGCTGTGGTCAAGCGCCTGATGCAGGGCCACCGCACCACCAGCCTGCCCGAGACCGGCGCGGAATATAAGATCCGCTTCATGCTCCGCAAGAACGTCTGCGAGATCATGCTGGACACCACCGGCGACGGCCTGCACAAGCGCGGCTACCGCCGCAACTCCATGGAGGCCCCCATCCGTGAGACACTGGCCGCTACCATCGCCGACCTGGGCCGCGTCCGCCGCGACAGCCTCGTGGAAGACCCCTTCTGCGGCAGCGGCACCCTCCTCATCGAGGCCGCTCAGAAGGCCATGAACATCGCCCCCGGCCTCAAGCGCCGCTTTGCCGCCGAGCGCTACAGCTTCGTGCCTGCCACCATCTGGGCCGAGCAGCGCCAGAAGGCTCTGGCCGACTCCAAGCTGGACGTGGGCTTTGAGGCCTTCGGCTACGACATCGACCCCGCCGCCGTGGCTCTGGCCAACGCCAACGCCAAGCTGGCCGGCGTGGAGAAGCGCTGCCACTTCGAGGTGGCCGACGTGGCCGATTTCGCCGCCAAAAGCGAGGCCATCGTCCTGACCAACCCCCCGTACGGCGAGCGCATGAGCACCATCGAGGGTGCCGCCAAGCTGGCCCGCACCCTCGGCCAGCAGATGGAGGCCCACCCCTGCGCCGGTGTCTACGCCATCACTGCCGATATGGATTTTGAGCACCACTACGGCAAGCGGGCCAACAAGCGCCGCAAGATGTACAACGGCATGATCCCCTGCCAGCTGTATATGTACTACAACGCCCCCAAGTTCGAGGACCGCCCCGCAAAGCCCATGCCCAAGAGCGGCTTTGACGGCAAGCGCACCCGGCCCGGCCACACGGGCCGTTTCGAAAAGAAATAAGATGCACCCAAAAACCGCACTGAAATCGATTCCAGTGCGGTCTTTTCTAATTAAATTTACAAAAGAACGGTTGAACGCTGACGAAAAATAGATTATACTAGTCTACAGCTGTGGGGAAGCGGTCTTCCCCTGCAAGAAAGGCTGCGCCCGGCGCGGCCCGCGAAAGGAATGAATAGAATGAAGGGACGTATGCGGCCCTATCTGCCGGAGCTGACCATCCGGGATTACAACACCTATCAGTGGTATCAGCGCGGCGTCCGCCGCCAGCTCTACACCACCTATGGGCTGTATTCCTGCTATGGTCTGCGCTACAACGGCGTCCTGTTCGCAGTGCTGGCCGACAGTCTGGCAGGACGTCCGGCCACCTGTAAGCAGATGCGGGAGCCGGGTACGCTGGTCTGGCGGCAGATGATGTGTCAGACCAAGGGCATCCGGCTGGCTGCACAGGTGGAAGTCCTGCTGAGCTGGCACCGCATCCAGGATGCCCAGTGGGCCGATCTGCCCTTCTATAAAAAGGTACGGCGGGTGGTGGACACCGTCCTGCTGAGGCAAGCCTACCGGAAGGCCGCCGCCGAGAACCCGGCACTGGAGCGCATCTTCGTACAGGAGCGGGACCAGGCCAACGTCCAGATGACCCTGAACGCCAAGAACTATCTGCTGGCCGCAGAGCCGAAGGGCAACCTCTACGGCGCGCTCTACTCGGTGCTGGCCACCGACGACCCCAATCAGCGCAAAAGTATGCACTACATCGGCAGCTGCATCGGCCGGGCCGCTTATCTGCTGGACAAAGCGGAGAGCTTTTCCCGGGACAAAGATAAGGGACGCTACAACGTCTTCCTCCTCAACGGCATCAACGACAGGAACGCCGCCCGGGAAAACGCCCGGCGGCAGGCCCTCGCTGCGGTCAACGACCTCGTCCGCGCCTACGGGATGCTGGACGTCAAGCTGAACCGCACCCTGCTGGACAACATCATGATCTTGGGCCTCCGCCACGCCATCGAGCCGCTGGACGCTGAGAGCCAGCCGGTACACTGGGAGCTGCCATGAAGGGACGCAGAAGTAAAAGCTGGGCCATGGCCTACTGCGGCATGGCCGCAGCGCTCAGTGTGGCCCTGATGCTGCTGGGGGCTGTGTTTCCCATTGCGATGTTCATCGCTCCGGCGGTGGCCGGCTTCCTCATCGCCACAGTCTGCGTGGAGTGCGGGAAGACCATGGCTCTGACGGCCTATGGCGCGGTGAGCCTGTTGAGTCTGCTCTTCGTGCCGGACAAGGAAGTGGCCCTCACCTTTGTGTTCCTGCTGGGGTACTATCCGTTGGCAAAGCCTTATTTCGAGCGGATACGCCCGGCCCTGCTGCGGGCTGTCTGCAAGCTGCTGCTCTGCAACGGCGGGATCCTGGCGATGTACGGGCTGGTGCTGCTGCTGGTCCCGGCGGGCAGCATCGCCGAAGAGCTGCGCACGACGGCACTGGCCGTCTCGCTGGTGACGCTGGCCATGGGCAATGCAGCCTTCCTGCTCTATGACCGGGCGCTCCACAATATGCTGATGCTCTATAAAGTGGTCTGGCAGCCGAGGCTCCACAAAATGCTGGGCGTCCATTGACGGATGTGGGACTTTGTGATACAATACCGCTGACCTTTTCCGTCGGCGTCTGACAGCTCCGAAAGGAGCTGTTTTTGGTTTCAGGAAAGCGGCGGAAAGAGCAGAAAGAGGGGATAGACCACTTCAGTTGACGAAAAAGCGCCGGGCCACGCGGGTGACAGCCGTGAGGGTGACGAGGAGAGGGATCATCGAAAGTTTCGGCGGGTGTTCCTCCGGTTGAAACGGGAGCAAAAGCTCCCGGGGCTTATACCAGCCGCAGAGAAGGGCAAAAAACGGCAGCAATACCGCAACAGAACCCTTTCAAAGAAAGCCATACAAGAACATAGACTGATCGTAAGAGGCTGACAGCTGCCGTGTGCGTTCGCGCCGGGCTGTCGGCATGGAGGTGTTTTGTATGTGTGGCATCGTAGGTTATTCGGGTAAGCGCAGCGCCCAGGAAGTGCTGCTGAACGGCCTGGAAAAGCTGGAATACCGCGGCTATGACTCCGCCGGCGTCGCGCTGGCGCTGGAAGGCGGCATCCACGTCGTCAAGAGCAAGGGGCGGCTGGAAGTGCTCCGCTGCAAGCTGGAGGCAGAAAACCTGCCCGAGAGCTTCTGCGGCATCGGACACACCCGCTGGGCCACCCACGGCGAGCCCAGCGACGTCAACAGCCATCCCCACTCCACCCCCCGCGTGAGTATCGTCCACAACGGCATCATCGAGAACTACGGCCCTTTGAAGGCCGACCTGCTGGCCAAGGGCGTCACCTTTGAGAGCGAGACGGACACCGAGGTGCTGGTCAAGCTCATCGACTACTTCTGCTGCGCCCAGCCCAAGCAGAGCCCTCTGGAAGCCCTGCGGGAGGCGCTGGCGATGGTGCGGGGCAGCTATGCGCTGGGCGTGCTGTTCCGGGAAGAGCCGGACACCATCTACGCCGTCAAGAAGGAGAGCCCCCTCATCGTGGGCTGGGGCGAGGGCGAGAACTTCGTGGCCTCCGATATTCCGGCCCTGCTCAAGTACACCCGCCGCTACAGCGTCCTCGAGGAGGGCGACATGGCGGTGGTCAAGGCCGACGGCATCCGGTTCTACGACGCCTTCGGCAAGCCGGTGGAGCGGGAAGTGCTGACCGCCGACTGGGACGAAGAAGCCGCTGAGAAGGGCGGCTACCCCCACTTCATGCTGAAAGAGATCCATGAGCAGCCTGCCGCCATCACGGCCACCGTCAGCCCCCGGGTGGAGGACGGGATGCCCGACCTCCGCATCCCGGAGCTGAGCGATGAGAAGCTGCGCAGCATCAGGAACATCCACCTCGTGGCCTGCGGCACGGCCATGCATGCCGGTATGGTGGGCAAGACTGCCATCGAGCGGCTGGCCCGGGTCCCGGCCGAGGTGGACATCGCCAGCGAGTTCCGCTATCGTGACCCCATCCTCGACCCCGACGACCTCGTCATCATCATCAGCCAGTCGGGCGAGACCAGCGACACGCTGGCCGCCCTCCGCCTCGCCAAGAGCCGGGGCGTGCCGGTGCTGGCTGTCGTCAACGTGGTGGGCAGCTCCATCGCCCGCGCAGCGGACTACGTCCTCTACACCTACGCCGGCCCGGAGATCGCCGTGGCGTCCACCAAAGCCTATATGGTGCAGCTCTGCACCCTCTACCTCTTCGCGTTCCGTCTGGCCTACGCCAGAGGCCGTCTGAGCGAGGCAGAGACCCGCCGCCTGACCGCCGAGCTGCTCCGCGCCGGTGAGGTCATCCAGCCCCGTCTGGCCGACTGTGAGCAGATAAAGTACCTCGCCAGCCGCTTCGTCAACACCCAGAGCTGCTTCTTCATCGGGCGCGGCTTCGACTACGCCCTCTCGCTGGAAGGCAGCCTCAAGCTCAAAGAGATCAGCTACGTCCACTCGGACGCCTACGCTGCCGGTGAGCTCAAGCACGGCACCATCAGCCTCATCACCGACGGTGTGCCGGTCATCGCGCTGGCCACCCAGAAGCAGGTGTACGAGAAGACCATCTCCAACGCTAAGGAGACCAAGAGCCGCGGCGCGCGGGTCATCCTCTTCACGACGAAGGACGTTGTCGTCCCGGAGGGCGTGGCGGACTATGTGGTGCGTCTGGACGACTACGACGAGCTGCTGATGCCCCTGCAGCTCATCGTGCCGCTGCAGCTGTTCGCCTACTATATGGCCGTCCTGCGCGGCTGTGACGTCGATAAGCCCCGCAATCTGGCCAAGAGCGTGACGGTGGAGTAATAGCCCTCTCAGCCGCTGACGCGACAGCTCCCCCAGAGGGGGAGCCCTTGGCAAGCCGGGTCACTTTCGCCTGGTCTGCTGGAAGTTTTCAATAACCACAAAAAAATAGTGCCCTGCTACAGAGGGCAGCAGCTTCGGGACAATATCCCTTGTCAAGCTGTTGTTTGCCTCTGTAGCAGGGCACTACTGTTTATAATAAAATTAAAACTTTCCTCGTCCAGTGCAAACCAGACCGATACGCCAGAGGCTCCCCCTTTGGGGGAGCTGTCACGCCTGCGGCGTGACTGAGAGGGCTATTACCAGAACCAATAGCGTTTCTTGATGACGATGTAGGCGATGATGATGCCCACGATGACCACAAGGCCCGCGATGAAGAAGGTCATGTCCACATGGGCGAAGCGGAGATTCTGGGTGGTCAGCAGGTATTCGCCCGCCGTGTCCGCCTCGAGGACATGATCCTTGTAGCTGTTGAGGAACTGCCACTTGCCCTTGACGGCATTGTGCAGATAGACGCGGGTGTAGGCGGCATTGTCGCCGGTCATCTCGACCTGAACGACGCCCGGCAGAGCCTCGCCGCCGTTGAGGGTGAAGGTGACGCCATACTCAGAGGGGGCAAAGCTCAGGGCTGTGCTCACCTGCGCGGAGGTGCTCTTCACATCGCGGCCCGCGATGCGGATGGTGTAGTTATCGGCCTCGACCACGAGGGTCTTGCCGTTCAGACGGAGGGCATTCAGCATCTCGCCGGTGATGGTGGGGAGCTCCCGCTGTGCAAAGGTCACTTCGTCGGTGCCGTCGGCCTCGATGGCCTCCACGACGGGGTCGGTGACGACCTCACCGTTGCTGTCGTCGGTGCTGCCGCCGCCGTTGCCGGAGCTGGAAGCGTTCCGGTTGACGATGACCGTCACCGAGGCGGACGCCGTGCCGTTGGAGACGACGATGGAGGTCGCGCCCGTACCCACGGCGGTGATGACGCCCTTGGCGCTCACAGTGGCCACCTTGGTGTCATTGGACTTGAAGGTGAGGGACTGGGAGGCGGAAGACGGGGTCACTTTGCCGGTGATGGTGCGGCTGGCGCCCGGCTTGAGGACGACATAGCTCGTGTTCAGGTCGATGGACTGACGGTCTGCGCCGCTGTTGACGACCTTGACAGTGGCCGATGCGCTCACATCGCCGCAGGTGGCGGTGATGGTGGCGGTGCCGGGGGCGACACCGGTGACTTTGCCGAAGTTGTTGACGGTAGCCACAGCGGGATCGGAGGAGCTGAGGCTCACGCTGGCGTAGTTCGATGCGCTGGAAGGCAGCACGCCCAGCGACAGGGAAGTGGTCTCGCCGACAGCGATGGTGCCGGAGGCCAGCGTGATGTCCATCTCCTTGACGATCATGGATTCATCCAGCTCGGTGGTGATGGTGTAGACGCAGCTCACGCCGTCTGCGCTGGCGATGACCTGCGCCGTGCCGACGCCCACCGCCTGGGCCACGCCCTCAGACGTCACGTTCACGATGGTGCTGTCGTTGGACAGAAAAGTTACCGTGGCTTTGCGTGCGGCCTTGGCGGGCAGAATGACCGGCGAGAGCTGCTGCTGCGTCCCCACCGTCATGGTGGAGGCGTAAGTGCCGGTCTCGACGCTCTCCACAGCCGCAGGGGACCAGGGCAGAGAGAGGGCAGCGGCCGCGTTCAGGGGACCGGCTGCAGAGGCCGGAAGCGCAGCGCCGGCGGCCAGCAGGCCCAGCAGAGCGGCGCTCACGGCCAGCATTTTCAGGTTCAGTTTCATTCTTTCGTACCTCTTTGGGCGTTGATGTGAGCGCTTAGCGGAACAGAACGCCCAGAGCTTCCATCGCGTATTCGAAATAGGTCAGCTTGTCGTACTCCACGCGGGCGGTGACGCTCATACCGTTGGACAGATCGACCTTGTCGCCGCTGTTGCTGATGACGTAGGTGCTGTCCGGGGTGATGGTCATTTTGTAGTAGGAGCCGGAGGAGCTGGCGGTCACATCGCTGTCGATGGAGGTCACGGTGCCGGTCAGGGTGCCGTAGGAATACTCCGACAGGCCGGTGATGGCGATCTTGCAGGGGTCGCCCACATGGAGCAGCGGCCGGTCGCTGAGGGTGACGTAAGCCACCACCTCGAGGTCGCTGTTCTCGCTGGCGACGGTGGCCAGCGGGGTGCCGGCGCTGAGCACCATGCCCACCTTATAGGGCGTGTCCATGTGGATGACGCCGGAGGTGGGGGCATAGATGTAGTAGTCGTTGGCGCCGGTGCTCAGGGAGTCCATCTGGCTCTGCAGATTGTCGATGTTGCTCTGCACGCTGGTCAGGCTGGAGGAGATGGACTGCAGGGTGGAGTAATACAGGGCCTCCACCTCGCTCTGGTTCTGCTCCATCAGGGCCTTGATCTGCTCGTCGGAGTAGCCTGCGGCCTGATAGGGCGAGGCGTCGAAGGCCTTCTGCGCCACCTGACTCTTGTAGGTCTCATACTGGTAGTAGTAGGGCTGGTCGTCGATGTCCGTCTCGCTGAAGTAGTTCTTGTCGTCCTGAATGGACTTGACCAGCTTTTCGTACTGGCTCTTCTGCTTTTTGTAGATGTCCAGCTGGCTCTGGAGGTTGTCCTGCTGCATATCGAGGTCGGTGCTCTTGATGTGAGCGATGAGGTCGCCCTCGTTGACGTAGGAACCCTCGGCGATGTTCAGCTCGGTGATGGAGCCGGAGTAGCTGGACATGATGTAGGTCTTGTTGGCGGCCTGCACCGAGCCGCTGGACTGGCTGACGTAGGTGCGGTAGTTTTTGGTGCTCCACACCACGAGGAAGAGGATGAGGGCAGCCGTCAGGAGAATGAGCGCGTAGCCGAAAGGCGGCAGCTTTTTCTCCATCATGATGCGGCGGTCCTGCAGCTCGTTGATGTCGCGGATGGTCGTCGTCATATTACTTCGTCTCCATAAAGGTATCCACAACGCCCTCGTCATCATCCTGATTGACGAAGATGGTGTAGACAGTGCCGGTCAGCTCGAGCTCGTGCTCAAAGGCCAGGATGTTCAGCTTCTGGGAGGCGAGGCCGCTCTGGCTCATGGGGCCGACGTAGTGGGCGTACAGGCAGTTGCGCACGCGGAGCACAGCGTCCATGGAGTAGCCGGCCTCCATGCGGGGGATGAGCTGGGTGGCCTGCTGCATCATATAGACTTCGGGCTGGGGGTTGGGGCCGGAGGGCAGCTTGATGCACTGCACGAGGGGGCCGAGGGGCTGTGCGCCGTTGCTCTTGATAAAGTTGTGCATCTGGGTCAGCACGATCTGCATATTGTTGAACTCTTCGGGCTGGATGCGGCGGCTGACCACATTGGTCAGCTTGAGGGTCTTGTTTTCTGCGGTCTGGATCTCTCTCATGATTTTATACCACCTGTTCTTGGTTTCATTGCTTGTAATAGGCAATAGCCCTCTCAGTCACAGCTGCGCTGTGCCAGCTCCCCCAGAGGGGGAGCCATTGGCAGGCCGGGCAACTCCTGCGTATTCGCCTGCGGCTCTTTTGATTCTTCGCCCTGCTGCCTCGGACAGCGGATGCTGGACGATCGCTCGGAACGGCATTGAAGGATGGTATCGATGTAGGCGCATACCTGCCCAAAATCAGAGTCGATTTTGGTGTTGGGAATGCGCAGAATCTCTAAGCCATAGGACTTCAGGCGTTCGTCACGGTTTGTATCGTGCTGGATGTTTTGCTCGTGTTTGTGGATAGGGCCATCCAATTCGATGACCAGCCCAGCCTTGGCACAGTAAAAATCCACAATATAAGATTCAATGATTCTCTGCTTATAAATTTTAACTGGATAATCCTTCAAAAAGGCATACCAAAGCTTACGCTCCTGCGGCGTCATCTCACGGCGGAGCTTGCGCGCAGGCTCAAGCATCTTATAGTTTTTCGGAAGCCTGTCTTTTTGCTTCATATGCTGCTACCCTCTGTAGCAAGGCACTACATTTTATGCCCGATTAGGCTTTCAGCGGTCAGCTCAGAGTTTCCCGGCTCGCCAGTGCCTCTCCCTATGGGAGAGGTGTCACCGAAGGTGACGGAGAGGGTAGCAGCTGCTGGCCTAGGCAGCGAGGCCCGGCATTTTACGGTATAAGATACTTTGTTCGGCTAGAATCAACTTGACCGGCTTGCCAAAGGCTCCCCCTCTGGGGGAGCTGTCACCGAAGGTGACAGAAGGGGCCAGCTGCTGCTGGCCTAGGCAGCAAGGCCCGGCATTTTGCGGTATAAGATACTTTGTTCGGCTAGAATCAACTTGACCGGCTTGCCAAAGGCTCCCCCTCTGGGGGAGCTGTCACCGAAGGTGACAGAAGGGGCCAGCTGCTGCTGGCCTAGGCAGCGAGGCCCGGCATTTTGCGGTATAAGATACTTTGCTCGGCTAGAATCAACTTGACCGGCTTGCCAAAGGCTCCCCCTCTGGGGGAGCTGGCACCGAAGGTGACTGAGAGGGCTATCACCTATTACTATATCAAAGTAATAAGTCCAAATTGTAAACTTCGAAATGATTTTATAAAAAAATAAGGTATGCCCGGAGGCATCTGCCTCCGGGCATACCATTACGAGGCATTATCATCCGGCGGCCCGAGAGCCGCCGGACGAAATACACTTCAGATTCTAGGGGTTACTGATTACAGCTTGCCGTTGATGCCGTAAACGTCATTGTTGAAGCCGACCTTGGCATCGGTGGTGCCCAGGGTGTAAGCGACAGAAGCCATGCCCAGGACCTGCATGACCTTGTTGCCGAAGGTCATGTCGTCGGTACGATTCTTGCCGGTCTCGTCCCACAGGCCGAAGACGTTCTGGTTCAGAGTGCCCTCCTCGCCGAAGATATGATCGTTGTCCTTGCCCCAGTTGCCGCCGAACATCACACCCAGGGTGTTGGAAACGGTCTTCTGGAAGAAGGAGTTGCTGATCAGGGTGATCAGGTTGGTGTTGAACTTCTTGACGTTAGCAGCGTTCCAGACAGGAGCGGTGGTGTCAGCCAGGAGGGTGAACAGGTCAGCGCCGCCGTAGACGACCTCAGAGTTAACAGCAGTAAAGTTTGCAGGCATCATCATAATGAATTACTCCCTTCAAATGATTGAAAAACAAATTTAGTCGGCCCAAATCCCAGATGCGCATCCGGAAAAAAAGCCATTTATGTAACCGCGTGCGCACGCGGCTGCAACGGATTAGTAGGTGATGGACTCGCCATCGTCCTCGTCCTCCACCACCTTGGCGGCAGAGACGGGGGCTGCGGGCTTCGACTCGCGCTTCTTATCGCGGAAGATGCCCTGCTGCAGGCTCCAGAGCTCGTAATACTTGCCCTGCTTTTCCAGCAGCTCTTCGTGGGTGCCGCGCTCTACGATCTCGCCGTGGTCCATGACCAGGATGAGGTCACAATCACGGATGGTGGAGAGGCGGTGGGCGACGATCAGCATCGAGCGGTCTGCAAGCTGGTTGTAGATCATATCAAAGATGGTATTCTCTGTGCCAAAGTCCAGACTGCTGGTGGATTCGTCCAGAATATAGAGGTTCGCATCCTTCAGGAAGGCCCGGGCCAGTGCAAGGCGCTGCTTCTCACCGCCCGAGAGGCCGTTGCCGGCTTCCTCCAGATAGGTGTTGTACTGCAGCGGCAGCTTGCGGATGAACTCGTGGGCATCTGCCTTCTTGGCAGCGGCCTTGACCTCATCGAGGCTGGCTTCCGGTCGGGAAATGCGGATGTTGTCGTAGATGGTCTTGCTGAACAGCTCGACGTTCTGGGGGACGTAAGCGATGGCACGGCGGACGGAGGCATTGCTGTACTCGTCCAGCTCGACGCCGCCTACGCTGATGGTACCGCTTTCCGGCTCATAATACTTGAGCAGGAGCTTGGTGATGGTGGATTTGCCGCTGCCGCTGCTGCCCACGAGGGCCACCTTCTTGCCATAGGGGATGGTGAAGGAGACGTGGCTCAGGGCCGGGGAACGGCTGCCGTAGCGGAAGGAGACATCCTTGAACTCAATGTCACCGTCGATTTTTTCCATCTCGGTGTATTCGCGGGTCTCGTCCTGCTCGGACTCGTAATCCATGATCTCGGTCAGACGCTTGATGGAGATCTGGGCCTGCTGGATGGACATCTGCAGGCCGACCAGCTCGCTGACCGGGTTCGTAAAGTAAGAGGAAAGGGTGCTGAAGGCCATATAGCCGCCCAGCGTCATCTCACCATTCAGCACCTGCATGATGCCCACATAAGAGGTGACCATGCCGAGGATGGTGGTGATGAGGGTGGAGATCAGGGACTGCACCGTGCTGATCTTGCTGGAGCGCAGGCTGATCTTCAGGCTCTTGATGTATTCCCGCTCCAGAGCTTCCAGCTCACGGTCCTCTTCGGCGTTGCACTTGACGGTCTCGATGCCCCGGAGGCTCTCGATCATCTGGCTGTTGAGGATAGCAGACTGCTGCATGGTCTCTTCGTTGATCCGCTTGAAGGGCTGCTTGAAGATGAACACCAGCAGGATGCTCAGCAGGGTGGTGAAAATCGAAATGGAGAAGAGGGTGGCATTCATCCGGAAGAGGATGACGCCGGTGGCGCAGGCCATCACAATATCCATCACGACGCTCAGCGCGATGCTGGTGAACACCGATTTGATGGTGCTGGCGTCGGAGTAGCGGGTGGTGATCTCGCCGGTCTTGCGGGTGGCGAAGAACTTCATGGGCAGTTTGAAAACATGCCCGAAGTAGCCCAGCATCAGGGGGATATCGACCTTGATGGACAGATAGATGAGCACCCACTGCCGCACCATGCTGATGAGTGCGCTGGTGACGCTCACGATGCTGAACACCAGAATAACAGCCACCAACAGGCTCTTCAAGCCGTAGGGGAGTATCTCATCCATCAGGATCTTGTTGTACATCGAGGATGCGATCCCGATGATGGTCAGGATGACCGAGCTGAGGATGGCGTAGAAGAAGAGCTTCTTCTGGGGCCACAGCAGGTCGAGGAAACGCTTGACCATGCTGCCCTGCTTCTGCTTTCCTGTCTTGAACTCCGAGGTTGGAGTCATCAGGAGCAGAACGCCGGTAAAGTTCTTGTAGAACTCATCGAGGGAGATCTTTTTCAGCTCTTTTGCCGGGTCGCCGATGATGACGTAGTCGCGGCATTTGAACTTCTTTCCTTCGTCAGCGCACTTCTTCCGCTCCTCTTCCTGCCGGACCATGTGCCGACGCCGCTCGCCGTCGTCCTTGATGGTGGTCTTTTTGAAGACCGTCACAAAGTGGGCCAGACCCTCGTCGGTGATGACCTGTGCAATACAGGGAGTGGTGAATTCGCTGAGGAAGTTTTCCCGGTCTACCCGGACGGCGGCGGTGCTGAAGCCCAGCTCCTGCGCCGCCTTTTCCATACCGGTCAGGTTTGTGCCTTTTAAGTCGGTACCCATCATGTCCCGCAGGCGGGTGATGGTGATCTCCTTTTTGTAATGGAGGCACACCATTGCGAGACAGGCGGCAGCGCAGTCTGTGGTGTCGTGCTGCCGGACGTAGGTATAACGCATAGATGCTTCCTTTGTGGTTTCTATTTCAAAACGCCCGCCTTGCGGCTGAGGACGATTTGGCGAAGAAGAAAGGGCTTCCATTTCGGACGCCTCACCCGTTTCTCCAATAAAGCAGCATACAGCTCTCTGCCTCGCCCCGCCCTGCGGCCAGACGGAGCAGAGAGCAGCTGCTATCAAAAGAAGGGAGCGCCTACCCTTTGATCATTTTGACCGGCCCGGAGAGGGGATTTTGACGTACCGTCTCCTAAACCTTGGGCATAGTATAACACATTCTGTCGGCTTGTTCAAGAGGACAATTTTTAATAAACCCTTAAATTTTGAAAAAAATGTGAAAAAAGTCTCAGTTTGGTAACAGAAAGGCAGCAAAAAAGGGCGGCGAATCTTTCGATTCGCCGCCCCTTCAATAGCCCTTTGGGGGAAGTCTCAGATAATGAGATTAGCCGACCCAGCCACTGCCGCCGTTGTTGGGCAGATCACCCCAGACCTGGCCGTTGCTGTTGGTGACCTTCTTGACAGTCAGGACAGCAGCGTCCTTCATGCCCAGAGTGTAGACAACAGAAGCCAGACCCAGAGTGGTCATGATCTTGTTGCCGAAGGTCTGGCTGTCACCAGTGGGAACACGGCCGACCTTGTACAGAGCGGTGAGGCTGCCGTCGTCGCCGAACAGCGTCACGCCGTCGCTGCCCCAGTTGCCGCTGAACATGGTGCCCAGGGTAGCCTTCAGCAGATGGCTGGTGAAGCTGTTGCTGACCAGAGTGATAATGTTGCTGTTGAAACGCTTGACGCTCTCAGCAGTCCATGCGCTGGGCAGGTAGTCAGCCACAGCGCCGCCGTAGACGACCTCTGCGTTCACAGCAGAGAAGTTTGCAGGCATCATCATAATGAATTACTCCCTTCAAATGAATAAAACGAATATAATCGGTCCCCTCCCGGTTGCGCAACCGGGAAAACCTATGCAACCGAGTGCGCACTCGGCAACATCACGAATTAAGTGGGCTGCCATTTTGGCATCTTTACACTATTTTACCATACTTTCCCCCTTGCCACAAGGCTAAATGGCCAGAAAACAGCCAAAATGGGCAAAAAAGTAGAAAAAATGCGTAGGAATCACTCTGCCGCCGCCCCCCAGAGCCATAAAACACTGGGAAAAAAACGCCAGAATCTCCAAAAATACCATTACAGCTTGGATGTAGTGTAACACAAATACGCCATTTCTTCAAGAGGACATTTTTTAATTTGCCTTTAATTTTTGAAAATAATGTGAAAAAGGCTACAGTTTGGTTACATGAGAGGCTTGCCGAGGCAGAAAAGCCTCTCCCTCTGGGAGAGGTGTCACCGAAGGTGACGGAGAGGGCAAGGATGCTGACGGTGATTTGAGGGCGCGGCGATAGTATCGCTCTGACAAAGAGCCTGCTTATCGCTGCATGGGCGGTCCTTTCATGCCGGGCTTGCCCTCTCAGGCGCTTCGCGCCAGCTCTCCCAAAGGGAGAGCCTTTGGCAGGCCGGGCCACTTTCGACTGGACGCCTAAGGCCCGATAAGGCGTAAAAGGGCGGGCCTTGCTTACGGGGACAGCGGCTTCTGGACAAGCGCACCTTGTCAAGCTGTCGCTGGCCTAGACAGCGGAGCACTACCGTTTCCGGGACATCGTACTTTGCTCGTCCAGCGGGAACTTGACCGACATGCCAAGGGCTCCCCCTTTGGGGGAGCTGGCATCGCGCAGCGATGACTGAGAGGGCATGCCGCTGCCGGGGGAGCTGTCTGCGAAGCAGACTGAGAGGGCAAACAAAAACGGCGAAGAAAACTCTTCGCCGCAAAAAGCGCCTCTTGCCTGACTCGAACAGGCGACACCCTGATTAACAGTCAGGTGCTCTAACCGACTGAGCTAAAGAGGCAGATATTCGATTCTCAGCGGACTTGCCGCGAGATGTATTATACCGCATCTCGGGGAAGTTTGCAAGGGGGTTTTGCAAAAAAGCCCTCTCAGTCTCGCTTTCGCTCGCCAGCTCCCCCAAAGGGGGAGCCATTGGCAGGCCGGGCCACTTTCGACTGGACGCCTGAGGCCCGATAAGGCGTAAAAGGGCGGGCCTTGCTTACGGGGACAGCGGCTTCTGGACAAGCGCGCCTTGTCAAGCTGTCGCTGGCCTAGACAGCGGAGCACTACCGTTCCCGAAAAAATCAGACTTTGCTCGTCCCGCGTGGGCCTGACCGGCACGCCAGAGGCTCCCCCTTTGGGGGAGCTGTCACCGAAGGTGACTGAGAGGGCAAGGATGCTGACAATGATTTGAGGGCGCAGCGATAGCATCGCGCTGACAAAGAGTCTGCTTATCGCTGCATGGGCGGTCCTTTCGCGCCGGGCTTGCCCTCTCAGGCGCTTCGCGCCAGCTCTCCCAAAGGGAGAGCCATTGGCAGGCCGGTCAGCTTTCGTCTGGACGCCTGAGGCCCGATATGGCGCAAAAGGGCGGGCCTTGCTTACGGGGACAGCGGTTTCTGGACAAGCGCGCCTTGTCAAGCTGTCGCTGGCCTAGACAGCGGAGCACTAC